>NHCFI05602__coassemble_952_pt1 | contig 18296 bp, 8 predicted proteins | sample NHCFI05602__metabat2_high_PE_006 | metagenome-assembled genome bin NHCFI05602 | reverse complement strand
CCGCTGCCCGGGCTCTCGGCGCTCAGCTGCAACCCGGCCGCGGGCACGACCATCGCGCCGCGCGGCACGATGCGCTGCACCGCCACGTACAAGGTGACCCAGGCCGACATCGATGCCCGCAGCATCAAGAACACCGCCACCGTGGCGGCGGTCGCGCCCAGCGGCGAGACGCTCACCCGCACCGCAGACCGCGAGGTCACCGCAACCCTGACCCCCTCGGTTGCGCTCGCCAAGTCGGTGGCCCCGAACCCGGCCACCAGCGCAGGCCAGACCATCACCTACTCCTTCCTGGTCACCAACACGGGCAACACGACCCTGCACGACCTCGCGGTCACCGACCCGCTGCCCGGGCTGTCGGCCGTGAGCTGCCCGGTCACCGAGTTGGCGCCCACGCGCACCACCACCTGCACGGCCACGATGACGTTGACCCAGGCCCAGGTCGATGCCGGCCAGCAGCCCAACACCGCCACGGTGTCGGGCACCGACCCGGCCGGCACGAAGGTCACCCGCACCTCGTCGGCGACCCTGCGCATCTCCCAGGCCCCGAAGCTCACGCTCGACAAGACCGCGAGCCCGTCGTCCGTCGGCACCGCGGGTGACACGGTGCAGTTCTCGTTCGTGGTCACCAATGACGGCAACACGACCATCAACGACATCCAGCTGGTTGACCCGCTCGTGCAGGCCGGCCCGCTGAGCTGCCCTGAGACCTCCCTGGCACCCGGCGCCTCCATGACCTGCACCACGCAGTGGACCGTCACCCAGCAGCAGGTCGACGCCGGCGGCTTCACCAACGAGGCGACGGCCACGGGCACCACCACCTCGGGCGCTCCGGTCACCCCCGCGGTCGACACCGCCGTGGTCGACGTGCCCGTGAATGCCGACTGGACGTTCACCAAGACCCCCAGCACCGACCAGGTGCCCCGCATCGGCCAGAACGTCACGTGGACCCTCACGATGACCAACACCGGCAATGTCACCCTGAACAATGTGCTGGTCGCCGACGCCCCGGCAGGCGCCCCGACGGTGACCGGATGCGTGCTGGTGGCGGTCGACGGCACCCGAACCACCGTCTCGGGGCCGAGCTCCGTGGCACCCGGTGAGCAGAGGGTATGCACCGTCACCCACACCTTCACCCAGGCCGACTTCGAGGTGGCCGACCCGAACGAGGCCACGGCCGGCATAGACTGGCCCAACACGGCCACCGTCACCGCAGACCGTCCCGACACCACCCCCATGGACCCGCTGTCGGCCACCGCCGTGGTCTACCTGCAGCCTAGCCCCGACTTTGCGGTCACCAAGACGGCCAATGTGCAGAGCTACTCCCGTGCCGGCCAGGTCATCACCTACAACATCACCGCCCGCAACACGGGCAATGTGGCGCTCAACAACGTGACCGTCGTCGACCAGAAGCTCGCCAATGTGACACTCTCGTGCTCCCCGGCTGCCGGCAGCACCCTGCAGCCCGGCGGCGTGATGAGCTGCCAGGGCCAGTACACGGTCACCCAGGCCGATGTGGACGCGGGCGCCATCAACAACGTGGCCTACGGTCGCGGCACCGACAACCAGGGCGCGGTGCACGACTCGACCGCCCCGGGCCAGTTGACGATCTACTGGGAGGGCAGCACGGGCCTCGACCTGTCGAAGACCGCCCGTCCGGCTGCGGTCACGAAGGCAGGTGAGGTCGTCACCTACACCTTCACCGTGAACAACCTCGGTGACACCACCTTGACCAACCTGCAGGTCACCGACCCGATGCCCGGCCTGTCGGCCATCTCGTGCCCCGACTCGGTGCCCGCCCACGACTTGGTCGAGTGCACGGCCACCTACACCGTCACCCAGGCCGACATCGACAACGAGGGGTTCACCAACACCGCCTCGGTGCGCGCCGATACCGCCGGAACCACCCTCACCGACACGGCGTCCACCGATGTCGTCGCCACGCACCAGCCCGGCATCACGCTGGCCAAGTCGGCCACCGTCACCAACGGCAACCCGGGCACCAACGACGGCAAGGTCGACGACGTGACCGGTGCCGATGCCGACCGCATCGAGTACAACTTCGTGGTCACCAACACGGGCAATGTCGCCCTGCACCAGCTCGTCGTGGACGATCCGCGCCTGCCCGCGGGCTCGCTGCAGTGCCCCACCATCACCGCGCTGGCGCCCGGTGAGAGCACGACCTGCACCGCGAGCTACCAGCCGACGCAGACCGACCTCAACCAGGCCGCTATCACCAACGCCGCGACGGTCTCGGCCCTCGACCTCGACAACGAGCCGATCTCGTCGACCGTGGCCCGCACCTCGACCCCGACCGTGCACACGCCCGCCCTGGAGTTCGCCAAGACGGCCTCCACCGCCACCATGGCGCGCGCGGGCGAGGTGGTCACCTACACCTTCACCGCCACGAACACCGGCAATGTGTCGCTGTTCAACGTCAACTTCACCGACCCGCTGCGCGGTCTGTCGGCCCTGCAGTGCGGCAACCAGACCGGCCCGGTCACGCTCGACCCGGGTGCCACCAAGACCTGCACGGCCACCCGCACCATCACCCAGGCCGATGTGGACGCGGGCACGCTGCCCAACACGGCCACCGCGAGCTCGACCCTGCAGGACGGCACGGCGGGCCCCCGTCCGACGTCCAACTGGGTGCTCACCGCGACGCAGACCCCCGCCCTCGAGGTGACCAAGCAGGTGGCCCAGCCCACCTACAGCCGCGTCAACGACGTGCTCGACTACACGATCACGGTCACCAACACCGGCAATGTCTCGCTGCAGGGCGTGACGCCCACCGACGACCTCGCAGGCCTGGGCACCATCGACTGCATCCCGGCGGCCGGGTTGACCCTCGCGCCCGGGGCCGTGATGAGCTGCTCGGCGCAGTACACGGTGACCCAGGCCGACCTCGACAACGGCACTGTCACCAACGCCGCCAACGCCACCGGAGCGTTCGGCGCCACCACCGTGACCGACCCCGACGGCAGCGGTGAAGTGGTCTCGACCGCCGAGCTGCAAGCCGGCATCGACCTGGTCAAGTCGTCCGACACCGTGGCCATCCATGACGCCGGCCAGGTCGTCACCTACACGTTCACGGTCACCAACACCGGAACCGGCACGCTGAAGGACGTCGTGGTCACCGACCCGATGCCCAACCTGTCGCAGCTCGCGTGCGGCACCTGGGACCGCACCCTCGCGCCCGGCGCCAACCACAGCTGCACCGCGACCTACACGGTGACCCAGGCCGACATCGACGCCGCCCGTCCGCTCGATCGCGTGGGCGTGGCGAATGTCGCCACCGCGAGCGGTCTGGACGCCGCCGGCAACCGTCCCTCTGACGAGGACGACGTGATGATCCAGGTGCAGCACCGCCCGGTGATCGACCTGACGAAGTCCGCCACCCCGGCGACCGTGTCGGCCGTGGGTGAGACGGTGAGCTACACCTTCCGCCTGACCAACACGGGCAATGTGGGGCTGACCGACATCGTGTTGACCGACCCGATCGTGCAGGGCCTGTCGTGCCCGTCGACGACGTTGGCGCAGGATGCGTCGATGGACTGCACGGCCACGTTGACGGTCGAGCAGCACCACCTCGACCAGGGTTCGATTCCGAACACGGCGACGGTGCACGCCAATGACATTGACCGCTCGATCTCGACCAGCGACCAGGACTCGTTCACCGTCGACGTCACCCAGAGCCCGTCCATGACCCTGGACAAGACCGTCTCGCCGACGACGGTGACCGAGGCGGGCCAGGTGCTCACCTACACCTTCGTCGCCACCAACACCGGCAACGTGTCGCTGGCCAATGTCATCATCGACGACCCGATCGAGGGGCTGTCGCCGATGGACTGCAGCGCGCTGACCGGTGCCGTCACGCTGCTGCCCGGTCAGGTCAAGACCTGCACCGCCACCCGGACGGTCACCCAGGCCGACATCGACGCCGGCGCCATCACCAACAAGGCCACCCTCACGGCGATTCCGCCCACGGGCACGCTTGCCCCGGTGAGTGATGACGCCCTGGCGAGCGTCACCCAGCGTTCCCAGCTCGACGTCGTCAAGACCGTCGACAGCGATGTCTACAGCCAGGTGGGCCAGGTGCTGACCTATGGCATCACGGTCACCAACTCGGGCAACACGTCCGTGCAGGGCGTGCAGCTCACCGAGACCATCCCGGTTGACTCGACCGAGTGCACACCCGTGCTCGGGTCGACGCTGGCCTCGGGCCAGTCGATGGCCTGCACCGTGCGCCACACGATCACGCAGGCTGACCTCGACCGCGGACACCTCGACAATGTGGCCAGCGCGTCCGGCACGAGTGCCACCGGGGCGGTGACCGGCACGTCCAACCAGGTCAGCTCGACGGCCCAGCTGTCGGGCTCGCTCAACGTGTCCAAGTCGGGCAGCCCGGCCATCGTGACGAGCGCCGACCAGACGATCACCTGGACCTTCATCGTCGAGAACACCGGCAATGCGACGCGCAACGACATCACGCTGACCGACGACTTCCCGGGCCTGGGCGAGATCAGCTGCGACCAGCAGGCGCCCTACCGCCTCGCTCCCGGTGCCGAGCTCACCTGTCTGGCGACTGCACCGGTCACCCAGGCGATGATCGACGCCGCCGACGAGACTCGCGACACGGGCATCGAGAACCAGGTGCAGGTCACCGGCGTCGACGTGAACCAGACGGTCTCGCAGGCCAGCACCACCGCCCAGGTGGCGGTGCAGCACCAGCCCGCCATCGGCCTGACCAAGACGGTGTCGCCGTCGACCTTCTCGGCTGTCGGCACGCTGGTCACCTACACCTTCACGATCACCAACGAGGGCAATGTGTCGCTGAAGGGTCTCACCCTCACCGACCCGCTGCCGCGGCTCTCGGCGATCACCTGTGAGCAAGACCTGGCCACGCTCGTGCTGGCCCCCGGCGAGCAGGTGGTCTGCCAGGCCACTCGCACCACCGGGCAGACGGGCCTCGACAACGGCCAGATCGTCAACACCGCCACCGTGGCGGGCACCGACCTCGACGGCAACATCACGGTGCAGCAGCAGGCCAGCGCCACGCTGAAGGCCGTGCAGAACCCGTCCATGACCCTCGAGAAGGTCTCGGACGTCACCAGCGTCAACGCCGTCGGTGACCTGGTCACCTACACGATGACGATGACCAACACCGGCAATGTGACCCTCACCAATGTGGTCATCAGCGACCCGGTGCCCAACCAAGGACGCCAGAGCTGCACCGTCACCGCGGTCGACGGCACCCAGCGTGACGGCATCGGACCGGTCTCAGTCGCCCCCGGTGAGACCAAGAGCTGCGTGTTCACCCACGCCGCGACCCAGGCCGACCTCGACGCGGGCGCCATCACCAACACCGCCAAGGCCGAGGCCAGTGCACCCGGCGGCACCCTGACGGCCGCGAACTCCAACCCGGTCGTGGTCACCGCCCAGCAGGCGCCCGCGATCGAGCTGGTGAAGGCCGTCTCGCCCACGCGCGTGGCAGCTGCGGGTGACACGGTCACCTACACCTTCACCCTGCGCAATGTGGGCACGGTGACGCTGGACCAGATGGTGCTGTCCGACCAGATGCAGGGCCTCACGAACTTCCGTTGTGATGTGCCGACCTCGTCCGACATGTCCCAGCCCATCGACTTCGCGCTGGCACCCGGCAGCGAGATCCACTGCTTCGCCGACAAGCAGGTGAGCGCCGACGAGATGAACCAGCCCACGCTGGTGAACCGCGCCACCGTGACCGCGGCCGCGCCCGGTGGCGACCAGGTGACGAGCACCTCCTCGGCCACCCTCGTGCCGGTGCACCAGCCGAAGCTCAGCCTCGACAAGAGCCACGACCTGACCCAGGTGGTGCGCGCCGGTGAGAAGGTCACCTTCTCGTTCCTGGTGAGCAATGTGGGCAATGTGGCGATCGACCAGGTCGTGGTGGACGACCCGACCCTGGATGCGCCGGCCACGTGCCAGCAGACCTCGCTGGCCGTCGGTGAGGCCACCACCTGCACGGGCACCTACACGGTCACCCAGGCCGACATCGACCGCGGACGCATCACCAACTCGGCGACCGCCACCGGTGTCGACCCGATCGGCGGCGACCCCGTGGTTCCCGGTGAGGACACCGACGAGGTGCCGGTCGCCCAGCAGCCCGCGCTCGCCGTGACCAAGTCGTCCCTCGAGACCGCCCCGGTGGCCCTGGGCAACACGGCCCGTTTCGAGATCGTCGTGCGCAACACGGGCAATGTGACGATGTCGAACGTGACGGCCGACGACCAGTCGTCGAACCTGCGCCAGATCACCTGCGACCCGGCCCAGCCCGCGACCCTGGCGCCCGGCCTTGCGATGACCTGCACGGCCGAGGTCACCGTCACGCAAGACGACGTCGACCAGGGCTTCGTGCACAACTACGTCTACGCCCACGGCACCGACCCCAATGGCTCGCCGCTGCCGCAGGCGCCCTACGCCGAGGCGGACGCCCCGACGGTCGAGGGCACCTTCAAGGCCACCTTCACCAAGACCGCCGACCGCACCACGGTCAGTAGCGTGGGGGAGCGCATCGCCTACACCTTCACCGTCGAGAACACCGGCAGCCTGTCGCTGTACTCGCCCGAGGTCTTGGACGAGCACCCGAACCTGTCGGCCATCGACTGCCACCGCGACCCCAGCGAGCCGCTGCGCCCGGGCCAGACGATGACCTGTGATGCCTACTACATCGTCACGCAGGCCGACCTCGATGCCGGCACGATCGACAACACCGCCGACCTGTCCGGCTGGGTGCCGCCGGACTTCGGAAGCGTCCACCTCACCGACCAGGTGAGCGTGCGCGCCGTCCAGCAGCCGCAGCTGAGCGTCACCAAGACGGCCGACCGCACCACGGTCAATGCCGCCGGCGACGTGGTCAACTACACCTTCACCGTGCGCAACTCGGGCAATGTGACCACGAGCTTCGTGACTGTGCAGGACGACCTGCCCGGCCTGGGCGCCCTCACGTGCGTCAACGGCTTCGGCACCGACACCTCGCTGCCGGCCAGCCTCGACCCGGGCGAGAGCCTGGTCTGCACGGCCGCCTACAGCACCACCCAGACCGACATGGATTCGGGCTCGGTGGTCAACACCGCCACCGCGACCGGACGCACCCCGCTGGGCGCCGTGGTCACCTCCCCGGCCGACGGGGCAGTGGTCGGCGCCAACCAGAACACCGAGCTGGCCATGACGAAGGTGGCCGACAAGCAGCTGGTGCAGACCGTCGGCGAGCAGGTGAACTACACGATCGCCGTCACCAACCGCGGCAATGTGTCGCTGGCGGGTGCCACGATCACCGACCCGCTGCCGCTGCAGAACTACACCTGCTCCCCGGCCGCCGGCTCGACGCTGGCCCCCGGTGCGACCATGACCTGCACCGGCACCTACTCGCCCACCCACGCCGACCTCGAGAACGGTGGCATCCGCAACACGGCGAGCTTCACCGGTACCGACCCCACTGGGGCCTCCCAGACGAGCGAGGCGGGTGCCGTGGTCGCCGCCCTCTACAACCCGAAGATGGAGTTCACGAAGAGCGTCAGCGCTCCCGAGAACTGGGTGGCGGGTGACACGATCACCTACACCTTCCACGTGCGCAATGTGGGCAACATGAACGCCTACTACGTGTGGGCGAAGGACTCGATGGCCGACCTCTCGTCGACCACCTGCGTGGTCGACGGCACCAACATCGTGGTCACCCAGAACATCGACCGCGCCTTCCCGCCGGGCGTCGCCGTCACCTGCGTGGCGACCTATGTTGCCAAGCAGTCGGACGTCGACCGTGGCTTCATCACCAACACGGCCACCCTCACCGCCCAGGAGGCCACCGGCCAGCCCTTCCCGACCGAGGCTGCCACCGCCATCACCCGCACCGAGCACCCGGCCTCGCTGAGCCTGGTCAAGGGGGCCGACGCCACCGAGCTGACCCATGTCGGCCAGCTGGTGAACTACTCGTTCACCATCACCAACACCGGCCAGGTCACCGTCTCGGGCGGCCAGATCAGCGACCCGCTGCCCGGCCTCGGCACGATCACCTGTGATGCCTATGGCCTCGCCCCGGGCGGCGTCGCCAACTGCACCGCGCCCTACACGGTGACGCAGGCCGACCTCGACCGCGGCCACCTCGACAACACCGCGACGATGAGTGCCCGCGACCCGCACGCCACGGTGGTCGGCCCGCTGTCCGACAGCCTGCGTCTCGACGCCGTGACCCGGCCCGAGCTCTCGCTGGCCAAGGAGTCGCGCACCTCGCAGGTGACCCGCGCCGGTGAGGTCGTCCAGTTCACGGTAACCGCCACCAACACGGGCAATGTCACCGCGAGCGACGTGCAGATCGACGACCCGGGCACCACCCTGGTCGGCTGCGACCGGCCCACGCCCGCCACGCTGGCGCCGGGGCGGACGCTGACCTGCACCGTCGACTACACCGTCACCCAGAGCGACATCGACCGCGGCCAGCTCACCAATGTGGCCTCCGTCACGGGCACCGACCCGCAGGGTGTCGCGATCGCCGAGAAGACGGCCAGCAAGACCGTCCTCGCGCAGCGCACGCCGTCCGTGGCACTCACCAAGACCGCTGACCGCACGTCCTTCGACACCCTCGGCCAGACGATCACCTACACGCTCACGGCCACCAACAACGGCAACACGACGATCCACGACGCGGTCATCACCGACCCGATGCCCGGGCTGTCGGCGCTCGACTGCACCCCGGCCCAGCCGGCCGTGCTGCAGCCCGACCAGAAGCTGGTCTGCCGCGCCACCCACCAGGTGACCCAGGCCGACCTCGACGCCGGCACCATCGCGAACACCGCCTCGGTGCACGGCGAGAACCTGGGCGGCAACCCCGACGACCCGGCCGACGACGTGAGCGCCGATGCGGCCACCTCGGTGGGCGGTGTCAGCCGTCCGGGCCTGAGCCTGGTGAAGTCGTCCGACCGCACCAGCGTGAGCAACCTCAGCGACGTGATCACGTACACCTTCACGGTGCGCAACACGGGCAACACGACGCTGCACGACGTGCTGGTCGCCGACCCGAAGACGGGCCAGGGCATGAGCCCGATCAACTGTCCGGCGACCCAGCTGGCTCCGGGGGCGAGCATGAAGTGCAGCGCCACCTTCACCCCGGCCCAGATCGACCTCGACCGCGGCACGATTCCGAACACGGCCACCGTGAGCGGCATCGACCCGTTCAACACGACCACCCGCGCCGAGGGGTCGACCACAGTGGGCGTCGAGCAGCGTCCCGACTACATGGTCACCAAGACGGCCGACCACCTGCTCGTGACCACCGCAGGTGAGCGGGTGCTCTACACCTTCATCGGCACCAACATCGGCAACGTCAGCCTGCACGTCGTCGAGCTGGACGACCCGCTGCCGGGCCTGGGCACCATGGACTGCTACCCGCGCCTGCCCGTCGACCTGCCGCCGTCCGAGAGCGTCATCTGCCGTGCCTGGTACACCACCACGCAGGCCGACCTCGACCGTGGCACCGTGAAGAACACGGTGACCATCACGGGCAACGACCCGCAGGGCAACCCGCTGCCGCCGAAGACGGCAGACGAGGTGCTCGAGACCGTCGCCAGCGAGTCGATCACCGTCTCGAAGGTCGCCGACCGACTCACGGTTGATGCCGCCGGCCAGGTGGTCGAGTACACCTTCGTGGCCACCAACCACGGCAACCAGACCGTCTCGGACGTGGTGCTGCACGACCCGATGCAGGGACTGTCGCCCATCACCTGTGACCTGCCCGACGGCACCACGGCGACCATGCCCGAGCAGAAGTTGTCGCTGGTGCCCGGCCAGTCGGTCACCTGCCACGCGAACTACACCGTGACCCAGGCCGACATCGACGGCACCTCGGCCAACCGCCAGCTGCTCGACGGTGACGGAACCCCGGTGCACCGCGCCGGCGAGACCGCGCCGGTGCAGCAGCAGACGCCCTCGGTGTTCAACACGGTGACAGTGACCGCCACGCAGGCCGGACGGGTCGTGGCACCCGCGAGCGCCACCGCCATGGTGCCGGTCGTGCACGACCCCTCGTTCACCGTCACCAAGAAGGCCTCGGTCGACTCGGTGGCCAGGGCCGGTGACCCGGTGCGCTACACCCTCGTGGTGAAGAACACCGGCAACACCTCGCTGCAGCAGATCGTCCTGTCCGACCCGATGGACGGGCTCGGCGAGATCACCTGTGACCAGCCGCTCGACCAGGCCGTGCTGACCCCCGGGCAGGAGCTCACCTGCGGTGCCGACTACGTCGTCACCCAGGCCGACATCGACTCCGGTGCGATCGACAACCAGGTGGGCGCACGGGCCAGTGCCCCCGCCCTGGTGCCCGGCGCCGAGCCGGTGCAGCTGCCCGTCCAGCACGCCACCGCGCACGTCGACGCGGTGCGCAAGCCGGCGGTCTCGCTGTCGAAGACGGCTGATGCCACCTCGCCGGTGAGCTCGGGCGACACGGTCACCTACACCTTCACGATGACCAACACGGGCAACACGACGGCCACCGTCACCTCGTTGGCCGACCCGCTGCCCGGACTGTCCGCGATCACCTGCGAGCAGTCGCTGCCGGTGACGCTGGCACCCGATGCCACCAACACCTGCACCGCCCAGGTCGTCGTGAGCACCGCCAGCGCCGACGCGGGCTCGCTGCCCAACCGGGCCAGCCTGACCGCGACCGGCCCGTCCGGCACGATTCCGGTGGCGCCGTCGTCGGTGGTGCTCGAGGTGGCCCAGAACCCCTCGTTCACGGTCGAGAAGACGGCCTCGGTCGAGCAGGTCGCGATGGCCGGTGACCCGGTGCGCTACACGGTGACGGTGACCAACACCGGCGACGTGACGCTCACGGGCATCACCCTCGACGACCCGCTGCCCGGCCTGGGTGCATTCACCTGTGACCAGCCGCTGGCCACTGCCCACCTGGCACCCGGCGCGAAGCTGACCTGCACCGCCGGCCACCTCGCCACCCAGGCCGAGGTCGACGCCGGTGGCTGGACGAATGAGGTCACCGCCCGGGCCACCTTCGGCCGGGTGCTCGAGCCCCAGACCGCCAGCGTGCGGGTGGATGCCCCGGCGGCCCCCTCGGTGCAGTTCACCAAGACCAGCGATGCGGTGGGCAAGGTGGCTCCCGGCACCGACGTCACCTACACGATGCAGGTGCGCAACACGGGCAATGTGACGGCCACCGTCACGCAGTTGTCCGACCCGATGCCGGGCCTGTCGGTGCCCTCGTGCGACATGACCCTGCCCGCCAGGGTGGCCCCGGGGCACGTCCTCACCTGCACCGCGGTGCGCACCATCCAGGTGGCAGACGTCGACGCCGGCGAGCTGACCAACACGGCCAGCGTGACGGTGCTCGACCCCTCCGGTGGCGTGGTCGAGGTGCCGGACGCGCACGCGAGCGTCGAGGTGCGTCCGAACCCCGCCGTGGAGTTCACCAAGTCGGCCGCCCTGTCCGATGCCAATGGTGACGGCTTCGGCCAGGTCGGCGAGAAGGTGACCTACACCCTCACGGTGACCAACACCGGTGACCGCACCCTCGAGGGCCTGCGCATCGACGACCCGATGCTGCCCTCGCTGGCCTGCACCCCGGCGCTCGAGCGTCCGCTGGCCCCCGGCGCGAAGCTGGTGTGCACCGGAAGCCATGTGATCACCGAGGCGGAGGCCGTCACCGGTGAGCTGGTGAACACCGCGGTGCTGTACTCGCCGCTGCTGCCGCAGACCGATGCGTCGGCGACGGTGCGCACGAAGGAGGCCCAGCCCGTGGCCCCCACACCCACCAGCAAGCCGGCCCCGCGGCCGGTCAAGCACACGCTGCCCAACACCGGAGCGGATGTTTCACCGTGGATGCTGGGCCTTGGTTTGCTCATGTCCATGGCGGGCATCATGCTGATTGTCCGTAGGAAGAAGGAGAACTCGTGACCACCCCCCGCAGGCTTCCCCTCGCCCTGACCTCGCTGGCGCTCGTCGCCGGCCTGGCCATGAGCGGCTGCTCGAAGAATGACGACGCCACCAGCGACCCGAGCGCGTCGGCCACCAAGGCCGTTGCCGCCCCGCCGCTGCCCAGCACGCCCGCGTTCAAGAAGTCGCCGGCCGGTGCGCTGGTGGACGTGAAGGTGCTCGACTGCCCGACCGCGAAGGGCGAGCAGACCGCGAAGCTTGAGCTGACCAACTCGGCCAAGGCCGCGCGCGACTACTCGATCATGGTGATCTGGCTCAAGAACGGCTCGGGTGAGCCGCGTGGCTCGGCGCTGGTCAAGAAGCAGGACGCTGCCCCGGGCAAGAAGATCCCGCTCGAGGCCAAGGGCAAGGTCGTGGAGGATGCCGACAAGTGCGTGCTCCAGGTGCTCGCGGGCGACCTGAAGTGAGCTCGGCGCCCGCCACGCCTCCTGCCGCGGCGCGCCGCAGGCGGGGCTGGCGTGCGTCCACGGTGATCGGGCTGGTGCTGCTGCTGGGTGGCCTGTCGATTCTCGCGTGGGCGGCCTGGCAGTTCTTCGGCACCAACATCACCTCGGAACGCGCAGCAAACAGCGCCCGCAACGAGCTGGTGCAGCAGTGGCAGGCGAGCCCGGCCCCCAAGCCCTCGGGCAAGGCGAAGGTCGACCCGTTGCCCAAGGTTCCGGGGGACGCCTTCGCGATCGTCCGCATCCCCAAGCTGGGCGCCGACTGGGAGTGGCCGTTGCTGGTGGGCACCGAACTGGACGACCTGGCCCGCGGCATCGGCTGGTACGAGACCACCGCCCGGCCGGGTGAGGTGGGCAACTTCGCGATCGCGGGCCACCGCGTGACCCACGGCGAGCCCTTCCGCCGGCTGTTGGAGCTGCAGAAGGGCGACCAGGTGGTCGTCGAGACCCGCTCGAAGATCTACACCTACGAGCTGGACTCGTCCGCGGCCCAGCTGACCGTGCAGGACACCGAGGGCTGGGTGCTCGACCCCGTGCCCGGCAAGCCGAGCCAGCAGCCGACCGAGGCGCTGATCACGCTCACCACCTGTCAGGACCTGTTCCACTCGCCCGACCGCTCGGTCGCCTTCGGGCACCTGGTGAAGACCACCGACAAGTGAGCCCAGCACGAGGGGCCGGTGCCGTCGGGCGCCGGCCCCTCGGCACGTCCGGGGCCACTAGGCTGGCCCCATGGCTGACCGCGAAGACCTCATCGACCACGTCAAGAAGCTCGCCGTGGTGCACGGCAAGGTGACCCTTGCCTCCGGCAAGGAGGCTGACTACTACGTCGACATGCGGCGCGTGACGCTCGACGGTGCCGCCTCCCCGATCGTCGGACGGGTGATGCTCGAGCTCGTCGCCGACTGGGAGTTCGACGCCGTCGGCGGGCTGACGCTGGGGGCCGACCCTGTCGCGACCGCGATGATGCACGCTGCTGCCGCCGAGGGTGGCCGGCTCGACTGCTTCGTCGTCCGCAAGGAGTCCAAGGCCCACGGCATGCAGCGCCGGATCGAGGGCACCGAGGTCGCCGGGCGTCGCGTGCTCGTCGTCGAAGACACCTCCACCACCGGCGGTTCAGCGCTGACGGCCGTCGAGGCCGTCCGGGAGGCGGGGGGAGAGGTGGTGGGCGTCGCCGTCGTGGTCGACCGCAACACCGGCGCCGCGCAGAAGGTCGAGGAAGCTGGGCTTGCCTACCGCTTCGCGATCGGCCTGGACGACCTCGGTCTTTGAACCAGCCGTTCATGCAACTCAGTGGCACCGCACCCGACTAGGGTTCGTGCCGTCAGCCCACCAACCAGAAGGGGTCCACCATGCTCTGGGTCATCCTCGGCACGCTCGCGGTCGTGCTGCTGCTCGCCGGCATGCTGTTCGTCGCGCCGTACAACGGTTTCGTCCGCCAGCGCAACACCATCCAGGAGTCCTGGCGACAGGTCGACGTCGAGCTGAACCGCCGCTATGAACTGATCCCCAACCTGGTGGAAACCGTGCGCGCCTATGCGGGCCACGAGCGGAACACGCTGGAGGAGATCACCAGGTTGCGCACCCAGGCGGTCGCAGCCTCCCAGTCCGACGGGGAGGCCCCCACCGAGCAGCGCGCCGCCATCGAGGGCCAGCTCTCCGGTGCGGTCCGCAACCTGATGGTCTCGGTCGAGGCCTACCCGGAGCTGCGCAGCAACCAGAACTTCATCGAGCTGCAGCGCGCGCTCACCGAGACCGAAGACCGGATTGCCGCCGGACGTCGCTACTACAACGCCAATGTCCGTGCCTACAACACGCGCGTCGAGTCGGTTCCGTCCAACCTGGTCGCCAACATGTTCCACTTCGAGAAGGCCGCCTACTTCGAGGTCAATGACGCTGCCGTCCGCCAGGCTCCCGACGTGAACTTCGGCGAGATCAGCTACCGCGGTGACGCGGAGCAGCCCCCGGCGCGCGGCGTCGACCAGGTCGGCTCCGCCCCGACGAACGAGCTGCCGAACCCCGCGCGCGTCCAGAACGACCCCTTTGGCCAGACTGGTACGCATCCGCAGAGCAACCCCCTCGAGGCGCCCGGTCAGGGGATCCGTCCCCCTCAGTGAGCGTTGGCACGAGAACGAAGAACCCACCCTCCCGGCTCGGGGAGGGTGGGTTTTCCGGTGTTGTCGGGCCTGATCAGGCCCCGGCGGACTCCTTGGCCGTCTTGCGGCGCTCCATCCACCACTCGAAGACCATGGGCACCAGCGAGACGCCGACGATGACCAGCAGCACCGCGTCGATGTTGTCGCCGATGAACTTCACGTTGCCCAGCAGGTAGCCCAGCAGCGTCACGCCCCAGACCCAGACGACGCCACCGATGGCGGTCCAGGTGATGAAGTGGCGGAAGTTCATCCGCGAAGCGCCAGCCACCATGGTGACGAAGGTGCGAACGATCGGCACGAAACGTCCCAGCACCAGCGCCTTGGAGCCGTACTTCGCGAAGAAGAGGTGCGACTTGGTGAGGTTCTCCTGGCTGAAGATCTTGCCGAAGAAGCCCTGCCGGGGCTTGAACAGCCACGGCGACAGGAATCGTCCGACGTAATAGCCGGCGACATTCCCGCCGATCGCGAAGAGCGTCATAATCGCGCAGGAGACGATGTAGACCATCGGCTTCGACAGCCCGCCCATCGTGATGGCTGGCACCGTCATGGCGGTGAACATGCCGACGGTGAACAGCAGCGAGTCGCCGGGCAGGATCGGGAAGATCGCGCACTCGACGAACAAGATCACGCAAACGGCCACCAGGGCCCAGTTGCCGAAGCGGTGGATCAGCTCTGCGGGGTCGAGCCAGCTGGGCAGGATCATCGGCACCATCAGAGCGTGGGGGAGCAATGTCGTCACGTCGTCGAGGCTAACCTTTGGGTCTGTGACGCAGCTGTGGGATGGGGCGCCGGATGGCGGGTCTGACGACCAGGTCGATGACCCGACCGCACCCCGGGTGGGGGTCGGTCCGCACCCGGAGCCCTGGCCCGAAGACCCCCGCCTTGACCCCGACCTGCTGGCCGCCGGTGACCGGCGCAATGTGGTCGATTCCTACCGCTACTGGCGGATGGACGCGATCGTCGCTGACCTGGATGCCCGCCGCCAGCCGCTGCACGTTGCCATCCAGAACTGGGAGCACGACTTCAACATCGGCTCCATCGTCCGTACCGCCAATGCCTTCAACGTCGGGGCCGTGCACATTGTCGGACGACGACGCTGGAACCGTCGCGGCGCGATGGTCACCGACCGTTACCTACACGTCGTCCACCACGAGTCGGTCGCCGACCTGGTCGCCTGGCTGTCGGAACGCGACGTGGTGATGGTCGGCGTGGACAACCTTCCCGGCTCCGTCCCGCTGGAGACCGAGCAGCTGCCCGAGCGCTGCTGTCTGGTCTTCGGTTCCGAGGGTCCGGGGCTGACCGGCGAGATGGTCGCTGCCTGCGAGCGCCTGGTGGCCATCACCCAGCATGGATCCACCCGATCGATCAATGCCGGCGCGGCGGCGGCGATCGCGATGTACCACTGGGCGGTGCAACACGCCGGGTGACGGCCCGTGATTCGCGGGTGGTACGCTACTGATACCACTTCTCCACTGGTTCCAAGGGGGCCCTCGTGTCACGTGTTGCACCGATCGCGACCAAGCGGACACAGGTGCGACAGATCCTGGAGCGACGCATCCGGGAGGAACTCCACGCCGGCGACGCGCTGGAGTCCGAACGCGAACTGGTGAGCCAGCTCGGCGTGAGCCGCGTCACCGTCCGGCAGGCCATCGGAGACCTGGTGGACGAGGGAATGCTGGAGCGTACCCAGGGCAAGGGCACCTTCGTGACCGGTCCGCGGGTCAACACGCGCCTGCACCTGATGAGCTTCAGCCGCGAGATGCGCTCCCGCGGCCTCGAACCCCGCACGGACGTCCTCTCCGCGACGGCCGTCCCGGCCGACCTCCAGGTGGCCGACGGCCTGCAGGTGGACGTGGGGGAGCCGGTGGTCCGGCTGGAACGCATCCGGCTGGCCGACGAGACCCCGATGGCCCACGAGATCGGCTGGTACCCGAGCCGGATCTTCCCGGGGCTGCTCGATCACAAGCTCAACTTCGTCTACGACCTGCTCGCCGACCGCTACGGCGTCGAGGCGACCCGCGGTGAGCAGGTGGTCTGGGCCGACGCCGCCGACGCCCACCGCGCACGCATCCTGGGCATCGCCAAGCGAGCCCCGCTGCTGGTTCAGGAACGCGTGACCTGGAGCGACGAGCGCGTCATCGAGTTCTCGATCAGCTGGTACCGGGCCGACCGTTATCGCGTCCACTCGACCATTCGCCCCCAGAATGCGGATGAGTCGGTGCTGGTGTGAGTGCCGGCCCTGCCGCTGGGCTGCCACCTAGGATTGCTGCCATGTCCACCAGTTCCGAGATGGTCCCCGCGCCCGGGTACGGGTACGCGCCGATCGGCGATCAGCCCTTCGCGGAGGCGCGCGTCGTCGAGGCTCCGGGCTTCGTGGTCGGTTACACCCCGGTCAAGATGGCCAACCAGGTCGCGACCATGGGCGTGAAGCTGCGCTCGATGGTGATGGGGACGCTGTTCAGCGCCGTGATCTGGACGGCCGTGTGGTGGTGGCAGCGCGCCAGCTGGGGTTCGCCCTGGTTGCTGCTCGTGGGTTATGCCATCTCCCTGGCCGGCATCGTGTGGGCCGCCTTCCAGCTCTTCGCCGCCCGACGCGCCCTGGGCCGGATCCCCGTCGGTGAGGCCTTGCGGCTGACCGCGGACGGAATGGTCGCCCACACCCTGGACGGCCAGCGGGTACAACTCGGTTGGCACGAGGTGCGCCAGGTCGGCGTCTGGGGCTACGAGGTCGGTGCCGGCCCGCGGATCAAGGTGTTGGTCCCGCGCACCAACCAGCCCAGGCGGTTCTGGCAACGGCCTTCGTCACCTGCGGTGGCGTGGCAGATGCCGCTCTACTACCTGGACGCGCTCCCGGGCACCATCGACGGGGCGCTGCGCGCCTTCTCCGACGGTCGCCAGGGCCTGGACGTGACGGGGCTCGACACCTTCTGGTGAGCCATCAAGTGGAACCCGCTGCTGCACGATCGCAGCGGGTTTGGCAGGATGGACGTCGAGACAACGTCCAGAACAGAAAGGGGCGGCCATGCCCGTCGCAACTCCTGAGGCCTACGCCGAGATGTTCGAGAAGGCGAAGGCAGGCAAGTTCGCCTACCCCGCCATCAATGTCACCTCCTCCCAGTCCGCCAACGCGGCCCTGCAGGGCTTCGCCGAGGCCGGTTCGGACGGCATCCTGCAGATCTCGACCGGTGGCGCGGAGTACGCGTCCGGCCCGACCATCAAGAACATGGTCACCGGCGCCGTCGCGCTGGCCGACTACATCCGTGAGGTCGCCAAGAACTACCCGATCAATGTCGGCCTGCACACCGACCACTGCCCCGAGCCCAAGCTCGACAGCTACGTCCGCCCGCTGCTCGACCTCTCGGCCGAGCGCGTCGCCCAGGGCCAGGACCCGATCTTCAACTCCCACATGTGGGACGGCTCGGCCCTCGACGACGTCGAGCGCAACCTCCAGATCGCCGAGGAGCTGTTGGCCAAGACCAAGGCCAACAAGCAGATCCTCGAGATCGAGATCGGCGCCGTTGGCGGCGAGGAGGACGGTGTCGTCGGCGAGATCAACGACAAGCTGTACACCTCCGTCGAGGACGCCCTGCGCACCGCCGAGGTCCTCGGCCTGGGTGAGGAGGGCCTGTACCTGACGGCCTTCACCTTCGGCAATGTGCACGGCGTCTACAAGCCGGGCAATGTCAAGCTTCGTCCCGAGATCCTCAAGGACCTGCAGGGTGCCGTC
>NHCFI05602__coassemble_947_pt1 | contig 18481 bp, 19 predicted proteins | sample NHCFI05602__metabat2_high_PE_006 | metagenome-assembled genome bin NHCFI05602 | reverse complement strand
TTCATCCTGCTGAACCTCTTCTTCTCGACCCAGGCCTCCTACTCGGCCCCGCTGATCCTGCTGGCCCAGAACCGTCAGGAGGGACGCGACCGGTTGAGCCTGGAGGAGGACCGCCGGGTGGCCGCCCAGAGCCGCGCCGACATGGACTACCTCGCCCGCGAGATCGCCAGCATCCGCACCAGCGTCGGCGAGCTTGCCACCCGCGACTACATTCGCAGTGAGATCCGCAGCACGCTGCGCGAGATGCTGGCCGAGCTGGACGCCCAGGACGAGGCGCGCAACCACGCCCAGCACGAGCCCCGCTCCACCGACCCACAGGACCTGTACCGCCCCACCGAGCGGTGACACCCGCGACGTGAAGACCCACAGCAGAAACCGAAGCAAAGGAACGCAAGCCCAGATGAGCACCAACAACACCGGCCTGGACCCCCAGAACCTGGACCCCCAGAACCTGGACCCCCAGAACCTGGACCCCGAGCGCCTGGCCGGCGAGATCCGCGTCGCCCTGCACGGCGTCGACGACCCCGAGATCCACCGCCCGATCACCGAACTCGGCATGGTCGACGGCATTGAGGTCGACCCCTCGGGCCACGCGATCGTCCGCATCCTGCTGACCGTCGAGGGCTGCCCGATGAAGACCACGCTCACCGAGCGCGTCGAGGGTGCCGTCAAGGCGGTGCCGGGCATCACCGGCGCCACCGTGGTGCTGGGCGTGATGGACGACGAACAGCGCAAGGCCCTGCGCCAGATGCTGCGCGGCGGCCAGCCCGAGCGTGAGATCCCCTTCGCGCAGCCCGGCAACCTGACCAAGGTGATCGCGATCGCCTCCGGCAAGGGTGGCGTTGGCAAATCGTCCGTGACCGTGAACCTGGCCGTCGCGCTGGCCCAGCTGGGCCACTCGGTCGGCATCCTGGACGCCGACATCTACGGTCACTCGGTGCCTGACATGCTCGGCCTGGGCGATGCTCGTCCGACCGCCGTCGAGGACATGATCATGCCGGTGCCCTCGCTGGGGTTGAAGGTGATCAGCGTCGGCATGCTGAAGCCCGACCGCGACCAGGTGATCGCCTGGCGTGGCCCCATCCTTGACCGTGCACTCACCCAGCTGCTGGCCGAGGTCTACTGGGGCGACCTCGACTTCCTGATCCTCGACCTGCCGCCAGGCACCGGTGACGTGGCGATCTCGCTGGGCCAGAAGATCCCGAACTCCGAGGTCATCGTCGTGACGACCCCGCAGGTGGCGGCCGCCGAGGTGGCCGAGCGCGCAGGCACCATGGCCGCGATCATGCAACAGCGGGTGATCGGCGTCGTGGAGAACATGTCCTACCTGGAGGCAGTGTGCCCGCACTGCTCCGAGGCACACCGCGTCGAGCTCTTCGGCGCCGGCGGCGGCCAGGCCGTTGCCGACACGCTCACCGAGCGACTGGGCTACGACATCCCGCTGCTCGGCCAGGTGCCGATCCAGCAGACCCTGCGCGAGGGCGGCGACCTTGGCACCCCGATCGTGCTCGGCGATCCGGAGTCCCCCGCGGCCGTCGCATTGACCGCGCTGGCGAAGACCCTGGCGGGACGTCCGCGCGGACTCGCCGGGATGCCGCTGGGCGTCACGCCGGTCTGAACGGCTGGTTTGTTCGATCCCCGGGCCGCAGACTCCGACAGACTGTGGGTTGATTGTCCCAAGGCTCGGGGATCGCTGTCCTTGGGATCGGGAACCTACGTTGCGTCGAGGTCGACCGGGACGGGTGCCCCCTCGGCCGCCGCTGCTGAAGACTGGCGCTCGACGTCGTGCCGGACGTCCTCCCCGAGCATCTTGAGGTCCTTGGCGGAACCCTCCATCTCGCTCTTCACGCCCTCCAGGTCGGCCTTGATCTCGTCGAGGTCGTCCTGCACTGCGTTGATGATGTGCTTCTGGACGAAGGTCTTGGGGTTCAGGTCACGGATGTCGAGGTCCGCGTACTCGGGGCCGAGCTCGGCGCGCAGCTGGTCCTGGGCATTGTTGGCGATGTTGCGCAGGAAGAACACCACACGGGCGGCCTTGCGGCTGAACTCAGGGATCTTCTCCGGGCCGAACATGATGGTCGCCAACACGACGAGCATCACGAATTCCCATGGACCTGGCACGACTCACACCCTAGCGGCCGCGCTGGCCCACCAACGAACGCAGGCCTGCCATGATCCGGTCGAGGCCACCGTCGGCGGGGCTCTGGTGGGGCAGCGCGTTGGCGACGCTCTGCGCGTGCCCACTCTCGTCCGAGTGCACGCAGATGACGATGTCGAAGCTCTGCCAGACGATGCGATCCCCTGCCGCCGTCGCAGCGGTGCCGGCTGAGAGCCTGCCCCGCTGCTGCACCACGGTGACCTCCCGCATGGCGTCGGCATAGACGGCGCGCACCGTGGTCGGCGCGGTCGCGGAATCGACCACCACCGAGGTCAGGACCATCCCGTCGATCTCGTCCGGGCAGCTGAACGTGGCCGGGCAATCGACGTCAACCGAGCTGGGGTTGGCCATCAGCGCCGCCTGAGCAGCGGAACCCACGGCACTGAAGGGGATGGCACTGAAGGGGACGGCACTGAAGGGGACGGCACTGAACGGCACGGCAGTGCTGGCGGGCATCGTGCTGGTCAAACCCAGCGTGCTTCCATCGGGATCGGAGATGTCGGGCAGGTCGGGCGCGAGCAGCCAAGCGCCTGCCAACAGCCCCGTGGCGACGAGCACCATCCCGGAGGTCCCAACCAACATCCGCTGGCGGCGTCGCGACCGCAGACTGGGTAGACCGGTTTGTGTCTTGCGTCCCAGACACAGCTCACGCTGCGCATCGTCACCGGCGATCGCGAGCAGCCGGTCGGCCAGGCCGGCGGGCGCGCCAGCGATCGTGCCGGCCGTCGCCACCACAGTTCGCACGCCCTGCAGCTCCGCCAGCTCGGTGCGGCACTGGGAGCACCCGACCAGATGGCGGGCGATCACCTCGCGGGTGCGCCCATCGAGGGCATGGTCGGCGTAGGCGATGAGCTCGTCCCGCCAGGCAGTGCACTCGTTCATGCGTCCACCTCGTCGTACTCGAGGCTGGCGCCAAGGTAGCGCTCCCGGCCCTGGGTCGGGCGACGGTGGGCGAGGGCGGCGCGCAACTGCGTGCGCCCGCGGTGGATACGGCTGCGGACGGTGCCCAGACGGACGTCCAGAACCTGCGCGATCTCCTCGTAGCTGAGGCCCTCGATGTCACACAGCACGACGCATACGCGAAAGTCCGGCGCCAGCGCGGCCAGCGCCTGGGCTACGTCGGCGTCCAACCCTGCGTCGTCCAACAGCTCGTCCGGGGACGACATGGGTGATCCCACCCGCTCATTGGCCTCCCCCATCGGGTCCATCCGGATTCGATGTCGGCGGCGGGCCTGGTCAAGGAAGAGGTTGGTGGTGATCCGGTGCATCCAGCCCTCAAGCGTGCCCGGGGTGAAGGTATGGATCGATTTGAAGACGCGGACGAAGACGTCCTGGGTGAGGTCCTCGGCGTCGTACCGGTTGCCGGTCAGGCGCAGCGCGAGGCGGTAGACCCGGTCGGAATGGTCACGAACCAGCTCCTCCCAGGTGGGGGCCTGCCAGTCGTTGGACGACACCTGCGTACCCATCGCCTGCTCCTCCCCTCGTCGGCACTGCCATGCTGGCCGACGAGCCTGTGTGGAGGCTGTGCGAGCGATGGGCATCATCGCTACAACGAACCCGTGGCGCGATGAGTTCCCGCAGCCGCGGCGAGGATCACAGGTCCGCGGCATCCAGCAGCGCGGCGAACACGGCGGCCTGCTCAGGGCTGGCGTCCTTGAGCGGACGACGAACGCCGCCGACCTCGAAACCTTGATGGGCCAGGCCTGCCTTGACCAGCATCACGCCCTGGGTCGCGAACACCCCGGTGTAGACGCCCAGCAGCGCGCGATGCAGTGCCAGCGCCTCGTCCAGACGTCCAGCGACGAAGGCCTCGACCATCTCGCGGGTACGGCGGCCGGTGAAATGCGTGGAGGTGCCCACCACTCCGGCACCACCCACCGCCATCAGGGGCAACGTCATTCCGTCGTCACCGGAGTAGTAGGCCAGCGAGGTTTGCGCCATCACCACGGACGACGCGGCGGGAAGGCCCTTGGCATCCTTGACCGCGCGGATGTTGGGGTGCTCGGCCAGTCGGAGGAAGGTATCGGTCTCCACCTCGACACCGCTGCGATGCGGGATGTCGTAGATCATGATCGGTAGGTCGGTGGCATCGGCCACGGTGAGGAAGTGCTCCGCCACAGCGTCCTGCGGCGGGCGCGAGTAGTAGGGGGTCACGACCAGCAGGCCGTCGGCACCGGCATCGGCGGCCTGGTGCGCGAGGTCGATGGTGTGGTGGGTGTCGAAGGTTCCGACGCCGGCGATCACCTGCGCCCGGTCCCCGACGGCAGCCGTCACGGTTCGCACCAGGTCGGCCTTCTCGGCATCCGTGGTGGTGGGCGACTCACCCGTCGTCCCGTTGATGACCAGCGAGTCATTGCCCTGCTCGTCGACCAGACGGACGGCCAACTCCGCGGCGCGGCCCAGGTCCACGGCACCGTCGGCATCGAAGGGGGTCACCATCGCGGTGATGACCCGGCCAAAGATGGGCAGGCCGGCGGTGTCGCCGGGGGCGGCGGCGTCGTGCGGAGAACTCATGGGCTTCATCGTAGGGCTTCGCCCCCAGCCCCTCGCGGTCCGTCGAGCAGGTGGGACATGCCCTTCAACCCGAAGAAGTGCGCGATGGACCGGGCCGACTGGCCCCCGGTGTCGGGGTCCGCGCCGGCCTCCAGCAACATGGAGACGAGTGCCTCGTCCTGTCGGAAGACGGCGCAGCCCAGGGCGGTCTGGCCACGCTCGTTGACGCGTTCGAGGTCGGCGCCGCGGGCCACCAGCCCGGCGGCCAGGTCGTGGTGGCGGTAATAGCAGGCAAGGATCAACAGGGTGTCGCCGGACTCATTGGTGAGGTTGACCGGAAGGCCCTGGTCGACCCATTCCGCGAGGCGCACGTCGCCGGAGCGGGCGACGTCGAACATCGCACGCAGCTCGTCCAGCTGTTGCTCGGTCAACCCGACTGGGCCTGGGGCCTGCTGGGCATCCGTCTGGCTGCCAGATGTCTCGTCCATGGGTGGAGCCTATGCCGGTACGCTGGGTCCGTGACCCAGCAGCCAGCCGACACCAAGACCCTGAATGCCGCCTCATGCGGCTACGCGGAAGACTTCGTCCCCGCCACTGAACACGCCCGCGAGGCCCGCAACGCCGCCGTCGAGCTGGGCGTGGAGCCGCTCGGAAATGGATCTGCTGCCACCCTCACCTTCCTCGCCCGCCTGATCGGAGCCCGCGCCGTGGTCGAGGTCGGCACCGGCGCCGGCGAGTCCGGTCTGGCCCTGTTCGAGGGGATGGGTTCCGAGGGCATCATCACCAGCATCGACCCCGAGGCTGAACGCCAGGCCGCCGCCCGCCGGGCCTTCACCGGTGCCGGCATCGCCCCCCAGCGCTTCCGCCTGATCGCGAGCGCACCACTCGAGGTGCTGGGCAAGCTCCGCGATGGAGCCTATGACCTGGTCTTCATCAACGGCGACAAGCTCGAGTACGTCGAGTACGTCGCCCAGGCCCTGCGATTGCTGCGCCACGGGGGCGTCCTGGTGCTGAATGACGCGCTGTGGCACAACCTGGTCGCGGCCAGCGACAACGAGGACGACGAGACGCTGATCATCCGCGAGGCGCTGCAGTCGGTCAGCGAGACCGAGGAGTTCACCAGCACTCTGTTGCCCGTGGGCGACGGACTGCTGGCCGCCGTCAAGGCCTGAGGCCGCCGGCCCGTCCACCAGACGAAACGAGCCCGGGAGCCACCGCTGATGGTGGATCCCGGGCTCAGTTCTTGGTGCTGGTGGGTCAGAATCCGACCGGCGGGATGACGATGCCCTTGCCGACAGTGGTGATGCCACCCTCACTGACGCTGAACCCGCGGGCCCGGTCGGCGTCGTGGTTCACGCCGATCTCGACGCCCTCGGGAACGACGACGTTCTTGTCCAGGATCGCGTTGTGCACCACGGCATTGCGGCCGATGCGCACATTGTTCATCAGGATCGAGCGGTCGACGCGCGCCCACTTGTCGATGCGCACATTGGGGCTCATCACGGTGCGGTCGACGTCACCGCCGGAGATGATGCAGCCCGCGGAGACGATGGAGTCCTCCGCATTGCCGCGCAGGGTGAACTTGGCACCGGGCGCCTGCACCTGGTTCGTCCAGATCGGCCACTCGGGGTTGTACAGGTTGAACTGCGGGACGACCGTGACGAGGTCCATGTGGGCCTCGTGGTAGGCGTCGATGGTGCCCACATCCCGCCAGTAGTTGCGGTCGGCGTCGGTGACGCCCGGCACATGGTTCAACGTGAAGTCGTAGACCTGCGCCTGGTCCTTGGCGACGAAGTAGGGAATGATGTCGCCGCCCATGTCGTGGCGGGCATTGGGGTTCTTGGCGTCATCCTCAAGGGCCTTGATCAGGGCATCCTTGGTGAAGATGTAGTTGCCCATCGACGCGAAGGACTCCTCCGGGGAATCGGGCAGACCAGGCGGGTCGGCCGGCTTCTCGAGGAAGTTGGAGATCTTGCCACTCGTGTCGGCGTCGATGATGCCGAAGGCACTCGCATCCTTGCGCGGAACACGAATGCCGGCGACCGAGCAGTCAAGGCCAGACTGGATGTGCTGGTCGAGCATGTCGCCGACGTCCATCCGGTAGATGTTGTCGGCGCCGAACACGACGATGTAGTCGGGATCCTCATCGGTGATCAGGTTCATCGACTGGTAGATGGCATCCGCGCTGCCCTGGTACCAGTGCGGGCCGCGACGCTGCTGCGCCGGCACCGGGGTCACGTAGTTGCCGAGCATGGTCGACATCCGCCAGGTCAGGGTGATGTGGCGGTCCAGGGAGTGCGACTTGTACTGGGTCAGGACTGCGATTTGCCGCATCTCGGAGTTCACGAGGTTCGACAGCACGAAGTCGATGAGTCGATAGGTGCCGCCGAAGGGAACGGCCGGCTTTGCCCGGTCCTCGGTGAGCGGCATCAGTCGCTTGCCCTCGCCACCGGCGAGGACGATTGAGAGCACCTTTGGTCGTGAAGACATGTCTTCAACCTAGGGTCCGGGCGTGCTTTGCACAATGGACTTCCGCGCATTGGTCGACAGTCCGACCCAGAGGCATTTACGCGCAAGTGCCGGTGTGCCACTGTTGGGCCATGCGCGTATCCATCCTGACCCGGGAATACCCCCCGACGATCTACGGCGGTGCCGGCGTGCACGTGGCCCAGCTCGTCCCCCAGCTGCAGAAGCTCATCGACGTGGACGTCCAGTGCATGGGCGAACCCCGCGAGGGGGCGACCGCCCATGCCGAGAACTACCCCGAGGGGGCCAACGCGGCACTGCGCGTCTTCGGCGCCGACCTGTCCATGGTCGCCGCACTGCCCGAGCAGTTGGACGTCGTCCATTCCCACACCTGGTACGCGAACCTCGCCGGGCACCTGGCCGGGCTCTTCCGCGACATCCCGCACGTCGTCAGCGCCCACTCCCTTGAACCCGACCGCCCCTGGAAGGCGGAGCAGCTCGGTGGCGGATACGCGCTCTCGTCGTGGGCCGAACGCATGTCGTACAACGGCGCCGACGCGGTGATCGCCGTCAGCGAGGGCATGAAGAAGGGCATCCTCAACGCCTACCCCGAGCTGGAACCCGACAAGATCCACGTCGTGCTGAACGGCATCGACCCCGAGGAGTTCAAGCCCGATCACGAGACCGAAGTCTGTACGCGCATCGGCATGGACGCCTCGAAGCCGTCCGTTGTCTTCGTCGGACGCATCACCCGGCAGAAGGGTCTGGTGCACCTGGTGCGCGCAGCCTCCCAACTCGACCCCGACACCCAGGTGATCCTGCTGGCCGGAGCGCCGGACACCCCCGAGATTGCGCAGGAGTTCAACGAGGCCTTCGCGAAGGTCGAGGCCGAGCGCGGCGGCGGCGTCGTGTGGGTGCAGGAGATGCTGCCGCGCCCCGAGGTGCGCCAGGTGATGAGCAATGCCACCGTCTTCGCCTGCCCCTCGATCTACGAGCCTCTGGGCATCGTGAACCTTGAGGCCATGGCCACCGAGACCGCCGTCGTCGCGAGCGCCGTGGGCGGCATCCCGGAGGTCGTGATGGACGGCGAGACCGGCTACCTGGTCGAGTACGATCCGGACCGCGCGGGCGACGCCGACTACATCGCCAACTTCGAGTCGACCTTCGCGAGCAAGATCAACGAGCTGACCCGTGACCCGCAGCTGGCCGAGAAGTTCGGCAAGGCCGGGCGACAGCGCTGCATCGACCACTTCAGCTGGGAGACGATCGCCAAGCAGACCGTCGAGGTCTACCAGGCAGCCATCGACCGGCACGCAGCGAACCGGACCTGACGGCTCCCGGCTGCCACGCAGCGTCCGACCCACAAGAGTCCGACCCACAAGAGTCCGACCACGAGGGTCAGACCACGAGAGTCCGTGGCACAAGCCGGCCGAAGAACGACCCGCCCGAGGAACAAGCACGGCGCCCACCATCATGGTGGGCGCCGGCATGTTGTCGGGATGTGTGCGTGGGGTTCAACCCACGACCTCCTTGAGGCAGTCGAGCAGGTCGGTGGCCTCCTGGGCATTCAGCTCGACCACGAGCCGGCCGCCGCCGTCGACGGGGACGCGCATGATGATGCCGCGACCTTCCTTGGTGACCTCCATGGGACCATCACCCGTACGGGGCTTCATTGCAGCCATTGCGCATCCTCACTGGTTCGCTAACAATTTCCTGATCCATTATTCCGCATTCGCGAAGCACCTCCCAGCGTGGGGCTCAAGTGCCCGCGCATCTTGCTCAGGGCTGAACCCTGTCCGCGTCGTCCAATACCGTCGTGACTTGGGCCTTTGCCTCGGGGCGCTGGTCACTTGGGGCGGCGCCGTCCGCACGGTCGAGCTGGTCCGCCAGACGGTCGAGAAGTTCGTCCACCTGCGCTGGCGAGTACCCACGGGCGACGACCGAGAAACGCGCGCCCCGCAGGTCTTCCCCGGCCAGGACCCCCGTCACAGAGGCCAACCGTGGCAACGGCCGGTCGTCCACCAGCTCCGGCATCTGGCCCCAGCGTCCGGAGGCCACGACGGCGGTCAGGCCGAGCACGACCATGGTGACCGTTGCCAGCACCCAGATCATCGCTCGTCCGTCCCGAGGTTGTCGGTACTGTCGACCACCACGTGCGCGACGGCCTCGGAGATGTCGTCGGTGACCAGGAACATTTCCAAGTCCTCGGCACGGATGTAGCCCTCGCCCAGCGCACTGGTGCGCAGCCACTCCACCAGTCCGTGCCAGTACGCCGAACCGAACAGCACGACCGGGAAGTGCGAGACCTTTCCGGTTTGGGAGAGCGTCAGTGACTCGAACAGCTCGTCGAAGGTCCCGAAGCCGCCGGGCATCACGATGAATCCCTGTGCGTACTTCAGGAACATCACCTTGCGTGCGAAGAAGTACCGGAAGTTGATGCCCAGGTCGACGTAGGGATTCATCGAGGTCTCGAAGGGCAGCTCGATGCCCAAACCGACCGAGGTGCCACCAGCCTCCTTGGCGCCCTTGTTGGCGGCCTCCATCACGCCCGGGCCACCACCGGTGATGACGGCGCGACCCCGGGCGACGAGTTCGCGGGCGATCTGCTCGGCTGCCAGGTACATCGGGTGGTCAGCCGGGGTGCGGGCCGATCCGAAGAGGCTGATCGCGGGGCCGAGGTCGGCCAGCGTCCCGAAGCCTTCCACGAACTCGGACTGGATGCGCAGCACGCGCCAGGGGTCTTCGTGGCTCCAGGCGTGGCCGCCGCCGCCAGCCAGGAGTGCTTGGTCGGCGGTGGTCGACTTCACCTGGGCATGGCGGCGGATGACGTGGCCCTGGTGGGACGCGTACCCCCGCCCGGGGGCATTGTCGAGCGGCAGGGCGCCGCGTTGGGTGGGGTCGGACATCAGGCCTCCTGGGGTGCGAGCCAGCGGGTGAGCGCCCCAGCACAGGCGTACAGGTCCGCCTCGGGGCAGAACTCGTCGTCGGTATGGGCCTTGTTGGCGTCGGCCGGGCCGAAGTTCACGGCAGGGACGCCAAGCTGGCTGAAGCGGGCGACGTCGGTCCAGCCGTACTTGGGGGCGGCCTCGCCCCCCACGGCGGCAAGGAATTCCTGCGCCGCGGGGCGGTCCAGCCCGGGACGGGCAGCGGGCGAAAGGTCGACCACCTCCATCTCGTAGCCCTCGAACAAGCGCTGCATGGCCGTCTGCGCCTGCTCGGGGGACTTGTCGGGGGCGTAGCGGTAGTTGACGTGCACGCGGCAGGTGTCGGGGATGACGTTGCCCGCCACTCCCCCACTCACCTGCACGGCGTTGAGCCCCTCCCGGAAGGTGAGCCCCTCCACCTCGACCTGTTCGACGGGGAAGGAGGCCAGCCGCTCCAGCACGCCGGCCAGGTCGTGGATGGCGTTGTGGCCCAGCCAGCTGCGGGCGCTGTGGGCGGCGGTGCCGCGGGTGGTGATCCAGAACCGCATCGTCCCCTGGCAGCCTCCCTCGACCCGGGCTGAGGTGGGCTCCATCAGGACGGCGAAGTCACCGGCCAGCAGTTCGGGGGCCTCGCGGGATAGTCGTCCGAGCCCGTTGAGTTCGCTGGCGACCTCCTCGTTGTCGTAGAAGACCCAAGTGACGTCGTGGCGTGGGGAGCTCAGCTGCACGGCAAGTTGCAGCGCGACCGCAACGCCGCCCTTCATGTCGCAGGTGCCGCGTCCGATGACATTGCCGTCCCGGCGGGAGCTGGGCAGGTTGCCGGCCACCGGGACGGTGTCGAGGTGGCCAGCGATGATGACCCTTTCCTGGCGTCCAAGGCCGGTGCGGGCGACCAGGGCATTGCCATTGCGGGTGACCTCCAGGTGGGGCGCCGCCCGAAGCACCTGTTCGACCTGGTCGCACAGCTGGCGCTCGTTGCCGCTGACCGACTCCACGTCGACGATCTGTTGCAACAGTTCGGGTAGGTCGCGGTGCGGATCGATGGCCATGGCGGCCAGCCTAGACGCCACGACCGGACGGACGAGGGCACGCTGGGCGAGGTGCTCCCGGACCAGAACTGTCCGACGGCGCCTATAGGGTTGCCATCATGACCGACACGACCCGTTCTGCCTGGGCCTGGGGCCTGGCCACCGTCCACATCACCGGCCAGGTGCTCGACACCTGGTTCCCGTCCCCGGCGCTAGGCGAGGACGACGGCACCGAGGCCCCCCGCGGGCTGGTGGCGGCGAAGATGGAGGACGGCGATCGCCGGGTTCGCACGGAACTGGTGAAGACGGTCATCGACCTGGATGCTGCCCCGGCCGACGTGAGCGACGCCTACCTGCGACTGCACCTGCTCAGCCACCGGCTCGTCCAACCCCGCACCATCAATCTCGACGGCATCTTCGGCGTGCTGCCGAATGTCGTGTGGACCTCCGCCGGCCCCTGCGCCGTGGAGGGCTTCGAGTCCGTCCGGCTGGCGCTTCGCAGCACCCGCGGCATCGTCAACGTGCTGGGCGTCGACAAGTTCCCGCGCATGGTCGACTACGTGCTCCCCTCTGGCGTGCGGATCGGTGACGCGGACCGCGTCCGGCTGGGCGCGCACCTGGCCGACGGCACCACGGTCATGCACGAAGGCTTCGTGAACTTCAATGCCGGGACCCTGGGGCACTCGATGGTCGAGGGTCGCATCTCCGCCGGGGTGATCGTGGACGACGGCACCGACGTCGGTGGCGGTGCCTCCATCATGGGCACCCTGTCCGGGGGCGGAAAGCAGGTCATCTCGATCGGCAAGGGCTGCCTGCTGGGCGCGGAGTCGGGCGTCGGCATCTCGTTGGGCGACAACTGCGTCGTCGAGGCGGGCCTGTACCTGACCGCCGGCACCAAGGTCGCGCTGCCCGACGGGACGGTCGTCAAGGCAGCCGAGCTCTCCGGCTCGTCCAACATCCTCTACCTGCGCGACTCCCAGTCGGGTGCGGTCGTGGCCAAGCCACGCGGCGAGGCCAAGGGCGTCGAGTTGAACGCGGCCCTGCACAAGAACTGATCCGTGGCCACCTCCCACGAGACCCAGCGCCGCCGCCAGCACCGGCTCTACCCCCTGGTGGGGCTGGTGGCGCTGGTGGTGGCCCTGCTGGTGCTCTTCGCGTGGTTGCGCGGCGTGCTGTTGGGCCAGGTCTCGACCCCGATGCTGCCCGACGAACAGTGCGTGGTGCGGGTTGGCAGCCAGGCCGACAGCCTCGACCTGGAGCAGTCGGGAAATGCGGCGATCATCGTCGCCGAGTCGATCCGACGCGGGTTACCGGCCCGAGCCTCTTCGATCGCTCTGGCCACGGCGATGCAGGAGTCGAACCTGCGCAACATCGACTACGGCGACCGGGATTCGCTCGGCCTGTTCCAGCAGCGCCCCAGCCAGGGCTGGGGCACCGAGGCGCAGATCATGGACCCCTGGTACTCATCCGGGAAGTTCTACGAGCACCTGGTCAAGGTGGCGGGCTGGCAGGGCGGCGACATCAACGACGTGGCGCAGGCCGTCCAGCGGTCCGGGGTGCCGGACGGCTACCGCAAGCACGTCGAGAAAGCCAAGGTGTGGGGTTCGGCGCTGACCGGGCACTCCCCGGCTGCCGTGTCGTGCATCGATCGCGGGTCCGTCACGCCGAACACCAGCTACGCCACCGACTTGCTCACCAAGGCCTTCGGGTCCAGCGTCAAGAGCTCGGTGGCCCAGGCGCGGGTGACGCTGAACTCCGCGGACGAGACGCAGCTGTGGGCCGCCACGCAGTTGTTCATGATGACCACCCGCACCAGCGGGGTGACGTCGGTGGACGTGGGTCAGCGCAGCTGGACGATGAAGCCGGACGCGGTGGCTGACTGGACGGGCACCGCGACCCCGAAACCGACCGAGGCAGCGATCACCCTGCGCAGCTGAAGCCGCAAGCTGGCTTCGCCTGCTCGGAGTGACCCCTAGGCTGGCTTGATGCATGCGCGGCACGAGCTCGTGACAACGTGCGCACGCACGCGGAATCTCAGGAGTGGAGGCGCTGGGCAGCGGCGTTGATCCGCTCATCGGTTCCGGTGAGCGCGATCCGGACGTGCTGCCGTCCGGCCTCGCCGTAGAAGTCACCGGGGGCGGCGACGATCCCCCGCTGCGCCAACCAGTCGATGGTTGCGCGGCAGTCCTCACCGCGGGTGGCCCACAGGTAGAGCGAGCCCTCGGAGTGGTCGATCCTGAAGCCGGCTGCTTCCAGCGCAGGGCGCAGCACCGAACGGCGGCGCAGGTAGCGCTCGCGCTGTTCCGCGACGTGCTCCTGGTCGCCCAGCAACGCGCGCATGGCCTCCTGCACTGGGAAGGGCATCATCATGCCGAGGTGCTTGCGCAGCCCGACCTGGCGCTGTACGACCTCGGGGTCACCGGCGATGAAACCCGCGCGGTAACCGGCCAGGTTGGAGCGCTTGCTCAACGAGTGGAGCACGAGGATTCCGTCGGGTCGTCCCTCGCAGACGTCCGCATGCAGCGCTGAGACCGGCTCTGCGTCCCAGCCGAACTCGCCGTAGCACTCGTCCGATGCCAGCACGGCCCCGACGGAGCGGGCGTAGTCGACCCATGCTCGCATCCGCCCGTCGTCCAGGATGACCCCGTGCGGGTTGGCCGGGGAGTTGATCCAGATCAGGGCAGGGGTGCCCTCGATGGCCGCAGGGTCGTCGCAGGCCAGCACCTGCGCGCCCACAAGACGCGCGCCCACCTCATAGGTGGGGTAGGCGGTGGTGGGGATGACGACCAGGTCGTCCGCGCCCAGGCCCAGCAGGGTGGGCAGCCAGGCGACGGCCTCCTTGGTGCCGATCACCGGGAGGATGCCCTGCTCGGGCAGCTCGACGGCGTCCCAGCGCCGGCTCAGATGGTCGATGACGGCGCGACGCAGCGGGGCGGTCCCCCACACGGTGGGGTAGCCGGGGCAGTCGCTCGCGGCAGCCAGCGCATCACGCGCCAGCTGGGGGGTGGGGTCGACGGGCGTGCCGACCGAGAGGTCGACGACACCCCCGGGGTGACCCGCCGCCGTCGCGCGTGCGCTGGCGAGCGAGTCCCACGGGAAGTCGGGCAGGTCGTCAAGCCCCACGAAGGGTCACTCCCCCTGCGGCGGGAGGGCCTCGACGACCGGGTGGTCCTTGTCGATGACGCCGAGCTTCGAAGCGCCACCGGGCGAACCGATGCCGTCGAAGAACTGCACGTTCACGTCGTAGTACTGCTTCTGCTCGGCCGGGACGTCGTCCTCGTAGAAGATGGCCTCGACGGGGCAGACCGGCTCGCAGGCGCCGCAGTCCACGCACTCCTCGGGGTGGATGTAGAGCATCCGGTTGCCCTCGTAGATGCAGTCGACGGGGCACTCCTCGACGCAGGCACGGTCCTTGATGTCGACACAGGGCTGCGCGATGACGTAGGTCACGGTCACTCCTTGGCTAGGGGGCGGCGGGGCCGCCGGGACGAGCGCCACTCTACAACCTCGAACGCTGGCCCCAACGGGCATATCCACCGGATGGTTGGGGGCAGGATGGGGCCATGCCACGCCCAACCCAGCTCACCGTCCTTCCGGCCTCTGATGCCCCTGCCATTGCGATCCACGGCGGTGCCGGGGTCGTACCGCAGGCCTTGGACGACGAGCGACGAGAGGCAGCACTGACGGCCCTGACCGACGCCGTGCGGGCCGGGCGCGCGGTGCTCGATGCCGGCGGCCCGGCACTGGACGCGGTCTGCGCTGCCGTGGGCGTCATGGAGGACTCGGAGTCGTTCAATGCCGGACGCGGTGCGGCGCTCACCGCCGCCGGTACTGCCGAGCTGGACGCGGCTGTGATGTGGGGCGACTCACGCGCTGGCGCGGTGACCTGCGCCAATGGTCCACGGCACCCGGTGCTTGCGGCCAGGGCCGTGATGGAGCGCACCGACCACGTGCTCCTGGCCGTTCCATCGGTCGACTTGTTGCGGAGCTGGGGGCTGGAGGTCGTCGAGCCGGATTGGTACCTGACGCCGCTACGGCTGGAGCAGCTGCGCGCGACCGGATCCTTCGCCGAGCACCGGCACGGGACGGTGGGCGCGGTGGCTCGGGACGCCTCCGGCCACGTCGCGGCAGCGACCTCCACCGGCGGCATCACCGCCCAGCTGCCAGGACGAGTGGGTGACACTCCCCTGCTGGGTTGCGGCACCTGGGCCGACGACGCGGTGGTCGCCGTCTCCTGCACCGGGGTGGGCGAGTTGTTCGTCCGCGGTGCCGTGGCGCACGAGGTCGCCTCCCGGATGAGGTGGGCCGGCCACGACCTGGGCAGGGCCGCAGCGGGCGCACTGGACGAGTTGGTGGGCGCCCGTGGCGGGGATGGTGGCCTGGTCGCTGTCACGCCGGCAGGCGAGGTGGTGCTGGCCTTCGATGCCCCCGGCATGTATCGGGGCTGGGACGTCGGCCAGGGCGTCCGGGTCGACATCTGATCGTCCCGGCCCGACAGCGCCAGCAAGCAGCTGTCAGTCGCAGATGATCTCGTCGGTGGGCGCGTAGGTCCACTGGAAGGGTTCGGACTTCACCAGCGAGCCGCCCTTGTAGAACAGGCGGCTGTAGTTCACGGTGAAGCCGGGCGAGGCAGCCTGCGCGTGGCACTTCTCGTCGGTGGAGTGGATCGTCCGGCCGGTGGTGAAGTTGGACTTCACGAGCTCAGAGCTCTCGACGCGGTCGTAGACCGGGGTCGACCAGACGCGGACCGTGATCGACCCGCGGCCACCGGGGGCGGCCTTGTTGACATAGGCCTGCAGCAGCACGCCGTAGGGGGTGTCGTTCTTGAACTTCACGTCCAGGTGGCCGTAGTAGAGGGTCGCCTCGCGACCGGCCGGGTAGCGGTCGAAGTACATCGTGTGCGGGTGGTGCTCGACGTCCTCGAGACCCGCGAAGAAGATCGCGTTGAAGGTCGTGGTGCCGCTCTGGGAGACGCCACCGGCGTTCTCCTCGACCAAGTGGTCACCGCTGATCACCCAGCCGTCGACGTAGCCAGAACCCGGACCCTTGGGGCCGAGGGTGTCGTTCAGGCTGAAGGTCTCCCCCGGCTCGACGAAGGAGTTGTTGATGCTTGCCGCGGCCAGCGACAAGTTGGTGTTGCGGTACTCGGCATAGGGGAAGTAGGTGGTGAACTCACCCGTGACCTGCTTGACCCCGAGCTTCGCGGCCTCCGCGGTGGTCAGGTCGGCCTCCTCCTTGGTGACCGGGACGCTGATCGTCCGCTGGGCGCCGGTGGCGGTGAGGGCCGGGGTGATGGCCTTGAGGAAGGTGTCCTTCTTCAGGCCCTGGCCGTCCTTGGCGGGGACGACGACGGGCTTGCCGCCGTCCAACCGGACCCGGGCGTTGACCGGTTCGGTGAAGCCGAGCCCGGCGGCGGCCTGCTCCACATTGCCCCAGAGCTTGCCGGTGTCCGTGGTCACGGTGAAGGCGTCTTGCGTGGTGGCGACCTTGGTGGCAGCGGCGAGCTGCTTGGTGCTCAAGGTGATCTTGCCCTTGCCGGTGTCGACGACGACCGGCGCCGACAACGTGGGGCCGAGGGTGTCGGTGACGACCTTCTGCGCCTTCTCGGTCGTGAGCTTCGGCGGGGTGGAGGTGGTGGTGGCCTCGGCGGTGGTCGAGGTCAGCCAGGCCGCACGAACTGCCTTGGACGCGGCCGTCTGGTCGAGCGCCTTGGCGTCGACTGACTTGGTGACGACGGGCTTGGCATCCTCGATGGCCAGCTTCGCGTCCTGGGCCTTGACCTCGAAGGCCTTGGCGGCCTGGGCGATGGCCTTGTCCAGCTTGGCCTGGTCGACGTCGAGGACGGGCTGCATCGCGGTGCCGCCTCGCAACACCTGCCAGATCTGGGAGGGCGCCCACGACTTGCCGGCGCCCGCCTGGTCGATACTGGCCTCGTAGTCGACGGCCAGCCCTGCGGCGGCGGGGGTGATGGTGGCTTTCGTGGTGCCGTCGGTCAACGTGATCGGGGCATCGGCTCTGGACGCGAGCCCCTCGGTGAGCTTCTGCACGGCCCGGTCGTGGTCGACGCCGCCGACCGCGACGCCGGCCACCGTGGCGTGGGCCGGCAGGTTGTCCCCCGCCATCGCGTACCCAGCGACATAGGCACCGCCTGCGATCAGGGCGAGACCACCCAGGCCGGCGGCGACATAGCCGCCCGTGTGGGAACGACGCTGGGCCATGGGCCCTCCTTCGGCACGAGTCCAACCGGCCCGAACACCGGGTCAGTACCGGCCGATTGTAATTGAGCGATCAGCCGCACCCGAAACCTCCAAGTGCACCGCGGACCCCATTCTTCACATGACACTCAGTCTCCACGCGAGACTCGGCTCGGTGCGTGCGGGCTCGCGACCGCCTGGGTGAGCACGTGGGTAGCGTCCAGCAGGGATCGGCGCACCACCGGGTTGAGGTCCTCGCGGGCCAGCGTCCGCTGGGCGAGGGCCAGCGTCTGGGAGTTGGCGTGGGAGAGCGGGAAGGACCGCAGCAGCGCGGTCCCGAGCGCCCAACCGCTGCGCAGGGCCGCGGTGCCGTCTGCCGTGTCGAACCACTCGGGGACGAGGTCGGCGGTCAGCTCGTCGTGTTCGGGCAGGAAGATCCCCTCGGCGGCGGCGTAGACCTCGTAGGCGGGTACATCGAAGGTGGTCATCACCGAGGCGAAGGCGTCCCGCTTGGCCTGGATGGTGGGCACCGAGGCCCGGCACCGGATGGCCGCCAACCGGCCGGACGAGGAGGGGTCGCGGGACAGTTCCGCCTCCACCAGCGACGGGTCGACGCCCAGGGTGACCAGCCGCTGGACGGCCATCCAGCGCAGGTCGGCGTCCATCTCCCGCCCGGTCGGTAGGTCGCGACCGAGCAGCCAGCCAGCGAGCAGGTCGACGTCGTCGCTGACTCCGAGCAGCAACCGCCAGGCCACGAGTTGCCGATCCGACGCGGGCGCCGCACCGGCCAGGATCGCGGCGAGCGTATCGGCCCACCGTTGGCGCCGGTAGGCACGCTCGGCGGGCGGGCACCATGCACCGCACAAGGCGTCACCGACCCACTCCCCCATCACGCGCAGCACGGCGTCGCTGGTTGAGCCGGGCAGCTCGGCAAGGCAGGTCTCGAAGGCGGTTGTGCTGTCGAGTTCGGCGTTGCGGACCGCGTCGCGCAGCCCATTCCAGAACACGACCTGAGTGGCCGGGTCGGCCACTTGGTGGGCGGCAAGCCGCCAGTCGCTCGGGCGGATGCGGGCCCAGGTCTCGTCCCCCGCATCGGGGACGACGACCGAGCCGGTGCGGTCACCCAGATCCAGTTCCAGCTCCGGTGCGTCCAGGACTACCGCCCGTTGGCTGCGCAGGGTCCCGTCCGGATCCAGAACGTCGACCCGCAGCGCGTGG
>NHCFI05602__coassemble_945_pt1 | contig 18520 bp, 17 predicted proteins | sample NHCFI05602__metabat2_high_PE_006 | metagenome-assembled genome bin NHCFI05602 | reverse complement strand
TGACATGGGTTGATTCTTTCAGAACGAGCAAGGGCCCCGGGAACTTGTCCCGGGGCCCTCCATGCTGGCGGTGACGGAGGGATTTGAACCCTCGGTGGCTTGCACCACACTCGCTTTCGAGGCGAGCTCTTTCGGCCGCTCAGACACGTCACCGTCGACAAAGATAGCGCGTCGGTTCACCCGGGCGCCAATCGCGCGGCGCCCTCAGCGGCCGAAGAACTGGACGAGCAGCGCCGCGCACTCCGCAGCCCGCACCCCGCCCAGCACCTCGGGGCGGTGGTTGAGACGTCCGTCACGCACCACGTCCCACAAGGACGCCACCGCGCCGGCCTTCTCGTCGAAGGCACCGAAGACCAGTCGTCCCATCCGGGAGGCGACGATGGCACCGGCGCACATCGTGCACGGCTCCAGGGTGACGACCAGCGTGCAGTCGGTCAGCCGCCAGCCGTCCCCCCCGGGATGCGCGTTCAACACCTCCGCGGCCCGCCGGATGGCCAGCACCTCGGCGTGGGCGGTGGGGTCCCCGGTGAGTTCACGTTCGTTGGCAGCTTGAGCGAGCACCTCTCCCGAGGGCGACAGGACGACCGCCCCGATCGGCACGTCGCCATGACCGGTGGCGCGAGCGGCAGCGTCCAGGGCGAGGCCCATCGCCTCGTCCCATCGGGTTCCCACTGGCGAAACAGACGGGTTCAGATCCGCCCCTGCGACTCGACCGCACGACGGAAGGGCTGCTCCATCTTCATCTGGCGAACCAGCGAATCCACCAGCGCGTCGGAGTCCTCGTCGATGTCGTCGGCCAGCTGCTGCAGGTCGAACTCCCCGACGCCCAGGTCGGTGAGCATGTCCAGGTCACCGACCACGTCGGAGTCGTCGTCCGGGTCGGGCACCTCGAGGCCGAGGTAGTCGACGACGTCGCGGGCAATGGGCCAGTCGTTCGCCGACACCGCGTCATTCAGCAGCACCTGAACACTGCGTCCCCGCACCCGCACCAGGACGAAGATCTCGTGCGCTACGGACAAGACCCCCAGAGCTCCCCCATCGCCGGGGATGCGTCGCAGCTGGTTCACCAGCTCGTCGAAGTCGTTCGCCAGTTCCTTGTCCATCGGGACGGCCACCGGCGCGCCATCCTCGCGGTAGAGCGCGACCACGAAGTCGACCTCGTCTTCGGTGGCGTCGTCGAGGTCGTCGTCCTCGTCGTCTTCGTCGTCGTCCTCGTCGTCTTCGTCGTAGTCGTCTTCGTCGTCGTCTTCGTCGTCGTCTTCGAGGTCGTCTTCGTCGTCGTCGTCGAGGTCGTCCTCATCCTCGTCGTCCTCGACATCGAGTTCCACGTCGGCATCGACACCGGCGGGAACGTCGTCGTCCAGCTCGTCTGGGGTGTCGACCTCATCCTCCAGCACGTCCGTCTGCTGTTCCTCGTCGCGGTCGAAGGGCTCGACGTCATCGATCTTCGGGGTCACAACATCCTCCTCGGCTGATGGCTGCAGTGCCCATCGTTGCAGACGGGTCAACCCTTTTCACACCGACGGTGCCTGCCCACCGATCCCGCCCGGAACTGGCGGCAACGGATGTGCGACAGTGTGCGGGTGGAACTGATCGTCCTTGACCATCCCCTGGTGACGCACAAGCTCACCCACCTGCGCGACCGCGAGACCGATTCGCCCACCTTCCGGGCACTTGTCGAAGAACTCGTGACCCTGCTGGCCTATGAGGCCACCCGCGAGGTTCGCGTCGAACCCGCAACCGTCCAAACCCCTGTAGCGCCCTATCACGGAGTGCAGATCAGCAAGCCGCGGCCATTGGTGGTGCCGATCCTGCGCGCCGGGCTGGGCATGCTCGAGGGCATGACGCGCCTGATGCCCAATGCCGAGGTCGGTTTCGTCGGCATGGTGCGTGACGAGGAGACCTTGGAGCCCTTCACCTACGCCGAGCGCCTGCCGAAGGACCTGTCGGGCCGCCAGTGCTATGTCCTGGACCCGATGCTGGCCACCGGCGGCTCGCTGGGCGGCTGCGTGAACTTCCTGGTGGACCGTGGCGCCGACCACATCACCTGCATCTGCCTGCTCGCCGCCCCCGAAGGCATCGAGAAATTCCGTCGTCTGGTCGAGGACCTCAAGGTGCCCTGCACCTTGGTGCTGGCCGCTGTGGACGAGAAGCTGAACGAGAACGGCTACATCGTTCCCGGTCTGGGTGACGCGGGCGACCGCCTCTATGGCCTGGCCGAGTAGTCGTTCAGCAGCGACGATTCGCCACGGACGACGAACGGTCCCGCCCCAACAGGGGTGGGACCGTTTCGCTGTCGCTGGCCGTTCCGAGCTCAGATTTCCTGGGGACGGGTGTCGCGGCGGTTGCGGGCATCGACGCGCTCGTCCAGCACTGTCGGGTCCAAGGTGCCGGTGATGGTCGGCTGGTAGGCATCGCCCAGCTGCTTGACGGCCAGCCGGCTGACCAGCTGCTGGCGGGTCGTCACGCGCTCGGAGCGGGCATTGGACACGAAGGCGATGGTCCAGTGGGCCAGCGTCGTGATCCGCGCCTTGAAGCCGGTCAGGGTGACCAGGTGCAGGCCCAGCCATGCGAGCCAGGCCACGAAACCCGTCATCTCGATGCGTCCGATCTTCACCACCGCACCGAACTTGCTGATGACCGCCATCGACCCCTTGTCGAAGTACTTGAAGGGGGTGACCACCGGTTCACCCTTGACCTCGCCGACGATCTTCTTGGCGACGTACTGGCCGGACTGGATCGCCACCTGGGCGACGCCGGGAAGCTTGTCCAGGCTCATCATGTCGCCGATCACGAAGACCTCGGGGTGGCCGGGCACGGAGCAGTCGGGCTGCACCTCCAGCCGTCCGGCGCGGTCGATCTGCGCCTCGGTCTGGTCGGCGATCATCTTGGCCAGCGGCGACGCCTGGACGCCCGCGGCCCACACCTTGCAGGCGGCCTCGATGCGCTCCTCGGTGCCGTCCTTGTACTTCACGGTCAAACCGTTGGCGTCGACGTCGGTGACCAGACCACCGAGCTTCACCTCGACGCCGAGCTTCTCGAGCGTCTGCTTGGCCTTGCCGGAGAGATGCTCGCCGAAGGGCGGCAGCACCCGGTCGGCGCCATCGAGCAGGATGACGCGCGCCTTGCGGGGGTCGATGCGGCGATAGTCGTCCTTGACCGTGTGGAGGGTGAGCTCACGGATCTGACCGGCCATCTCGACGCCGGTGGGGCCGGCGCCGACGACCACGAAGGTCATCAGGCGTTCGCGCTCCTCCTGGTCGGAGGTCAGCTCGGCCACTTCGAGCGAACCGAAGATGCGGGCGCGCAGCTCGAGGGCGTCGTCGATGGACTTCATCCCCGGCGCGAAGACAGCGAAGTGGTCGTTGCCGAAGTAGCTCTGGCCCGCGCCGGCAGCCACGATCAGGTAGTCGTAGCTGATCGAGCTGACAGTGCCCAGCGCCTCCGCCTCGACCTTCTTGTTCTCCACGTCGATGGCAGTCACCTCGCTCATCAGCACGGTGACGTTCTTCTGGTCCTTGAGGATCTCGCGCGTCGGCGGGGCGATCTCACCGGGCGAGAGAATGCCGGTGGCCACTTGGTAGAGCAGCGGCTGGAAGAGGTGGTGGGTGGTCTTCGCGACCAGGATGATGTCAACGTCAGCGTCCGCGAGGGCCTTGGCGGAAAAGAGTCCGCCGAAGCCCGATCCGATGATGACCACGCGTGGCCTGCTCATGCCTGCTCCATTCTTGCGTCCCCGATCGGTGGCCGTTGCCTGCGTGCTCAGGTCGGCAGGCCAAGGCTAGCTCGGTGGTGACATTCCCCACAGCTGATGTCCATCACGGTGGGCCGTCTGGCCGCCAGCTGGCCGGGATTTTCCACCGAGGGCTCCGGTGATGCACCCTGTTCGTCGTGTCCTCGGGCAGATCAACTCAGCGAACCCATCCGCACGCGGGAATCCCCATCTCGTGCGGAGCCGTGATCCGTGACGAGCAGGGCCGCCTGCTGATCGTGAAACCCACCTACAAGACTGGTTGGACGATCCCCGGGGGGACGATGGAACTGGATGGCGAGACGCCGTGGCAGGCCTGCCAGCGCGAGGTGCTGGAGGAGGTCGGCCTGCGCGTCCGCCACGGACGTCTGGTGGCCGTCGACTCGCGTCCGCCGAAGGGTCCAGAACCGCTGCGGGTGCGGATGCTGTTCGACTGCGGGACGCTGACCCCGGAGCAGGTCGCCGCGATCCGGCTGCCTCGGGGGGAGTTGCGGGCGCACCGTTTCGTCACCATCGAGGACGCGATGCCGCTGCTGCGCACGCCGATCGCCCGTCGGGTTGCCGCCGGGATCAGGACGACGAGTTGTGTCTACTTGGAGGACGGTCTTCCCGCAACCGGGATCATCGACTGACATCCGGGTTGCCCATGGCGTCCGGCGAGGAGTTGGCTGGGCGCATGCGCACCATCGAGGAGATCTATCCGCCCTATCGCCTGCGGATCACCTGCGGTCCGCTGGAGCTGCGCCATGTGCGGGAGGCCGACGTCCCGGACGTGGTCGAGCTGGCCCAGGCTGGGATCTACGACCCCTGCGCGCTGCCCTTCCTGAACCGCTGGGCCGAGGCTCCCGCGGACAGGCTGCCGCTGCAGACCGCCCAGTTCTACTGGGGGACGATGGCCAGCTTCTCCCCCGCGGCCTGGGACCTGCGCCTGGTTGTGCGTCATGAGGGCGTGCTCGTGGGCATGCAGGACCTGTCGACCAACGGTTTCGTGCACACCGGATCGATCGAGACCGGGTCGTGGCTGGGGCGCGATTTCCAGGGCCGCGGCATTGGGACGCTGATGCGCCAGGCCGTGTGCGCCTTCGGCTTCGACCACCTGCACGCGCTGCAGATGACCAGCGGGTACATGGAGGGCAACGAGGCCTCGGAGGCCGTGAGCCGAAAGGTCGGCTACACCTTCAACGGACGCTTCCGCAGCGTCCACCCCGATGGCGACAGCGCCCGCGTCGAGGAGCGGGTGGTGTTGACGCCCGAGAACTTCGTCCGCCCGCCCTACCCCGTCGAGGTGGCCGGCGGCGAGGAGTTCCTGGCCTTCATCGGCGTGCCACCCGCGAACTGAGCCCAAGAACCACCGATGTCGGTGGTCTTAGGGCGCAGTCCAGGGCCGAACGTCAGCGACGATGCAGCACCACGAAGTCACCCGCTGTGCGGACGGGCTCGAATCCGAGCGAGCCGAGTTCTCGCACTTGCGGCTCAACCCAGCCCGCACCTCCGAAGTGCCGTGAACGCTGGTCGAGCACCACCCAATCGGCCACCAACGCCTCGCTGACCAGCTCTGACGGCCCCACGACCTGGGTGATGGGGTGGTCGGGGCTCGCGTGGGCGGCCAGCGACGGATCAACTCCGACGGGAGCTTTGAGGGGGACGACTGCCAGCGCGTCCGCCGCCTGGCTCGGGCGGTGACCGTCGTGACAGCCCGTGACGAGCCGCCAGCTGAGTGGGCCGAACAGCAAGGAGAAGATCGCCACCACCGACATGAGGCGTATCGCGGTGCCCGTCCTTCGGGAATCGATGCGGCCCAGCGCATCAACGGTCGCGAAGAAGCAGATGATCTGGGCCAACAGGTCGTAGTGGAAGCCAAGCGAGGCGAGGTGCCTGCCCGCAGCACTGCGTGCCAGCGTGATCGGGAGCGCAACCAGCACCAACGGCGAGCGCAGGGCCCAGAATCCGCATGCGAGCAGCAGGGCGACGGCTGTCAGGCCAATGCCGTGGGCGCTGACGAGCGACGACCCGAAGGCAGCCGACAGTTCGAGCGGGCCTCGGGTGAGACCACCGGCATAGGTCCACGCGTGGCCGGCAATGGCGGGGATGACCACCCTGACCACCACGAAGGTCCAGACCATCGCCAGCACTGCCAGCGAGACGGCCCGACGCCACTGCCGATACCAGGCCAGCACCAGAGCGATGCCGATCACGTAGAGCCCCATGTCCTCCTTGACCAACACCAGCGGGAGCGACCACCACACCGCGGCCGTCCATCGGTGTGCGATCAGCGAGGCCATCGACAGCGCCAAGGGCACCGCGGCGAGCGCCACCTCATGGAAGTCGAAGCTCAGCGCTCCCTGCACGCCCATCGATGCCCCCAGGCACAGTCCCGAGGTGACGGCGGTTCCATCTGCCCGGCCAGCATGCTTTCCGAGGGTCCGCTGCCCTGACCGGACGAGAATAGCGGCCGCCGCGGCGACCATGACGGCCTGCGCCACCAGCAGGGCCCGTGGGTCGTCGAAGACCCAGTACAGCGGCGCCAGCAGCACGATCGCCGGGTGGAAGTGGTCGCCCCACAGGTTCATGCCGCCCTTCATCGCCGAGACCGGCGCCTCCCCCTGGCTCAGCGCCCTGACCGCCTGGTCGAAGATCGCCAGATCCATGCCCGTACGCAAGGAGGCATGGAGGTACAGCGACAGTGCGCTGCCGAAACCTGCGACCGCAGAGAAGACAAGAGCCACCGGCCACCATGAGGGTTCGTCCGTCGAGTTCGACTTGGTGCGGAGAGCGACCTGTCGCTCTGGGACCCTCCGGCGTGTGATTGACGGGGGTAGGAGCGACGGGGGTAGGAGCGGTGAGAGTCGGCTGCGTGGTTGGAGGGCGGGGAGGCTCATGGCCCCCACTCGACCGTTGCCGTGTCAGCGCAACGTCACAGCCAGTGCACCGATGATCGACAGGGTGGTCAAGATTCCCGTGGCGTGCGCCCACCCGTGATCGTCCACAGCACGAACGCAACGAGCAGTGCCCCGGCGAGGTCGCTCTGGTGCCAGAAGAAGAAGACGTAGAGCGGCAAGGGAGCCCAGACAGCCGTCTGCCACCTCCACAAGCGCGGCGACCCTCGATGGATCGCCGGGACGGCCTGACTGTCCCGAAAAGTCGGTGCTCCGGTTCTGTCCGTCGTGGGACATCGGATGGCCCTCATCCCGAGCGTCGAACCGTCCCGCATCCGGCGTCCCGGAAATCAGGTGTCTGCGGGACACCAACGCGCGGAGAGATCTTCGTCTTCGACATATGCGTATGACGGTGCTACGCTACGCGTCATACAGTCTTACAGGAGGTTCCAATGGCTGTTCTGAACATCAGGGTGGATGACCGGGTGCGTGACCAACTCAGGGAGTTGGCCGACGACGAAGGCGTGACCCTCAGCGAGTTCGTGCGGGACAGGCTCATGGAGGCCGTCGTGCCCGTCTTCGAGGCCGAGGCAGAGCACGGCGACCAGGCTGCTCCGGACAGCATGAGGCTGGCCGACCGACAGGTGCTCTCGATGCTGCACCGGATCCTCGCCCGAGTGTTGCCAGAGGACGCCAACGACGTCGACGGTGATCCCGAGTACCAGCTGATGCGGGCACGCATCCTCGAGGAGGGTTTCACCGGCGAGTACTGGTACGAGGTGGCCGGGTTCCGGACCGAGCTCTCGAAGCGCGACTGCCGGCGGGTGATCGACATCCTGCAGATGTTCCGGATCCTGACCTACAGCGTCAGCCACCTCGAGAAGGAGGGGACGCCGGTCGATGAGGATCTGGCCCGCGCTCTGGAGTTCCAGGGATTCGACTTCAACGACTCGCTGGAGGGCCATATGGACGACTACGTCAAGTTCCAGATGCGCGACGGCGACCGCTGGACCGAGCTGCAGCCGCAGATCGAGCGCACCGACGGCGGGAACTCGCACTTCCCGATGCTCGAGACCTACATGCGGATGCTGGCCGAGTACCGCCGCATCATGGACAGCCGGGACCGAGGCAGCTTGGGCAGGCACGACTACCTCCTGTCCGCAGAGGAGTTGCAGCAGATCCGCGATGCTCGGATCCACCCCTCACGTCGCCACGAGTCGCAGGACTGACCAACGATGGGTACAAGCAACCGGCGTCGTGCTAACGTTCAGTCATCACGACCGGTTCCGCCTACCTCGGTAGGCCCAGGGCCGGTCTTCACTTTTCCTCCCGGTCGCGATGCACGATGACGTGAAGGCGTACCGAACCTACGAAGAGCAGGTCGACCTCCTCGCCGGCCGCGGCATGGCTATCGGGGACCGCGGCAAGGCGATCGCGACCCTGCAGCGAGTCAACTACTACCGCCTTAGCGGGTATTGGTACCCCTTCCGGCAGCTAGTCGGCGGGAACCGCGTAGACGACTTCTACCCTGGTACCAGCCTCGACGACGTGGTGGCGCTCTACGAGTTCGATGTCCGGCTGAGAGCGGCAACGTTCTCGGTGCTCGCCCCGATCGAGCTAGCGCTGCGAGCTCACCTTGGTCACGAGCTCGGCCGAGTGGACCCCTGCGCTCATCTCGATCCCGACCTGCTCGGCCCCACCGTGCAAAAGGGCAACTCATACCGGAAGTGGCTGGCGGGCTATGAGGCAGAGCTCTCCCGCTCGCGCGAGGATTTCGTCGCGCACCATCACGACAAGTACGGCGGACGCCTCCCAGTTTGGGCAGCGGTAGAAGTCCTCGACTGGGGAAGCCTCACGTGGCTCTATGGCTTCGCTCCCCGAAAGGTTCAGGACGCCGTCGCTGACGCGTGCGGTCTGCGGGCACCGCAGCTCACGAGCTGGATGAAGGCGCTCAACCTCGTCCGGAACACGTGCGCGCACCATGGACGGCTGTTCAATCGTGTCCACACGCTCTCGCCGAAGCTGCCGAAGGTTGGCGTCTACCCGGATCTCGACGCCGTCTCGACCGACTGGTCCAGGACCTTCGGGCAGTTGACGTTGATCCAGTTCCTGCTCGACCGGCTTGGACTCAGCCGGACCACCCTGCTGCCCGCCGTGATGAAGTCGTACCCGACCGTGCGCGCAGTTCCGATCACGCACATGGGCGCTCCAACCGACTGGCAGAGCGCGAGCGCCCTCTGGGCCAGCACGCCGTGAGCGCGGTGGCGCGGCCAACGGTGAATGTCGCCCAAGTCAGAACCGCTCGCGGGCTGCGTCATAAACGGTCTGAAGGGTCGCCTGAAGCGCCCCGAGGTCCGTGGCGAGTTGCTCGGCGTCGGCGAAATCGTTGACGATCGCCGTTGCGCATCCGAGCGCCTCGCCCGCCAGTTCGCCGAGCCCGCGATCCATCATGCGCAGTACGGCCACCTCCTCGCCTAGTTGCGTGGCGAACTCGCGTACGCGGTCTTGTTGCTGACGGTGCTCCTCGTCGAACCGCCGCTGGAACTCGTTGATCTCCGTCTGCGGAAGGTTGTAACTGCTGATTGGGAGACGAGACTTGTTGCCGTCATCGTCTACCTCGTAGACGAGTCCCATGGCGGCGTAGCCCTGCTGGCGCGCCGTTTGGTAGTCGTCATTGATATCGCCAAGGGCAGCCGCTGCAGACTTCGCCGCCTCTTCAAGGCGGTACGCGAGACGAGCCAGTCGATCGATCGCCGTCCGTTCCTCCGAGGAGAGCCGGATGAAAATCAATGCGTCCTCGTCGGCGATGGCGGTGCCGCCGTCCGCGGCCTCAACCTGTGCTCCCTTCCAGGATTCCAACTCCTCGACGGTGTAGGTCGCGTCGTGACGATCCACCGGCTTGTGGTGAACCCCGCATAGGAGCAGCAAGTTGTCCGGGCCGTCCAGATCACCGTCGAAGCTGGGATCGTGGCGCGGACCGCCGGGAGCCTCTGAACGTATGTGGGCGATCTCGGCCACGACCGTCATCTGACCGCGATCTTCGTAGATCAGCGGGGTATCGCACCCTGGGTAGGCGCACTGCCTGGCCTGCCCGAACAGCAGCTTGATCGTTAGCTTCGAGTAGTTCCGCGACATCGTCAGCCCCCGACGAGGTTCATGAGCTCTGAGTAGCTGTCGACGACGTCGTACTTGACCTGATCGGCAGCCGCCTTGGCGCTCAGCGAATCGAAGAACTTCCGGGCGCACTCAATCTTCGACTTCTCGACCTGGCGCAGTTGCATGGACGACATCGAGCCCTTGGTCTCAGCGACGAAGTAGATGTGCTTGACCGTTCCCTCCTTGAAGGCGACGGCCCAGTCAGGGTTGTAGTCGCCTACCGGCGTGGGGATGAAGAATCCACGCGGCAGCTTGGCGTACACGACGACCTCATCGCTGGTGTCCAGATCGGCCATGAAGCGCCGTTCCGTTCCGGAGTCAGTGACGACGTAGTCGTAGATGTGCTTCTTCAGCCTGTCGCCGGCCTTGGCTTCTTCGTGCGCTCGAAGGGGGTCTCCAGGCCTCCCCGCTGCTCGTACTCCGTGAGGTCCACCATGACTACTCCTCCATATGCCGCTCGACCGCTTCATCCCAGGCTTCGACCTCGTGCGCAGTGAAGGTGTGCCGGTTCATCTCGGTGACGAGGTAGCCGAGCTCGCGCCACGCCTCGGCGTAGGCAGGGTCGATGCCGGTGGCGTCGAAGGCCTCGAAGATCGTGTCCCAGTAGAAGTCGAGTTCTTCCAGGGGCCGTGGCTCACGTGCATCCGCGTCGAAGAAGAGCGGGTCCTCGGGGCCAGGCTCGCGCCCGAACGTCTCAACGAACAGTGCGCGTCGACGCCGGGGCACGTCGGCCATCTGCACGCCGGTCTCAGACTCTGCGTCCCAGGAGTACTGCCGGCCAGTCGGCGTCCGGGCGGTCTGCACGAACCTCATGTTTCCGTCGCGTTCGCGTACAAGACGGGCGTGCTCCTCACGCCGCTGTTCCGCTGCCCGTCGAGGGTCTCCCGACATCCGGTGGCGGGTGCTCTTCTTGCGCTTGTTCTTGGCCATCGTCCACCAGTCTGCACGGTGCCGGTGACTGCCGCCAGCGACTGACCGCGTTGTGCACGGTGGGTGCACAGTAGAGCGTCAATAGCGCTCTGACCTGCGGAAACGTGGCCCTCTAGAAGTAGTACGGATAGGCGGACCAGTCGGGGTCACGCTTTTGCAGGAAGGAGTCGCGGCCTTCGAGCGCCTCGTCGGTCATGTAGGCCAGGCGGGTGGTCTCGCCGGCGAAGACCTGCTGGCCGACCAGCCCGTCGTCGATGGCGTTGAAGGCGTACTTGAGCATCCGCTGCGCGGTCGGGGACTTGCCGCAGATGAGCTTGGCCCACTCCAGGCCCTCGGTCTCGAGGTCGGCGTGCGGGACGACCTTGTTGACGGTCCCCATCTCGTAGGCGCGCTGCGCGTCGTAGGTCTGGCCCAGGAAGAAGATCTCGCGGGCCACTTTCTGCCCCACCTGGCGGGCCAGGTAGGCCGAGCCGAAACCGGCGTCGAAGGAGCCGACGTCGGCATCGGTCTGCTTGAACCGGGCGTGCTCGGCCGAGGCGAGCGTCATGTCGCAGACCACGTGCAGCGAGTGCCCACCACCGGCGGCCCAGCCGTTCACCAGCGCGATCACCGGCTTGGGCATGAAGCGGATCTGGCGCTGCACCTCGAGGATGTGCAGCCGCCCGAGCTTGGCCTGGTCGATCGGCGACGGCTTCGCGGAACCGTCGTTGGCACCCTCGCCGGCGTCCACCTCGGCCATGTAGCCGGCCTTCCCGCGGATCCGCTGGTCACCGCCGGAGCAGAAGGCCCAACCGCCGTCCTTCTCCGAGGGGCCGTTGCCGGTGATCAGCACGCAGCCGACATCGGCGCTCATCCGCGCGTGTTCCAGGGCGGTGTACAGCTCGTCCACGGTGTGCGGACGAAAGGCATTGCGCACCTCGGGACGATTGAAGGCGACCCGGACGGCGGGCACGGACCTGGCGCGGTGGTAGGTGATGTCGGTGAAGCCGAAGCCCGCCACCTCCTCCCACAGCTCGGGGTTGAAGGGGTTGGCCGTCTGCTCGCTCATGGGCGTGAGACTACCGACTCCGAACGACGTGACCTTGCCAGCTCTCCCGCCATTCGCTCAGGACAGCAGCGCACGGTCCGACAGCGTCGCGCGGGCGCGCTCGGCGAACTCGTCCAGCAGGTCCTCCACGGTGGCGTCCCGCTTGGCTTGCCCGTCCAGTTCGAGGACGATGCGTCCCTCGTGCATCATCACCAGCCGGTTGCCGTACTCCAGCGCGTGGGTCATGTTGTGGGTCACCATCAGCGTGGTCAGCCGGTGCCGCTCGATCGCGTCCTTTGTCAGGCGCATCACCAACGCGGAACGCTGGGGGTCCAGCGCGGCGGTGTGCTCGTCCAGCAACAAGACCTTCGGCTCGACGAAGGTGGCCATCAGAAGGCTGAGCGCCTGGCGCTGACCACCGGAGAGCATGCCGACCTTGGTGGTGAGGCGGTCCTCCAGGCCCAGTTCGAGGGTGGTGAGCTCGTCGCGGAAGCGTGCCTTGCGGGCACGCGAGATGCCCGTCCCCAGACCGCGGGACTGGCCCCGGCGCAGCGCCAGGGCGAGGTTCTCCTCGATCGTCAGGTGCGGGGCGGTGCCCACCATCGGGTCCTGGAAGACGCGGGCAACGCGGCCGGCGCGGGCCGGTTCGGAGAGCTTGGTGACGTCGTGGCCGTCGATGGCGACGCGGCCCGAATCGACGCCGTAGCGGCCGCCGACGACGTTCAACAGGGTCGACTTGCCAGCCCCGTTGGAACCGATGACGGTGACGAAGTCACCGGGCGCCAGCGCCAGCGAGATGTCGTCCAGGGCACGGCGTTCGTTGACGGTGCCCGGGTAGAAGGTCTTCGAGATGGACGTCAGCTCGAGCATCAGGCCACCCCCTGGGCCAGCGACTGCTCGTCCCCCAGCGTCTTCTCGTCCACCAGCACGGCCTGCGCGTCCCGCTCACGCTGTGCGCGCTTGCGCTGGGCGTAGCGACGGAAGGGCGCAAAGCGTGGCAGCAGCAGCGCGGCGATCACCAGCAGCGCGCTGATCAGTTTCATGTCGTTGGGGTTCAGGCCGGCATTCAGCGCCAGCTGGATGATGGCGCGGTAGGCGACCGAGCCGAGTACGACGGCGGCGGTGGCGATCGCGACGACCCGTCGTCCGATCAACGCCTGCCCCAGGATCACCGAGGCGAGGCCCGCGACGATCAGGCCAATGCCCATGGAGATGTCGGCATAGCCCTGGAACTGGGCGATGATCGCGCCGCAGGCCGCGACCAGGCCATTGCTGAGCGAGACGCCCAGCAGCTTCATCGAGTCGGTGCGCACGCCCTGGGCCGAGGCCATCTCGGGGTTGTCACCGGTGGCGCGTAGCGCGAGGCCCAGGTCGGTGCCCAGGAACCAGTCGAGCGCGAACTTGAGCGCCAGCGCGACCACGGCGAAGATGCCGACGCTGGCCCAGGTGCCGAGCAGGGAGTGCTCTCGCACCGGGTCCAGGATCGTCGACTGGCGCAGCAGCGGCAGGTTGGCCCGGCCCATGATCCGCAGGTTGATCGAGTAGAGCGCGATCTGGGTCAAGATGCCGGCGAGCAGCGGGTTGATGCGTCCCTTGGTGTGCAGCAAACCGGTGACCAGGCCCGCCACCAGCCCGGACAGCAGCGCCGCCAGCGTGGCGAGCCAGGGATTCGTCCCGTTGATGATCAGGACGGCCGCTACCGCCGCACCGGTGGTGTACGAACCATCGACGGTGAGGTCGGGGAAGTCGAGGATACGGAAGGTCAGGTAGACGCCCAACGCCATGATGGCGAAGAGCAGGCCGAGTTCGAGGGCAACGATCACTCGACGACCTTGGTGGCCTGCTTGGTCAGCGCGTCCGACAGGGTGACGCCCATCTTGGTGGCGGCACCGGGATTGACCGTCAGGATGATCTGGTCGGTGGTCTCCACCGGGAGCGTGGAGGGCTTGGTGCCCTTCAGGATCTTCGCGACCATCGCGCCGGTCTGGATGCCCATCTGCTTGTAGTCGAGGGCGTAGGCGGCGACGGTGCCGCGGTCGACCGAGTCGGCGTCGACGGAGATGATCGGACGCTTCTTCTTCTCGGCCACCTGGATCAGCGCCTCCAGCCCGGAGACGACGGTGTTGTCGGTGGGCACAAAGTAGACATCGCAGTCGAGCGACTCGGCGGCCTGCTGGATCTCGGAGGAGTTGGCGATGGTGGCCGTCTTGATCGTCAGGCCTTCCTTGCCGGCCTGCTCCTTGGCCATGTCGACCTGCACCTGGGAGTTGGCCTCGGACGAGGAGTAGACGATGCCGACGACCTTCGCGTCCGGCTTTACCTGCTTGACCAGGGCAAGCTGCTTGTCGATCGGGTTCAGGTCACTGACGCCGGTGATCTGGTCGGTGGGCTTCTCCCAGGAGGTCACCAGACCGGCCTTCACCGGGTCGGTGACGCCGGTGAAGATGATCGGCGCGTTCTTGACCGCCTGCGCGCAGGCCTGGGCGACCGGGGTGGTGATGGCGACGACCGCCCCGAGCTTGGCGCTGGCCCAGGTGTTGGCGATCGACGTCAGCGTCGACTGGTCGCCCTGGGGGTTCTGGACATCGACGGTGAGGTTGTCGCCCTCGGTATACCCGTTGGCCTTGAGGCCCTCGAGCGTGCCCTCGCGGATCGCGTCGAGGGAAGGGTGGGTGACGATCTGCGCGATGCCGACGGTGGTCTTGGTGCCGTCGGAGCTGCATGCGGTGACGGTGACCAGCACGGTGGCGGCCGAGGCGCCCAGCAGGGTGCGTCGCGAGATATTCATGGTGTTCTGCCCTCTCCCCAGGCGCACTGTCGCGCCAACAGCCAACGTTAGGCGGTCAGCCGCGCCAGTGGTAACCCCGCCCGAGCCCCGGACCACCGCTCTGGCGGCCCGGGGTGGGGCTTTCGGGAGTTGACCGGCCTCAGCCGTTGATGACCACCGGCTGGCCATTGGCGACCAACTTCCAGTCCACGAAGGAGAACAGCGCCGGGTCGATCGTCTTGTTGGCGCTCACCCAGTCGATCAGGGCCTGGCGGATCTCCAGCTGGCCGTTCCACGCCACGGGGGCGGTGGTGACGTCGGGGAAGCCGCCGCCGCCGGACTGGCGGTAGTTGTTGACGGCGACGACGAACTGGGCCGCGTCCAAGACGGGCTGCCCGTCGTAGGCGAGACCAACGATGCGGGAGCCCACCGGCTGGGCGATGTCGATGTCGTAGGTCAGCTTCGCGTCCAGCCCGCCCATGACGTCGTAGTTGTAGTCGGGGGTGCCGTTCGGGGCGGTGGCCGTCACCGCGTTGGTGACCTGCTCCGGCGTGAAGGGGCCGGTTCCGCTGACCTGCTTGAAGTAGGATGCCGACTTCTCAAGGTAGGCCTTGATCTGCGCGCCGGTCAGGACGATGGCGAGCAGGGTGTTGTCGTAGATGTAGAGCCCGGCGACGTCGCGCACCGTCACGTCACCCGCGGGGATGGCAGCAGCCTTGTTGAAGGGCGCTGCGATCGACAGCACCGGCAGGTCGGCGTACTGCGTTCCGGCGATGCCCGCCTTCACGACGCTGGCCTGCACGTGGTTGATGAAGTCGATCGCAGCGGTGTCCTCGTAGCGGCTGGTCGCAGCGCTCATCGCGACCAGCGAGGTGCCGATCACCGAGTTGACGTAGGCCAGCACCTTCCCGTGCGCCGGACGGACGGTCGCGGCCACCGCCTCGTCCTCCGCGGCGGCGTTGGCGTTCAGCAGCGTCGAGTGGGCGGCGACGACCTTCCAGGCGCCCTTCTCCTTGCGCAGGTCGAGGTCCATCACGCTGACGCGCATGCCCCAGTAGAGCGGCTCGGTGAGCAACACCTGCTTGCCGGTGGTCGCATTGGTGACGAAGCGCTCGACGATCTCGACGTGGGCGTGCCCGACCAGGATCGCGTCGATGCCGGCGACTTGTTCGGCCAGCAGGGTGGACGCATTCTCGGGGTAGGGCAGGGCGTCGCCATAGGACGAGCCGGTGGTGGCGCCCGAGTGGCACGAGACGACGACGATGTCGGCGCCAGCGGCCTTCATCCGCGGCACCATCACCTGCGCCTGCTCGACGATGCCCGGGAAGCGCACCTTGCCCTCGACATTGGCCTTGTCCCAGATCGCCACACCGGGCGTCACCAGGCCGAGGATGCCCACCGTGACGTGGCCCTGACCGGTCTTCATCTTCTTCAGCACATAGGGCGGGAAGATCGGGCGTCCGGAATCCCAGTCGACCGAGTTGGCGCTCAGCAGTGGGGCGTCCAGCTGGGCCTCGAAGGCGCGCAGGGTCTCCAGGCCGTAGTTGTACTCGTGGTTGCCCAGCGCGATGGCGTCGTAGCCGAGCGCATTCATCGCAGCGGCCATCGGGTGGGTCGAGCCGGCGGTGATCGGGTCGATCTTGGCGTAGTAGTAGTCGAGCGGCGTGCCCTGGATGATGTCGCCCGCGTCGAGGGTGATGCAGTTCTCGGCGCCGCGTTCGGCGCGCACGGCCTTCACCAGCGTCGCGGCCTTCGCGATGCCGATCTGGTTGCCCGCGCGGTCGGAGTAGTCGGTGTTCTTGAAGTAGTCCCAGTTGAAGACATTGCCGTGGAAGTCGGTGGTGCCGAGCACGGTGAGGCGGTAGTCCGGGGAGCCAGGTGCGCCGGCGGCCTTCGCCTTCGGTGCGGCGTCGGCATCGGTGGCGGCCAGCGCCGCGGATCCACCGACGACTGCTGCGGCGATCAGGGCCCGGCGGGAGACGGAGTTGGACAGCAAGGGGTTCCCATGTGGGGTCATGTCCCCGACGCTAGACCGCGGCACTGACAGTTTTCGACCCCCTGAGGGTGAACTCTTGCCCGCGACCGGAACCGGGGCTGCCTCCCGCCGGCCGCGTTGGGTGGTGCCCTCGAAACTGTCAGCGGGTGTCGTTATCGTCGCAGGCATGCGTCCCGACCAGCTCGAACTCATCACCACCCTCGGTCGTCCCACCGTCCACCCGGACGGGTCATGGGCGGTCGTGGGGACCTCCAGGCCAGACCTCGCGTCCGACTCCTATGTCGGGCAGCTGTGGCGGGTGCCGCTGGACGGGCATGGTGCGCCGCGACGCTTGACCCGCGGCCGGTCGGACGTCTCCCCGCAGTTCAGCCCGGACGGCGCCCTGCTGGGCTTCCTGCGCGCCGACACGAACGGACGTCCCCAGATCTGGCTGATGCCGACCGATGGCGGTGAGGCGATGCAGGTCACCGACCAGACGCTCGGCGTGGGCCAGTTCCGCTTCTCGCCCGACGGCGCCCGCATGGCCTTCGTCGCGCGGGTCGCGGAAGAGGGTCGCTACGCCACCACCGAGGGGGTCAGTGGACCGCAGGAGGACCCACGACGCTTCACCGGCCTGCAGATGCAGGCCAATGGGTTGGGGTGGATGCGGGACCGCCGTCGGCAGGTCTTCGTCGTCGACGTGCCGGACGTCTTCTCCGAACCCTTCGTGAAGCCGGTCGGACGAGCGGCGAAGGCGGAGGCGGAGGCGGAGATCAAGGAGGAGGGCCAGGCCCCGGCGACCGGCTTCCCGACGGCCCACCAGCTGACCCACGGCGACCACGACCACGCCGACCCGGCTTTCTCCCCCGACGGCCGGTGGGTGCTGTTCACCGCCAGCCGCGAGGATGACGACGAATGCGACATCACCGGCGACATCCACAAGGTGTCCGTCGACGGCGGTGATCCCGAACGCCTGTGGACCTCCCAGGCCAAGCTCGGGCTGGGCGACCCCACCTTCAGCGGCGACCACCTCTTCGCCGCCGGCATGGATCTGGGGCCGAGCGGGATGGACTTCGTCGGCCACAACGACACCATCTGGCTGCTCGATCCCGAGCCGTGGCAGATCATCGACCCGGAGGACTTCGAGCTGGCTGCACCGCTGGAACCAGATGGCCGCGGTGGCGTGCTGGCCGTGGTCAACGCCGTCGGCCAGCAGCACCTCTTCCGGGTCAACGCCGACGGGATCCCCACTCCCCTGCTGATCTGCGACGTGGTGGTGCATTCAGCAGTCGCGGTTCCCGGGCGCGACGCCGTGCTGGCCGTTGTCGCCGACCACGGCTCGGCCGGTGAGCTCTGTCTGGTGCAGAACGGCCAGCTCACGAAGCTCACCGACTTCTCCGCCGCCCTGCGCGAGCAGACCCGGGTCACCGAGCCGCAGGAACTGACGTCCACCTCCCCCGACGGGCAGCCGGTGCACGGTTGGGTGTGGGCGCCGCAGGGCGAGGGCCCGCACCCGGTACTGCTGAACATCCACGGCGGCCCCTACGCCAGCTACCACTCGGCCTGGTTCGACGAGTTCCAGACGCTGGTCGAGGCCGGCTACGCGGTCGTCGCCTGCAACCCGCGCGGATCTTCCGGCTACGGGCAGAAGCACGGCCAGGCGATCAAGGGTGACCTCGGCAACCTCGACATGGTGGACGTGCTGGGCTTCCTCGACCACGCCACCGCGACGGTGCCGGGGTTGGACGCGAACCGCGTCGGCATCATGGGCGGCTCCTACGGCGGCTACCTCACCGCGTGGATCATTGGCCACGACCACCGCTGGGCGGGTGCGATCGTGGAACGCGGCTTTCTGGACCCGCGCAGCTTCATCGGCGCCAGCGACATCGGCTGGTTCTTCACCGGTGAGTACAACACCCGCGACGCCGCCACGATGGACGCGCAGTCACCGATGCACCTCACCGAGCAGGTCACGACTCCCACGCTGGTGTTGCACTCCGAGGACGACCTGCGCTGCCCCTTGTCACAAGCACTGCGC
>NHCFI05602__coassemble_944_pt1 | contig 18648 bp, 20 predicted proteins | sample NHCFI05602__metabat2_high_PE_006 | metagenome-assembled genome bin NHCFI05602 | reverse complement strand
CGCCAACGCGTTCCGATTCCAGCCCGCGGGCGGTCAACAAGACGATGGGTACGTCGCTCAGTTCTCGGATCCGGCGGCACAGGTCAACCCCGGATTCACCGGGCATCATTACGTCCAGAACGACCACGCTCACCGCATGGGTTCGCAGCGCCTGCCAGGCATCCACGGCAGAACTGGCCTGGATGGCGTCGAAGCCCTGGGCCCTGAGCGCGAGCCTGACCAGCTGAACCATCTGCGGCTCATCATCGACGACCAGCACTGGACGCCGCCTGGGCTCGGCCTGGTTCACGAAGTCACCATCTTGTCCGGGAGCGCCACCGTGACCGTGGTGCCATGTCCCGTGACCGTGTCCAGCATCATCTTCCCCCCGTGCATCTCCACGATCCTTTTGCTGATGATCATGCCCAGCCCATGTCCCGTCTCGCTCTTGGCGCCGGGTTCGCGGCCGAAGACTGCCCGTCGGGTCCTGTCCGTCATGCCAGGGCCGGAATCACTCACCGACAGCAGTACGCTGCCTTCGGTCGTCCGCAACCGGACCGACACCTCGCAATGCTGGCCTCCATGTCGAATCGCGTTGTTCAACAGGTTCACCAGCACCTGGCGCAGCAGGGCCGGGTCGGCGGGCACTCGGGGTGGTGCACCCCGGCACTCGAGATGGATGGGCACCTGCTCCACCTTCGCCACATCCCGCACGGCGCCCACCGCCAATCGTCGCAGGTCGACCAGCGACATTCGCATGACGAACAACCCGGCATCGATCTGGGCGTCCACGAGCAGGTCTTCCGCCAGCGTGTTCATCCGTTCCGTGTTGCTCGCAATCGTTTCGACAAGCTCCCGCTGGACGCGGTCGAGCCTGCCCACCGTCTCGTCACCGAGCAGCTCAGCTGAGCCTCGAACCAGCGCCAGCGGGGTCCGCAGCTCATGGCTCAACATGGACACCTGGTCAGCCCGCTGTCGGGCCAGGACGCGCCACCACTCGTTCTCGGCCGCCAGCGCTCGAAGTTGGCCTCGCGTACGCGAACGCGCCACGAGCATGACGGCCAAGGACGTCACGGCCAACGCCAGCACCCACTTCATCTGCCCATCATGCCAAGTCACCGCGCGCGGGGGGTGGTTCGCAGCGGCTGGTCGGTCGCCGATCCCTCAACCTGAACTGCACCCTCATGCGAAAGCTGTGTCGTCAGTGCTCCACGACATGAAAACCCTAGTGGCGAGCAAATCGCCAGGGTGATGGCCAAGCCAGCGGCACCCGATGCTCCACTCTCGGATTGATCAGTCGACGATTCCATGTTGTGTAATGGCCTCGTTCACGGCGGTTCGTCTGGGGGGGATGTCCGTCTATCCCCCCTATCAGGAGTGCTCGTGCCAACATCCTCTCCCCGCCGAAACCTCGCCAGCTCGATTGCGCTGACCAGCCTGGTCGGAGCCCTCGCGGTCACGCTTCCACCGACCATGGCGCAGGCCGCGGACGCACAGACGTCCATCACCGCCATCGAGGTTCCCGCCACCTCCGCCGGCACGGCTGACGGCAAAGCCGTCATCGCCTCGCTGCCCACCACATCCGGGAACTTCGACCTGGTCGGCCTCACCTGGAAGACCCTCCCCGACGGCGCCGTCCCACAGGTCCGCACCCTCGGCGCAAGCGGTTGGAGCGAGTGGACGACCCTCGAGATCAGTGTCGGCGCCTCTGAGACCGGACGTGGACGACTCGGCACCGACCCCACCTATGTCGGTGCCAGCACTCAGGTCGAGGCACGCGTGCTCGGCAGCACCGGCCAGCAGGCAGACGACCTGCGGCTCTCCCTGGTGGACACGAACAAGGTGACCTCGGACGAGTCCCTGCCAAGCTCCGCGGGCACCAGCTACGGCAGCGCCGCGTTGGGCTACACCTACGCCACCAAGCCCACCGTGATCAGCCGCTCACAGTGGGGCGCCGACGAGTCCCTGCTCTCGTACAACGGATCGAGTTGCGTGCCCGCCAACCTGGACTCGACGATCAGCGCCGCAATCGTCCACCACACCGCGGGGTCGAACAGCTATACCAAGGACCAGTCCGCCTCGATCGTGCGTGGCATCTACGCCTACCACGTGAAGACGATGGGCTGGTGCGACATCGGCTACAACTTCCTCGTCGACAAGTACGGACAGGTCTTCGAAGGGCGCCACGGCGGCGTCTACAACCCCGTCCACGGAGCCCACGCCACCTCGTGGAACACGAACACCGTGGGCGTGAGCGTGATGATGAACTCATCCACGGCCGCACAGACGGACGCTGCGATGAGCTCAGTGACCAAGGTGCTGGCCTGGAAGCTCGCGGGCAACTACCGCGACCCGGCGGCCAAGCTGACCTTGGCGGGGAAGTACATCAACCGGATCGCCCGTCACGGAGACGTGATGTCGACCGCCTGCCCCGGCACCAACATCACCGCCTACATGCCCACCCTGCGCACCCGCGTGGCCAGCGCCATGGGCAACTGGCAGACGCCGATCTACCAGGCGTGGGTCGCACAGGGTGGTGAGGGCGGAGTCTTCGGCTCCCCCCACGTGATGGAGCGCGGCATCGCCGGCGGCCGGGTGACCGATTTCTCCGGCGGTGACATCTACCAGAAGTCGTCCACCAACGCGACCTTCGCGCTGACCGGGTCGATTGCGGCACGCTACGAGTCGCTGGGCCGCACCACCTCCTGGCTGGGCTGGCCGACGGGCAACCAGGAGCCTGGCGCGAGCACTGGTCTGTCGGTGGCCCGCTTCGCCAACGGACGCATCTACCACTCGTCCGCGACCGGCGCCCACGCGGTGACCACGGCGATGGCGGCCTGGATGGACGCCAACCCGAGCGCTGGCTATCCCACCGCAGAGGCGGTCAACACGTCGAGCACGGCCGGTTACCAGAACTTCTCCACCGGTCGAGTGTCCTGGGAGGGTGGCAGCTACAAGCGCACGCTGACCCCCGCCTCGAATCCCACTCCCACGGCGACTGCGACCCCGACAGTCACCCCGACTAAGACGTCAACTCCCGCACGCGTGGTGACGGGCGACCAGAACGGCGACAAGCGCGCCGATCTGATCTCGGTGCAGCCGGACGGGTCGCTGCGCTGGTTCCCCACCGGGTCGACGGGCAAGTCGGGTTCGGCGAGGACGGGGACCAGCCTCACCGGCAAGTACTCCTGGGTCTCGCAGGTGCCCGACCTGGACGGCGATGGCAAGGGTGAGCTGCTGGCCCGCGACATCTACGGACGTCTCTACCTGTGGCGCGGGCTCGGCAGCGGTCAGTTCACGGCCAAGAAGCTGGTGGGCACCGGCTGGAATGGCCTGCGGGAACTGGCGGTCGCGCCCGACATGGATGGTGACGCCATGCCCGAAGTGCTCGGCATCAACGCCAAAAACCAGCTGGTGCGCTACACGCTGGCCAAGGACCTGCGCATCTCCCGCATCACCGTGGTGGGTGGTGACTTCACCGGAATGCGCCGTCTGTCCAGCGTGGGCGACGTGAACGGTGACGGCTTCGTGGACGTGCTGGTGGTGGACTCCTCGTCGAGGTTGTGGCGCTTCTCCGGCAGCGCTGGCGGCGGTCTGGCGGGCACGAAGGTTTTGGCCGGCTGGGGGTGGGGTGCCTTCACGAGGGTGCGTGGTGTGGGAGACCTCAACGGCGACGGACGCTGGGACCTGGTCGCCCATGGGTCGACGACGGCCGTCCAGGTCTACCTGAACACCACTTCTGGTCTGAAGCGCGGAACCGATCTGATGGCCTCCACCAAGGGCCTCGGCCTGACGGCCTGAACTCAACCCTTGTGTCCCTTGTGTGTCTTTTGACCCTTGTGGCCCAAGGACTGACGCACCGGCGCTGGCATCCCCAGCCCGGTGCGTTCCAGTTCCCGGGCCGCGAGTGCCCGGATCACCTGCTGGTCTCCGGCCCGCCAAGCCCGGATCGGGTCGTCGCTGATGGCCGCGATCTGGTCCATCGGAAGGTTGGCCATCGCCCGCAGCGCGAAGAGTTCCAGGTCGGCGTCCGCGTTGACGAAGCGACGTGCCGCGGCCGCCCGCCGGATGAAGCGCACCCGGTAGGGCAACCAGACGGCGAGCAGTCCCAGCACCGGCACGAGGAAACAGGCCCACGAGGCGATGGTGGCAAGGTGCAGGATCTGGGTGGCCTGCTGGTCGGCCTGGCCCACCAGCCCGTCCAAGCCGCTGGCGACCCGCCCGAGCGGCTCGGCGACGTCGCCACCGACGACCGGGAGCTCGGAAAGCCGTCCCTGTGCATCCCCCATCGCACGGCTGAGCTGGGCAGCTGTCTCGGCGGCCTCCCGGGCAGGGACCGCCAGTGCCGCGATGGCGCGGTGCAACAGGCGTGCGACGAAGGCCCAACCTGCCACCCACAACACGACGAAGGAGTCTGCGACCAGCTGTCGGACCAGTCTCCAGCCGGGACGTGCGTAGACCCGCATGGTCACCCTCCACTCGCTCAGCCCGGATGGGCCAGGTGCCACTCCCCCATCTGGTCGACCCGGGCGAAACCCAGTTCCGCCAACTCGCCCAAGGATGCCAGAACCTCTGCCATCGGCCGCCCGGACAGGCCTGACACCACCCCCGGGGGCATCCCGCCCCCTCCAGGAAGCACCTCGCGGATGGCCATGAGGTGCGGAGCCAGTGCGTCAAGCGCGGCGGCGTGCCCGCCGACGGGCAGTTCTGGCTGTCGCGCCAGCGGGGAGACGAGGCCCACCACCTCTGCGGCGCAGGTCACCAGCTCGGCCTGGTGGTCGCGCACCAGCCGATGGGTGCCGATCGACAGTGCCGAGTGCACGGGACCGGGCACGGCCATCACCATCCGGTTGAGGTGAGCTGCCCAGCGAGCCGTGTTGAGCGCTCCTGACCTGGCCGCGGCCTCGACGACGACGGTACCCAGGGACAACGCGGCGAGCAGCCGGTTGCGGGCCAGGAAGCCCACCTTCGTGGGCCGTAGCCCCGGCGGCACTTCGCTGATGAGCAACTGCTCTGCAGCGAGTCGCTCGAACAGCAAGGAGTTGCCGCTCGGGTAGGGCCGGTCCAGACCACCGGCCAGGATCGCCGCCGTGCTTCCTTCTGCGGCCAGTGCGCCTCGGTGGGCCCAGCCGTCGATCCCGAAGGCCCCACCTGACAGCACCGTCCACCCGCCCCACCGCGAGCCCCCGGCCAGGTCGAGCGCCAGGTCGGTGGCGACCTGTTCGCCATAACTGGTGCAACTGCGCGCGCCGACCAGCGCGAGGGCATGGCCGGCGCACTGGTCCAGTCGGCCGGGCCCACGCAACCAGAGCCCCAACGGTGCACCGCCGAGAGGCTCGTGGCAGACATCGTTCAGCTCATCCAGCTGAGCGGGCCATTCGTCGTCCGCCGGAACCACGAACCTGATGCCGTGACCGTGTGCGGTTTCGACCAAGGCATCGATCTCGAAGTTGCGTGCGCGGTTGGTCCAGCTCTCCACCCCAAGCTGCGCGAGGTCCCCCATCACCTCCACGGCGCCACGGCGGGCCACCAGCGCCGCCAAGCGGGGGTTGGCGGCCTCCGCCAGCCAGGTCAGCGTGGCGCGGGCGCGCCGCTCCTCGTCCCAGTGCGTCGGTTCATGAACCTGTGCATTCACGCGGCTGCCCTCGTCTCGCCCCGGCGCAGCTCAAGTGCGCCCCGCACGTCGGCCCGGGACGGACGGTCGCGACCAGCCAGGTCACACAGGGTCCAGGCGATCCGCATCACCCGATCGACTCCGCGGGAACTCACCCGGCCGCGCACGAGCGCCTCGTCCAACAGCTCGACCCCGTCCGGCAGCGGCAACTGGTCGCGCAGGTAGTGCCCCGGCACCTCGCCATTGGTCATCCACGAGGTACCCCGCAGCCGGTGCGCCTGCCGTTCCCGGGCCAGCGCCACGCGCTCGCGCACCACCTCGGACGACTCACCGCGGGCGCCCGCGATCTCCAGGTAGGTGGTGCGGGTCGGAGCCAGCCGATGGGTGAGGTCGATCCGGTCCAGGATCGGCCCACTGATCCGCTCCCCGTACCGGCGCACCTGCATCGGGGAACACCGGCACATGAGGCCAGCGGTCCCATGATTGCCGCACGGGCAGGGATTGGCTGCCATGACCAGCTGGAAGCGCGCCGGGTAGCGCGCTTCGTAGGCGGCGCGCCCGATCGCCACCATCCCCGACTCCAGCGGCGTGCGAAGGCTCTCCAGCACTGACGGCGGGAACTCGGGTGCTTCATCCAAGAACAGGACGCCGCGATGGGCGAGCGAGACCTGCCCTGGTCTGGGAACCCGGGAACCACCGCCGACGATGGCGGCCGGTGAGGTCTTGTGGTGTGGGGAGCAGAAGGGGGGACGTGAGACCAGCCCGTCGTTGAGGTTGCGGCCCGCCAGCGAGTACAGCGCCGACACCTCCAGCGATTCCCGCGAAGCCAGATCGGGCAGCAGCGAGGTCAACCGTTCGGCCAGCATGGTCTTGCCCGCCCCGGGGGGACCATGGAAGAAGAGATGGTGCCGACCGGCGGCGGCCACCTCCAGCGCGAACTTCGCCTCCTGCTGGCCCACGACGTCGGCCAGGTCGAGCACCGGTGCCGGTTCACCCACCACGTCGGACGCCATGTCATCGGGCGCCAGCAGCACGGGGCGTCCGGCCAGCACCTCCGCCAGGTCGGCCAGGTTGCGGACACCCCAGACGGTCATCCCGGTCACCAGACCGGCCTCGCCGACCTGCGAGGCCGGGACGATGGCGCGGTCGAACCCCGCTTCCTGGGCCGCGAGCAGCGCCGGCAGCACCCCCCGGACGGGGCGCACCCGCCCATCCAGGCCCAGCTCCCCCATCATCATCGTCCGCGCCGCTGATGCGGCCGGGACGGTCCCCGCCGCCGCCAGCACCGCCGTCGCGATCGCCAGGTCGAAATGGGTACCCGCCTTGGGCAGCCCCGCCGGTGAAAGGTTGATCGTCACCAGCGCCGAGGGCCACTGCCAACCGGACGAGGCGACCGCAGCCGTGCACCGGTCACGGGACTGGTACAGAGCAGTGTCCGGGAGCCCCACCAGCACCGTCTTGGGCAGGCCATTGCCGATGGCAGCCTCCACCTCGACCAGCGTCGGCTGCATGCCGATCAACACCGCCGACCACGCGGACGCCGAGCTCATCGCGTCACCCCGCGCACGTGGTGCACCTGGTTTCGTCCCCGCTCGTGCAGCACGCCGATGGCGTCGATCCGGATCTGCTCGGCGTGCAGGTCGTGTTCACGCAGCCACAGCTGGGAGAGCTCGACGAGCTTGCGAACCTTGTTGCGGGTCACCGCCTCCAGCGGGTCGCCATAGCCGCGGCCGCGGCGACACTTCACCTCGACGAAGACGATGCACCGGCCACCCGAGGGCAGCGGCTCGAGCGCGACGATGTCAATCTCACCGCGGGCGCAGCGCCAGTTGCGCTCGACCACCTGCCAACCCAGCCGGTGCAGGTACCCGTGCGCGAGGTCCTCCCCATATCGACCTGTCTCCTGCCGGTCCGGGGCCACCAGCTGTGCGGCCGGGCGCGCGTGTCGTTCGTCCACCGTGGACCACCTCCACTCCCCACTCTTGGAAAAATGGGCGCGCTCGTGTCACCGTCCCCAGATCCAGGCGAAGCAACGGGTGGTTGTGGACAACTCCGTGGGAGGTCCCCGAGGGTTACTTGTCCTCGGGCACCTGGAGGTCGGAGTGCGCGATCTCCTCGATGGAGACGTCGCGGAAGGTCAAGACCTTGGCGGACTTCACGAATCGCGCGGGACGGTACATGTCCCACACCCAGGCATCACCCATGGAGACCTCGTAGTAGACGTCCCCGCCCTCGGTGCGCACCTTCAGGTCGACGGCATTGCACAAATAGAAACGACGCTCGGTCTCCACCGCGTAGGTGAAGATGCCCACGACGTCCTTGTACTCGCGGTACAGGTCCAGTTCGAGCTTGCTCTCGTAGGCTTCCAGGTCTTCTGCGCTCATGGTGCGACCACTCTAGCGCGGGCCACATTCTCGAACCGGTACCGATGGATCGCGCAGGGGCCGTGCTCGTCCAGCCGGGCCTGGTGCAGGGGCGTGCAGTAGCCCTTGTGCACCTCGAAGGCGTAGTCGGGGTACTGCTCGGCGAACTCGACCATGATCCGGTCCCGGGTCACCTTGGCGATGATGGACGCGGCAGCCACGCAGGCAGCGACGCGGTCGCCCTTCCACACGGCCAGCCCGGGCATGCCCAGCCCGTCGACGGGGAAGCCGTCGGTCAAGACATAGGCCGGCGCGGGTTCCAGCCGCAGCAGTGAGCGGCGCAGGGCCTGGATGTCGGCAACGTGCATCCCGAGCTCGTCGCACTCGGGTGCCTCGATCCGCACCCAGGCCACGGCGACGGCCTTCGCCATGATCTCGTCGTAGAGACGCTCACGTGCCCTGGCGCTCAGGACCTTGGAGTCGGCGAGACCCTCGATCCGACGGGCGGGGGTGTCTGCGAGCACGACGGCAGCAGCCACCAGCGGGCCGGCACAGGCACCTCGTCCCGCCTCGTCGGCCCCTGCCACCGGGCCCAGGCCGGCACGGGCAATCGCGCGCTCGTAGCCGTAGATCCCCTTGCCAGCACGAACCATCAGCAGTTGGGGTTGGTGACGCTCACGCTCGGCTGCTCGGGAGCGGCGGCGGTCGGATCGGGCACGTGGGTGAAGGTGTCAGGGACCCTGAACCTCGTCCAGCGGTCGAATGGTGCGGCGATCGCCACGACCGGTCCGACCACCCTGCTCTGCGGGACGAAGGCCCCCATCCCCTCGACCTGGCCGTCGTTGGTGATGTCCTGCAGATGGCAGCGCGAGTCGCCGGACATGTCGCGATGGTCGCCCATCACGAAGATGCGTCCCGCGGGCACGACCACGTCGAAGTCGAAGTCGGACGGACGCGACTGTGTGCCCTCCGGTGAGACGTAGAGGTAGGAGGTCTCGTCGAGAGCCTTGCCGTTGACGCTCATCCGCCCCTGGTCGTCGCAGCAGGTGATGTGGTCACCGGGCAGGCCGATCACCCGCTTGACGAGGTGGTTGGTGGACGAGGACGGGAGCACCCCGATGAGTTCCATCACCCGTCGGCCGGCGGAGGGGGTGACCGGTTCCTCCTGGAGCCAGTTGGCCGGGTCCTCGAAGACGACGATGTCACCGCGGTGGTAGGTGCTGATCTTGGAGACCACCACCCGGTCATCGATCTGCAAGGTGTTCTGCATCGACCCGGACGGAATGATGAACATCTGCCCCACAAGGGCACGCAGCAGTGACGAGATGATCAGGGCGCCGATGATGACGACGAGCAATTCGCCCAGCACCGAGCGGACACGCCCGCCAGCCGTACGCGCCCTCGCGGGCTGGACTCCGGCCTCGATGCGCTTGGTGGACTCGTCTGTCACGGGTACTGCCTCCTCCTGAGCCCGGGCGCACGCCCGGCAGCGGACAGTCTACGGGGGCTCAGCAGGGCACGTCGGATGCTGCCTCGACGATGGCCCCGGTGAGGTCGCCCGGCCCCTCAGGAGCCGTGGTGAGCGCCGGCTTGCCCGGCAGGCCGCCCACACGGTTGAGCGGCCAGACGGTGGTGGTGAGTCGGGCCCTCACCTGGTCGGCGGGGACGAGGGCACCGGGGCCCAGGGTGTGCAGGAAGCAGCGTGAGTCAACGCTGTGGGCAGGGTTGTCGCCACGGACGAACAACTGTCCCGGCCCCACGACGACCCGGAAGGCGATGGGCTCAGGCTCCGGCACACTCGACAACGAGATGCCGTTCACGACGAGCCGGCCTTGGGCATCGCAGCAGCGAACCTCGTCCCCCGGCTCTCCGACCACACGCGAGACCGCGGTGCTGGCTCCGGAACGGCCGGCCTTCCAGGCGCTGGGGGTGCGGAAGACCACCACGTCGCCGCGTTCGACGTGGTGCGCGCGCAGCCCCACCACGACGTCCCCGGGCTCGGCGACTGGCTCCATGGCCCGGGTGTCAACGGTGTAGGGACTGGCCACCAGGAGCCGGAAGGCCAGCGCCACAAGCGCGGTCACCGCGACGGCGGCCGCCATGCGCACGTGCGAACGATTCGTCGGGGTCACCGCACACCGCCTCTCGCCATCGTCCGGCACAAGGATAGGCGTGATCGGTGCCCCGACGTGATCGGGGCCAGACGGCGAATGGCCCCGGCAACGGGTGCCGGGGCCATTCAGTGCTCTGTGGGGAGCAACGCGATCAGTCGCGCTTCTCCTTGATCTTGGCGGCCTTGCCGCGCAGGCCACGCAGGTAGTACAGCTTCGCGCGACGGACGTCGCCGCGACGCTCGACCTCGATCTTCTCGATGATCGGCGAGTGCAGCGGGAAGGTACGCTCGACGCCGGTGCCGAAGCTCACCTTGCGAACGGTGAATGCCTCTTGGATGCCACCGGCATTGCGAGCGATGACGACGCCAGCGAAGACCTGGACACGGGAACGGTTGCCCTCGACGACCTTCACGTGCACCTTGACGGAATCACCCGCACGGAACTCGGGGATGTCGGTACGCAGCGAAGCCTTGTCGAGCTCCTGGATCAGCTGATGCATTCTGGTTTCCTCGCCGGTGCCACAGGTCACCTCGTGATGTCTGGTGTGGATGGCTCCAGGTCCTCGGACGATCCCCCTGTGGCAGGAGCCGACGGCGCAGAGCAACAGCTGTTGATTCTGCCACGGAACAGGCCCGGGGTGAAATCGGACGGATGACCCCGAATGTGGCGAGAATGGCCACGTGATGAGCGAGGAGGACTTCGACGCGTTCTACGCCGCCTCCTTTCCTCGTGTCGTGGCGCAGATCTGTGCCATGTGCGGAAACCTTGCCGAAGCCCAGGACTGCACTCAGGAAGCCTTCCTCCGGGCCTGGGACAAGCGCCAACAGCTGGACGAGGAGCAGTATCCCGAGGCCTGGGTACGGACCGTGGCCTACCGATTGGCCATCAGCCGGTGGCGTCGCGTCACCCGCGCAATGCGCCAGCCCGACCGTGCCCTGGAGGACCGGAGCCCGGCCGAGCCTGACCCCACGAAGGTCGCCCTGGAGCGGGCCCTGCAACAGATTCCGGAGGACCAGCGCCGCGCGGTCGTTCTCTACCACTTGTGTGACCTGTCCGTTCAGGAGATCGCTGTTGAGGTGGGTGCACCTGCCGGGACGGTGAAGGCCCGTCTGTCCCGGGGCCGGGCCGCGTTGGCGAAGGTGATGGGAGACCCGGGACGATGAACGCCGCAGGGCAGGGCCGGTTCTGGGCAGCAAGTTCTGAGAAACTCGCGCGAAGAAGTCCCAGATCGATGCAACCGTACCGCCTGCTCGGGCGTAGACCAGGTGCCAGCAGCGGGCCAACAGCCCACCCGAGCAGCAGCAAGGAGGTGCCCGATGACCGACCATGATGACCTCGACCAGTTGGAGGCGTCCACAGACGAGATCTTCCGCCGGTTCTCCGAGCACGCCTTCGACGCCGTGGACCCCCTGCCCGCCACAAGGGTGCGCCAGCTCGCGGAGGGCCGCCGAGCGAAGCGTCGGATGGGCATCGCCGCGGCTTCCGTCGGGCTCACCCTGCTGGGCGGCACGGTATTCGTACAGCTCGACGCTCACAACCAGGTCCCGACCACGGGACGGTCGGTGGACGTGCGCAGTTCGGCGACCCCCAGCCCGACCCCGTCCGCCGCCTCTCGCGCACTCTCTGCGGCCAACATGCCCGGAACCGACCTGTTCTACGTCAATGCCCCAGGCGACATGACGGTGACGGGATCCGACGCCATCGGCTCGGAGGCGGAACGCCAGCTCCAGTCACCGCTGACGGCCTGTGAGCAGACCCTCGCACATGGCCAGCAGCAGACCCTGGTCCGCACCTACTCGGGTGCGGGGACGGGATACGCGGCCATCCTCCAGTTCGGGACCACCTCCCAGGCCGCGGCCGCGCGCGGCACCTATCGGCAGTACTTCAAAGATTGCGCGAAGACGATCGTCCCACCCTCGGGCTACACCCTGGATGTGACTCCGGCCACCGAGTTCCCAGTCACCGGCGCTGGTGTCGACGACGCCGACACCAATGCCAGCTACCGCCTCGTCACCTTGGTCCCCGCCTCCGGCGATGAGGCACAGTTCAACGACGTCACCATCATCACCGTTGACAACCGGATGGTGATCCTCTCGCTGTTCACCACCGGCCAGGACCACGACTGCCTGCCAGATGCCGGCACCGACGCCCCGCAGTGCTCGATGACCGCCCAGGCCTCGGCCATCGCCCGCCTGCTTGCCCAAGGCTGAGCACACAGATCACAGCCACACACAGACAGACGAGGGGCCGGACAGGATCTTTCCCGTCCGGCCCCTTGCCGTGTGGCTGTGCCTACCGGCTCACTTACCGTCGCCCTTGAAGAGCGACTTGATCAGGTCACGGTTCAGCTGGCTGATCGATGCCAGCGGAATGCCCTTGGGGCAGACCTGGGCGCACTCGCCGATGTTGGTGCACGCACCGAAGCCCTCGGAGTCATGCTGGGCAACCATCGACTTCACACGGCTGTACCGCTCCGGCTGACCCTGCGGAAGCATGGCCAGGTGGGTGATCTTCGCTGAGGTGAACAGCATCGCCGAGCCGTTCGGGCACGCCGCCACGCAGGCGCCGCAACCGATACAGGTGGCGTTGTCGAAGGCGATGTCCGCCTCGCGCTTCGGCGCCGGGGTCGCGTGTGCGTCCGGAGCTGACCCGGTGTTCGCCGAGATGAAGCCTCCCGACTGGATGATCCGATCGAAGGCCGAGCGGTCCACGACGAGGTCCTTGATGACCGGGAATGCGCCGGCCTTCCAGGGCTCGATGTCGATCACGGCACCATCCGCGAAGGAGCGCATGTGCAGCTGGCAGGTGGTCGTGTGCTGGCCACCGTGCGCGACACCGTTGATGACGACGCCACACGTGCCGCAGATGCCCTCACGGCAGTCGTGGTCGAACGCGACCGGCTCAACACCATCCATCGTGAGTTTCTCGTTGAGCAGGTCGAGCATCTCCAAGAAGGACATGTCCTCACTGACCCCCTCGAGGGGGTAGCTGACCAACTGGCCCTGTGCGTCCGGACCGGCCTGACGCCAGATGCGAAGCGTAACCTTCACTTGTAGCTCCTCTGCTTCAGCTCGATGGCCTTGTAGACCAGCGGTTCCTTGTGGAGGACCGGCTTGTCCTCGCCGTACTCCCAGGCCGCGACATAGAGGAACTCGTCGTCGTGACGTAGCGCCTCCCCCTCCTCCGTCTGGCTCTCGCCGCGGAAGTGACCACCACAGGACTCGCGGCGGTGCAGGGCATCGATGCACATGAGCTCACCGAGCTCGAGGAAGTCGGCCAGTCGGTTGGCGCGCTCGAGGGTCTGGTTGAAGTCCTCGTTGACGCCGGTGACCTTGACGTTGGTCCAGAACTCGTTCTTGAGTTCGCGGATCTTCGCGATCGCGGTCTTCAGACCGGGCTCGCGACGGTCCATGCCGCAGTACTCCCACATGATGTTGCCGAGCTCCTTGTGGATGGAGTCGACCGTGCGGGTGCCGTTGATCGAGAGCAGCGTGTTGATGCGCTCGGTCGCGGACTGGACTGCCTCGACGACGGCCGGGTGGTCAGCCCCGACCTTCTCGAAGGGCGCGCCAGCCAAGTAGTCGTTGATCGTGTTCGGCAGGACGAAGTACCCGTCAGCGAGGCCCTGCATCAGCGCCGAGGCACCGAGGCGGTTGGCGCCGTGGTCGGAGAAGTTCGCCTCACCGGTCACATACAGGCCGGTGATGGAGCTCTGCAGGTCGTAGTCCACCCAGAGGCCACCCATGGTGTAGTGGACAGCCGGGTAGATGCGCATCGGGGTCTCGTACGGATCCTCTGCGGTGATCTGCTTGTACATGTCGAAGAGGTTGCCGTACTTGGCCTCCACGGCCTTCTTGCCGAGGCGGTTGATCGCATCGGAGAAGTCGAGGTAGACGCCACGACGCACCTGGCGCTCGACACCGGTCTCGGGATCACGCTCGGTGACCGCCGGGCCGACGCCACGGCCTTCATCGCACATGTTCTTCGCCTGGCGGGACGCGATGTCACGCGGCACCAGGTTGCCGAAGGAGGGGTAGATCCGCTCCAGGTAGTAGTCGCGATCACCCTCGGCGATCTGACGCGGGTCCTTGCCGCAGTCCTCGGCACGCTTGGGCACCCAAATGCGACCGTCGTTGCGCAGCGACTCGGACATGAGCGTCAGCTTCGACTGGGTCTCACCGTGCACGGGAATGCAGGTCGGGTGGATCTGCGTGTAGCAGGGGTTGCCGAAGAAGGCACCCTTGCGGTGTGCACGCCAGGTGGCGGTCACATTGCAGCCCATGGCGTTCGTCGACAGGAAGAAGACGTTGCCGTAGCCACCGGTGGCGAGCACGACCGCATCGGCCGTGTGGGCCTCGATCTTGCCGGTGACCATGTTGCGGGTCACGATGCCGCGCGCGACGCCGTCGACCAGGATGAGCTCGATCATCTCGTGACGGGTGTGCATCTTCACCGTGCCGGCGGCCACCTGGCGCTCGAGCGCCTGGTAGGCGCCGATCAGCAGCTGCTGACCGGTCTGGCCACGGGCGTAGAAAGTGCGCTGCACCTGCACGCCACCGAAAGAACGCGTGTCCAGCAGGCCGCCGTACTCACGGGCGAAGGGGACGCCCTGGGCAACACACTGGTCGATGATGTTCGCGCTGACCTCGGCCAGACGGTAGACATTCGTCTCACGGGCGCGGTAGTCGCCGCCCTTGACGGTGTCGTAGAACAGCCGGTACGTGGAGTCACCATCGTTGCGGTAGTTCTTCGCAGCGTTGATGCCACCTTGCGCCGCGATCGAGTGCGCACGACGCGGGCTGTCCTGGTAGCAGAAGCTGAGGACGTTGTAGCCCGCCTCGCCCAGCGTGGCAGCAGCAGCGCCACCGGCCAGGCCGGTGCCGACGATGATCACCGACAGCTTGCGACGGTTGGCCGGGTTGACCAGCTTGGCGGAAAACTTGCGCTGGCTCCACATCTTCTCGACGGGCTGGTCCATCGGCGCCTTGGTGTCGGCGATGTCGTTACCGACGACGTAGTAGTTCGCGTCGTCCAGACCGAGCTGGGGGGCGGCACCGCCGTTGATGGAGGGGGCAGCATTCGGCGACATCGTCTCCGAAGCGGCCTCGACGAGGGACTGTGCCTCGGTACGGGGGGTCTCGCTCATTATCCAATCACTCCCAGCAGAATCAGCGTCGGCGGGATGAGGAAGCCGACGAACAGCAGAACCGCGATCAGCGCCGACAGCCCCTTCAGCACCGAACGGGCCTTCGCACTGGTGTTGGCGCCCAAGGTGAAGAAGGCGCTCGCGAAGCCGTGGTAGACGTGCATGCAGACGGCTGCCATGAAGATGACGTAGGCCAGCCACACCCACCATTCCTGGTAGGCCAGCATGACGCGGGTGAACGGCTCGGTGTTGGTGTCGGAGTAGCCCACCTTCAACACCTGGGCCGTGTACTGCAGCAGGTGCAGGATGAGGCCGAGCAGCAGGATCGGGCCGGACATCATCATGGTGCGCGCCGCGTAGGAGCTCTCCATGTGCTTGGTGTTCGCGTACCGTGCTCTTCCGACATTGCGGGACTTGCGGCCGCTCAGCTCGAACGCCGACCACATGTGGAGGACGAGGCACACCAGCAGGAAGATGCGGAAGAGCCAGAGGAACAGGTACGGCGGCATGATCGGGTACAACAAGTGGCGCAGGTAGTGCGCGTACTCGTTGAATTCCTTGCCGTCGTCGGGAAGCAGCAACTTGGAGTTGCCGAACATGTGCATGAGCAGGAAGCCGATCAGACACAGCCCCGTGATGGCCATGATGGCCTTCTTCGCGACAGTGGATCGGACCGCTCTTTGATGAGTAGTGAGAGTAGTCGCCACGAGTAACACCCTAGACGGGTTCGCGCGGCGTTGTGCACCCGGTCCCCCCGTGGCGCGGGTTTAATGGGAAATAGCACCGCCAACACGTTATGACTGGCCCGTTCGCCCCGCTTGGCCGCTATTTTCGGCATGAAGTTGAAGCGAAATAAAACCGTTGCAAATGACGCTGATCGCCCCTGCCCGGTTCATTCCCCCGACAGGAGGTCGGGCCGACAAAGACGGGTCAACTCGAGGGCCTGGTCGCGGCGCCAGGCGGCGATGCGGGCATGATGTCCGCTCAACAGGACGTCGGGGACGTCCAGCCCCCGCCACGACGGCGGCTTGGTGTACACGGGGTACTCCAGCAGCCCGTCCTGGCCCTCGGAATGGGACTCCTCGGTCAGCGACGCCGGGTTGCCGATGACACCGGGGATGAGCCGGACCGTGGCCTCAATGAAGGCCAGTGCGGCGACCTCTCCCCCATTCAGGACGTAGTCGCCCAAGCTCAGCTCGCGCACTGGCATCCGGGTGCCCGCGTGGTCGATCACCCGGTGGTCGATGCCCTCATAGCGTCCGCAGGCGAAGACCAGGTGGCGCAGTTCACTGAGTTCGTAGGCAATCTGTTGCGTGAAGGGGACGCCGGACGGGCTCGGGACCACCAGCGTTGGCGGCGCGATGGACGCGTCGTCGATGGATATGTCCAGCATCTCGTCGAGCGCCTCACCCCATGGTTCGGGCTTCATCACCATGCCGGCGCCTCCGCCGTAGGGGGTGTCGTCAGTGGTGTTGTGCCGGTCGTGCGTCCAACGCCGCAGGTCATGGACCCCCACCTCCAGCAGACCGGAGGCGATCGCCTTGCCCACCAGGGACAGCTGCAGTGGGGCGAAGTAGTCAGGGAAGATCGAGATCACGTCGATGCGCATCCGGGGACCCATCAGGCCTGGACCTCAGCGGCGCCGCCAACCGGCGCATCAGGGCCGGCGACCTCGGCCTCGTCGTCCAGCAGGCCGCGCACATCGGCCAAAGTGCAGGTTCCTGCCTTCAGATCGACGTCCGGCACCAGTGCCGCAACGAACGGAATCAGACGTTCCCCGTCCGTGGTGCGCACCACGAGCGTGTCCTGCACCGGCAGGTGGATCACCTCGGTCACCTCACCGACGCGGGTGCCGTCGGCAGACAGCACGTCCAGGCCGATGAGCTGACGGTCGTAGTACTCGTCCTCGTCCTCGGGCACCTCGTCGGAGGGGACGTCGACCACGAGGACCACACCGCGGAGTTGCTCCACGGCCGTACGGTCGTTGGCCTCGACGAAGCGGGCGAGCAGTCGTCCGGAGTGCCAGCGGGTGGACGCGATGGTGAGCGTGCCTCGAGCATCGCCCTCGGCGCGGAGCACGGCCCCGTCAGCAAAACGACGCTCCGGCTCATCGGTGCGGACGTCGATCGCGACATCCCCCCGCAGCCCGTGGGCCTTGCCCACCGCCCCGACGACGACTTCTTCCAGGCTCATGCCCGCCAGCCTCTCATGTGTGTGGATGGGTGCACCCGCGCCGCATCGTGCAGGTTGGACACGACGGCGCCCCGCACCGATGCTGGTGCGGGGCGCGTCGGATCTGTGTCAGCGGCGGAATCCGCGGCCACCGGCGCTGCGGCGGTCGACGTCGACGAAGTCGACCCGAACCGACTCGCGACCGGCCAGCGCGGCCACCACGGTGCGCAGCGCCGAAGCGGTGCGACCCTGACGACCGATGACCTTGCCGATGTCCTCGGGATTCACGCGAACCTCGAGCAGGCGTCCGCGGCGGAGGTCCTTGTCCTTGACGACGACATCGTCGGGAGTGCCGACGATGCCGCGGACGAGGTGCTCCAGTGCGTCGGCGAGCATCAGGCGTCGGCCTGGGTCTCGTCGGCCTTCTCAGCCTCGGCAGCCTCGACCACCTCGGCATCGCCCTCGGCCGGAGCCTCGGCGGAGACCTCGGGCTCGGCGGCCTGGTCGTCGACCTTCGCCTCGGCCTCGTCAGCCTTGGCAGCCTCATCAGCCTCGTCGGCCTTGGAAGCCTTCTTGGTGATGGCGTCAGCCTTGGGTGCGTCGTCAGCCTCGGCCAGCGCGGCATTGAAGCGCGCGATCTTGTCGGCCTTCTCGGGCTGCGGGTCGATGCCCGACGGCGAGGTGTCGCCGGTGAACTTCTGCCAGTCACCGGAACGCTTGAAGATGGCGACGACGGCCTCGGTCGGCTGGGCGCCCACGCCCAGCCAGTACTGCGCACGCTCGGAGTTCACCTGGATGACCGAGGGTTCATTCTTGGGGTGATAGATGCCGATCTCCTCGATCGCACGGCCGTCGCGCTTGGTGCGCGAGTCCATGACGACGATGCGGTAGTGCGGCGAGCGGATCTTGCCGAGACGCTTCAGACGAATCTTGGTTGCCACGTGTGTGGTTCTCCTGTTTGGAATGGTCCAGGAACGGCCCTGGGACCAGGCGGGTGGCTCCCGGGAACCATGTGGGGCATGGGACACGAGCGCCGGATGGACCTTGCCGCCGGGTTTAGAGGGCGCCGACGACACAGATGCACCGACCATTGTGCCAGAGAACGGCGGTGGCGCACCAACCGAACCAGCGGCACTAGGTTATGGCCCATGCGACGTGGCAACCGTGGGCTCCTGGGGCTGCTCGGTCCTGCCTTCGTGGCATCGGTCGCCTACGTCGACCCCGGTAACGTCGCCGCGAATCTCTCCGCCGGTGCCGAGT
>NHCFI05602__coassemble_943_pt1 | contig 18659 bp, 14 predicted proteins | sample NHCFI05602__metabat2_high_PE_006 | metagenome-assembled genome bin NHCFI05602 | reverse complement strand
AGTCGCAGGTCAGCCGCGCTCGAGCACCAAGAAGTCCCCGAACCGGTCGCGCTCCACGAAACCCTCGTCCTGGAAGTGCTCGATGGCGGGCTGGATCCAGTCGCCCTCGTCCTGCAGGTTCGAGGTGGCCGCCAGGTCGAAGACGAGGTAGTCAGCCACCAGTGGGCGCAGCAGGTCGTCGGTGTATGGCACTGGGAAGTTGGGCAGGGCCGGGCGGATCTGTTGGGTGATCGGGTGGCTCCTGGTCAGGTGCGGGGTCAGGTAGGCGTCGGCGGCGACGGGCGCTCCGGCCGGGATCGAGTCGATCGCTCGCTGCGCGTCCGCCAGTCGGGATGCGGTGACCGGACGGGTCGTCTGCATCACCGTCGGTCCGGTGGCGCACGAGACCGCCGCGACAACCAGCATCACGACGATGGCCAGCGTCCGCAGCCGCGCGTGCGCCCGAAGGCGTCGCAGCCCGTCCAGTGCCGCGAAGGAGACGATCGTGGCTGGCACCAGGTTGTAGTGGTTGAAGATCTGCCAGTAGTTGGGGTTGTCGGTGAGGGCTCGGGACGCGAGCCCAGGCAGCAGCGCTAGCACCAGCGGGGATGCGAAGCAGGCGAAGACAACGGGCAGCGCGAGCAGGGTGATCGTCCGCGTCAGGCCGTGGTCGACGACGAAGGCGACCCAGGCCGTGTGTAGTTGTTCCCCGATGCCACGCACTGCCCCGGCATAGGCCCAGGCATGGTTCGGGCTGAGCGCGGGAATGATGACCTTGACGGCCAGCGCGGTCCAGGCAAGCTCCGGCCAGTGCCAGCGCGACGATCGGCATCCCAGCGCCACCTCGCGGAAGTCGAACAGCGCCCCGTACTGGACGCCCGGCGCGGTGGTCGACGAGAGCCCCAGCGCCCCCGGCAGCACCAGCCCACGCGGGCTTGGGAAGTGCCGGGAGGCGGTCAGGGTGAGGATGGCGACGGTCAGCCCGATCGCCAGCGACTGGACCACGATGAGCATCCGCGCGGCGTCCCAGATCCAGTGAGCTCGCGCACCGCCTGGTCGAAGATCGCCAGGTCCATGCCGCTGCGGAAGGTCGCGTACAACCGGACACCGGCGAGTGAGTAGACCAGCGTCGTGGGCAGTCCGAGGCCGAGCGCCAACATCCGGGCGGCCGGGGTGTTCGCGGCTCGCCGGGTCGGGTTCTGGGTCGGGGTGTCCACCGTCCCCGAAGCCCAATGGCAAGGGCCCCGGCCGGATGATCCGGTCGAGGCCCTGCTGGTCATGCACGGTGGTGGAGCGTACGGGGTTCGAACCCGTGGCCTATTGCTTGCAAAGCAATCGCGCTACCAACTGCGCCAACGCCCCCTGCGAGGGGGAAGTCTAGCCCAGAACTGCGTCCAGCCCAGAACTGGGGCGACGCAGCCCGTCAGCTCAGAAACCGGCCCAGCGGACGATCTTCTTGTGCACCTGGTTCACCAGGCCGAGCTGCTTGCCGTCCAGTTCGAGGATGGGGGCCGCTCCACGCACTGAGCTGACCAGCCACGCCGAGTCGGCCTTGGAGACCCACTTGGGGGTCATCAGCTTGTCCTCGCACTGCCAGCCGTTGTTGCGGGCCCGATCGAAGATGATGTCGGCGGTGATCGAGTCCAGCACGCCGGTCGCGCCGCGAGGCGTCGTGTACAGCACGCCATCGCGCAGGACGAGCAGCGCCGAGGTGGGGCCCTCCAGGCAGTAGCCGTCCGTGCTGGTGAACAGGACGTCGTCGACGCCGCGGGCCTTCGCCTCGCGCAGGGCCGCCTTGTTGACGGCGTAGGAGAGCGACTTCACGCCGCCGAGCAACCAGGGGGCGTCGGCGAAGGCGTCCGAGGGCATCCCGCGGGTGAGGGTGGTGACCTTGACGCCATCGCGCTGGGCCAGCGCCGCCTCGGTCATCGGGGTGATGGTGAGCATCCGCACCGGGTCGGAGGGGACGGACTCCAGGCCACGGGTCCACATGACCTTCAGCGTCGCCTCGCCGGGGGAGGCCCAGCTGTCGACGGCCTCGTCGACGAGCTCACGCCAAGCGTCCAGGTCGTCCGGCTGCGCCCCAAGCCCGACGATCGAACGGTTCAACCGGGTCAGGTGGGCCTCCAGGTTGTCCACATCGCTGACACCGTCGTCATGCGTGCGTACCCGCGTCGCGTCGAAGCAGCCGTCACCGCGGGTCAGGCCCAGGTCGTCCGCACCGACCACGGGGGCCCCGGGCGACAGCACCCCCTCGCCCATCACGGCGGTCAACTGTCTGAACTTGCGCTTCTTCACCGCATGGAGCCTACGCGGTGCCACGCACGTCCCCACGCCTTCGATGCCCGAGGGTGGCCGTCCCGACTGAAAACCGGACGAATCGTGAGGTTTGAAGCATCCAATCGCCGATCTGGACCGCTGGCGTCCGATTCCCAGCAGACCTGCCCGTGTCCCCGCGCTCACAGCTTGCGATCAGGACGCCCTGCGTACCCTGTATGTCATGTGGTCGCAACGTCAGGTGATGAGTCATGCCCTGCAGCGACGCCATGCCCTGGAACAGATGCTCCGTCCCGACCGCTCGTTCACCGAGGACGGACCCTGCGACGCCGACCCCCTACTGGTGCGCGCCGCGCTGCACCACGGCGAGGAGTCGGACGTGGAGTGCCCCGTCTGCGGCAGCGACCGGATGCTGAACCTGAACTACACCTTCGGTGACCAGCTGGGCCAGTACTCCGGACGCATCAAGTCCACCCCCGAACTCGAACAGATGCAGGACGAGTTCGGCGAGTTCACCGTCCGCGTCGTCGAGGTCTGCCCCGACTGCCGCTGGAACCACCTGATCACCACCTACGTGCTGGGCGACGGCAAGAAACGTCGCAAGCCCCGGCGCGAGCCAACTGTGGAGGACATCTATGGCTGACCGACCCAAGCGCCACCAGCGCTCGAACCGCGCCCTGTGGTCGAGGATCGGGCTGGGCCTGCTGGCTCTGATTCTGGCCATGGCTCTGGTCGCCAGCATCGCGAGCCTCGTGTTCTACCAGCGCACCACGCTGCCGGACCCGAACAAGGACTTCCAGACCAACACGACCTTCCTGTACTACAACGACGGGAAGACCAAGCTCGGCTCCTTCGCCGTCCAGAACCGACAGACGATCGACTACAAGACGATGCCGGACTCCATCAAGCAGGCCGCCATCGCAGCCGAGAACCGCAGCTTCTGGACCGACCGCGGCATCTCGCCCAAGGGCATCATCCGCTCTGCCTGGACCATCGCCCGCGGCGGCGAGGTGCAGGGCGGCTCGACGATCACCCAGCAGTACATCAAGATCCTCTACCTCACCAGCGACCGGACCATGACGCGCAAGTTCCGCGAGCTGGCGCTGGCGGTGAAGCTGGGCCGCGAGGTGTCCAAGGAGGACATCCTCGAGGGCTACCTCAACACCATCTACTTCGGTCGTGGCGCCTACGGCATCCAGGCCGCCTCGCGTTCCTACTTCAACGTGGACGCGAACAAGCTCACCGTCCCGCAGGCCGCCGTGCTGGCCAGCGTGCTGAACAACCCCTCCGCGATGGATCCCTCGGCGGCGAAGGGCAACACCGCCCGGCTGCTCGACCGCTACCGCTACGTGCTGGACGGCATGCTGCAGGCCAGCAACATCACCCAGGCACAGCACGACAGCTACGCCAAGGCACTGCCCAAGTTCCCCGACATCCCCCTCAACCAGCGCTGGGCCGGCACCCGCGGCTACCTGCTGCAGATGGTGCAGGAGGAGCTGCTGAGCCATGGTTTCACCCAGAGCCAGGTCGAGGGCGGGGGCCTGCAGGTCACCACCACCTTCGACGAGAAGCTGCAGGACAAGGCGGTCGAGGTGGGCCAGTCGTACGCCAAGGAGGTTGGCTCCAATGCCGGCGGTTCCAAGGCGTCCAAGATCCACCCGACGATCGCCTCCGTGAAGGTCGGGACGGGTGAGGTGCTCGCCATCTACGGCGGGGACGACTACATCAAGAACTCGCGCAACTGGGCCACCACCGATCGCCCGGCCGCCTCCACCTTCAAGACCTACGCGACCATCGCGGGTCTGCGCTCGGGATACAGCCTCTATTCGACCTTCAACGGCAACACCTTCACCCCCAATGGGGACGGGGTGCCGGTGCGCAACGAGTTCAGTTACCAGTACGGACGCGTGACGCTCAAGAAGGCCCTCCAGGACTCCATCAACACCGCCTTCGTGGACATGACCCAGTCGATCGACGGAGGCCCGGCCAAGGTGGTCAAGGCGGCGAACGACGCCGGCATCGCCAAGGGCGCGGGCTGGGAGGAGAACAACCGCATCGCGCTCGGCATGGCCGAGGTCAGCCCGCTGGAGCAGGCCGGCGGCTACGCGACCATCGCCAACGGTGGCGTGCAGGTCGACAACCACGTCGTCGCGCAGGTGAAGGATGCCAAGGGCAAGGTGGTCTACACCGCCGACACCAAGGGCGAGAGCCAGATCCGCGAGGACATCACCCGCGACGTCACCTCCGCACTGCAGAGCGTGGTCAGCGACGGCACCGGTGGCAATGCCCGGATCGGCAGCTACCCCGTCGCCGGCAAGACCGGCACCAACGGCCTGACCCGCAACGGCGAGGACATCATCACCTCTGCCTGGTTCGTCGCCTACACCAAGCAGATCTCCACGGCCGTCATGTACGTGGCCGGGGACGACGGCAACCAGGCCCTCGACCCCTACAAGCGCAGTTACGACTCGACCTTCTTCGGCGGCACCTACCCCGCGCTGACCTGGCGCGACTACATGGAGACGGCCATGGACGGACTGCCGGTCGAGCAGTTCGACAGCGCGGCGGGCGTCAACACGGGCGCCTACCCTGCCCCGGCTCCAGTGCAGACGCAGCAGACCGACACCTCCAGCCAGGGCAGCTCCGACCAGACCCAGAGCGAGCAGCCGTCGGAGTCGGCCTCCGCCCAGGAGACGACCTCGGGTGGTGCCAGCCCGTCCACGGCCACCACCCGGACCGCCGCGGCGCAGACCACCACCGCGGCAGCACCCCAGACGACGACGGCGCAGTCCACCGCGGCGGCCCCGACCTCGACCGAGGCGGCGCAGCCCACCCGGACCGCGACCAGGGCCACCACCAGGCAGGCGGCTGCCACGACGCAGGCCGCCCGGCCGACCTCAACGGGCTCCTGAGCTACCTGGGCTCCCTGGTCCTTGGGCTCCTGGAGCGTGGCCATCGCGGGCTCGCATAGGCTCGCGTGCATGTCGAGACACGAACGCCTGGGCGGACCCGTCGCCGCCCATGGCCGTCGTGCCGGCATCTGGTTCGACCCGCTGCCGTGGATCGTCTCGCTGGCGACCATCGTCTGGACGCTGACCTGGTGGCGCCAGCACCCCTGCCAGCAGGTGTCGGTTGACGACGCACCCGACCCCTTCCTGAGGCTGTGCTACAGCGACATCCCGGTCACCTACCAGGGCAGCCGGCTCTGGGAGGGTGCGCGTGTCTACTCACAGGTCACCGACCTGGAATACCCGGTGCTGACCGGCGGCTTCATGACGCTGGCGCGCACCATCACCGGCTGGTTCGGGCTCCCGATCAAACCCGAGCTGCCGCTGGCCCGCGTCCTCGCCAGCGCGAATGCCTTCTTCGCGGTCAACGCCGTGCTGTTGTTCGCCTGCCTGCTGCTGCTGGTCGGCTGCCAGATGCTGATGGGACGTGGCTCTGCCACGGGGGTGGCCGACACGATTCGAGGGCGGGTGCGCAGCTGGGACGCGATGTTCGTCGTCACAGCCCCGACGCTGTTCACCGCCGGTCTGGTCAGCTGGGACCTGTTCGGCGTCGCCCTCACCAGTCTGGCGTTGCTGTTGTGGGCGCTGCGTCGCCCCACCGCGGCCGGGGTGGTGCTGGGGCTGGCGGTCTCCGCTCGTTTCTACCCACTGCTCGTGCTCCTCGCGGTCGGGATGCTCTGCGCCCGGGCCGGAACACACAAGGCGATGGCGCGGTTCGCGGTGGCCACCCTCGGCACCTGGGCGGTCGTCAACATTCCCGTCATCGCGCTCGCCCCGCAGGGCTGGTTCGCCTACTACAAGGCCTGGTACCGCCGTGGTGCCGACATGGGCTCGGTCTGGTACCTGTTCGACCAGTGGGGCCTGCCGGCGGTGACGTCGTCCGTCCCCCTGCTGACGCTGGTCACCGTGATGGCGATGCTGGTGTGGACTGCCGCAGTGGCACAGTTGGTGGTCCGCGCCCCGCGCCGGCCGCGGGTGGCGCAGGTGGTACTGCTGCTGGTGGTCGGCTTCCTGGTGCTGAACAAGGTCTACGCACCGCAGTACGCGCTGTGGTTGCTGCCGCTGGTGGCCCTCGCCCGTCCGAAGGTGCTGGACATGGCTGTCTGGTCGCTCGCCGAGGCACTCCACTGGTGGGCCGTCTGGGGGCACCTGGGCGGGCAGATCGCTCCCGGTGACGGCGGCCCCGAGGTCGTCTACTGGGCGGCGATCGTGCTGCGCGTCGGCGCCCAGCTGTGGATCGCCCAGCGTGTCATCCACGACATCCGCCACCCCTGGGACGACCCGGTACGCGTCCCCTTCGTGGACGACCCGATCGGCGGCGTGCTCGACCACGCACCCGATGCGGGCATGGTGGACGACGCCAGGGAACCCATCTCCCTGATGTCCGATGACGACTGAGCCGCGCCGCGCCAGCCAGATGGACGGCCTGGCTGTGGTCACCGGCCTCTTCCTGCTCACCCGCGCACTGTTCGCGCTGGTGGCGGCGGTCGTGATGCGCACCTCCGGACGCTCACTGCACGACGTGATCTCGGCCTGGGACGTCCAGCACTTCGAGGCCATCGCCCTGCACGGTTACGCCGAGAAGATCGACCAGGCCTTCTTCCCGGGCCTGCCGATGCTGCTGCGCGTCGGCGTCTGGTTCGACCTTCCGTTGGGCGGGCTCGGGGTGGTGATCGGCCTGGTCACCTCCTGGCTGGCCGCCGTCGCCCTGTACCGGATGGGCGGCTGGCTGGCCGCCGCCTGGTGGCTGGCGGCCCCGACGTCGGTGTTCACCACCGTCGCCTACACCGAGGGTCCGTTCTGCGCTGCCGCCTTCTGGGCCTGGGAACGCGCGCGTTCCCGCGACTGGACGAGTGCCGCGCTGCTTGGCCTGCTGGCCTGCAGCTTCCGGATCTCGGGCCTCTTCCTGGTCGGCGCGCTGGGCCTGCTGGCGCTGGCCCAGACCTGGACCGACCACCGCCGCGGCGAGCTTGACGCGCGTCGCTCGCTCGCCGGGGTGGGGCTGGCCGTCGTTCCTGCGCTGGCGATCGTCGGATACTTCGCCCACCTGCACCAGCTGACGGGTTCCTGGCGGGCCTGGTTGGACGCCCAGCAGACGGGCTGGGCGCGCGGTTTCACGTCCCCGCTGGGCGCGCTGCGCAACACCCTCGACAGCGCCCGTCCGTCCGCTTGGCCCGACCGCCCTCGCGTCGCGCAGGTCTTCGCGCTGGAGGTGATCTCGATGCTGGTCGGGACGGCCACGTCGGTCGCCTGTCTGGCCCGTCGCCGCATCCCGGAGGCCGGGTGGGTCGGCATCCAGGTGGTCGCCTTCGCCACCTCCTACTGGTTCATGAGCGTGAACCGGGCGGTGCTGTTGTGGTTCCCGCTGTACCTGCTGCTGGGGCAGGCAAGCACCTGGCGCCCGCGCAGCGCGGCCAACCTGCTGGTCTGGCGGGGTGTGATGGGGCTGGTCTGGTTGGGCAGCCTGGCCGCCAGCCTGTGGTGGGCGTGGTTGCTCTACACAGGCCAGTGGGCCAGCTGAGAACAGCCGGCCCACTGGGTGTCAGTTACTGCGTGGTGCTGGATCAACCCCGTTCGATCAACCCGGTTCGATCAACAACCCCGTTCGATCAACCCCGCTGGATCAACCCCGGGCGACGAAGACCTGCGGCAGGTTCCGCTTCGGGCCCCAGGCGGCACCACCGTCGACGGGCTTCGCGCCATGGGCGGTGTCGAGCTTCCAGGCGTAGACAACGGTCGCGCGGCTCCTGGTGGACGGTCCAGCCGTCGAGGTGGTCTTGACGTCACCCAGCCGGGTCTTCGCGTTGATCGCCGCGATCCGCTGGGCACGGGTCGCGCCGACGGGCACCGTGATCGTCACGTACTCGTGCTTCTCGGAGAAGTGTTTTGCGTGACGAGCCTGCTGCCACAGCGGGCCCAGCTCCCGGTAGACCAGACGACGGTCGTCGTCCGCCGCCAGGTACTTGTTCAGCACCACCTTGCTGCGCAGCGTCGCGACGTCAACCTGGTAGGTCTCGGTGACCATCTTCACCGACGGCGGCGTGGTGGGCCTGGTGGGAGGTGGCACCGGCGTGCCACCCTGCCCGTCGGCGCTGGCGCTCGTCACCGCGGTCTTGGCGGTGACGGCCACACCGTTGATGGTGCCGAAGTCGGCGTAGACCTGCTGGCTGCCGTCCACCGCACAGCTACCGGCCATGCGCAGCGCCCCCGGCTCGGTGGGCGTGTAGGTCGCGCTCAGCGTGGTGCCGGTTCCGGTGGCAGTCACGAGGTTCTTCCACCAGCCGGCTGGATGCTGCTGTGCGAGGGTTGCCTCGCAATCGCTCTGGCCCGGCCCCGCGACGTCGGTGAAGGTCACTGGCTGGCCGACGACCGTCTCCACACCGCTGACGAGCGCGAAGCCCACCCGTCCGGAACCGGTGTCCCAGGCAGCCTTGAAGGTGCCGTGGACCTGCGCGGCCTGGCAATCGGCGTCGCAGAAACCACCGGGACCGGGCGTGCTGAAGGTGGTCCCGTTGACGGTCACGCTGAACGGTCCGGCCACGTCGTAGGAGCGCACCACGAAGGAGAACTCACCCGAGAAGGTGAAGGGTGCGGTGTGCGAGGCGAAGTAGGCATCGCTGAAGGTGAAGGTCATCTGGTCGTTCGTGAGCGTCATCGTCCCTGCACCTGTTGCCATCGGGTAGGTGCCGACTGGCAGGTCGACGCCCGCGCTGGCCGAGACGGGCAGGGTCACGCTCTTCTGGTCGGTGGTGCCCCTCACGGAGCACGCATAGTGCGTCGGATCCGCACCGTCGGTGCAGGTCATCGAACTCTGCGTGGCGGCCCGGGCCGGACTGGCCGACAGGTAACCCCCGGTGAGGCTTGCGGCGGTGACAGCGGCTGCCAGCCCGAAGCGGATGAACTTCTTCCCCATGATTGATCCCCCGATCATTCCCGTCCCACGGGCGCCGAGGGTTGCCAGCACGGGCACCGCCGGTGGCACCCCGCCCACCGTTGGGCACGTCCTCAGGAGATCCCCCGATGTCCATGAGACGTGTTGTTGGTGCGGTCATCATGGCACCGGCCGGGGTCACGGCCCACCGATTCTGTACCTGGGGTGAGGCATCCTCCTGCAAGATGCCTGAAGTGCTGGGCGGACCGGGCGGTTGCACCCGATCAGCACCGATAGCCTGCGAGGGCAATCAGCGACATCGGGGGAGTCATGACTGGGCCACGCATCCATTCGAGCGCCGACATCGACCAAGGGGCCGTCGTTGGTGACTGTTCGTCGGTCTGGCACCTGGCGCAGGTGCGTCACGGGGCACATCTCGGGCGCAATGTCATCGTCGGACGCGGTGCCTACATCGGCGAGGGAGTGCAGGTAGGCGACAACTGCAAGATCCAGAACTACGCGCTGGTCTACGAGCCGGCCGTCCTCGAGGACGGTGTCTTCATCGGCCCCGCAGTGGTGCTGACCAATGACCAGTTCCCCCGCGCCGTGAACCCGGACGGGTCCCCCAAGAGCGCCAGCGACTGGGAGCCCGTCGGCGTGACCCTGCGCGAGGGTTGCTCCATCGGCGCCCGCTCCACTTGCGTCGCACCCGTCACCGTCGGGCGCTGGGCGACTGTCGCCGCCGGCTCGGTCGTGGTCAAGGATGTCCCCGACTTCGCACTGGTCGCCGGCGTCCCCGCGCGTCGGATCAAGTGGGTAGGACGCTCGGGCTTCCCGCTGGAAGCCGACGGCTCAGACGGCTGGGTCGACACCCGCACGGGCGATCGCTTCGTCCAACATGGGGAAGAGCTCACGTTGGTGTCCGAGGGCGGCAACGAATAAGGAGCCGGGGGGCTCCAAGCACAACCAGCAGGCCGGGACGTCCGGCCGCTGACAAGGGGGGACCAGACGTGAACCAGGCATTCATCCCACCGGCCAAGCCGATCATCGGCCAGGACGAGATCGAGGCCGTGACGCGCGTGATGCGCTCCGGCATGATCGCCCAGGGCCCGGAGGTGGCCGCTTTCGAGACCGAGTTCGCCGAGCACTTCACGCCCCGACGACGTGCCGTGGCCGTCAACTCGGGCACCTCGGCACTGCACATCGGATTGATGAGCTCCGGCATCGGCGCTGGCGACGAGGTGATAGTCCCCTCGTTCACGTTCGCGGCCACCGCGAACTCCGTCGCGCTGACCGGTGCCACGCCGGTCTTCGCCGACATCGATCCCGACTCCTTCTGTCTGGCCCCGGCCAGCGTCGAGGCCTCCATCACCGAGCGGACGCGCGCGATCATGCCCGTCCACCTGTACGGGCACCCGGCCGACATGGAGTCGCTGCGACGGATCGCCGAACGGCACGGCCTGCAGCTGTTCGAGGACGCCGCGCAGGCCCACGGGGCATCGCTGCACGGCGTCCCCGTGGGCAGCTTCGGCACCTTCGGTGCCTTCTCGCTGTACCCGACCAAGAACATGACCTCGGGCGAGGGCGGCATGGTGACCGTCGGGGACGCAGAGGTCGAGCGCAAGTGCCGCCTCTACCGCAACCAGGGGATGTTGAAGCAGTACCACAACGAGGTCGTCGGCCTGAACAACCGGATGACCGACATCCATGCCGCGATCGGACGCGTGCAGCTGACCAAGGTCGATGGCTGGACCGCCCAGCGCCAGGCCAATGCCGACTTCCTGACCGCGAACCTGCGAGGCGTCACCCCGCCGCCGGTCGCCGCTGGCGCCGTGCATGTCTACCACCAGTACACCGTGCGCGTTCCCGAGGGACGCGACGAGTTCGCCGCCCAGCTCAAGGAGCGCTTCAACGTCGGCTCGGGCATGTTCTACCCGGTGCCCAACCACCGCTTGGCGCCCTTCCAGAGCCCGGTCGAGCTGCCTGAGACCGAGCGAGCTGCGGCCGAGTGCCTCTCGCTGCCGGTCCATCCGTCCCTTTCGCAGGACGACCTGGCGCGCGTGGTCGAGGCCGTCAACACGCTGGCTAAGGCAGGTGCCTGAGATGGGGAACCTGCGCGCCGGGCTGGTGGGCCTGGGCTCGATGGGTCGTCACCACTCCCGAAACCTGCGCGCCATCGACGGCGTCGACCTGGTGGCCGTCGCCGATGCCACCGGTGACCCCCACGGCGTCGCAGGGAACCTGGAGGTGCTGCCCGACGTCGACGCGGTGATCGCGGCGGGCATCGACTACTGCGTCGTCGCGGCACCAACGGCCTTCCACCACGAGATCGGGTTGAAGCTGGCCGACGCCGGGGTGCACGCGCTCATCGAGAAGCCGCTGGCCAAGGACCCCACCGAGGCCCGGGAACTTGCGCAGGCCTTTGCCGCAAAGGGGCTCATCGGTGGCGTGGGCCACATCGAGCGGTACAACCCGGCCATCCAGAGCCTGCGGGCCCGGCTCGCGAATGGTGACCTGGGCGACATCTACCAGGTGACGACCCGTCGCCAGGGCCCTTTCCCGCCCCGCATCGCCGACGTCGGCGTGATCATGGACCTCGCCTCGCATGACATCGACCTCACCGCGTGGGTGACCCAGCGCGATTACGAGCTGGTGGCTGCGCGGACGATCTTCAAGTCCGGCCGGCAGCACGAGGACATGGTCGCGGCCACCTGCCAGTTGGCCGGTGGGGTGATGACCAACCACCTCATCAACTGGCTGACCCCCACCAAGGAGCGCCTGTGCGTGGTGACCGGTGAGAAGGGCACCTTCGTCGCCGACACGATGACGGCTGACATCTCCTTCTACGGCAATGGCGTGCAGGTGGAGACCTGGGACGGCCTGGCCCAGTTCCACGGGGTCACCGAGGGTGACATGGTGCGGTTCGCGATCCCGAAGCCGGAGCCGCTGCGCACCGAGCACGAACGTTTCCGCGACGCCGTCCTCGGCAAGGATTCGGACATCGTCACCTTTGGCCAGGGCGCCGCCGTCGTCGAGGTCTGCGCGGCAATGCTGGAGTCGAGCCGGACGAATGCCTTCGTCCGGGTGGGCTGAGGAAGCTGAACGTTTCCTGAAGCGGTGGGTGGCGTGTGCCCCCCTCGCCACGACCGGATCCGAAGGGTCACTGCTGGTCACGGCGCTTTGCCCTGCGTGGTGAGCCAACGCCTCCTCAGGGGCGTTGGCTACTTTGGTCGCCAAAGTACCCGGACGCCGTGGGGGTGAGGTCATGAGCAGCTCGTCGGGAACCCGCGGAGGTCGACGCGAGCAGGTTGCCGCCATTGTCGGCGTCCTGTTGATGCCCCTGCTCATCGCCGGCACCTTCTTGTGGGCCACCGCGGATTCCAGCAGCCGCCTGCACGAGCAGCAGGCCGCCATCGTGAACCTCGACGCCGGAGCCCGGGTCGGGGACGACACGGTGCGGCTGGGCCAGACCTATGCCCTGCAATTGCGTAACCAGAGCGGTCCGAACTTCACCTGGCGGTATGGGGTCTCGGTCGCCGAGGCCCAGTCGGGTCTGGCCTCGGGGCGGTATGCGGCCGCGGTGGTGATCCCGGCGGGCTTCTCGCGCGTCCTCATCGGCGCGGGGCAGCAGGACGATTCGGCGACGCTCCTCGTCGAACGCTCCCCGGTGACCGGGGTCAGCGACCAGATTGTCCTGAACACCCTCTCCGAGGCTGCGACCCAGGGGCTGGCCAAGGGCGTCGCCACCCAGTACCTGGACAACATCTTCGTCGCCACCAGCGAGCTGGGAGCCGGGCTGGCCGAGACCTCCGCACAGGTGCAGGAACTCGCCGGCGGAGTCGGCCAGGTCGCCGAGGACGCCGACACGGCAGCCGGGCAGAGCCAGCAGCTCACCCGTCAGGCGGGAGCGGCTGCGTCGCAGGCGTCGGACGTTCAGGGGGCCGCCGCCGCGAATGCCGCAGCCCAACGGGCCAACACCGCGGCACAGGCCAAGAGCGCCGTCTCTGGGGCTGGCGTGCAATCGGGCGCCACTGCGCAGCAGGAGGCCATCGGCGCGGTCGAGGCCGCTGCCGGTGAGCTGGCCGGTGCCGCCGACAAGGCCAGCGAATCGGGAACAGGGGTTGCGGCCGACACCAGGACCGCGGCGGCGCAGGGAGCCACGGCCGCCACCAATGCGGACGCCGTGGCCAAGGCCGCAGCCGCGAACAAGGCCGCCGCCCAGGCCTACCGAGGCTCGATCAAGGACACGCTGACCCAGCAGGCCGACCTGCAGGCATCCCTCGGCGGCGCTCAGGAACTGCTCTCCGCCTACGCTGACAGCGTCGGTGTGGTCGCCGGGGCCGTGGCCAGCGCCACATCCGTCCAGGACGAACAGGCGAAGACCATGCCGCCCGGAACCATGCTCCGGGAGTCGGCCACGCAGTTGACCGAGGCCGCGGACACGATCGAGGCGGCTGCGATCCCGGCCGACGTGGCGTCCGCCGCGGCGAGCGCGGAGTCGAACGCGTCCGCCCTGTCCGACAGCTATGCGGCCCTGCGAGAAGAGCTGCCCGCCGACGAGATCAAGCTCAACAACGGCCTGGGCAACGGTTGCCCAGATGACTACAAGACCACTGAGGCCTGCCGCGTCTACAAGGAGGGCTACGAGGTTGGGTACAAGGTCGGGTACAAGGACGCCGTGGCCCAGGTGGCCGCCGCGCTCGCCGGCTCGGACTTCGGCGACCAGATCTCCTCTCTGAAGGTTGACACGGCGGCGGTCAGCTCCGGGATCAAGGGGTTGGCCGATTCCCAGGCCACCTCGGCGGCGACGCTGCGGACATTGGCCACCCAGCTGAACGCCCTGGCCGACCAGCAGGACCAGCTCTCCGATCGAGGCATTGCCGCCATCACCGCCTTGGGCAGCCCGGAGGTCACCGAGGCCATCGACGGGCTGGGCGGGCAGGCCACCACCACCGACCAGGCCCTCGGGGCACTGGGGAAGCAGATCAGCGCCAGCACCGCGTCGCTGGCCGCCGTCGAGGCCGAGGACGGGCCGGGTGCGACCCTCACCGCCAGCGCCACGACGATGACGACGGTCGCCACCAGTCAGACCGCCGTCGTCAACGCCCTGACCGGGCAGCTCGCGGCGATGAACCGCCAACTGACGACCTTGTCGTCAGCCCTTTCCGCCGTGGACACCGGCGCCGCCGAGCTCGCCCAGTCGACCTCCCGAACCGACTCCGGAGCCACCCAGCTCGCCCAGCAGGTCTCTGACTTGAACGAACAACTCACCGCCCTGCAGGCTGCGGCCACCACCGCCAGCAGCCAGGCCACGGCCACCCAGACCAAGGCCCAGGCCCTCCAGCGACAGGTGAGCGCCCTGCAGCAGGCGGGCAGCTCCGTCACGACGTCGGTGCAGTCGGTATCGAGGAATGCCAACACCCAGTCCCGGCGGGCGAACGAAGTGGTCACCGCCGTGGCCGAGAACCGGGCCCTCATTCCGAGCGCGGACACCTCGGACGAACGCCAGCGCCTCACGGACGTGATCAACGCACCGATCAGCACCCAGGAGTCGAACAGCAACCGCAACCTGACCTGGACGCCCATGCTGATGGTGATCGCCCTGTGGTGTGGCTCGGTGGCATACCACGCGGTCCGTCCGGCGGTGAGCGCACAGGCCAAGCGTTCTGCCGACGGCTCGGCGCTCTTGCTGGCGAAGGAGATGGTCCCGACCAGCGTCGTTGCCCTGGCGCAGGCGCTGTTGCTGGCCGTCGTCGGACAGGTCGTGATGCGGCTGACCGCGGATCGCGCCTTGGCGATGGCCGGTGTGATGATGTTGGCCGGGCTGGTCAGCATCGTGGTGAACCACGTACTGCGCGCCTATCTGGGCGCGGTCGGCATGTCGGTGGCGATCGGCCTGGCCACCGTGACGCTGGTCAGCGTCGTGACGGCAGCCTTCCCGACGACCCTGGACACTGTGCGCAAGCTCTCCCCGACCACGCCGATGGTGGACGCACTGCGCGCCGCGATGACCGGCGCTCCCGGGTTGGGCCACAACCTCAGCATTCTCGCGGGCTGGCTGGCCGGCGGCCTGCTGTTCAGCGCGCTGGCGGTCCTGCGCGCGCGCAGCGGACCCGAGAGGCGCGTCCCGACGGTGGTCGACGGCGGCTGAGCCGGCGACGGACGACTGGCGGGAAGGTCAGCCGATGACGCGGTCGAACTGGGCCGTGGTGAGGCGCAGCTCGACCGGTACCTCCTGACCGACCGCGACCGTTGCGGCACCCGGCAGGAAGACCAGCGAGCTCTGCATGTGCGGGGGTTCCACGAAGAAGCGCTTGCGCCCGTCCAGCGTGTAGGGGCTGAGCGCCAGACCAGCGGCGGCCATCGAGCCTCCAGCCAGGGCAATGGCCCGCTGGCGCAGACTGGCGCCGGCCGTCGGGGCCTCCAGTGCGACGCCATTCGCGGTGCCGCCGCTGACCACGACGACCCAGCCATCGGTGGGCATCCGACGCTGCCAGTACCCGATCCGCTCGCCGCGGCGCACCTTGTGTACGTCCAGCACCCGCGCCGTGGTCCGCAGCGCGTGCGGGGCTCCCAGCCACAGCTTGGTGCCGACGCGCAGGTGCGTCTCGACATCCACCTCACGGGCGAGCGTCCGGTAGTCGCGGGCGCTCAGGTGGGAGAGCCACAGCGGCGCCTTGCGCACCGCCAGGGCACGCGACGCCAGACCACGGGCCTCGTCCAGGTGCGCTTCGGGCGGCCCGGACATGGGCAGGTGGATGGTCCAGCCCTCGACGCGCAGGTCACCCAGGCGGGCTCCCAGCTTGGGCAGGTCGTCCGCGGCCAGTCCGTGGCGTCGCATCGAGGTGAGCAGCTCGAGGATGACGCGGGCATCGGGACGCGCAGCCTGCGCGGCGGCGAGGTCGTCCAGTCGTCCGATGGTGCGTATCACCTGGTCGTCGTCCAACAGGTCGACGCCGTCGGCGACCGACCAGGGCGTGAGGACGACGATGTCCTTGGCCCAGCCGGCGTCGCGGACGACGGCGACCTCGTCGGCCGTCCCGACCGCGAGCACGGAGGCGCCCAGCAGGTCTGCCTCCTGGGCCAGCCTGGCCAGGCCGAAGCCGTAACCATTGCCCTTGGCGACGGGCACCAGGCCCTGGGTCTCGCCGAAGACATTGCCGAGGTGGATGCGCCAGGCCTCGGTCTCGATGCGCAGGGTGACGCTCATCTCACTTCCCCCGGTTCAAGCCGCGGGCAGCGAGGTTCTTCGGACCGGCCGCCAGGTCGCGGGCGCTGGCGGTGATGTTTCGGGCGCGGGCGATGTGCTTGTCACGGTTCAACAAGCGACTCTGGAGCTTGTCACGGTTCATGTACGCGTCGAAGGCCTGATACAGCGGACGGTTCAGTGGCAGGTCCCACTCGCCGAGGTAGCTGACTGCCTCGCCCCCGGTGCCGACCTTGAACTGGATGAGGCCGATCTCCGGATCATCGGCGGCGACGCCCTCGGTGATGCCGCGCAGGTCGTAGGTGGTGCAACCGGCCTCTATCGAGTCGCGAATCATCCGCCACTGGATCGCATTCGACCCGCGCACCTCCCGCTTCTCGTTCGACGAGGCGCCGTAGGAGTACCAGGCATGGCGTCCGACCCGGATCCAGGTGGTGGCCGCCACGACCTCGCCCTCGTGCTTGGCCAAGTAGACGCGCATCCGGTCCGGCATCTCGGTGTTCAGCGCGTCCCACATCGTCTCGAAGTACGCCAACGGACGCGGGGTGAAGTGGTCCCGCTCGGCGGTGACAAGGTAGACCTCGTGGAAGGCGGCCAGGTCGTCGCGGGTGCCCTGCATCACCTCGACGCCGGACTTGTCGGCCTTCTTGATGTTGCGCCGCCACAGCTGGTTCATGCCCTTGAGGATGACGTCCTCACCCAGCGGGTTGCCGTGCTCGTCGGCCAGCGGCAGCTGGAAGTTGAACTTGGGCTGTCCGGCGGCGAAACCCTCAGCGTCCTTGGGCGACCTCCAGCCCAGACCCTCCAGCGTGCGGCGCAGCTGGTCCGCGGCTGGGCTGGTGCGGTCGGGGGTGGCCTGGCTCAGCGCTGTGACCGCTTCGTCGCTGACGGCATGTTTGATCGTGTTGGGACCCCAGGCCCGCTCGACGAGCGTCGGCCCGATCCGCAGCCCGAAGGCACCACGCTTCTTGACGTGCTCGGCCAGCGCGGTGAGCACCTGGTCGACGTCGGGTCGCGTCCAGTCGACCACCGGACCCTCTGGCAGGTAGGCAAGGTAGCGCTTCAGCCGGGGGAGCTGGCGGTAGAGCACCAGCCCGGTGCCGATCAGCTCGGAGCCGTCGAAGAATCCCACCGAGTCGGAGCCCCACTCAGGCTTGACCTTCGCCCAGGCGGGCAGCTGCAGGAAGCTGACGGTGGTGGGGTAGTCGGCCTCGGCAGCCCGGGCCTCGACGAAGGCGAGGTGCTGGTCAGCCGTGATGCGGCGCGCGTGGATCGTCACACCGCCAATCTAGCGGGAGGCTGCGGTGCACAAGCTGGGTACGGGATGCGCGTCGCTGGCGAGGGCTCAGGCGTCCGAGGAGTTGGACGAGACCCCCGGACGTCCGTCGTGGACGATCTTGCCGGGGTTCAGGTTGCGGCCCGGGTCGACGCCCTCGAAGAGTTTGCGCTGCATGTGCACCCCGGCGGGGGAGATGTCCTGGTCGATCCAGGGGGAGTGCTCCTCGCCCACGCCGTGGTGGTGGCTCACGGTGCCTCCACAGTCGATGAAGGACTGCTGCACCGCGCGCTTCACGTGGTCGTAAGTGTCCATGCTGGTTTCAGAGCCATCGGCCACCGCGAAGGTGAAGTACTGGCAGGCGCCCGCGTGGTAGCTGTGCGAGACGTGGCACATGATGAAGCCGCGGTGACCGGTCTCGGTGAAGGCCTTCTCGGCTGCCGCGACGGTCTTCGTGTGGATCTCCTCCGCCCGGCTCCAGGGGGTGGCGGTCTCCGAGACGTCCGCCGGGATCCCGATGTTGAGCAGGAAGTCGCGGATGTAGGGGATGTCGTACTTCTTCTGGTCGAACAGGGTACCTGGGCCCTTGCCGACGCCCAGGCCCCCGTGGGCCTTCACGATCTTGCTGACGACGCTCTTGGTGTAACGGACGTGCGTCGCCGAACCCTCGAAGCCGACGAAGCTGATGCAGATCTTGTCGAGGTCCCAGCCCTTGGCCAGCATCACGCGCTGGACGGCCTGGTTGAGGTAGTGGCTGACCTTCGAGCTCTTCTTGCCGTTCGCCATCGAGAACTGGGTCTCGGCCGCGTCGGAGACGCGCAGCATCATCGGCTCGGCATCGGAGTGCGCGATCGCCTCCGCGGCTCGCAGCCCGTCCTCGTAGGTCGGGTAGAAGTAGGCCTGGATCTCGCGGACCTCGGCCAGCTTGTGCACCTGCATCCACGCCTCGGTGATGATGCCCAGACGCCCCTCCGAGCCCAGGACCATCTCCCGCACGCTCGGGCCGGACGAGTAGGACGGCAGCGGGTGCAGCACCAGGAC
>NHCFI05602__coassemble_941_pt1 | contig 18722 bp, 15 predicted proteins | sample NHCFI05602__metabat2_high_PE_006 | metagenome-assembled genome bin NHCFI05602 | reverse complement strand
ACGAAGCGGCGGCAATGGCCGTTCAGCAGATTCTGCTGGCGCTCGCGCTGCTGGGTGGCACCGTCGGCGCGTCCACCCTGCTCAAGACCGACTTCCTCGGCAACGCCGGGATGAACACCCTCAGCGTCACCCAGCACTACCCGCCCGCGTTGTCGCTGGCGGAGAAGTCGGCGCGCGCGGCCAAGGTCGAGAAGGCGCTGCTCAACATCGAGGGCATCGAGACGGTGCAGACCACGCTCGGCGGCTCGGGCATCGAGGCGCTGTTCACCGGCGGCGGCGCCGACAGCGCCACCTTCCAGGTCACGCTGGCCGATGATGCCGAGGCGACACTGGTCACCGAGATGGCCCGACAAGACCTGGCCGAGCTGAAGGCAGATGGCGACGCCGTCGTCTCGGCATCGCAGAGCATGGGCAGCAGCGACGTGCAGGTCGTGCTGACCGCGCCCGACGCGCCCACCCTGAAGGCCGCCAGCGACACCTTGGTCAAGGAACTGTCGACCATCCCGGACACCACGAACCTGAAGTCCAGCCTCGCCTCCGATCGTCCGACCGTCCAGGTCAGCGTCGACCCAGCCAAGGCGGCGGCGCTCGGGCTGTCGGAGTACACCGTCGGGCAGGCCATGCGCGGCGTGCTGACACCCTCGACGGTGGGCAAGGTCGAACAGGCCGACGGACGCACCATCGACCTGGTGCTGCAGAGCACCGATGTCCCGGCCGGGCTCGCCGCGCTCAAGGCCATGCCGCTGATGAAGCTGCCAACCGGTGCGTCGGTGAAGGTCTCGGACGTCGCGGAGGTCACCGTGGCCAATGTCGCCACCCAGGTCGACCACACCGACGGCGAGCGCTCGGTGACCATCTCGCTGACTCCCACCGGCGACAACCTCAGCGCCGTCACTTCTGCGGTGCGCGACCGGATCGACTCCGTGGGCCTGCCCTCGGGCGCCCGGGCCGAGATCGGCGGCGTGGCACAGGAGCAGGGCGACGCCTTCCGCCAGCTCGGCCTGGCCCTGCTCGCGGCCATCGCGATCGTCTACGTGGTGATGGTGGCGACCTTCAAGTCGCTGATCCAGCCGCTGATCCTCACGGTCTCGATCCCGTTCGCGGCGGTCGGCGCGCTGGCCGCGCTGCTGGTGACCAACACCCCGCTGGGCGTCCCGGCGATGATCGGCCTGCTGATGCTGGTCGGCATCGTGGTCACGAATGCCATCGTCCTGATCGACCTGGTCAACCACTACCGCGAGCAGGGCGATGGCGTTGATGAGGCCCTGCGCGACGGTGCGCGCCAACGCCTGCGTCCGATCCTGATGACGGCGGTCGCGACGATCTTCGCACTGATCCCAATGTCGCTGGGCCTGTCCGGTGGGGGCGTGTTCATCTCGAAGCCGCTGGCGATCGTCGTGATCGGCGGCCTGCTCAGCTCCACGCTGCTGACGCTGTTGCTGGTGCCGGTGCTCTATCACCTGGTGGAGGGGCGCCGGGAAAGGAGGCTCGGCCGGGCAGGAGGGCGGGACAAAGACCAGAGTGACCACACCCCCCGCCGCGGAGCCTGAGCAGCGGCCTTCGGCCAGCTCCCAAACCGACGTCGACCCCAATCGGACGAGGGCCGGGGCTCGGGCTGCCATGGCGGTACCCCCCACCCTCGAGTGCGCTCAGAGGCTGGTGCGCATCGCAGGACAGGCGGTGAGGGTGAACCCGGCCTTCTCGTACATCGGTCGGCCGTCCGGGGTGGCCATCAGCTCGGCGCGCCGGATGCCGGTCGAGCGCGCCCAGTCGAGCACGGCGTCGAAGGCACGCCGTCCGTGGCCGCGGCCACGCCACTCGGGGAAGGTGCAGACGGTGCTGATCAGCACATCGCGTCCCTCGGGCACGGACGGGGAGGGGGCGCAGTCGCGGGCGGACCCGACCGCGCTGGCGACGACTTGTCCGGCCGCGGTCACCACGAATATCCCGTAGTCGGCGTGGTCGAGTCGCTCCGCGAACCACTGCCGGGACGCCTGCTGCCACGGGCCGTCCACGCCGGCCGACCCCATCGAACGGAACATCTCCGCGCGCAGCTCGACCAGCACGTCCACGTCGTCCGCCGTTGCCCGCCGGACCTCCACCTCGTCAGCCATGCCGCTGAGCCTCCGGGCCGTCGATCTGCAGACGGGTGCCCTTGTCGGACGTGACCCGACGGACCGACCGCAGGTCGGGGACCAGCGCGTCCACCAAGGCCGGGTCAAGGCTGGCGCCGACACCAATCACGTAGCCCACGCTGGCCGCGCGGGCTGCCTGGACGCCCACCGCGGCGTCCTCGAAAACGACGAGCGTGCTGGGGTCGGAGCCGAACAGTTCGGCGCCGCGCAGGTAAGGCTCCGGATCGGGCTTGCCGCGGGTCACGTCGTCCACCCCGACGACATGACTTGGCCGGTACCCGGCCTGCTGGAGGCGCAGGGTGGCCAGCTCACGGGACGTGGACGAGACCACCACCCAGCGTCCCTCGGGCAGGGGCGCGGTCGGCTCGGCAGCGCCCGGGATCGTGTCGACGGGACCGGTCTCGGTCAGCTCCATCTGATCGAGGGCGGCCGATGCGTCGTCCAGGTGCTCGGCCACGACGAGGGTGCCGATGATGTCGCGGGCCGGGGTCCCGTGCGGGAAGTCGACCGTCGGGTCAACGGTGGGCGACCAGGCAAGGGCCCAGCGTTGCCACACCTCCATCGCGCCGGACATTGAATCGACCAGCACCCCGTCATTGTCGAACAGGACGCCGTCCAGGTCGACGGTCAGGCTCATGCCGGGTCTCCTTGGTTGGGTGTGGGTCCATCCTCCCCCATCGGGTCCGAGCGGGCTACCCCGGTGGTTAGCCTTGGCGAATGGACCAGGCGAACCCCACCCGCGATCGGCTGTTGGACGCCGCGGGGCGGCTCCTCGGACGGTCCGGTGTGCAGTCGGTGACGCAGCGTCGAGGACGAGGCGGGGGTGGCCCGCGGGTCGACGCGCTCCTGGTTCGGCACCCGGGAGGACCTGTTGACCGCCGCCCTGGAGCACATGGCCCAGCAGGGAAATGCGGTGTTGTCGCAGGCCGCGGACGAGGTGGACGGCGCGATGCTGGAGCCCGGCGTGATGAACGAGGAAACCCAAGCGGCGGCGATGCGCGCTATGGCGTCCGGAACCGCGGACGATGATGGTCAGCAGCAGCCTGCCGCTGAGCGCGAGGAAACCGGCGAGGTGGCGCAGCAGGTCTGCCTGCTCGCTCTCGCGGAAGTAGTAGATGTTCTGGTGCAGGGTGACCAGATCGGCCTGGGCGTCGGGCGTCCGATCGCGGATGTCCCCGGAAGCGATCTCGACGCGACCAGACAGCCCCCCCAACCGGCGATGTGCTCGCGGCCCAGCTCTGCTGCGGGTTCCTGGAGTTCGACGCCCAGGCGGTCAGGGAGAGGTTGAGCCGAGCGGCCGTCCGGATGTGCGCGCCGGACCCGCAGCGACCTCCAGGAAGCGAACGGGCCGAGGGGACGCCCAGGCGTCCAACTTCCAGCATCGGCAGCAGCCAGCCTCAGCGCGTGAGCCCCACCAGCGGGTTTCCCATCACAATCACCTTTCGACGTTTGTAGAAAATCCCACACCTGTCGGAGACAGATGCTCTCGCTCGGCCGCCATCCGTCGGTAGCTTCTAGGCTCACTCTGGGACCAAACCCGATGCAGACCCCTGTGACGGAGTTGTGACATCGGCCTGACAGCATGGCGATATGGCCCATGTCTTGCTGGTCGAGGACGACCCCACGGTGCGCGAGGCCCTCTCGCTCGCCCTCGAGGGCCTGGGCCACGACGTCGACCCTGCCGCGGACGGAAGCGCCGCACTGGCCGCCCTCGTCCCGGGACACCGCTTCGACGTGGTGCTGCTGGACGTGATGATGCCGGGCATCGACGGCTTCGAGGTCTGCCGGCGCATCCGGACGTCCGACTGGCTGCCGATCATCATGCTCACCGCGCGCACCGATCCGGTCGACATCGTGGTCGGCCTCGAGTGCGGGGCGGACGACTATGTGGGCAAGCCAGCCGAACCGCGGGTGCTGGACGCGCGGATCAAGGCCGTCCTCCGGCGGGCGGTCGCGGCGCCGGCGTCCCAGGTCATCACCATCGGTGACCTGCGGATCGATCTGAACGCGATGGTCGTCTCCCGGGACAGCACCGAGGTCGCGCTGACCCCGACCGAGCTGAAACTCCTGGTCTCCCTGGTGCGCAATGCCGGCCAGGTGCTCACCCGCGCGGTGCTGCTCGACCGGGTCTGGGATTACTCCTACGACGGCGACTCTCGGCTGGTGGACGCGACGATCCAGCGGTTGCGGGCCAAGGTCGAGCCCGATCCGGCGCACCCGTCGGTCATCCACACTGTACGCGGGCTCGGCTACCGGGTGGACCTGCGATGAGGCGGCTCGGGCTGCGATGGTCGGTGGCGCTGGCCGTCTGGCTGGCCGTCGTCGCGGGCATCGGGACGGCCGGGGTGCTCGCCGACCGGGCCGCGCGCGCCGGGATCGCCGCCGAGCAGGCCAACCTGGAAGGAGTTTTGGGCACCCTGGAGATGAACCTGGCCTGGAGCGCTACCTCCCCCGCACCCCAGTCCATCGCCAAGGTGTTGGGCCAATGGGGCATGTCCGACGTGCTCGTCCCCCGCAACGGGCAGTGGGTCTCGATCGCAAGCAACCCCCTCGACCTGCCCCAGGAGTGCCTTCCAGCGCTCAGTGAGGTGGAGGTGGGCACGCTCCCGCCGAACGAATCGATGGGAAGGCCGCTGGCCCTCGACTGCGGCGATCGCCGCGTACTGGCCGCGTGGTCGACATCGGCCTCGACCGGCACCTACCTCGTGGCCGTCGTCACCACACCACCCAACTACGCGCCCGTGAACCTGCTGCGCCGCCAGCTGCTATGGACCGGCGGCGCCGCCAGCCTGCTGGCCGCCCTCGGCGCGTGGTGGATCTCGGGGGTGCTTACCGCTCCGGTCCGACGAGCGGGACGGTTCGCCCGCCGTTTCGCGGCCGGTGACCGGGACGTCCGGCTGCCGGTGGACGGGCGGGACGACCTGGCTGCCATGTCCGTCCAGTTCAATGCGATGGCGGACGAGGTGAACCGCACCCTTTCGGCGCAGCAGCACTTCATCTCCGACACCGCGCACGAGCTCCGCACGCCGACCGCGGGGATGCTGGCGACCGCCAGCGCGCTGGAGAACCCGGCCACCCGGGATCGCGCGGCGCTGCTGGTCGCGCCACAGCTGCGCCGGCTGACGGCGCTCACCGAAGACCTGCTCTCGCTCTCGCGCTTCGACGCGGCCACCGAACGCCTCGATCTGCAGCGGGTGGACCTGGCCGACGTCGTCCGGCATGCCGTGGCCGAGGCCGGGAGCACGGACATCGTCGTGGACGCCTTCGACCCGGTGGAGGTGGATTGCGACCCGGTGCGGGTGCGCGCGATCGTGCGGAACCTCGTCGTGAATGGTCTGCGCCACGGCGCCGCGCCGGTGCAGGTGCAGGTCACCGACGGCGGGTCCCGTTCGGCGTCCGTGCGGGTGCGGGACCACGGCGCCGGGGTTCCCGCCGAGCTGCGGGCAACGGTCTTCGACCGCTTCGTGCAGGGCGACGAGTCCCGGCACGGCGAGGGTTCCGGGCTGGGGCTGGCCATCGCGCGGGAGCAGGCGCGCCTGCACGGCGGTGACCTGGTGCTGGAGGACGACGGCCGGACCTTCCGCCTCGATCTGCCGGTTGGTCGTTTGGACGCGTACCTGGACGCCGGTCCGGACGACGCGCGGGCCGACGGGCACTCGAAGCCGCTCGGACGGATGGTGGACCGCCTGGTCAAGGCCCTGTTCTTCATCGGCGTCGGGCTCGGGACCCACGCGGTGTGGGTGGCACTGCGTCCCTACCGGGACGACCCCGTCTTCCTCGAGCGCCTGCATTCGCCCGCGCGGGCCGGCACCTGGCTGTTCAGCGGCTGGGTGGTCCCGGTGCAGCTGGGCTGGTTGGCCGGCGCGCTGGTCGCCTGGGCGGTGCTCGCGACCGTCCTTCGCCGGGCCGGACGGGTGGCCGCCGCGCTGGTCGCACTCGCGCTGGTGGGCATCTCGTTCGTCCTCCCAGCGCCGGCGGCCGCCCGGATCCTGCCCTTCCTAGCCATCCCGGTGGCGCTGTTGCTGGTCGGCGGTGGGCGTTCGCGCCCCTGAACGCACTCTCGTGGCCTGCCGGCCACGTGGATTGTGACCCAGCGCGGACACAACCCGGACCGATCCCTGACGGCACCCCGACAGCCTCGGTGGCATGCTGCTCCACGCCGCCTTTCCCCGGCCCGCCGCTGCCGACCATCCGTCCTTCCGCCGCCCACACCCGCGCCTCCCGCTGCCGGACCGATGTTGGACCCTCGCCCTCGGCATCCTCGTCGCGGTCGCGTATTCGCTGGTCGGGCTGCGGATCCACCACCGCCTCGGGACGGGCATGGACCTCGCCATCTTCGACCAGGGCGTCCGGACCCTGGCCGCGGGGCACCTGCCCACGAGCTCGATGAAGGCGGTCGGGATGAACCTGTGGGGCGACCACTTTCACCCGGTGATCCTGCTCGCGGCGCCTGCCTACTGGCTGCGCCCCAAGGCGGGGACGCTGGTGGTCGTCCAGGCCATCGCCCTCGGACTGACGTGCGCGACGCTGGCCCGCTGCGCTCTGCGGATGCTGCCGGGGCGCCGGTTCACGGCGGGGGTGTTGGGTCTCTCGCTGGCGGCGGCACCGGGCGTCCAGTCGGCGATGACCTTCGACGTCCACGAGGTGGGGTTGGGGATGCCGCTGGTGGCGCTGGCCGCGGCGGCGTTGGTCGAACGCCGGTGGGGGAGCCTCGCGGGCTGGTCGGTCGCGGTGCTGCTTATCAAGGAGGACGCCGGGTTGGTCGTCCTCGGATTGGCCGCAGCCGCCTTCGTGCTGGGCGCGCGATGGCTGGCACTGGGGTTGGCGGCGGTGGCGCTCGTCTGGACGGCGCTGGTGGTGAGGGTGGTGATCCCCGCGCTCTCGCCGACCGGACGGTGGTTGTACGGGGGTGCGGTGCACGGCCCGACCGAGAGCCTGGCGTCGGTGGTGGCCAGTCTGGACGGACGTTCGGGGTTGTGGTGGGCGGTGGCGCTGATGCTCGCCGCCGGGGGCTTTCTCGCGCTCCGGTCGCCGCTGGTGCTGGCGGTGCTGCCGGCGCTGGCGGTCCGCGCCACCAGCGGAAACCCCTTCTACTGGGGCATGAGCTACCACTACAACCTGCTGCCGAGCGTCCTGCTCGCCTTCGCCGTTCTGGATGGGCTTCGACGCTCGCGGGCGCGAACCTGGTGGACCATGGTGTTGCTCGGGGTGGCGCTGCACGGGCTGGCGTCCGGGCAGGCGCGGGACGAGTACACGCGTCCCGTCGACTCGGCGCGGATGGACGACGCGTCCCGTGCCCTGGCGGCAGTGCCGAGCGGCGCCCCGGTGGCCGCGGACGTCTACCTCACCGCGCACCTCACGGCGTCCCACCCGATCACGCAGAAGTTGCTGCCGCCGCGCTTCACCGACGACCTGGGAGCCCCGGTCGCCGTTGACTGGGTGGTGCTGGACACCGGCAGCCGCAGCTACGGCGGGGCCGCCGGTTGGACGCCCGCCGCGCTGGACCACTTCAGGGCCAGTGGTTTCGTCGTGGATCGGGTGGTCGGCGAGTTCGTGGTACTGCACCGTGTCGGCGGAGGTCCACCGGCTCGGATTGAGCCCAGTCACCGACGTCGGTAGTTTTTGGGCTCAGTCCGACGTCTGGGTGTTGTGGTTCCCGACCCGACGCAACCGTGCCTCGATCGCACGACACCTGAGCGCCATCTCGGCGGCGCCACCGTGCACGTCTTCGATGACATCATCCCCGTAGGCCGCCAACACAACCGCAAGCAGCTCCTGTTCGCGCTGCAACCCCAGTCGCCGCGCCAGCGGGACGATGTCGCGCATGTCACGTTCGCCACGGGCCGCGACGATCTTCATGGCGAGAAGCTGGTCGTCCTCCGCGAGGACAACACGGAGCCCCGGACGCGCAGGCGGAGCCATGGACGGCACCCGGGGAACGTAGGGCCGCACGTTTGCGTTCAGCCAGTCGGCGCGGAGTCCGCGCGCCATGGCAACCGAGCGAGACGCGGCCCGAACCTCCTCCTCGGGAACCATCAGCGCATCCACGTCAGCCGTGCGCCGGTCACCTGAGATTTCGCGCAGCACCATCGCCGCGCCCCCAACGATGTACACCGACGCGCGAATGCCGCGGTGCTCCAGTTCCAGGTGGAGTGCTTGCAGCAGGTCGGCAATCGCATTTCGATCGAAGTCATGCATGGGTCACACCGTCACCAGACCGCGCTCGGCGATGTAGATCCCCAGCCGGGCCAGCCACGGGGGCGTCTGGGCCCGCGTCGACTCGTCGTCCCGGAAGGGGTCGGCAATCACCCACTCCTGGGGCAGCGGCTCCGCCAGCGTCCACGATGGGCGACTGTCACCGAACTCGCGTCCGGCGAGGGCACGAAAAAGGACGTCGAAGCGCTCGTCCGCGATCCGGAGGCTGCGCTGCGCCCACGCCGTTCGCACGGACGGCTCGTCGGCTTCGCGTCGAATGTCATCGCGCGCCTGCAGCACCATGCGTAGCGCGAAGTCCTCGTCCTTCTCATCCAGGGCTCGGTTGACGGCTGCCACGGTTTGGTCGGGCGCCATCAAGCCCAGCTCGCGCATGCGTCGCAACGAGCTCCCGAGCTTGGTCGCGCGGAGGTAGAGAGCGGCCGAGGGGTTGGTGGTTCCGGCGAGATAGGCCGACATCCGGGGGCCCGAGGTTCCCAGCAGCCGGGCGAACCGCGCCTGGCTGAGGCCACTGTCGCGGACGCTCTGGCGTAGGCCGGCCACGACCTCCCTGCGCTCCTCGATCAAGACGTCCATGCCATAAGATTATCAAAAGTGATAACGAGAAGATTGGTTACATGCCGCCATGATGCGCTCCGCGATCTCCCGTGGACCCACGTGGTCGGTGTCGAGCACCATGTCGTCCGCTCCGGCGCGGTCGAGCTCTCGGGCCAGCTCGGCGTATCGCTCCAGATGCCAGCGCAGAGCGTCCTCGCGTCCGGACTGGTAGCGCCGTCGCAATCGCTCCTCAATGGTCGCCGGGCCGGTAGTTGCGCCAGACCGCGGACATGTTGGCCGCCTCGACCAGGACGTTCGCGGGGTCGTCCACGGCGACGGGCCAGCTGCGGTGGAACCAGTCAACGTCGAACAGCGCAAACGGGCGCGCCTGCACGACCATCAGGTCGCCGATGTGGTCGAGGACGCTCGACTTGCCCACGCCGAAGGTCCCGTTGAGGAAGATGACGTATTCGCCCGGGCCGTGCCCGCCCGGGACGCTCACCGCCGCCACCCACTCGGAGGAGTGGGGCGGGGTCCATGACGTTGTCCACAGGGTTACTCACACCTGTGGAATTCCCACCATGTCATTTGTCCCCAGTGGTGGACAAACCTGTGGATAACCCTCTACTTGAGCTCCAGACACTGATTTGACAAGGCCCGATGCCCGGGGCTCATCCGGGCCGATTCCGCTACAGACGCTGCGCGGCCCGCTCGACCGCTCGCTCCACTTCCGCATCAGGACGTCCGTGCAGCAGCGAGAACGCCGCCACCTGCGGGGGGTAGGTCCGACGGATCAGGCCCGCGCGGGCGACGGTCGCGTCGCCGGCCAAGTGGTCCACCAGGTCCCAGCCGTGCCACATGGCCATGGACGCGACGTCGTGCCGGATCGCACCGCGCAGCCAGGTCCCAGTCGAGCACCGCCGACACACGTCCGTCTCGCCACAACAGGTTTGATCCGGCCAGGTCACCGTGGTTCAACGCCCGTGGCGCATCGTCGATCGCCGCCACCTGTTCGATGACGTCCAGGGCGACCTGCCGCTTCGACACCGGCAACAGCGGAGCGACGCGATCTCGCAGCACCGACAACCATTCCGCACCACCGCTGAAGGCGTGCGGCTCGGCGAGCCACTCCCACACCGGTGCGACATAAATGCCGTGGATGGCGTCCAGGACACCGCGCAGCACCGCAGGATCACCATGCCGCGCTGGTGCCGCGCTGGTGCCGCGCTGGTGCCGCCTGGTGCCGCGGCTCCTCGAACGGCAGCTCCGGGAGGTGGTCCACCAGCTGCTGGGTGCGCAGCATCTGGGTCGCAGCGTGGACGTCCCGGGCAATGCGCACCGCGGCCAGGTCCGTGAAGGCGACCAGAGAACTGGGCCCGGCCTCGACGAGTTCGAACGGCCCAGCCTCCCCGGGCAGACACTGGGCGAGCAGGTGAGCGATGGTCGCGTCGTCCGGGCGGACGTAGCGCGTCTCCAGTTCCATAGATCGACCATATTGAGGGTGGGCACTGACGAACGATCGGCCTCCCGCCCTACCCTCGCCCCATGTCCAATCGGCCACTACCCCGCGTGGTGCTCACCACCACCGTGGACGTCGTGACGCTCCCAGGGCTCGTGGGCGGCCGGAACACGCCGTCGTGATGGAGGGGGACGAGCTGGGCCCTGATGAGGCTCCGATCCGCCTCCAGCTGCTCAGCCACGACATCCTCCCCGGAGGCGCGATCCGCACTCGCTATCGAGTTCTGGGCACGTCAGCCACCAGCCACCAGTCGGTGATCGCCGTCGAATGGGCCCAGCGACGCAGCAGGCCTAGGGTTGTGCCGTGCAGTCGACCCTCTCCTCAACCCTGACCCTGCTGGCGTGGCTCGCCACGTCCGCCTCGATGGGAGCGTGGGTGGTGAGCGCGTTCATCCGCCCCCGGACGGGTGACCGACGCACCGGGTTGGCCGGGGACCCGCTGACCACCATCGGCGGCATCGCGTCGCTGATCGCGCTGGCCGCGGCCGTGGCGCATGTCGTCACCGGTCCCGGAACCGAGCACACCGCGTGGATCGTCGCGGCCGTCTGCTTCGCGCTGGCCGCGCTGTTGTCCTTGTGGAAGGTGTGGGAGTCGGCGCTGTATGCCTTGCTGCTGCAGGCGATCGCGGTGGTCGCGCCGGTTGCGGCCACCGAGGCGCTCGTCCCGCAGAACCACGACGTCACCGGCGACGCGGGCATGGTCGCCATCGTCGCGTCAGCCGTACTGGCGGGGACGTGGGCCTTCGTCCGGTTCGTCAGGCAAGGCGAGCACGAACACGTCGTCGGGTGGCGGCTGCGCTTCCTGTCCACCGTCGCCGGCGTCGTCATCGCCTTCTGCGACCTGTTGACCATTGCCCTGCAGCCCGGGGGGCGCTGGCCGCTGGACCAGCAGCCGACCTGGCACCTGATCCGCGCCATCGTTGCCCTCACCGTCGCCGCGCTCGCCTGGCTCCCCCGGCGCACCGCCAGCTGGCCCGCAGCGCTGGCCGGCCTACTGCTGATGGTCGCCAGTGTCGGCACCCACGTCGCGGGCGTCGCCCTGCCCGCGGCCATCCTCCCGATGGACGTGCGCACCTTCGGCTACTCGGTTGCACCGTGGCCGACCCTGCGCGCCCTGGCCCTCGACTGGCGGATCAACCTGTTCTTCTTCACCATCTCGATCCTGGCCGTCGCGGTGTACCTCTTCCTGGTCGCCAAGCTGCACCGCCAGGGCGACCACTGGCCACTCGGCCGCACCGTCGCCTGGATCATCGGCTGGACGCTGGTCTGCTGCCTCACCTCGTCCGGCGTCGGACGCTATGCGCCGGCCAGTTTCAGCGTCCACATGTTCATGAACCTCGGCCTCAACATGGCCGCGGCGATGATCCTGGCGCTGGGTGGCTTCATCACGCTCGTCCTGCGGGCCAACAAGGCCCACGGACGCAACCAGCCCGCCGGCCTGCGCGAATGGGTCGCGGGGACGATGCACAGCCGCTACCTCGGCTTCATCTACAACCCACTCGTCGCGCTGGCCTTCATGACCGGCACCTACTACGTCTTCTACCTGACCCAGATCTACCCGGCCAGCCTGCAGTGGCACTGGCTGCACCAGTTCGTGTACCTGCACTTCCTGGCCTCGGGCTACATCTTCTACGGCCTCATCATCGGCGTGGACCAGCCCCCGCACCCGCTACCCCACATCGGCAAGCTCGGCCTGATCATCGGCGCGATGCCCTTCCACGCCTTCTTCGGCGTGATCCTGATGAGCAAGACCGTCGTGTACGCCGAGGATTTCCTGGCCTCACTGGGCTACGAGTGGCTGTTCAAGCGCGGCCTGCAGCACGACCAGTGGGTCGGTGCGGCGATCGCCTGGGGCGGTGGCGAGTTCCCGCTGTTCATCGCCCTCATCGCGCTGCTCACCCAGTGGCAACGCCAGGACACCACCGAGGCGCGTCGCACCGACCGTCACCTCGACTCGGGAACCGACCAGTCCTACGACGCCTACAACGAGATGATGGCCCGTCTGGCCGCCGCGGATCGCGCGGCCGACCACCGCGACTGAGGAACCTCAGTCATCACTCGTCGCGGCGGGACAAGGCCGAAGGCCACCAGAACGTCCGTCCGAGGTCGTGGATGATGGCCGGCACCAACAGCGCGCGCACCAGCAGGGTGTCCATCAGCACGCCCAGGGCAACGATCACCGCCAGTTGCAGCAGGAAGACCAGCGGGATCACACCCAGCGCCGCGAAAGTGGCGGCTAGCACGATGCCTGCGGACGTGATGACGCCGCCGGTCACCACCAGGCCGCGCCGCAGGCCCTCGCGGGTGCCGTGTGTCAGGGACTCCTCCCGCACCCGGGTGACGAGGAAGATGTTGTAGTCCACGCCCAGCGCCACCAGGAAGACGAAGCCGTACAGCGGCACCGTCGGGTCGGCGCCCGGCAGGTGCAGCACGTGGTTGAACAGCAGGGACGACAATCCGAGCGCCGCCGCGAAGCTCAGCACCGTGGTCGCCGTCAGCACCAGCGGAGCCACGACGGCCCGCAGCAGCGCCGCCAGGATCAGCGTGATCACCACCAGCACCAGCGGCAGGATCACCGCCCGATCGTGCGCGCCGGTGGTGTTGGTGTCGAGGTCGGTCGCCGTCTCACCGCCCACCACGATCGCCGGGTCCACGGCATGCAGCGCATCGCGCAACTCGACGACCGTCTGCTCGGCCTCGAGGGAGTCGGCAGCCTTGGCCAAGGTCGCCTGCACCAGCACGTCACCGTCGCGGACCGTGGGCGCAGCCTGCGCCAATGGGCCCCGGGTGGGCACGGGCAGCGGGATCGTGCCGGACGGTGAATCGGCGCTGACCACGGCCGACGAGCTGACACCAGCAATGCTGGTGAGCACCGATGCGACGTCCGAGAGCTTGCCCTGCGGCACGATCACCTGGACAGGCGACCCGGACCCACCGGGAAAGTGTTCGGCAAGCACCTTCTGCCCGTCCCGGGCCTCGGAGGTGCCGAGCACCAGGTCTGACTGCGGCACGCCGTCCGCCTTGAGGCCTAGCAGACCAAGGCTGAACAGGGCCAGCAGCACGGCCATCCCGACCCACAACGGACGGGCGCGACGCGCGACCAGACCGGCAACCCGCGCCCAGATTCCGTGCTCCTTGGGCGCCCACGCCGGATCGTGTTGGGGCGGGCGGGGCCAGAAGGCGGCCCGTCCGACCAGCGCGAGCAGCGCGGGCAGCAGGGTCAACGCGCCCAGCACCGCGAACGCGATGCCGATCGCGGCCACCGGGCCCAGCGCCTTGTTGGAGTTCAGGTCGCTGGCCAACAGGCAGAGCAGGCCAGCGGCCACCGTCCCACCAGAAGCCAGCACGGGTTCCAGCACCCCGCGCCAGGCAACTCCCAGCGCCTCACGAGCGTCGCCGTGGCGGTGCAGTTCGTCGCGGTAGCGGCTCACCAGGAGCAGGCAGTAGTCGGTCGCGGCGCCGATCACGAGGATGAACAAGATGCCCTGCACCTGCCCGTTGAGGGTCAGGACGCCGGCCTTGGCGAGCCAGAAGTTCACCAGGATCGCGCCGCACAGGGCACTGATCGCGGTCCAGAGCACCAGCAGCGGCAGCATCGGCGAACGGTAGACGGCCACCAGGATCACGAACACCGCGGCCAGGGCGACCCCGAGCAGGATCCCGTCGATGCCTCCGAAGGCCTCCGTGAGGTCGGCGGTGAGCCCGGCGGGTCCGGTAACCTGCACCTCGAGCCCGTCCGGACGTCCGTCCGCGAGCACGTCCTTCAACTCGTCCACCGTCTCGGACACCTCGCCGTCGGTCGAGAGGGGCACGAACATCTGCGCCGCCTGCCCGTCCTCGGACGTGATGGCGGGCGAACCCTGCGGCGAACCGGCCACCCCCGCGGTGACCTTGGCCGGGAGCGCCTTCAGCCAGGCCTGGTCGGCAGCCGTCAACGCATCGTCCCGGCTGGCGACGACGACCGCGGGGATCGAGTCGCCGCCCAGGAAGCTCGACAGCCGCTTCGCCACCTGGGTCGACTCGCTGCTGGCGGGCAGGAAGGTGGTCTGGTCATTGGACGAGACCTCGGAGATACGTCCGAAGATCGGCCCGCCCACGCCGGCGACGGCGAGCCAGGTGATGACCAGGACAAGGGCGCCGGTGAGCCACCGGAGACGGGGGTGCGACATGGGTGCACAGTATCGGCCCGGACCAGCGCGGACGCAGCTGCACGGTTCTCCTGCCCAGTGACGAATCAGTGCTGCAACGGCGGGTGCATGTCGCTGATCCGGAAGCGCTGCCGCGCGGCGACCGCCAGCACGTCCAGCACCAGGACGACGACACCGATCAGCACCAGCACGGCCATGTCGGCGAGGAAGCGGCTGGTCAGCCCACCTGAGATCGCGTAGCGGAAGGCGTCGATCGTGTACGAGATGGGCATCAGCGGGTGGATCCAGCGGAAGAAGGCAGGCAGCACTTCGGCCGGGTAGGTGCCGCCGGTCGAGCTGAGCTGCAGAATCAGCCACACCAGCAACAACGCCGAGCCGGGCAGCCCCAGAGCCGTCCGGAAGAGGTGCGCGATCCCGCTGAAGACCAAGGCCGTCAGGGCAACCACACCGACGAGCGCGGCGCCGTGCACCGGGTCAAGTCCGAGGGTGAGCCACGTGGTTGCGAGCATCAGGCCCGCGCCAGCCAGCGCGACGGCCCCGAACGGCGTCCAGGCGGCAATCGCCAGCCGGAGCGGGTTCATCCGCCCCGCCAGCAGTCGTCCCGAGATCGGACGCATCACGAGGAAGCCTGAGATTCCGAAGACCCACATGGCGATCGAGAAGAACAGCGGCGCCAGTCCTCGGCCGTAGACGCGGGCGGGATTGTCGATGACCGAATGGACGTCGGCAGGCTGGCTCAGCACCCAGGAGGCCTGGTCGGCGTTCGAGCCGGTGACCGATGGAATCTTCGCCACCGCATCGCTCAGCGACGTGGTCAACTTCGACGATCCGGACGCCAGCTTGGCGAGCCCGGCGTCGAGAGTGGTGGCGCCGTCGTGCAACTTGACCAAGCCGGTGTGCAAGGACTTGGCGCCGGAGTCGGCCTTCGCCAGGCCGGTGGCGAGGCTGTCGGCGCCCTCGGCGAGCTGGCCGGTGGCATCGGCCACCTGCACGGTGCCGGTGTGGAGCTTTCCAGCGCCGGTGTTCGCGCTGGTGATGCCAGCATTCAGCTGGGTCGCGCCGGTGGCGACCTTCGTCGCCCCGGCCTGGGCGCTGGTGGCCCCGCTCGCAAGCTTTGCTGCCCCGGCCTGCGCGCTCTTGGCCCCGTCAGTCACCTTTGCTGCGCCGCTGGCAACCTGGTGGGCGCCCGTGTTGAGCGCGGTCAGCTGCTCGGAGAGCTTCGCCGGGGTGCCCTGCCCGGCAGCGTCCTGCACGGCCGCGTTGAGGGTCTCGGCGTCGGTGGCCAGCGCGTCCGCGTCGGACGCAATGGCCTCCAGTCTGGTGCCGGCGGTCTCCAGTGCCTTCACCGCTGCTTGATACTGCTCGGTCTGCGCGATGGCCGGGTCGGCGGCAGCGAGCGCGGCGAGTTGGCTGCGGGCGGTCTCCAGCGCTCCGCTGGCCCGGTCGGGGGCCTCCGACAACCCGTCGTGGACGTCCTGGATTCCCTGGTTCACGGTCGCGACCGTGGTGGCGATCCTGGTCTGGTTCTTGGCGACCGCGTCCAGCACCGGGACTGCCTTGTCTGCGAGCTGCTGGGTTCCGTCGGCGACCTGCGTGGCGCCGTCGGCGACCTTCGCAGAGCCCGACGTCAACGTGTTCAGCCCGGTCGACAGGCTCGTCGCGCCGTCGGCGAGCTGGCCGACCCCGGACCCCAGCGCGGTGGCACCGTCGGCGAGCTTCGTCGATCCGGTCTGCAGTTGGTCCAGGCCAGAGTCCAGCTGGGCGGCGCCGTCGACCAGGGCGGGCATGTTGTCATTGAGAGTGTTGGCGCCGGACGCCAGCTTGGTTGCGCCGGTGCTGGCGCTGTCCAGACCGGTGGCCAGGGTGGCCGACCCCGTCTCGGCTGTCGCCAGCCCGCTGGCGAGCTGCGCGGAACCGGACTTGGCGCTTGTCAGACCGTCTGTCACCTGCTGCGAGCCGTCGGCCGCGTCAGACAGCCCCGTCCGGATCGTCTGCAGGTTCTTGAAGACGGCCTGGAAGTAGGCGTCCACCGCGGCCTGGTCGACCGACCGCTCGATCTTCGACTGCGCCTGCCCGGTGACCGAGCCGATCACGAAGCCATTGGCGTCGTTGCGGCGCAGCGTGAGTTCTGCCCGCAGCGGCTTCTCGCTCGCGGCGCTGATCAGGTGCGCGCTGAAGTCGGACGGGATGTCCAGCACCAGGTAGTAGCGCCCCTCGGCCAGCCCAGCGTCCGCGTCCGCCGCGTCGGTGACGTGCCACTGGAAACTGTTTCCCTCCAGCAGTTCGTCGGTGATGTCCTTGCCGGCGGCGACGGTGCGTCCTTCGTAGTCGACGGGCTTGTCGGCGTTGACGATGGCGACCGGCAGGTTCTTCAGCCGACCGTAGGGATCCCAGTTGGCGGCCAGGTAGACGGCGCCGTAGACCACCGGCACCAGCAGGACGAAAAGCAGCGCCAGGACGGGAAGCGGTCCGCGGAAGCGGCGCAGTTCGAAACGGGAGAGCAGCATCAGTTGGCCTCGATGGTGGTGCGACGGGGGCGGAGGTGGCCGAAGCGCAGCGCGAGCCGGTCGGCGCTCTCCGGTGGGATCAGGGTGATGGTGGCGGCGCCGCTGGGCACCGGGGAGGTCGACAGGGCGCTGACGATGAAGTGGTGGCCTCGCAGGGCGAGCACGTCCATCGCGGCGTAGACATCGGCGAGCTGGTCGCGGGTCAGGGAGTCGTCCACGTCGTCCAGCAGGACGAAGTCGGCCGGGCGTAGACAACCGAGCACCACCGACAGCAGCGTCCGCTGGACGGCGGGCAGGTCCCCCACGAGGCGGTCCAGTCCGAGTTCCAGGTCGAGGGCGCCCGCGAGCTCCTGGAAGGTGACCCGCCCAGCGCGGGAGCCGATGCCCTCCAGCAGGGAGTGCTCGTCGCGGGCTTCGCCGACGGTGAGCGTGGGTTCCAACTCCACCAGGTCGGTGATGCGGGCGACCGCGATGCTCTGCCGGAGCTTGCGGGGGTGGGCGATCCCGTCGACCTCGCCGAGCGTCAGCTGTCCGGAGACACCCTTGAGCCGCCCGCCGAGGGCCAGCAGCATCGCTGAGCGTCCGCTGCCCTGCTCCCCCAGGATCGCCGCGTGGTGCCCCGCCGGGACGACGAAGTCGACTGGCCCGAAGACTGGACCTTGGGCGGTGCGCATGCTCAAACCCTTGGCCACCAGGGCGCTGGTGCTGTCGAGGTGGGCGGCGCGCGCGGGTGTGATCTGGGACACGGGAACCAACTTCACGTGGAGACAATTGACCGATCAGTCCAATTGTTCCCCGCGGGGGACCGTATTCCCAACTCCACCGCCCACCCACCTCGGGACGGGGGGTCAAACTGGCGTAGTCAGCAGCTTAACCATTCAGTCCGCCGGGATCGGGTCGCCTAGGGTGGCCAGCATGGACCTCGGGAGTGCAGCCGACGAGCTGTACTCGATCGACCCGGACGCCTTCATCGCCCGCCGCGCACAGATCGTCAAGGAACTGCGCGCCGCCAGGCAACGGGAGGCCGCGAACCAGGTGGCCGCGCTGCGGCGCCCCACCCGTTCGGCATGGCTGGTGAACCTGCTCGCGCGCTGGCGAGGCGACGAACTGGGCGACCTGCTGGAACTCGGCCCGGCGCTCGCGCAGGCGCACACCGGCGGCACCCCGGAGGAGCTGCGTTCGTTGACGACGCTGCGCCGCCGCGCGGTGAGCGGACTGGTGGACGCCGCCCTGACACTCGGACGCAATGCTGGCTACCGGCCCAGCGACGCCGTGCGCGACGAGGTGTCCACCACCCTGGAAGCCGCGCTGGTGAATCCCGAGTTCGCCGAGGCCGTGCTGGCCGGGAGCCTTTCCACGGCAGCCGAGTCGGCCGCGAACTTTCCGACCGAGCTGTTCGCGGGGCTCGCGCTCCCCACCCGGCGGCCGCAACTGCACGTCGTCAGCGATCCCGAACCAGACCAGCCTGACAAGCAAACCCCAACACCTGAACCCGAGCCCGAACCCGACGAGCACGACGAGGTGGCCGAGGGCCTGCGTCGCGCCGAACTCGAGGCGCGCCAGCAGGTCTTGGAGTCCGCCGAGCAGAACCAGCGGGAGGCCGAGGCGATCCTCGGACACGCCCAGCTCGCCTTTGCCAGGGTCAGCGCTCGCGCCACCCAGGT
>NHCFI05602__coassemble_940_pt1 | contig 18799 bp, 14 predicted proteins | sample NHCFI05602__metabat2_high_PE_006 | metagenome-assembled genome bin NHCFI05602 | reverse complement strand
ACCCGACCCGCGCTGGTGCAGCAACTTCGCGGCGGTGGCGACGACGCGCGCGCCGGTCGCGGCGAAGGGGTGGCCGGTGGCGAGGGAGGAACCGGTGACGTTCAGGCGATCCGGGTCGACGGCGCCGATCCCGGCCCGCTCCCAGCCCTTGAGGGTGGCCAGCACGGTCGAGGCGAAGGCCTCGTGCACCTCGACGAGCGTGAAGTCGGCCAGCGTCATGTCGTTGCGGGCCAGCAGCGTCGGAACGGCACGGACGGGTGCCAACAACAGGTCCTCGGCGCCGGTGACATAGTCGGTGGCGGCGACCTGCGCGTCGACGACCGTGGCCAGCATCGGCCAGCCGTGCTCGCGGGCGTAGTCGTCGCTGGCCAGCAGCACCGTGGCGGCGCCGTCTGTCAGGGCGGTCGAGTTGCCGGCGGTCATGGACGCTCCCTCGCCGCGGCCGAAGACGGGCTTCAGGGAGGCGAGCTTCTCGGCGGTGGTGTCGGGGCGCAGCAGGGTGTCGCGGGTGACGCCGAGGTAGGGGGTGACCAGGTCGTCGAAGAAGCCGTCCTGCCATGCAATGGCCAGCTTGCGGTGCGACTCGAGGGCGATCCGGTCCTGCTCCTCGCGGGTGATGCCCCAGCGGGTGGTGGTGAGCGCCTGCGACTCGCCCATCGACAGCCCGGTGCGCGGCTCCACCACCGCCGGCGGCACCGGAGCGAGGTCCTTGGGGGTCAGGCCGACGAAGGCCTTGGCCCGCTGGACGGGGGTCTTGGCGTGGCTGGCTGCCAGCAGCGCGCGGCGCAGTTTCTCCCCCACCACGATCGGGGCATCGGACGCGGAGTCGACGCCGGCAGCGATGCCGTTCTCGATCTGGCCGAGGCGGATCTTGTTGGCGATGTAGATGACGGCCTCCAGCCCGGTGCCGCAGGCCTGCTGCAGGTCACAGGCGGGGGTGTGCGGTCCGAGCGCGGAGCCGAGCACGGCTTCCCGGGTCAGGTTGAAGTCGCGGGTGTGCTTGAGCACCGCGCCACCTGCCACCTCGCCGAGGTCGGCGCCGGCCAGCCCGAAGCGAGCCACCAATCCATCCAGGGCAGCGGTGAGCAGGTCGGTGTTCGAGGCCCGCGCATAACGCGTCCCGGCCTTGGCGAAGGGGATGCGGTTGCCGCCGACGATGACGGCCGAGGGGGTCGACATTGAGCCTCCAGGTTTGGGTAACTATCAGCTACTGGGGGTAGCCGGTACTGAAAGTATCAGGTACCTTGGGCGTCATGCCAGACCCCGTGGTCATCGATTCAGCAACCACCCAGCCTTCGGTCGACGGACGATCGAGCCGCTGGGACCAGCACCGCGCCAACCGCCGGCGCGAGCTGGTGGCTGCCACACTGCGCACCATCCGCGAGCACGGGGCCGGCGTGGGAATGGACGAGATCGCCTCCAGCGCCGCCACCTCCAAGACCGTCTTCTACCGCCACTTCGGTGACCGTAGGGGCCTGTGGGAGGCCGTCGTCGAATCCGTCCACGGCTACATCCTGAGCAACCTCTCCACTCCCCTGCAGCAGCTGCTGGACGACCCGGTCGGGCTGGTGCTGGGCCTGGCCGATGCCTACCTCGGCGTCGTCGAGCGCGACCCGGAGATCTACCGCTTCGTCACCACCCGCCCCGACCCCGAGGCCCCCGACCCCGTCGTCGGGTTCACCGGCCGGATCGGAGCCCTGGTGGCCGACGCGCTGCGTCCACACATGGTGCGCGACGGCTTCAGCCCGGAGGCCGCCGAAACCTGGGGCCAAGGGGTCGTCGGCTTCATCTGGGCCATCGCCGAGCAGTGGATGACTGCCGGCATGGCACGTCCTCGGGCCGCCCTGGTCGCCGACGTCGGCGACCTCGTCCGCCCGGCCTTCGCGCCCATCACCGGCGCACCACAGCTCTCAGCATCCTGAACGACCCGTCCTGACCGACCCGTCCTGACCGACCCGTCCCGACCGACCCGTCCTGACCGACATCGATCACCCAACCCGACAGGAGCCAACGATGACTCTCACCGACGCAACGCCCACCATCACGAACGACACCATCACGAACACCGCCGACGTCTCCCTGCCGCCGGCCACCGGACGCGCCCTGGCCGAGGCGCTGGACGGACCCTTCCACGCCACCAAGCAGCGTTGGCGCGACGAGCTGGACGCCGACGACGTTGTCCGCGACCCCTCCCTCGACGTCGCCGGCGCCCGCGCCTGGACCCTGGAGCGGATCCAGCGCCTCTCGGCCCTGAACTTCGTCACGGCAGGCTTCCCGGCCGCCGTCGGCGGCACCGGGACGAGCGCCGAGTCGGTCGCGAACTTCGAGATGATGGCGATGGGAGACCTCTCGCTCACCATCAAGTCAGGCGTGCAGCACGGGTTGTTCGGTGGCGCGATCGCCAACCTGGGCAACGAATGGCACCACGAGACCTTCCTGCCCCGCGTCATCGACTGCTCCCTGCTGGGCTGTTTTGCGATGACCGAGCTGGGCCACGGGTCCGACGTCCAGTCGGTCGAGACCACCATCACCTGGATCCCGGAGACCGGCGAGTACGAGGTCGACTCCCCCACCCCGACCGCCCGCAAGGCCTACATCGGCAATGCGGGTGCCGACGGGCGAATGGCGGCGGTCTTCGGCCAGCTCTACGTCGACGGCGAGAACCAGGGCGTGCACACCATCCTGGTGCCGATCCGCGCCGAGGACGGGTCGGCACTGGCCGGCGTCGACTGCGGTGACCAGGGGCACAAGGGTGGGCTGCTGGGCGTCGACAACGGAACCATCGCCTTCGACCACGTGCGGGTCGGTCGAGAGATGCTGCTGAACCGCTTCGGCGGCGTCGGCCAGGACGGTGTCTACCACTCCGACATCGAGAGCAAGAATGCGCGCTTCTTCACCATGCTGGGCACGCTGGTGCGAGGCCGGATCTGCGTCGGCGGCGGAGCGGCCAGCTCGTGCCGTCGGGCGCTGTCGATCGCCACCCGCTACTCGCTGCAGCGCACCCAGTTCCGCAAGCCCGGCCTCGGCGAGGAGGTCACCCTGCTCGACTACCAGGCCCACCAGCGCAAGCTGCTGCCCAACATTGCTCGGGCCTACGCCTACGGCTTCGCCCAGAATGACCTCGCGTTGGAACTGCAGGCCGTGCTCGACCTCAATGCCTCCGACCAGCGCGATGAGGCGCGTTCCCGCGAGCTGGAGAGCCGCGCCGCCGGGATGAAGGCGCTGCTGACCCGCTGGGCCAATGACACCATCCAGGTCTGCCGCGAGGCCTGTGGCGGCCAAGGATACCTGAGCGGCAATGGCATCACGCTGGCCCGCCAGGATGCGGACGTCTTCGCCACCTTCGAGGGCGACAACACGGTGCTCAACCAGCTGGTCGCCAAGGCCCTGCTGCTCGACTACCGCAAGGCCTGGGGCGAGATGGACTTGCGCGGCACCGCCCAGGCAACCGCGAAGATGGCCGTCGGTGCGGTCCGGGAGACCAGCGCGCTGGCGCTGGTGAACCGGCTGGGGGAGCGCGTGGGCTCCCGCGCCAGCGAGCGAGAGCTGCTCACCACCCGCGAGTGGCAGCAGCAGATGTTCGCCTTCCGGGAGGAGCATGCCCTGGCCGGCTTGGCGGCGCGGATGCGCAAGGCGGCCAAGCTGCCCAAGGGGGAGCAGTTCGAGGCGATCAACCGGGTGCAGACGCACATGCTCTTCGTCGCGCGTGCCAACACCGAACGCCGTGTGCTGGAGGCCTTCATTGCCGGGATCAAGGCGACCAAGGACGCAAAGGCCGCCACCGTGCTCTCGGAGCTGTGCGACCTCTACGCGTTGTCCTCCATCGAGGCGGACGCGGCGTGGTTCATGGAGCACAACCGGATCAGCCCGGCGCGCTCCAAGTCGATCACCCAGGGCGTTGACACCCTGTGCCGGGAACTGCGTCCACACGCTTTGGCGCTGGTGGAGGGGATGGGCGTTCCCCACCAGTGGTTGCAGGCCGACTGCCTGAAGTGACCTCTGGTTGATCGCCCAGTGCGCAGACGCCCCACTCACGGAACTGCCCGGCGGGCTCATCTCTCGTTCTGCGCTGCGCTGGCCACAGCCATGTTCTGCGTGGTTGCGGGCACCATGTGCTCGAACCCCGGAGAATGAGCCGGCCGACTACCAGCGGCTCTCGGCCAGCTTGGCGAAGATTTCGCGGGTGGCGAGCGACCGGTTCTGCGTGAAGAACTGCAGGCCGGGAGCGCCGCCGCGCAAGAGCGTGACAGCGATCTCGGACGCGATCCGCGAACCCACCTTGCGCACCTGGGCGGGGTCGTCGGCAACGGCCCCCAGCCGGTTGACGACCTGCTCGGGGACCGGCGCCCCAGACAGCTCCGCGAAGCGCTCGATCTGGCGTACGTTCGTGATCGGCATGATCCCGGGGATGATCGGGATCTGGCAGCCGAGGTCGCGCACCCGCTCGACCAGGTCGAAGTAGGCGTCGGGGTTGAAGAAGAGCTGGGTGATCGCGAAGTCCGCACCCGCCGCGGCCTTCTCCACCAGGATCCGAGCGTCCAGCGCAGCGTCCTGCTTCTCGGGATGGACGTCGGGGAAGGCAGCGACGCCGACGCAGAAGTCGCCGTGCCGCTTGACCAGGCGCACCAGTTCGGTGGCATTGGCCAACCCCTGGGGGTGCTGTTCCCACGGCGCTGTCGGGCCGCCGGGCATGTCACCGCGGATGGCGAGCACGTGCCTCAACCCGCTGTCGCCGTAGGCCTCGACGGTTCGAACCAGGTCTTCGGTGGTCTGGGAGGCGCAGGTCAGGTGTCCCATCACCGTCAGGTTGGTGGTCGAGGCGATCTCCCGGGTGGCCTTGATGGTGCGCTCGCGCGTCGAACCGGAGGCGCCATAGGTGACCGAGACGAAGTCGGGGCCGAGCGGCTCCAGGTGGCCGATCGCATCGCGCAACTGTGCCGCGCCGGCATCGTCCTTGGGCGGGAAGAACTCGAACCCGAACAGCGGGCCGTTGGCCTCGGCGAGACGCTCCGCGATGGTCGGACTTTCCGCGGTGGTGGGACGCGTCTGTCCGGCGGGGGTCGTTACGGGCATGGGGTCAACTCTAGGGCGCACGCCGACATGGCCCCCGGCTAGGCTCAGTCCGTGGCCACCACCCAGACCCCCCTCCACTCCTTCACGCCCGCTGATCCGGTTGGCAGGGGCTTTCGAGAGGCGGTTGGGGACGCCATCGACGCTTTCCTGACTGCCCGGGGCCCCGAGCTCGCGGCGATCGGTCCCGAGCTGGACCTGACGCTTGGGCTGGCGCGCGACTTCACCGGCGGTGGCAAGCGGTTGCGTCCGGCCTTTTGCTGGTGGGGGCACGTGGCCGCAGCCGGCGCCCCCTCCGACCCCGACGCCCTGGTCCGCGCCGCCGCCGGCCTCGACCTGCTGCACGTCTCCGCCCTGGTACACGACGACGTCATGGACGGTTCCGACACCCGCCGCGGCCTCCCAGCAGCGCACCGGCAGTACCAGGCACTGCACGAACAGCGCGCGGGACGCGGCTCGTCCGAGGCCTTCGGACGCGCGGGCGCGATCCTGCTGGGCGACCTGCTGGTGATGTGGAGCGAGCAGATGTACGCCCGCAGTGGCCTGGACCTCGCCGCGCTGGAACGCGGACGCCCGGTGCTGGAGGCGATGCGCACCGAGGTCACCTGCGGTCAGGTGTTGGATGTCGTGGCGCAGTCGGCCCCGGCCTCGGCCGACCTGGCCGACGCATTGGCCACCGCCAACCGCGTCGTGGAGTTCAAGACCAACCGCTACACGGTGCAGCGTCCGCTGCAGCTGGGCGCGGCGCTGGCCGGTGGCAGCGACGAACTGCTGGCCCATCTGGCCGAGTTCGCGTCTCCACTCGGCCGCGCCTTCCAGTTCCGCGACGACGTGCTCGGTGTCTTCGGGGACGTCGAGCGCACCGGCAAGCCCGCGGGGGACGACCTCCGCGAGGGCAAGCGCACCGTACTGGTGGCCCACGCGCTGGCCGGCAGCTCCCCCACCGCGGCGTCGGAACTGGACCAGATGCTGGGAAATCCTGGTCTGGACCAGTGCCAAGTCGACCGGGCGCGCGAGATCATCACCGCAAGCGGTGCCCTGGAGGCCGTCGAACGCACGATCAGGGACGGACATCAGCAGGCGCTGGCCGCGCTGGGACGTGCGGACGTGACCGACGACGGACGCACGGCGCTGGCCGCACTGGCCGACGCGTGCATCAACCGCGACTACTGATCCGAGTTGTTGGATTCAGCGGCGTTGGATTCAGCGGTGTCGGAGTCACCGTTGTCGAGATTCCGCGCGTCGAACTCCGACCCGACCTCGGGCTCGTCCACTGACCCCGACGGATCCTGCTCTGGCTGCACCTGCTCTGGCTGAACCTGCTCCGACTGGAAGTCCTCCACAACCGGCTCCGCATGCTCGGACTGGAGGTCTTCGCTGGGAGCGGGAGCGTCGACGGGCTGCTCGGGAGCCGGGACCTCGGCGGTGACCAGGTCAGCGGGCAGTTCCTCAGTCGGCTCCTGGGCGCGGGCCTCGTCGGCGGGGACGACGTCCTCAGCCGGGGCGTCCTCGACCACCGCAGCGGCCGGCTCGTCCTCATCCGCAGCGGAAACGACCGGCGCGGAACCGATCAGCGTCGCGTGCGGGGCGTCCCCGAAGACCTTGATGGAGAACTGTTCCAGTTCGGGTCGCGCGTCCCAGGCCTGCTGCAGCACGGCCTTGATCCGCTCGGCCGTAGCCTGCGGGTCCTTCGCTGAGGTGAGGGCCCCGGACACCGAGACGCGCAGCGCACCAGCCTCGACGACCTCGGACAGGTTCTTCTCGTTGATGGAACCGACGGCGAACCACGGCTTGCCGTCGCCCACCGGCGCGACCTCGGCGGCCCGGCGCACCAGGTCCAGACCCTGCAGCTTCAGCGTCGCAGCACCGTAGACGGGCCCCACCAGCATCCAACCGATGGCATCGTCCGTGCTGGCGGCGAGCACCTGCTCCTCGCTGTGCACGCTGCGCCCGACGATGGCGAACTCGCTCAGCCCACCGCGGTCGACCGGGCCGGCGGCGGCGCCCAGATGCAGGTAGTCGGCGCCGAAACGCTCTGCCGCGCCAAGGCTGCCGCCGACGATCACCCCCGCGTCCAGCTGGAGGGCGATGGAACGGGCCAGCTCCAGCGCCTCCACGAGTTCGTCGTCGGTGGCCTGCGGGTCACGCAGTTCCACCAGGTCGACGCCACCGCTGATGACGGCCACCAGGAAGTCCTTGAGGTCGCCCTGCTTGGCGCGGGTGTCGGTGATCAGGTGCAGCTTGGCCAACTTCAGGCGGGTGTCGAGGCCCTTGAGAACAGTCACGGGCCCACTCTAGGAGCAAAGGCGGGCATCTGTCGGCGCAGGCCCACCGGGAAGCTTGGCCCACCCGGAAAACTGGCCCACCCGGAAACTTGGCCCCCCGGCGCAAAATCCTCCCGGATCGCGCGGCGCGCCCTCTCGGGGAGCGCACAGGAGCGCGTCCTAGACTGCCTCCAGGCAACACGGCCCCTTCCTTCCCCGACCGTGTTTGGAGTTTGTTGTGACCACCACGAGCATGAGCGACCCCTTGGTCGGACGTGTGCTGGACGGTCGCTACGAGATCTTGGCAAGACTGGCTCGTGGCGGCATGGCTACCGTCTACCGTGCCCAGGACCGCCGCCTGACCCGCACCGTCGCGGTGAAGGTGATGCACGACGGGCTCGGTGACGACGCCGAGTTCGCCCGCAAGTTCGACCGCGAGGCCCGGTCCGCGGCCACCCTGTCCAACCCGCACGTGGTCAGTGTCTTCGACCAGGGCTCCGACAACGGACGTCCCTACATCGTGATGGAGTTCGTGCAGGGCTGCACGCTGCGCCACATCATCACCCGCGAGGCACCGCTGCCTCCCTCGCGCGCCCTCGACCTGCTGGAATCCGTGGTCAGCGCCCTGTCCAGCGCCCACGAGGCAGGCCTGGTGCACCGCGACGTCAAGCCCGAGAACGTCCTGATCTCCGACCGCGGCCAGATCAAGGTCGCGGACTTCGGGCTGGCCCGCGCCGTCACCTCCCAGACCGCGACCGCCACCGCCGGGCTGTTGATCGGCACCGTCAGCTACCTGCCGCCGGAGCTGGTCACCCATGGCCGGGCCGATGCCCGATCCGACGTCTATTCCGCCGGCGTGGTGCTCTTCGAGCTGCTCACTGGCAAGAAGCCGCACCAGGGCGAGACCCCCATCCAGGTGGCCTATTCACACGTCCACAACGACATACCCGCGCCCTCGACGCTGCTCGTGGGCAATGACCCGCGCTCGATGGACTCCCGCAGGATCATTCCGCCCTACCTGGACGCGCTCGTCGTGGCCTGCACCCGGCGCCAGCCCGCCGACCGGCCAGCCGACGGACGCGAGATGCTGCACCTGCTCCGCGTGGCGCGCCGGGCGTTGTCGCACGGGATCCTGGACGACCCGGCGCTCACCGACCAGATGTCGGCCACGATGCGACGCGACCACGCAGAAACTGGGCCAACCACTCCCGACGCCAGCAGCCCCTTGGCGGCCGACCTGGCCCACGCCGGACGGCCGACGAGCTCTGGATCCGTCACGGGCCCGATCCCGCCGCTGCGGCCCTCCGAGCCCTTCCGCGCTGCCATCAGCCACAGCGGGACTGGCGACAGCGGGACTGGCCACAGTGGGACTGGCCACATTGGGACTGGCGACAGCAGGGCCAGCGGCGGTGAGCCCGTCCGTCCGACCCGTCAGGGGCTGGCGGCGGTCCCTGCCCGCACCCCGGTCAGCCCGGTGGACTGGCATGTGGGCTCGGCCCGCCTCCCCGTCGCACGCCCCGCCAAGCCGCTGGCCGGGTCGACTTCCCAGGGTCCGCGTCCGGCGCCACAGCACTTCAGCAACGACCACACCCGCCACCAGATGGCGCGCCGTCGCCGCGGGGTGCTGGGCCTGCTGCTCACGTTGGTGCTGGCCACCGCGCTGTGCAGCGGCGCCTACTGGTGGTTCAGCGAGGGGCAGTGGAGCTCCACCCCCGCGCTGGCCGCGACCCAGCAGTCGGAGGCGAATGCGGTGGCCACGGCCAATGGCCTGGCCGTCTCCTTCGTCCAGCAGTACAGCGAGTCGATCCCCAAGGGAACCGTCATCCGCACCGAGCCCGCATCCGGTGAGCGGATCAAGAACCACGGAACCGTGGTCGCCTATGTGTCCAAGGGGCCGGAGCGCTACGCCGTCCCCAAGCTGATCGGGTTGACACTCGACGAGGCCACACGGACGTTGACCGACACCAACCTGGCCGTCGGTGACGTCACCAAGGTCTACGACGAGCAGATCCCCGACGACCAGGTGATCACCACTTCGCAGCGCCGTGGTGACCTGCTGAAGAGGGGCGTCGAGGTCGACCTGACGATCAGCAAGGGTCGTCGTCCGATCGAGGTCACCGACTGGACCGGGAAGAAGGCCACCGACGCCAGCTACTCGCTGCGCAACCTCGGGCTGACGGTGACCACCTCGGAGCAGAACTCCGACACCGTCGCCGCCGGACGGGTGATCAGCCAGAGTCCCGCCAAGGGCACCTTGTACAAGGGCGACCCGGTCAGGCTCGTCGTCTCCAAGGGCCCGGTGATGGTCCAGGTGCCGACGGTCGCGGGGTCCAGCGAGGAGTCGGCCAGCGAGAAGCTCACCGCCGCCGGTTTCAAGGTCAAGGTCGTGCACGCGACCGCCGACTGGCTCCGCCTGGACGTGGTCCGCGCCGCCTCACCCTCGCAGGGCAACATGGCCAAGCAGGGTTCGAGCGTGACCATCTGGGTGATCTGACCCCAAGGCAGACGGAGGCCTGAACCGCACTGGCTGCGCCTGGACGTGTTGCTCACTGGTGCGCTGCACCAGTGACGTGGCCGGTCGGCCTGCGGCAGCAGTCACGACCCAAACCGCTCCTCACCCGATGCCAGGGCGCGCAAGTTGTGGTGCGCCCGTGCCAGCCGTTCCTCGAGCTCCATCTCCCACCATGGGTGCCACGTTCGCCGAGCCCCTCCTTGGCCAGCTGTACCCGGGCTCGCCAGACAGACCGGTCAGCCTCCTCGCGGAGCCGTCCGATGGCTGACCGGGCGGCCCCGAGGTGGTGGCGTAAGGCGTCCTGGGTCTCGGCAGGCAGCTCGGGATCAGTGGCCCGCCATCGCCGGCCGTTGATGACATCGTGGTGCCCGTCCGGGGTCCGCGCCCGCCCTGACGGTGCTGCTGCTCCCCCGTCGGACGGCTGGTTCACGGTCGGCCCCGCATCTGGGCGTAGGCCGCCAGGGCCTGCCTGCGGGTGGCGGCGAGGTCGATGACCGCAGGCACCGTGCGCCTCGTCCCGCTGCCCAGCCAGCGCGTCACGTAGACGCCGTCGGGGTCGAAGCGGGCGCTCTGCAACTCCGGGTTGAAAACCCGGAAGTAGGGGGCGGGGTCTGCCCCGCATCCGGCCACCCACTGCCACGAGACAGGATTGTTGGCCTCGTCGGCGTCGACGAGAGTGTCCCAGAACCACTCCTCGCCGGTCTTCCAGGGCTGCAGCAGGTTCTTCGTGAGCAGCGATGCGGTCACCATCCGCACCCGGTTGTGCATCCACCCGGATTGCCACAGCTGGCGCATTCCGGCGTCGACGAGGTCGATGCCCGTCGTGCCGGTCTGCCACGCCTTCACCAGCTCGTCGTCCGGCTCGTAGGGGAAGTCGGCGAACTCGGGTCGGAACGGTGACCACTCGATCTCTTCGACGTGGTGCAGCAGGTGCCAGCAGAACTCCCGCCAGTACAGCTGCCGAGCCCACGCCGCCTGGTCCGCGGCCGCCGCCGTGCTCTGTCTCACCGCTTGCAGGGCCTGGCGGGGCGACAGCTCCCCACACCGCAGGCGGGGGGACAGCGCGCTCGTGGCCAGCGGGTCGGCCGGAAGGTTGCGGGTGTCCGAGTAGCCCGCGAGCCATGAGTCAACCGCCGCCAGCCGGTCCAGCGCGGCCTGCTCACCGGGGGTCCAGTGCAGTTCCAGCGTCGACTCCCACCAGGCTGGGCCGTCGTCGAGCAGTCCCAGCTCGTCCAGCCCACACAGCACACCTTCGCGGCGCAACGCCGCCAGGGTGCTCGTCACCTCCGCCGGTGGCGCTGCGACCGCCTTGGGCTCGGGCAGCGGGTTGCCGACCGGCAACTCCGCGGCGGCCCGGTGGAAAGGCGTGAACACCTTGTAGTATCCGCCGCCCGAAGGCCGCGTCAGCCAGGGCTCCACCAGCAGGCTGCCCGGATGGCTGTGCACCTCGGTGAGAGGGGCCAGGCTCTCCTTGAGGCTGGCATCGAGGCGACAGGAGGCCGGGGCATAACGCCGGGTCCAGTGGACGGCCCGGGGCCGCAGGGCATCCACCAGCCCCTGCAGGGCCTCGCCGCTGTCGCCACGGGCGAACACCAGGGGGATCCCGATCGCCGCCAACCGGTCGGAGAGTTCTCGCAGGCTGTGGTGGTACCACCACCGGGTGGCGGCGCCCAGCGGACGCGGCCCCGTGGGGCGGCCCTTCCCGTCGGCACCACGACCTTCATGGATCCACACCGCGACCACCGGATCGTCGGGGTCGCTGCAGCACGCGGTCAGCGCGGGATGGTCGGCCAGCCGCAGGTCGTCGCGCAGCCACAGCAGTGAGGTCACGACCCCAGCCTAGTCAGCGTGCCCGCCCCCGTCGGCCCTGGCGGTGTCGACTGCATCACCCCACGACGAAGGGCTCGGCGTCGCGGTGGTCGGTGAACCGGGTCTCGGTCATCTCGTTTAGCCGGTCGAAGGCCAGCTGCCAGCCGCGCTGGGCGAGCAGGCCGTCATGGATCAGGAAGCCCTCACCGGCGCCGACGTCGCGCACGAAGTCGATGTGTTCCTTCATCGCCGCCCAGGGCCCGTGCGCGGGGGCGGCCAGCACGTCCACCCCGGCGGGACAGGTCGCCAGCGAGTCGCCCGGGTGGAACAGGGTGGGCTCCCCCTCGGCAGCCAATACCAGCCCGACATTGCCGACCAGCGGAATGTCGCGGTGGATCACGGCGTGGGTGCCGCCCACCGCACTGATGGTCACCCCGCCCAACTCCACGCTGGTGTCGGCGGCGATGGGCCGCGCACTCGGCAGGTCGACCTTCTCAGGCACCGAGGGCTCGGTGTACAGCGTGGCCTGCGGGTTCGCGGCGACCAGGGCGGGCAGGTGCTTCGGGTCGGCGTGGTCGGGGTGCTGGTGGGTGACCAGGATCGCGTCCAGGTCGGTCAGACCGTGCCAGGCTTCGGAGAAATTGCCCGGGTCGAACAGGATCCGGCGATCGGCCACCTCGACCAGGATCGCGGAATGTCCCAACTGGGTGATCTGCATGTCTGCATCCTCACATGCCCGGGTGACACGCGCCACAGACCGCAGATTTCGCCATCCTGGTGACGAACTCGCAGCCTGATGTACCACATGCCGTCTCGGTGGCGATTTTCGCGGTTTCGCCGCGACGAGACTGGGCTCAACCGGCCAGTGGCCCGCCGACGGGCCCGCCTGACGGCCGGGGGGGTAGGGTTCCCGGCGTGGACGAGGAGATCCGGCTGGCCGGGGGCAACATGGAGCCCGTCCACCGCCGCGGCGACGAGGTGCTGCGCACCGCCGGCCCCTGGACGCCGGCGGTGCACCGGCTGCTGCGCCACTGCCGCGCCAAGGGGATGACCGAGGTGCCCGAGCCGAAGGGCATGACCGAGGACGGCCGCGAACGCCTCAGCTACCTCGCCGGCACGGTGCCCCTCTACCCCATGCCCGCGTGGGTCTGGCGGGACGAGACGATGGTGGCGGCCGCGCGCCTGCTCCGCCGCCTGCACGAGGCGACCGTGGACGCCGACCGCACCGGCCCTTGGCGAGGGCCCATCTTCGACGAGGACGACTTCGACACGACGGCATTCACCCTGTGCCACAACGACTTCTCGCCGCACAACCTGGTCTTCGACGCCACCGGGACGTCCATCGGCATCATCGACTTCGACTACGCCGCGCCCGGCCCCAGGGCGCGGGAGCTGGCCTACTTCGCCCAACGTATGGTGCCGCTGACCACCGACCGCTCCGACGGCCACGGCGACGCTGAGCGGCTGCGCCGGCTAGACGCACTGCTGGCGGCCTACCTCGACGACCCGCGGCCCTGCGCGCCGATCACCGCGGACGAGGTGCTGGGCTGGGCGGTCGAGCGCCTGGTCGACCTGGCCACCTTCTCGCGGCGCCGTGCTGTCGAGCTGGGCAAGCCAGCCCTGGCCACCGACGCCGAGCTGTACGACCGCGACGCCGTCTACGTGACCGCGCTGCGCTCAAGCGGCCAGTAGCGCGCCGAGCACCTCGCCGGCCCGCCGGCACTGGTCGAGGTCGGCGTCCAGGTGGGTGACGGCGCGGACCGCACGGGCACCCACCGCCGAGACCCGCACCCCCTGCTCGGCGGCGGCCAGCACCACCTGGCTGGCGAAGACCTCCCCGGTGTGGACCACCACGATGTTCGTAGGGACGGTCTGCGGATCCACCGAGCCCGGGCTGGCGGCGGCCACCGCATCGGCGAAGGCGCGAGCCGCGGCGTGGTCGTCGGCCAGCCGCTCGACGTGGTGGTCGAGGGCATGGTCGGCGGCCGCGGCCAGCAGCCCGGCCTGCCGCCAGCCGCCACCCAGCCGCTTGCGCTGCACCCGGGCGCGGGCGATGTTCTCGGCGCTGGAGACCAGCATCGACCCGACCGGCGCCCCCAGCCCCTTGCTGAAGCAGACGCTGACGGTGTCGAACAGCGTCCCGTAGTCGGCCAGCGGCACCCCGGTGGCGACGTGGGCATTCCACAGCCGGGCACCGTCCAGGTGCATCGCCAGCCCCGCCCCGCGGGCCAGCTCGGCGATGCGCTGCAGGTCGTCCAGCGGCCAGACCGTTCCGCCGCCGAAGTTGTGGGTGTTCTCCAGCGCGATCGCGGCCGTCTTGACCAGGAAGGGCCCGTTGTCGGGGGCGATGTGCGCGGCGACCACCTCGGGCGGGGCCACCCCCGTCGCCGAGGGCCAGGTGCGGGTGGTGATGCCGTGCAGGCTGGCGTGGGCGCCCATCTCGGCGCGCACCACGTGGGCCTGGGCATCGCACAGCAGCTCCTGGCCGGGCGGCACCAGCAGCCAGACCCCGAGCAGGTTGGCCAGCGAACCGGTGACGCAGAACAGGCCCGCCTGGTGGCCCAGCATCGCGGCCACCCGCTGCTCCAGGGCGGCGATCGTGGGGTCCTCACCGTAGACGTCGTCGCCGACCGGGGCGGCGGCCATCGCCGCCAGCATCCCGGTTGTGGGACGGGTGATGGTGTCGGATCGTAGGTCAATCACGTCGATCATCAGAAGTCGAGCGCCTGGAAGTCGGCGAAGGGCTTGTCGGCGCGCTTGATCCGTCCGTCCGAGAGACGCTCGGCCACCATGAACGCCAGCTCCAGCGACTGGTTGCGGTTCAGACGCGGGTCGCAGGCCGTCTCGTAGCGGGTCGCCAAGTCAGCCTCGGACAGGTCAAAGGCACCGCCCAGGCACTCGGTGACGTCGTCACCGGTCAGCTCGATGTGCACGCCACCCGGCCAGGTGCCCAGCTCGTGGTGTACGTCGAAGAAGCCGTTCAGCTCCTCCACGACGTCGGAGAAGGAACGGGTCTTGAAACCATTGGCGGCCTCGAAGGTGTTGCCGTGCATCGGGTCGCAGACCCACACCACCTTGCGTCCGGAGGCCTCGATGCCCTTCACCAGCGGCGGAAGCTTCTCGCGAACGTTCGCGGCCCCCATCCGGGTGATGAAGGTGATCCGACCGGGCTCGCGGTTCGGGTCGAGCAGGTCGGCCAGCCCCAGCGCGTCCTGCGGCGTGGAGGTCGGGCCGAGCTTGATGCCCAGCGGGTTGCGGATGTGGCGCAGCAGCTCGACGTGTGCACCATCCAGCTGGCGGGTGCGCTCACCGATCCAGACCATGTGGCCCGAGGTGTCATAGGGCTCCTGGGAGCGCGAGTCGATGCGGGTCATCGCGTGCTCGTAGTCGAGCAGCAGCGCCTCGTGGGAGGCGTAGAAGTCGACGCCGGAAAGGGTGGAGTCGTCCACCCCGCAGGTCACCATGAAGGCCAGCGCGCGCTCGATCTCGTCGGCCAGCTGCTCGTAGCGGGCCTCGACGCCGGAGTTGCGCACGAAGTCGGCATTCCAGGTGTGGATGCCACGCAGGTCGGCGAAACCGCCCTTCACGAAGGCGCGGACGAGGTTCAGCGTGGCGGCGGAGGCGTTGTAGATGCGCAGCAGTCGCTCGGGGTCGTGACGCCGAGCCTGCTCGGTGAACTCGAAGCCGTTGACGGCATCACCGCGGTAGGCGGGCAGGGTCACGTCGCCACGGGTCTCGGTGTCCTTGGAGCGGGGCTTGGCGTACTGGCCGGCGATCCGGCCGACCTTGACCACCGGCACCTGGGCGGCGTAGGTGAGCACGACGGCCATGCTGAGCAGCACGCGCAGCTTTCCCTTGACGTTGTTCCCGGTCACGGTGTCGAAGGTCTCGGCGCAGTCACCACCCTGGAGCAGGAAGGCCTTGCCCTTGGCCACCTCGGCCAGCTTGCCGCGCAGCTCATCGCACTCTCCGGCGAAGACCAGTGGCGGCAGGGTGCGCAGGGTGTCGAGCACGCCCGCCAGCTCGTCGGCATCGGCATAGGTCGGCTGCTGCACCTGGGGAAGGGCGTGCAGGGCGTCGAGGCTGGGGATCGCGGACATGGCGAGAAGGATAGTCGGCGAGTCGGCCCCCGCCCGACCCATCCCACTCCGGTGGCGGTGGTGGCCCGTCAGCTCGGCTCTTCGCCGTATCCCTGCTCGAGGGCGTAGAGGGTCAGCTCGACCCTGTTGTGCAGCTGCAGCTTGCGCAGCACGTTCTGGACGTGGTTCTGGACGGTGCGATGGCTGACCACCAACTCGTCGGCGATCTCGCGGTAGGCCATCCCCTTCGCCACGCGGCGCAGCACGTCGATCTCGCGGCTGGTCAGCTGGGGCCCCTCCTCATTGCGCTGCTGCGCGACGGTGGCCATCCGCCGGAACTCGCCCAGCACCAGGCCTGCCAGGCCGGGTGTGAAGATGGCATCGCCCTCGGCCGTCCGCTTCACGCCCTCAATCAGCTCGGCCTTGGACGCAGACTTGACCAGGTAGCCCTTGGCGCCGGCCTTGACCGCGCGCAGCACGTCGTCCCGCTCGCCGGACGCGCTGACGACCAGGACGTGCGTGTCCGGGAACTCCCGCAACAACAGCTGGGTGCAGGTTGCCCCGTCGGGGTCGGGGATGCGCAGGTCCATGACGATCACTTCGGGACGGGTGGCCCGGGCACGGCGCAGGCACTCCTCGCCGGTGTGGGCGACGGCGACGATCTCGAAGCCCTCGGCGACCAGGTCCTCGCTCAGCGCGTCGATCCACATCGGGTGGTCGTCGACCAGCATCACCCTGCGTCGTGCGCTCACCGTTCCTCCTGTGTTGGTACCCGGAACTCCCACTCGACGCCCCGGCCGGGAAGCGATCGGGCGATCGCCACTCCCCCGATGTCGGCAATTCTGCCAAGGATCGAGTTCTGGATGCCGAGCCGCCCCGAAGACATTGCCCTGTCGACCTGCTGGCGGGTCATGCCGTGGCCATTGTCGCGCACCGAGACGATCACCTGACCGCACTCCTCCTCGACGAGCACCCAGGCGCGGGCGCTGGGCCCGGCATGCTTCTCGACATTGGCGATCACCTCGCGCACGGCTGCGTCGAGTTCCTGCGCACGACGACGGTCCATCACCACCTCACCCGCCATCAAGGAGACAGTCACCGTGTCGCTGTCGTGCTGTTCGAGCATGGTGGTGATGTCAGTGCCCTGGTTGTCGGGCAATTCCTCGGGGAGGTCGACATTCCGGTCCTGGAGCAGCGCGCGGAGCCGGGACTCCTGCTGGCGCGCCACATTGGCCAGGTAGACGCCTTTGGGCCCGAGCTCGGGACCCTCGCGCTCCACCATCGCCAGCACCTGCAGGGCCCCGTCGTGGACGATCCGGTTCATCCGGTCACGTTCAGCCAGTGCCGCAGCCCGCGCGTAGTCCGCCTCGCGGTCGGCGATCGAGGCACGCAGGGTGTCGACGATGCGCCCGAGACCCCACGACAGCACCAGCAGGCCGGCGATGAGGCCAACGGTGCGGACGTCGATCGTGCGGCCCATCACCAACTGGACGACGCCCAGCAGCGCGCCCGCGGCGAGCCCGCTCCCGGCGCCCGCCCACACCGCCACCGCCAGTGGAGCGGCCAGCACCCAGAACCCGGGCAAGGGCATGGCGTCCGAGCTCATCGCGGCACCGCCCAGCACCAGCCTGGAGATGGCAAGCAGGGCCACCGACAGGCCGAGGTCCGACCACATCAGCCACGGCTGGCGCCCGCTCGGATCGGCCTGCATCCTTCCCACGAAGGGGGTCCAGACAGCCATCAGGACCAGCGCGGCGACCAGCAGCCAGGGGTGGGCTGCCTCGTCGCGCCGCTGCAGGCAAAGGGCCGCAGCGTGCGCGAGCATCACCCATCGCAGCACCTCGATCACCGTGTAGGTGGAGTGCAGGACGTCGGCACCCGGAGTGCTCGCCCTGGTGATCACGAGCGGCTGTTCACGACATGGCATCCGGGGCATCGGGTGTGTGACGCACCGGTTCGGTCACGTCGCGTGGTTGACCCTGGGGCGAAGGGTGGCGCACCTGACGGACGGCCTCGCGCCGAGCGCGGTCGGCGGCAGCGGCCCGTTCGGCGTGTGCGCGCGCTGCCTCGGCTGCCGCTGCCTGCTGACGGGCCAGCTCCTCGGCATCCTGCTGGGCCTGTGCCGCAGCCTGCTGTTGGGCGAGCTCCCGCTGGGCGCGTGCGCGTGCTGCCTGCTCCTTGGCCACCTGCCCCTGCTCCCGGCGCTCCTGATGCAGGGCCTGGCGCTCGGCCCAGACGTGGCGGTCGACGTAGACCTGGCCGGAGCACGCGGCGATGGAGGCCATCACGGTGTCGGTCGCGGCGCGCAGGGCGAGTTCCCGGTCGGGCAGGGAGGCGAAGCGGGACAGGTCCTGGGCCTCACCGAAGACGATCGTCGATCCCAGTACCCGTCCGGAATCCACGATGACGCCGGCGGGGATCACCTGAACGCCCTTCTCCAGCGCCAGTTCGGCGACGTCCGTGGTGCCACGATAGAGACGCCCGTCCGGGGATCGTCGTGCCTCGGGGAAGAGCCCCAACAGCTCACCCCTGGCCAGGATTCGGCGGGCGGGTTCGAGCTGGTCGGCGGGCTCGCGACGGGCCACCCGTGAGAGCAGGCCGCGCACGCGAGCGGGCTCCGTGCCCACGAAGGTGATCCGGCGCCCGGCCACCAGGTTGGTCAGGAGGCCGTCGACGACCGAGACGTGGTTGAAGGCGACGATCGCCGCCCCTGCGGCGGGCAGGTTCTCGACACCCTCGACCTGGCCCACGATCGCCTCGCGGACCTTGTCGAAGCGTCCTGCCTCGTGCTGGCTGTCAGGCACCGGTCTGGACCTCCTCGTCGATGGGTGCCCCCGGGAAGGGCAGCACCCGCTCACTCACCTCGGAGCCCACGAGGTCTCCGTGCTTCACACTCGCACCGTAGACGTCCACGTACTCCTGGCCAGACAACCGCTGCACCTGGGCCATCACCTGATTGGTGAGCCGGCGCAGGGTCTGCTGGTCGGTTTCGTCGTCGGTGGGGGCCTGCAAGCACATCGGCTCACCAATGACGATCCGGGCGCCGCGCATGTACCGCACGCCCA
>NHCFI05602__coassemble_937_pt1 | contig 19045 bp, 17 predicted proteins | sample NHCFI05602__metabat2_high_PE_006 | metagenome-assembled genome bin NHCFI05602 | reverse complement strand
GCGCGCTGATCCCGCTTGCCGCGGTCCTCCTGACGCCTCCATCCCTGCGCATCACCCTGTGCGTCGTGGCCGCGGCCGTCGCGCTGGCCTTCACCGGCTTCACCAGCGCCAAGCTCGGTGGGGCGAACCCATGGCGCGCGCTCGTCCGCAATATCTGCGGCGGCATGCTCGCGATGGCGATCACCTACGGCATCGGTTCGTTGGTTGGTACCCAACTTTGAGGCGGGGTTCTGACGCCCGGACGCGTCGGACGGCCTGTCTAGGCTTGCGGTCATGACACCGCAGGATTGGGCCCGGCAAAGCCTCGCGGGCCTGTTGCGTTCCAAGGTCGCCGGCCCGGACGCCGAAGTGCGCGCGCGTGAGATCTGGGGCTCGGAGGGAGAACGCTGGTTCAGCCCTGACGACCCGATCTGGCGCGTCAACCAGGACCCGGCAATGTATGCGGGCGGGGTTTGTGCACTCTTCCTCCAGTCGCTGCACCCGGGGCCGATGGCGGGGGTCGCGCAGCACGACAACTACCAGGGCGACCCATGGGGACGGTTGCAGCGCATCTCCAACCACATCGCCGTCACCACCTACGCGCCGATCCCGATGGCCGAACAACAGCTCGCCGTGGTTCGTCGAGTGCACGACTTCGTCGTCGGGGAAGACCACCGTGGCCGTCCATACTCGGCCAGCGACCCGCACCTGTTGCGCTGGGTGGCGGTCGCCGAGACCTGGAGTTTCCTGCATGCCCACCAGCGCTGGGGTCGACGTCCGCTCACCGCCGCCGAGGCGGACACCTATGTTGCGCAGTCGGCGCTGGCGGCGCAGAAGCTGGGCGCCACCGGTCTGCCGATGACGGTGGCCGAGTTGGAAGCGCAGCTGGAGGCCTATCGCGCCGAGCTGGAGACCACGGCCGATGCCCTCGAGGTGGTCGACTACCTGGTGAACCGGGCGCCGGTGCCAGCGGTGGCACGCCCGGGCTTTCGGATGGTGGTGTCGGGCGGCATCGACCTGTTGCCTGAGTGGGCCCGTTCGATGCTGCAGATCAGGGATGACCCAGCGCTGCGATTCGTCCGTGGGGCAAGCGGCGCGACGGCGACAAGGGTCCTTGGCTGGGCGCTCGTGAACCCGGACGGGACCCACAACCGCTAGGCCACAGTCACGGGAGTGGGTGGCTCTCCAGCAGCGTTCAGCAGGAGAACCACCCACGTATGGAGATGGTCGGTGTCAGCCGCGAAGTGCCTGGCGCACGGCTGACTTGGCGTGGTTCAGACGCGATGCGTGCTGCGCTGTCGCGTGCGAGCTGGCGGAGTGCTCGGTGCCGGCGGGGTGCTGGACGGACGGACGGGTGAGGGCGGGGCTCTTTGCCTCGCCTCCGAGCAGCGCGCGACGGATCGCGGGAGTGTTTGCGGTGGTGACCATGGTCATGGGTGTCCTCCTCCAAGAAGGTGTCGTGACACCGGGCCGCGCCGACGGGGGAAGCGGCCGGCGCTGGCGTTCTCGAAGCACATCGCCTCGATCTGGAAACCAGTGTGCGCGCGCATTGTTTCGAGAACCTGTGCCCGGGTTACGAACAGGTTGAGAGTGGCTGAGCGCCAGCTGGGGAGGCCACGGTAGGTCGGGCCCTCCGCACCGAACCAGCGCGATGTGACTATTCTACCGGCAACGTTAGACGAGGCAATAGCTCAGCTGGTCGAGTTCTCAGGTACCGCGGTGGCCTCGTCCCGGAAGACGATCCACCGCATGGCCGCATACATGTAGACGGCTTCACAGGCGCCGGCGATCACCCGCGCGACCAGCTGCGGGAGGCCCAGGTGCGTCAGGCCGCTCCCAACCCCCAGAATCAGGGCCAGGTAGTTGACCAGCACCACCGCCACATAGCGGACGGATTGCTTCGCGACCGAACCGTGCGACTGGAAGTTGAACCACCGGTTCAACAAATAGGCCAGCGAGAGGGCGGTGCAGTAGGCGATCGTCAGCGCCACGGGGCTCGGCCAACCGAGCACGTTGTACAACAGGTGCAACAGGCCCAAATCGAGCGCGAAGGTCGTCCCGTTCAGGAGGCAGTAGCCGACGAAGGTGTGGGGGACGATGCGTCGCAACGACTTGGGCAGCACGCGCCAGATCCCGTGCCGCAACGCGAGGAACCACCGCGGTGCACGGCTCGGCTCCTCCATGCCACAAGCCTAGGGGAGGGCCCAAGTCCGGGTCCGGTACCACGTTCTGGAGCTGGCTCCCGAACCCCGAGATTGTCGAGGGGCCCCAGCCAGTGACACTGAGAATCGGACGAATTGGACCACTTGAACGATCCAGTCGCCGATGTCCTCCGGTGGCGTCCGATTCTCAGTCGGTCTGGTCCGCCAGGATCCACTCGCGACGGCGCGTCTCCAGCAGCAGGCGGATCAGACCGTCCGGCAGTGGTTCGGCGACGGTGAAGTGCAGGGAGCTCTTCGTCTGCTGGCGTCCCGAGATCTCGGATGCGAGCGTGGCCAAGGTGGAGCCCGAGTGGGGGTACCAGCTCATGAATTTCTGGTGGGACAGGAAACCGCCGATGGCGTGACCCTCGACGACGAAGGTCGGCATGTTGTAGCTGATCTTCTCCACCACGTCCGGATAGCCCTGGTGGACGAGGTCACGGATGTGGGCGAGTACCGCGCGCCGTTCGTCGGGCAGTTCGTCGAGGTAGTCGTCCACGGCGTTCATGCGCCCAGTATTCACGTTCGCGCCGTGTCGACGCCGCAGAAGCAGGATGCCAGCAGGGCCGGGCAGGACGACGGGGTAGGCGCTCGGGGTTGTCCCACGCCACCCGGGTGGCGCCGAGCACGAGCAACCGCCCCACCTGGGCGCGCCGTTCCCAGCAGGAGTCGGTCCACAGGTCCACATGGGTGTGGTCAGTCGCCTCCAGGGGAAGGTTTGACCCTCAGCGAAGGCGGACACCGGGAAGGCTGGGTGGGCACCGGCTGGCATCGCAGTGCCTGCTCGAGAAGGACGCCGTCTGCGCCGGATGGGGGTTCAGGACGACAGCGCCTGTTCTGAGCATGTGAACACGCTGGCGCGGTTGTCCGACGCCCCACGCGTGGCGTGGGCATCGGGCGAGTCGCAGGATGGCACCCACGCGGGACCTCGGGGGCCTATTCTCACGGCGTGCACGAACCGAACCGCACCACCCCCGTCCTGCTCGTCGTCGGTGGCGACAACATCGAGCGCATCCGTCAGGAACTGGCCGGACGTTACGCTCGCGACTACGAGATCAGCCTGGTCGGATCGGCCGCGCAGGCCTGTTCCCGAGCCACCGAGCTGATGGCCTCCGGCGCTCGGTTGGCGATGGTGGCCGTCGAGTGGCAGCTCAGCGACCTCGACGCGATATCCATGCTGAGCAAGTTCGGCGCGATCCCCCCGTCCACCAGGCGGGTATGCATGCTGCCGCCCGGCACCTTCCGCGAGGCGCTCCCGGCGCTGCGCGAAGCCCTGGCCCGCGGCGACATGGACGCCTACTTCACCATCCCCTCCGGGATGCGGGACGAGGAGTTCCACGCCGGCATCACCGACCTGCTGTCCGACTGGACCTGGACTTCTGGCGGGGTCGAGGTGGACGGCACGCAGGTGGTCACCGATTCGCACGGACGGGTTGCCGAACTCCACGACTTCCTCGACCGGATGGGCATGCCGAGCAGGCTGTACCACGTCGACTCCGAGGTCGGACGCGAGATCGTCGCCCAAGCCGGCCCAGGTGCTGAACTGCCGCTGCTGCGCGATGCCTTCGGGACGATCATGTCCAACCCGAGCCTCGCTGAGGTCGGTGACCGCTTCTACAGCCCGGTCACCGACCTGGAGGGCCAGTGCCTGGACCTCGTGGTCATCGGCGCCGGCCCTGCGGGACTGGCGGCCAGCGTGTACGCCGCGTCCGAGGGACTGTCGGTGGCGGCGGTCGACGCGTCCGCGATCGGCGGTCAGGCGGGCACGAGCTCGATGATCCGCAACTACCTCGGCTTCCCGCGTGGCATCAGCGGCATGCGGCTGGCGCAACGCGCCCGCACGCAGGCCTCCCGTTTCGGGGCGCGCTTCTTGGCCGGGCACCCGGTGCAGTCACTGCGCCCGATGGCCGCGGAGGACGGTTGCCACGAGTTGGTCATCGATGGCGTCGTGACCCACGCCCGCACCGTGCTCGTCTCCACGGGCGTCGCCTACCGTCGTCTTGGCGTCCAGGCGCTGGAGGAACTCGTGGGGCACGGCGTGAACTACGGCGCCGCCACCACCACCGCACGGGCCATGCAGGGGGGCCGGCTTTTCGTCGTGGGCGGCGGGAACTCCGCCGGCCAAGCCGCGCAACACCTGTCCCGTTTCGCCGCGCACGTGACGATGGTGGTGCGCCGCGACTCGCTTGGGGCGACGATGAGCGACTACCTCGTCCGCGAACTGGAAGCCAACCCGCGGGTCGAGCTGCGCTGTTCCAGCCAGGTCACCGACGGCGGTGGCGACGGACGTCTGGAGTGGTTGGAGATCACCGGCGCGGACGGGCGCGCGGAGCGCGTCGAGGCGGACGGGCTATACCTGCTGCTGGGAGCTCGGCCCTCCTGCGGCTGGCTGCCGGAACAGATCGCCCTCGACGAGCACGGCTTCGTGCTCACCGGACGCGATGTTCCCAAGGAACGCTGGACTGACGGTCTGCCGCCCGCTGAGCTGGCGACGTCGGTGCCCGGGATCTTCTGCGCTGGGGACGTCCGGGCCGGGTCCATGAAGCGGGTGGCGGCGGCCTCCGGCGAGGGGTCGGCGGTGGTCCCGCTGGTGCATGGTTACCTGGACGGGCGCTGAACTGCTGGGGCCTTCCCGGCACAGGAAGGGTTCAGCGGCCGGGGGTGAACTTGTCGCCTGATCAGGGGACATGCGCGGGCCCGTGCCCAGTTTTACACTCGGGGGAGTCGGCGCGTCGTGGCTGCGTTCGGATGTGGGGTTTGAGGTCTACTCGGGGGAGTGCTCAAGGCCTGCCGGGGCAGGGGACGTGCCGACTTCCCTTCCTTGACCGATGCGCCAGCTGTTCAGAGCTCGAACAGCCCATCCCGCTCGGCATGCGACAAGGCGTCCGGCACTCCGTGCACGGTGCGACCCAGGTGGCGGTACTTCGCCGAGACGCGACGCAGGTAGGTGTCCACGGTGGATTCAGACGCGGGCGGATCCATCATCCGTCCGACGGACTTGCGCGGAATCCCCTGGTGCAGCAGCTCCAGCACCTCGATCTCGCGTGGCGCCAATCGGGGCAGCAGCGAGGGGTCCTTGATCAGCACGTCCGCAAGCTGGCTGCTCACTGCGAAGTCCCCCTTTGCTGCGGAGGTGATGGCGCGCACCAGCCCATCCAGTGGGTCGTTCTTCAGGGCCAGCCCGAGTGCGCCAGCGGCGACGGCGGTGCGGATCGGCAGCGGTCGTAGCTCGGCGGTGTAGATCACACTGGGGATGGCCAGACCGGTGAGCCGTTCGATGATGTCGGGGCCGGTGAGGACGCTGTGGAGCTGCAGGTCCACCAGCACCACGTCCACCGACTCGGTCGCGAGCCGGGCGAACAGTTCGTCCTCGTCGGTGGCCGAGAAGGTGACCTCGATCAGACCGCCGGTCTCCTGCTCGAGCGCCGAGAGCCCGGCCAGCACAACCGGGTGGTCATCGATCGCGGCCAGTCTCACCTGCGGCGTCATGCTGGCACCACGATGCGGGAGAAGCCCTCGTACACGTCCATGTGTCCTCCCAGGGTGCTGGTAGCAGTCTTCCAGAGCCCCAGCTGAGCCGGAATGGGGTCGAGGACGACGACCGTCGCTGCGCGCGGCGTGGCGGAGACATTCAGCGTCTGGCCGGCGAAGGATGGCTCACCCACGCGATCAAGCAGTTCGCGCGCGACGCCGAGTGCTTCGTCGGTGTCGTCGCGGGAGAGGCTGGAATTGGGTCGCCAGCCAGCTGCCCGCAGCCGCCGCATGCTGTCGATGAGATTGAGTTGTGCTGGCCCCAGAACCAGTTCGTCGCGCACCGAGATCTCCAGTTCTGCAGCCAGGGCACGCACGGCAGGGTCGGCCGGGTCCAGCTCTCCGGCCGCGACTCCACGCAGCAGCGGGATGGTCTCCGAGTTCACCTGCTCGCTCCAGTAATGGTCCAGTCGGGCCAGCTGGTGCATCTGCGCGGTGGCAGCCTGGGTGATGATGCGTGCCCGCGCCGCATCCTGGGCCTGGGCGGAGATCGCCTTGCCCACGAAAGACCCCGCCATGGTCACGAGCGGCACCCCCGCGGCCATGATGATGGCGCTGCCGAAGTGGACGAAGGTCACGGGGGCCCCGAAGTGGATCAGCGGGAAGGCGACCATGCAGCCCGTCACAAGCACTGCCGTGACAACGCACTCACGAGAAGTGCGGCACAACATCATCACCTGGAGCAGCATGCCACTCGCCCAGGCCGTCCAGTACAGGTAGAGCTGGGTCTGGCCGGGCGGAATCATCCAGACGTTCACCGCCATCGGAACCAGTGCCAGCGGCACCAGCCCCCGTGCTTCGTTGACGGTGAGAGGGCGCCGTCGGACAAGCCAGACCAGGCCGGACGCGACGACCGGATAGCCGACATTCATCAGGGCTCCCAGCCAGACCGGCTCCATGAGGGGGACGATCAAGGCCCCCATCAGCGCGACGACACAGATCGTCGGGACGACGCTCCACACCAGGGCCCGGCTGACCTCGGGGTCGAAGTCGCCGCCCGAGCCCCACGTCACGGTCCCACTGGTGCCCTCCTCGGGCCAACACAGCCGCACCTGCGTGCCTGCGCCGGGACGTGAATCGATCACCGCTCGCCCGCCCAGGTCATCAAGGCGTTCCACCACGGATCGCTGCAGGCCGAGGCGACGGCGGGGCAGCCGTGAGGGGTCGAAACCGATCCCGTCGTCCCGCACGAGCACCGTGCAGACGCCGGGGCCGTTGGTGCCCAGGGTGACGGTGCAGCTCGTGGCTCTGGCGTGCTTGCGCACATTGCTCACGGCTTCGTGCACCGCTGCCGCCAGTCCTTCTGCAACCGTGCGGGGCAGGCGGCCGGCGTCGCCACTGACCTCCACGCCGACCTCGGCGAGCAGGGGGTCAGCGTCCAAGAGGTCGCGGAGGTTGGGGAGGGCCTCCTGGCCGGTCGGACGGAAGAGTTGTTCCACGGCGGCACCGCATTCGGCGACCGCCTGCTCGGAGGTGACGACGTTGCGCCCACGGGCCACGGCGTGCAGGGCATGCAGGACGTGGTCGTGCAGCAGCCGGGCGGCCTCCCGGCGGGCGTCGGACTCCAGGTTCTGGGCGACGTGGGCCGTGCGGGCGACCCGGGCCAGGCGGGCCTCCTGCTCACGGCGATGGGCCATGCGCAGCAGCCCCTCGCTGGCCAGCAGAAAGGCCATTATCGGCTGCCACAGGAACACCGAGTCAATCAGATTGAACCGAGTCGGCGTCCAGCCTCCGATGCGCGGAGACAAGACCTCGAAGACCGACAGCAAGGCGAGCCCAGCCAGCACCCAGCGCCAGCGGCCTGCCTGTTCCAGGGTGAGCACGACCAGCACGACAACAGGCAGGCAGAAGATGCCAGGAGCCCACAAGTCATTGGGGACGAGTGCTGCGCGTTGCGGCAGGAGCAGCCAGATCATCACCGGCACCGCGGCGCAGAGCACCGCGAGCAGTCGACGGGAGTGCAACCGGGCCGCGATCGCGATCGTGCAGGTCGCGTGTACCAGGAGGAGCAGGGTGAGGCCCACGGCTGGCCATGAGTGCTGGAGAGCGGGTTGCCGCAGCAACGGAAAGAGCGCGGCGAGGGCGATCGGCACCATCACCACGAGCCCAGCGGCGCGGATCGCGTCGTCCGCCACTGGCATCCACGGGCGCGCCCCACCACGCAGCCGTCGAAGCATCGGACTCTGCGTGGGGGCAACTGAGTCGGTCACGGGAACCTCGGGGTGGGGCAAGGTCTGGCGGTTGTCTGCCAGCATCTCACCTCTCGACGCCGTCCACCCCGTCTCCTTGCATCTGGGCTGTCTCGGCCACGGCGAGGGTCCTGCGGCGCCGTCGCCCTGGGTCCGGCACCGGGACCGCTGCCAGCAGCGCCCGCGTGTAGTCGTCGCGCGGGTGCACGTAGACCTCCTCGACGCTGCCCTGCTCGACGATGCGTCCCTCCCGCATCACCGCCACCCGGTCAGCCACCGTCTTGACCACGGCCAGGTCGTGGGAGATGAGCAGCACCGCCAACTGGTGCTGGTCACGCAGGTCGGTGAGCAGGTTGAGGATCTGCGCGCGCACCGACACGTCCAGCGCCGAGACGGGTTCATCGGCAACGAGCAGCCGTGGCTGCGAAGCCAGCGCCCGGGCGATGCCGATACGTTGGCGTTGCCCGCCAGAGAACTCGTGCGGGTAGCGGGTGGCGAACCGCGGATCCAGCCCCACCTGCACCATCAGCTCAGCGATCCGCTCGTCCGAACGTGGCAGGTCGAAGTTGGCCAGCACATTGCGGATCGTCTGCCCGACGCGCTGGCGGGGGTTCAGCGAGGCATAGGGGTCCTGGAAGACCATTGCCATCTCCCGGCGCAGGGGACGCATCCGCCTGGCAGACAGGTGCGTGATGTCCTGCCCGGCGAAGGTGATGGTGCCCGCGTCGGCATCGAGCAGCCGCAACGCCATCCGGGCGACGGTCGACTTGCCCGAACCGGATTCCCCGACCAGGGCGAGCGTCTCGCCGCGGCGCACCTCCAGGTCCACGTCGTCCACGGCGTGGGTCGTCGAACCGCGGCTGAGCAGTCCACGGGCACTGGTGAAGGTCTTGTCCAGGCCATCCAGCCGGAGCACCACCTCTTGGTCAGCCATCCTGACCTCCCTGGCGCTGCGTCATCGTCGCCCGCAAGGCGTCGACCTGGCTCGCGTCGGCATGGCACGCGGCCAGGTGGCCCGGACCACCCGGACGTTCCCGCAGCTCCGGGACGATCGTGTGGCAGGCCTCGCCGACCGAGCCCGCCACAGCGCACCGGGGGTGGAAGGGGCAACCGGGCGGTCGGTCGACGCCGCTGGCCGGAACCCCGGGCAGGGTCGGGAGGCGTCCTGCGACCGCGTCCAGCCGGGGCATCGAGGCCAACAGGCCGACGGTGTAGGGGTGGCCGGGACGCTCGAAGATGGTCTCCACGTCGGCGGTCTCCACGAGCCGTCCGGAGTACATGACGGCCACCTCGTCGGCGACCTCCGCGACCACGCCCATGTCGTGGGTGACCAGCACCATGGCCATGTCGAGGCGCTGCACCAAGTCGACCAGCAGGTCGAGCACCTGTGACTGGACGGTGACGTCGAGGGCGGTCGTGGGTTCGTCGGCCACCAGAACGCTGGGTTCGTTGACGATGGCCATTGCGATCATCGCACGCTGGCGCATGCCGCCGCTGAACTCGTGCGGGTAGCGTCGCGCGGCCTGCCGAGGGTCACGGATCCCGACCTCGCCGAGCACCTCGGCGGCGCGGTTCTCGGCCTGCGCCCGGGTGGCGTCGTGGCGCAGCCGGTAGGCGTCCCCGATCTGGCGTCCGACGGTGCGATAGGGGTTGAGCGCGGCGAGCGCGTCCTGGAAGACCATCGCGATCTGTTGGCCACGGACGCCCTCGCGCACCTTCTCGGGTGCGCTGACCATGTCCTGTCCGCCGACCAGCAGCTGCCCGCTGACCTGGGCGCTGTCGGGCAGAAGACCCAGGCAGGCCAGGCCCGTGACCGACTTGCCGGAACCGGATTCCCCGACCACGCCGAGCACCCGTCCGCGATTCAGGTCGAAGCTGACCCCGGCGACGGCGCGCACCTCGCGCGGGGTGCCCGCATTGAAGGTGACGTGCAGGTCGCGCACGCTCAGTGCTGTCGTGTCCAGCTCATCCACGGCGGATCCTCGGGTCGATCAGGCCTTGGGCAATGTCCACGACCAGGTTCGCGACGATGACCAAGGCCGCTCCGAACAGGCTGGTGCCGACCACCAGGCCGAGGTCGCGTCGGGAGACGGCGTCGATCAACAGCTCGCCGAGGCCATGGATGCCGAACACTCGTTCGGTGAAGACCGCGCCGCCCAGCAGGCCAGCGATGTCCAGGCCCACCATCGTCGTGATCGGTACCCAGACGCCGCGGCGGGCGACGCGCAGCACGCTGCGCCGCGGCGCCCCGGTGGCGCGCAGGGCAAGCAGGTGGTCCCCGCCCAGTTCGTCCAGCATCTGGTTGCGGGCAAAGCGCAGGTAGCTGGCCGCGAACAGCGCCCCCAGCACGAACCACGGCGTCACCAGGTGCCAGGCCCAGTCGAGGGGGCTCTCGGCGAAGGGCACATAGCCGCTGACCGGAACGGAGTTCAGGTAGAAGCCGAAGACCAGCAGGGCCAGCAGGCCGAGCAGGTAGGTGGGGGTGGCGATCAGCACCAAGGTCAGCCCCCGCAACAACTGGTCAACCCAGGTGTTGCGGCGCAGCGCGGCCAGCACGCCGCCGGACATACCGAGGGCGACCGCGACGACGATGGCACCGAGCGCGATGGACGCGGTGATCGGCAGCCGCTGCCAAATGAGCTGAGTGACGGGTTGGCGGAGTTCGAAGCTGAAGCCGACGCACGGGGCGGCGCAGTGGATCGCCTCGTTGCCGGCCCCGAAGGTCCGTCCGACGAACAGGCCCTTCACGAAGTCGACCCACTGCACGAAGGCCGAGCGGTCGGTCTGCATGAAGGCCTTGATCTGGGCCAGCCGGTCGGGGTAGCAGGGGCGTCCGCACATGACGCGGGCCGGGTCGACGGCGCTGCTGAAGAAGAGCAGGTAGACCGCCAAGGAGATCAGCAGCAGGACGAGGGCCGAGGCGGCGATGCGCCGCAGGATGTAGCGAGTCACTGCCCGTCCTGTTCGGTGCGGACGTCGAAGGCGTCGCGCAGGGCATCGCCGACGAGGGTGGAGCCGAGCACCAGAAGGAAGAGCGCGGCGCCCGGGAAGAGCAGGTACCAGGGGTCGGCGCCGGTGTAGGTCCAGGTGATGGAGTTGCCGATCAGGCGTCCCAGCTCCGGGGTCTGCGGACCCACGCCGATACCGAGGAAGCTCAGGCCAGCGCCCGTCCCCACGAAGCCCGGGAACTGAAGCGCCACGATGACGACGATGGTGCCCACAAGATTCGGCAGCAGCTCACGGGCCAGCACCGCCCGGTGCGTGGCACCCGTGGAGCGCGCGGCCGTGACGTAGTCCCGCGCCGCGAGCACCTTCGTCTGGCCAGCGACCAGCCGGGCGGTTGACGCCCAGCCGAAGAAGGCCAGCGAGGCCATGATCAGCAGCGGACGGGAGAAGGAGTCGGGCACGACGAGCTGGATCGCGATCAGGAAGAGCAGTGAGGGGAAACCGAACATGAAGTCGACCACCCGCCCCAACACCGCCTCGACCCAACCGCCGAAGTAGCCGATCGACAGGCCCACCAGCACGCCGATCCCGGCCGCCAGCACGGTGGCGCCGGTGGCGATCAGCACGGACGTGCGGGTGCCGTAGGCGATCAGGGCCAGCAGGTCACGTCCCGTGCCGGGTTCGACGCCCAGCCAGTGGGTGGACGAGACACCACCCATCGGCCCGATCGGCACGCCGCCAGTGGCGGCGTCGATGGCGGCGGAGTCAAAACGAACAGGGTCCTGCCCGGTGACGGCGCTGATCAGCGGGGCGCACAGCCCCAGCAGCGCGACCATGGTCAGGCAGGCCAGGCCGATCCGGGCCTGGGTGGTGCGCAGCATTCGTCGCCAAGCGGAACGTGGACGAGGGCCTGAACTTGGACGAACGGCGGGTGGGGCAGGCTCCGGGGCCACCTCTTCGGACGAGGAGGTGGCACCCGGGATGACCGATGCCGGCTGTGTCACGGCTTCTTGAGGCCTTGGGCCAGGGCATTGGTGTAGCTCGGGAAGCTCGGGATGTACGAGCCACCGACATTGGAGCCGTAGATGAACGCGTTCTTGTTGTAGACCAGCGGCACCACCGGAGCGAGCGCCATGGCCTGCTTGTCGATGGCCGCCCAGGCGGTCTTCGACTTCGCCGCGTCGGTCTCCTGGCTGGCCGCCAGGATGGCGGCGTCCAGCGCGTCATCCGACAAGCGGGCCATGTTGTAGTTGCCGTTGCCGATCTCGGAGCTGGCCAGGATCGGCTGCAGCGCGGCATAGGCCGAGGGGTAGTCGGCCTGCCACCCGCCGAAGCCCAGGTCGAAGTCGCCACTCTTGGTCAGGGTGTCGGTGGCCTTGTCGGCGTCCTGGCTGACCACGTTCACGGTGAGGCCGACGGCCTTCAGGTCGCTGACGATCGAGCTGGCCATCGTCCCCTGCTCAGGGTTCGAGGAGTCGACGATGAGCTTGAGCGCAGGCACCGTCTTGCCCTGCAGCAGTTCCTTCGCCTTGGCCTGGTCTCCGGTCGGTTCCGCCGGGTAGAGGTCGTAGTCGGCCTGGCCGATGATGCCGGGCGGCATCAGGGTGGTGGCGATGTCGCCGCCGTATACCGGACCGCCCTGGATGGTCTGCACCTGCTGCTTGTTGACGGCGTAGTTGATGGCCTGACGCACCGCCAGGTCCTTCAGACCGGGGCGGGTGGTGTTCATCACGAGGTAACTGATCGCGCCCGAGGGGGAGACGTAGACGCGCTGCTTCAGCGATGCGTCCGCATTCACCTTCGTGATCAGCGCCGCCGTGACGGAGGGGCCGGTCGCGTTCTTGTCGTCACCGGAGTCGGAGGCCATCCGCTGGGCGGAGGTCTCCGGGTTGAGGCCCATCTCGTAGTCGATCTGGTCGGGCCAGGCCGGGCGCACGGTGTCGGTGGCGGCGTCCCAGTTCGGGTTGCGGACCAAGGTCACCTTCGAGCCGACCTGGTAGTCCTTCACCATGTACGGGCCCGACGACGGCGGGGTGTGGTCATAGGCGGGAATGCCCATGCCCTTGGTGGCGGGCACCGGTGCGAAGGCTGGCATCGAGGTGATCCAGGGCCAGTCGGCGAAGGGGCGGACGAGGTGGAAGATGATCGTCTTCTCGTCCGGCACCTCGATCGAGTCCAGGTGCTTGTCATTGGAGGGGCCGGTGTAGTCGGAGGCACCGTCGAGCAGCACCTTGTGGTAGCTCAAGCCGCCCTGCAGCTGCTCGTCGAAGCTGCGCTCCAGGCCGAACTTCACGTCGGCGGCGACGATGGCGCTGCCGTCGGAGTACTTCAGCCCGTCCTTGAGGGTGTACTTCCAGGTCTTCCCGTCGTCGGTGGTGGTGCCGGTGTCGGTGGCCAGGTCGGCGACGAGCTCGGTGTCGGCGCTGGGGTCGGTCTTCCACGCGGTCAGGCCGCGGACGATGTAGTGGATCCCCGAGGTGGCCAGATTCTGGCTCATCGCCGGGTCGAAGTGGATCTCCTTCGACGAGCTCAGGATCTTCAAGGTGCCGCCCTTGACCGGGGTCTGGGTGGTGAATGCATTGCTGCCGGCGCCCGCCGAACCGGACGCGGTGCCCGCGCCGACGGAGGTGGAAGTCGTGGGATTTGCGTTGCATCCGACCAGGCCGATCGCAGCGGTGGCGAGGCCGAGTCCGAGCAGTTCGCGACGGTTCATGACGTTCTCCTGTGATGGGGCGCCAAGTGGGCAGCGCCGAGGCTCGAGTATATGCGGCGGATATTTCTCGGTTCCTGCCCCCGGTTTCTCGGTTCCTGCCCTTGGCGCGACCGCAAATGGTTGCCCCAATCCCCTTTCGGCTGTTGGCGTACATGCGTCCAAGAAGGTTGTCCACCCCCAGTTCGCCGGTATTTTCCGGGGAGCAGACTGCATCGTCCGTTCAGAAAGAGGCTCTCGTGGCCATCAACATCAATCTTGACGCCCGCACCGACGTGGACCCCGCGGCCCAGCCGATACCTCGGTCCTTCGTCGGCCATGACCCACAGGTCTCGGACGAGATCTCGTGGAACGCGAACCGCGGCGTCTTCGTGCTGGAGGAACAGGCGCAGAACGAACGCCTCGCCACCTTCAGTCACGAGGGGCTGGTGAAACTGGTCGCCGAACTTGAGGGCATCGAGCACCTCGAGACCCCGGAGGGGCCGCGGCAAGCGCTGTTGGGACGGATCCTGCCGCCCGGCGATCCGGTGCGCGACGCGCTGGTCAACCGTGCCGTCGACTCCACCGCGCAGATCTCCAACTTCGACACCTCCGACTTGGAGTCGATGCCGGCCGCCGAGCGCTACAGCCCGCGCTCCCGGCGCACCTTCCTGCTCAACCTCTACCCCGACAAGTGGGTCTGGACGCCCGAGGACGAGGCCGACATCGTCGCCCGTACCGCCGCTGGTGCGTCGTGGCGCGAGCCGTGGATGACCGGTGGGCGTCGCCAAGGCATCGAGTCCGGCGATCGGGTCTTCCTGGTCCAGGCCGGCACTGGCAACCGCGGCATTCGCGGTGCGGGCATCGTGCACACCCCCGTCTACCAGGCCGAGCACTGGGACGATCCGAGCAAGGTCGGCAACTACGTCGACATCACGTGGGACGTCCTGCTTCCCGAGGAGCGGATGATCGACCTCTCGGTCGTCCAGCAGCGGGTGCCCGGCTACGGGTGGACACCGCAGAAGGGCGGCGTGGAGCTGCACCAGCCCATGGCCGAGCAGTTGGAGGAGCTGTGGGCCGAGCACCTCGGCGACGGCAGGCCCTCCATGGTGCGACCCGAGCCGGGCTGGTCGTCCGAGGACCCGCGACGCCGCACGCTGGGCGCCGAGGCGGCACAGCGCGCGGTCGAGCAGCTCGTCGCCGATGGCTGGGAGGTCGTGGCGGCCCACGCCGATCGTCCCTTCGATGCCGTGATCACCCGCGACGGCGAGAACCGCTTCCTGCTGGCCAAGGCGATCGAGACCGCCGGCCGCCCGGTGCACCTGAGCGCCGAGGAGGTGGAGCATCTGCTGGCGCACCCGGACGAGTGCGACCTCGCCCTGCTCAGCGATGTCGAGTTCGAGGGTGGTTCGGCGGTGCTGGGCACCGGGCAGCTGGTCATCGAGCCAGCCCGGATCAGCGTTGACGACATCCGTCCGACGCTCTACGTGTGGGAGCGCTGACTCGGGTCAGCCCGCCAACTGGACCACCAGATTGATCGAGCACGCCACCACCACCGCGCCGAACAGGTAGCTCAGCAGCGTGTGGCGCGTGACGGCTCGACGCACCACCTTGGTGGTGAGGTCGGTGTCGCTGACCTGGTAGGTCATCCCGAGGCAGTAGGCCAGGTACACGAAGTCGCGGTAGTCAGGGCTGTCGTCCTGGGGGAAGTCGATGCCCCGATCACCTTCGCCGTAGTACAGGCGCGCGTAGCGCAGCGACCACACCAGGTGGACCGTGAACCAGGACGTGAAGACGGCAGCCAGACCGAGGAGGCCCTCCACGATCCCTGAGGAACCCTCCTGCGATCCGGCGACCAGTAGTTGCCCCACACCGGCGAGGCTCGCGACAGAGGCCGTCAGCAGGCCAAAGCCGCTCGCCGCGCGTCCGCTGTCCTCCACCTGCGAGTGGTCCTTCGTGGCGTCCCCATCCATCCTGCGCACCGAGAACCAGACCAGCGCACACCACGCCGTCCCCGTGGCCACCCAGCCCCCGACCAGCGCCAGTTGCGCATGCCCGAGCAGGAGCAGTGCTGCGCCGACGAAGGATCCGACGACCAGTGCCACCCCGACGTGCAAAAGGGCTGGGCGGTGGTTGTTGGGAGCGGGCACGAGGGGTCCTTTCGACGATCGGGCGTGCACATTCTGCGCCACGGCCGTCCCGGATCGAACTGCATCCAGTGGACGAATGATCCGCACGATCTCGAACTGCTCGACCTGCTCGCAACGCTGCTGCACCATCGCGCCTGACAGGGGCGATTCTTCACGTCACGGGACCTCGACAGGCGTGGTCGCCGTGGAGACCCAGAATGGTCTCCCGGCCCCTCCTCCTAATGGTCCCCGAACTGGTGGAGAGGTCAGGGCGTCGGCATCCCGCCATTGACGTTGAGCGTCTCGCCGATCACATAGCTGGACTCCGGGGAGGCCAGGAAGACGTAGGCCGGGGCCAGTTCCACCGGGTGGCCGGCTCGACCCAGCGGGGTGTCCTTGCCGAACTTCGGCAGCTTCTCGATCGGCTGGCCACCCTGCACCTGAAGCGGCGTCCAGATCGGGCCGGGAGCCACGGCGTTCACCCGGATGCCCTTGGGCGCCAACTGCTGCGCCAGGCCCTTGGTGAAATTGTTGATGCCGGCCTTGGTGGTGGCGTAGTCGACGAGCGTCTCGGAGGGCTTGTAGGCCTGGATCGACGTCGTGTTGATGATCGTCGAGCCGGGCACCAGGTGCGGCAGGGCCGCCTTGGTGATCCAGAACATCGCGGAGAGGTTGGTGTCCAGTGTCTGCTGGAACTGCTCGTCGGTGAGCTCCTCGAGACTCTCGACGGCCTTCTGGTGGCCCGCATTGTTGACGAGGATGTCCAGTCCACCGAGCTTCTCGACGGCCTGCGACACCAGTTCGCGACAGTTCTCCGCGCTGGTGATGTCCCCGGGCAGCGGCACGGCAACGCGTCCCTCGGCCTCGACCAGTGCCTTGATCGTGTCGGCGTCCTCCTGCTCCTCGGGCAGGTAGCCGAAGGCGACGTCGGCACCCTCGCGGGCGAAGGCGATCACCACGGCGGCACCGATGCCGGAGTCACCGCCGGTGACCAGGGCCTTGCGCCCGGCCAGCCGTCCGAGGCCGCGGTAGGTCTTCTCGCCACGATCGGGCTTCGGGGTGAGGTCGGCGTCGAGGCCGGGCTCTGGCTGATGCTGCTCGGGGATGTCCAGGTCGGCGTAGGCGTCAACGGGGTTGGCAAAACTCAGCTGGGACTTCTCGGCCGGCTGGTGCATCTTCTTGGTCACGGGTCGTCCTTTCCGTATGGCGCGATCTGGGGTCGCGCTCGTCGAGATCCACGCTGCCACGGGAGGGTCGTCAGGGCACCACCCGAAGGGCGGCGGGACTGTTCGCCGGACGCTGATTGGGCTGACCCCGGCGACGCCCGGGCGGCAAGCTTCTCGGCATGGACACCGCGACCCCGCACTTCGAGTTCGTCGGCCAATGGGAGGGCCAGCTCGTCGCCACCTCTATCCACGCCGGACACGACCTGCGTCCCGAGGTGGCCGACCTGATGGTGCTGGATGAGGACGACCGCGTCCGCGAGGAAGATCCGTTCACCCACCTGATCGCGCAGCTGGTGCCGGCCAGGGTGCTGGTGAACCGCTCCCGCTTCGAGGTGGACCTCAATCGCTCGAACGACAAGGCCGTCTACCAGCGTCCCGAGGACTGTTGGGGTCTGGACGTGTGGCGTGGGGGCGCACTGCCCGACGACGTGGCCGAGCGTTCCCGCGAGGAGCACGAGTCCTTCTACGCGGCCTTGGGTGAACGCCTGGACGAGGTTGCCGCGCGCGGCCCCTTCGTCCTGTACGACGTGCACTCCTACAACCACCGTCGCGACGGGGCCGAGGCGCCCGTCTCCCCCGAGCGGGAAAACCCGGAGGTAAACGTCGGCACCGGTTCGCTGGACCGGGAGCGCTTCGGCGGCGTCGTCCACGCCTTGATCGATTCGCTGTCCCAGGCCGAGGTGAGCTGGGGGCGGCTGGACGTCCGCGAGAACGTCCGCTTCCAGGGCGCGAACCTGTGTCGGTGGGTGCACGAGCGCTACCCCGGCGTGGGCGTCGGTCTGGCGTTGGAGTTCAAGAAGACCTTCATGGACGAGTGGACGGGCGAGGCCGACAGACAGCGCATCGCCGAGCTGGCCGCCGCCCTGGCCGCCACGGGGGAACCGGTGATGGCGGCACTGGCCCAGGTGCGCTGAGCGTGCGTGCCTTCAGCCAGAACGACCGGCGCGTCGACGCGGAACTCGCGGCACTCGGCGACTCGCTGCGCTTCCTGCTCGACGTGACGCCGATGAATGCCTCCGAGGTGCGGGCACGGTGGGTCGCTGGCGACCACTGCGAGCCCGACTTCGCCTATCGCGAGCTGTCCACCGACCCGGACGTGTTGAAGGCGGGCCTGGCGCGGATCGACGTCAACACGGTGGACGACCCGACGCTGCGCTCTTTGCTGGCCGCCAAGCACCGCGAGCTCACCCAGCAGGCGGAGATGATGCTGGCCAGGAACACGTCCGACTTCCTGCCGCTGGCGATCGAGCACTACGGAGCGGTGACGCCCGGGCTGCGCGACATCGCCCGGCAGGTGATGGACGAGGTACCGCTGCCCGAGGCATCCGGCGACCCGGTCAGCGCCGAGGACTTCCTGGTGCTAGCCCAGGCCGAGATCGACTGGTACCACCAGCAAGACCCGGACGTCGTCATGCACGCCGAGATCCGCGAGGACGTCAGCGGGGTGATGGTCAGTCACGACACCCTCCTGGTGCCGAGCGGCATTCCCTGCACCGCCGACCGCGCCAATGCCCTGCTGCAGCACGAGGTCGGGACCCACCTGGTCACGCAGGTGAACGGATCCGCGCAGCAGATCACCTGTCTGGGCGGGGGGCTGGCCGGCTGCGACGAGACCCAGGAGGGTCTAGCCGTGCTGGGCGAGGTGGCCAGCGGCCAGTTCACCCGGGCCCGCTTGCGCCAGCTGGCCGGACGGGTGCTGGTGGTCGACGCAATGACCCACGGCACGCCGTTCGACGAGTGCTGGCAGCAACTGGTCAGCCGTGGCACCAAGCGTGGCAGCGCGTTCACCACCGTGATGCGGGTCTTTCGCGGCGGCGGTCTCACCAAGGACGCCTGCTACCTGCGCGGGCTGGTGGACCTCCTCTCGCACATCGAGCACGGTGGACGGCTCGACCTGATGTTCCGGGGGAAGTTCGCGCTGCGGGACCTGGGGTTGGTTGAACAGCTGGAGCGGGACGGACGTCTGGCCCCGCCCCGGCTGGAAGCGCACTGGCTGGCCATGCCCGATGCCCCAGAACGACTGGCCCGAGCAGCCACCACGCCGCTCGCCCAGCTCGTCGCCTGAGCCACCTCCATAGCTTTCTCTCCCTGACTTTCGAACCCTGACTTTCGAACCCTGAACAGGAGCACCATGAAGATCGGATTCCTCGTCAAC
>NHCFI05602__coassemble_935_pt1 | contig 19178 bp, 21 predicted proteins | sample NHCFI05602__metabat2_high_PE_006 | metagenome-assembled genome bin NHCFI05602 | reverse complement strand
AGGACACCCTGATGTACCCCCGCTCGCCCTACGGCGCCGCGAAGATGTACTCCTACTGGATCACCAAGAACTACCGCGAGGCCTACGACCTGCACGCGGTCAACGGCATCCTGTTCAACCACGAGTCGCCCCGTCGTGGCGAGACCTTCGTGACCCGCAAGATCACCCGCGCCGTCGCCGCCATCAAGGCCGGCAAGCAGGACAAGCTCTACATGGGCAACATCGACTCGATCCGTGACTGGGGCTACGCGCCCGAGTACGTCGAGGGCATGTGGCGCATGCTGCAGGTCGACGAGCCCGAGGACTTCGTGCTGGCCACCGGCAAGGGCTACACCGTGCGCGACTTCCTACAGTTCGCCTTCGAGGCCGTCGACCTGGAGTGGGAGAAGTACGTCGAGTTCGACGAGCGCTACCTGCGCCCCACCGAGGTCGACGCCCTGATCGGCGACCCGACCAAGGCCAAGGAGAAGCTGGGCTGGGAGGCAACCGTGTTCACACCGCAGCTGGCGAAGATCATGGTCGAGAACGACATCAAGCAGCTGGACGTCAGCGGCAAGCTGTGGATCGACGCGGCCGTCAATGGGGCGGGCGAGCCCCTGCCCGGTTTCAAGACCTGGAAGTGAACGAACAGGCGGCGCCGGGGAATCAACCCGGCGCCGCCGTCGTTCCCACCGCTACAGACCCCAGGGGGAATCACATGACCGAGAGCACCTACACCCCGAGCGCCCTTGACCGCTCCGCCACCGTCTACGTCGCGGGTCACCGCGGGCTCGTCGGCGGCGCCATCCTGCGCCACCTCACCGAGCAGGGCTTCACCAACATCGTCACCCGCACCCACGCGGAGCTTGACCTGACCGACCGGCAGGCCGTCTCGGACTTCTTCGCCGAGACCAAGCCCACCTGCGTCTTCCTGGCCGCGGCCAAGGTCGGTGGCATCCTGGCCAACAACACCTACCCCTACGACTTCATCAGCAAGAACCTGCAGATCCAGGTCAACGTGATGGACGCTGCGCTGGAACAGGGTGTCGACCGGTTGCTGTTCCTGGGCAGCTCCTGCATCTACCCCAAGCTCGCTGCGCAGCCCATCACCGAGGACGCGCTGCTGACCGGGTATCTGGAGGAGACCAACGACGCCTACGCGATCGCCAAGATCGCCGGCATCATTCAGGTGCAGGCCGCCCGTCGCCAGCACGGCGTGCACTGGATCTCGGCCATGCCGACGAACCTGTACGGCCCGGGCGACAACTTCTCCCCGAAGGGCTCGCACGTGCTGCCCGCCCTGATCCGTCGCTACGACGATGCGACTGCTGGCGGCGCCGACGTGGTGACCAACTGGGGCACCGGTTCACCGCGTCGCGAGTTCCTGCACGTCGACGACATGGCCTCCGCCTGCCTGCACCTGATGGAGCACTACGACGGCCCCCAGCAGGTGAACGTGGGCACCGGCACCGACACCACCATTAAGGAGGTCGCGGAGCTGATCGCCGACATCACCGGCTACACCGGCCAGGTCGAATGGGACACCAGCAAGCCCGACGGCACCCCGCAGAAGCTGCTCGATGTGAGCAAGCTCAAGGGCGAGGGCTGGTCGCCCAAGTACGACCTGCGCTCCGGCCTCGAGCACACCATCGAGTGGTACCACCAGAACAAGGACAACATCCGGGAGTGACAAGTACACGGCTGACGCGGCGTACCCTCGCCACCGCCTTGGGTGGGGCGGGGGCTGCATCGCTGTTGGCTGCGTGCACACAGGGCAACCCTGCCCCCGACGAGTCGCCGAGCGCTGCTTCCGGGCCTCGACTCGTGCTGGCCCACTACATGCCGTGTTTCCCGACGTCCTTGGACAACGCTGCCACCTCGGTGGATTACTACACCACCCAGTACCTGCGGGGGACGGGCGAAGGTCGCCGATACGCCGCCCAAGGCGGCTACCTCCGCGATCGACCCCTACCTGTCCCCGTCGGCGGTGACGACTGGCGGGCTGCGAATGCCGCACGCGAGATCGAGGTGGCGAAGAAATTTGACATCGACGGCTTCACCGTCGACCTGCTGGCCCTGAGCGGACAGTGGTGGGACAACTCCCTTGCGCTGTGGGCGGCGGCGGAGGCAACCACTGGGTTCGTCCTGGTTCCGATGGTGGACATGGATTCCCTGGGGGATGCCACCGCACAGCAGGTTGCTGACTCGATCACGCCGTTGTTGAAGAGCAGGGTCGCTGGACGGGTGGACGGGCGGGTCGCCTACGCAGCCTTCCGGCCGGAGGGCAGACCGACGTCGTTCTGGGAGGAACTCACACGACTACTCGAGAAGGCCATCGGCTCGAGTGTCGCCATGCAGGCGATCTGCCTGGACACCTCGAAAGGCGTCATCAGAAGGTTCGCTCGCACGGCCAGCCACATCGCCTCTTGGGGGCCGCGCACCCCGGAGGCCGTCCCGGATGAGGCGCGTGTCCGATCCGAGGTACTCGCAGCAGGTGCCCGTTACATCGGAACCGTCGCCATGCAGGACTATCGCCCGGTTCGGCGGATCTACGCCGAGGCTCGCAACACCTCCACATTGCGCAGCAGCTGGGAGGCGGCGATCGCCAACAAGGCGTCTTGGGTGCACGTCGCCACCTGGAACGATTATGCCGAGAACACCTGCGTGGCGCCTTCGGTCGCTCATGGCGAGGCCTTCCTGAGGATCATCGGCGGCTACGCCCGCCGCTACAAGGGTGTTCCTGCCTCGGACGAGGAGTTCATCGTGCTTACCGCACGCACGCAACTGGCGCAGGCGGTACCTCGGCTGGGCAGCTCGCGTGGTACGGCGACGCTGGGTGGTGCGGGAAGCCCGGTCGACAGGATTGAGGTGTACACCCAGACCAGCGCACCGGTCACTCTGAAGGTCACGACTGGGAACAAGCTCACCACCCTCACCCACGAGGCCGGCGCCCGCACCACCACTTTGCCTCTGACAGCAGGCGCGGTTAAGGTCCAAGCCCTACGTTCCGGTCGGGCAGTGACAGGGGTGCTGAGCACCCCCGTCGTCCAGACGAAGCCGCTCATCGGCGACTACTCCTACCACGCTGCGAGCGCCCTGATCGAGGCATGAGGGCCATCGGGCTGGCCCTAGTCGCTCAGTTGGCCCAAGAGACGCTGAAGCTCTAGGCGCCTACCGCCCTCGAAATCGTAACCAGCAATAGAGTTCTGACGTGCCCGCGGGAACGGGCACACACCCCTCGGGGATGGTTCAGGGCACTTCGGGGTGCCCGCAGCCGCGGGAAGGGCTGCGCTGAACCGGGCTCCTCGGGAGAGCCCAGCCGCACGCGGGATGCGGCATCTCGCCGACAAGGCAACCGGTCGCAACGGGATCGACCACACCTCCATCCACAAGCCGCAGGTCTTTGCCTGCTGGGCGCTCGCGTGTACGTGCGCGGGCACCCGAGACCCCGAAAGCCGAACAAGATGCCTACCCCCACCCGACGTTCCCTCCTCGCCACGCTGGCAGGTTCCGCAGTTGCGGCCGTCATGCCGTCCAGCCTCTTGCAGACGGGCACCGCAAATGCCGCCACCACGTGTCAGCCGCGCGTGATGGCCCACTACATGCCGTGCTTTCCCACCTCGCTCGACAACCTGCCGACCGCGCAGGACTACTACCAGACCCAGTACCTCCAGCCCAGCGGTGAGAACTACCGCTACGCCAAGACCGGTGGCTACCTGCGTGACCGCCCCATGGGTGTTCCGGTGGCCTCCGGCAACTGGCGCGTCGTCAATGCGACCCGCGAGGTGGCGACCGCCAAGGCCTATGGCATCGACGGTTTCACCGTCGACATCTTGACCCTGAGCGGCCAGTTCTGGGACAGCGCGGTCGCACTGTGGCGCGCTGCGGAGGCAACCACTGGCTTTGCCGTAATGCCGATGGTCGACATGGACGCATTGGGGGGCACCAGCGCCTCGCGCATCGCCGCCGTGTTGGCCCCGTTGCTCAAGAGTCGCGCCAGCGCCCGCATCGATGGCAGCATCGCCTTGGGTGCCTATCGTCCCGAGAGCCAGCCCATCACCTTCTGGAAGACGCTGATCAGCCTGCTCAGCCGTGCAATCGGTTCCCCGGTGGGGTTCCACGCGGTGCTGCTGGATAGTTCGGCCACCAATGTGGACAGCTTCGCAAGGATCTCCACACACATCGGGTCGTGGGGACCGCGCAGTCCGGAAGAAATAGCTGATGAGGCAAGGGTGCAGTCGCTGGTTGTCGCCGCAGGTGCCAAATGGATCGGTGTCGCCGCCACGCAGGACTACCGGCAGGTCTGGGGGGTCTATTCAGAAGCCCGCAACACGGAGACTCTGCGCAGGTCTTGGCAGATGGTTACTGCCAAGAAGGCCGCATGGGTGCACATCACGACTTGGAACGACTACTCCGAGAACACCGGTATCGCCCCCTCGGTCAATCACGGCTACTCGTGGCTGCGGATGACCAGAACCTATGCCCGGCGCTTCAAGGGACAGGGCGACTCCCGCGAAGAGTTCGTTGTGCTGAGCGCACGACGCCAATTCGCCAGGAGCATCCCCACCCTGGCCACTTCGCGGGCAACTCCCACTCTGAGCTTCCCCACCACCCCCACGGATCGCGTCGAAGTGTTCACCCAGACCGTTCGGCCGGTCACCTTGGTAATCACAGTCGGGAACCGGACGACCCGAATCAACCACGCTGCCGGCGCTCAGGTGTCGACACTTCCGCTCGGGGCGGGCACGGTGCGAGTGCGCGCTGAGCGTGCCGGCGCTCCAGTCTCCAGCACGGTGAGCACTCCGGGCGTTCTCAACAAACCGCACTTCGGTGACTACAGCTATTACGCCGGGAGTGCGACCATCCGCTGAGGCGGTTGACGTCGCGAAAGGGGCCAGTGCTCCTCAGATAGGTCGGCGCTGGCCACTTCGCCGCTCAAAGACCGAGCTTCTGCTTCACTTCGGCGGGGCCATGCCTGCACGTCGAAGCCGTGGGTCACCATCAGTGCGATCGCGGCTCGCTCCAGACCGAGCCCGGCGCAGGCGCCGTGGGCCAGGGACCCGTCCGGCAGCGTGATGGTGAAGTTCTCCCCGAAGTGGGTGCGGTGTGCATTCCCGGAGGCCACCGCCGTCTGGCGGTCGTCGAGAAAACACCACTCGTCACCCCCCCCGATCGACGAAGGATGAGGGACAGTCTGCCATCGCCCAAGCTGTTGTCGACCCGGGCCCGGATATGACTAGGAGATTTGGTTGTCCGCTGCTGGCAAGCCCGGCTGATCTTCGGTTTCGACGGCCCCAGCGGGAGCAGGGGGTGACGCGTCCGGAGTCGCGTCAGCGGCTGTTCCCGGACGTCCACCCCGGGCCCGTGCGGCGCGGCAACGATCCATCTCCGAGAGCACCAGCTCGCGGGCGACCTGCTCGTCCAGGTAGGGGATCGTCATCCCGAGGATGCCGGCGGTGGTGTCGACGGACACGTCCGCGAGGTGCACCCGGCGCAACAGCGGGCCCTGGGTGAGGTGCACCGACTGGGCGCGGGCATGCGCGACGATCGTCATCGCCCGCCGGATCGCGCCGCCGACCGACACGATCACCTCGTCGTCGTAGCCCCACCAGCGGTAGGGCAGCCCGATCGGCTCGAACCAGCGCGCGACCTTCGGCGGGTGGCGACGCTCGATCCGGTCGACGCGGAAACCGGGCCAGATCTGGTCGAGCACGAAGCACACCTCGTCCCAGGTGCCGGCGGGCAGCAGCACGTCGCTACCGGCCTTGCCGTCCTCGCCACCGTTGTTGCCCAGCACGTCGATGCGCACGCGGAACAGTCCGAATGGGCGCCACGGCAGCTGCTGGATCACCGAGACGCCCTGAATGCGGTCGACCGGAACCGTCTGCGAGACCAGCGAGGTCATGCCGCGGCTGATCTTGAGCGCGCCCGAAGCGGTGCGGATCAGCTGGTAGTTCCACTGGCCCATCAGGTTCCTGGCGACCAGACCCCAGATCGCGGTGACCAGCGGGATCACGATCGCAAGGCTCACCGCTCCGGCCTTGAGCCACACCGAGATCGCCGCCGGGATCGCGAAGCCGACGACGATGCCCACCATCTCCAGGGAGATCAGCGCGGCCAGGACGATGCGCTGCGGACTCACCCGCAGCAGGGTCACCTCGTCGTCGTGACGGTCGACGAATCGGTCGTCCACGTGCGGAACGTTCAGTCGCGGTCCGTGGGCGGGGTGGGTGGCGTCCACCGGTTGCGGGACGACCGGTGGCAGGGCCGGGGATTTACCATGGGCCCGGGAGATCAGGTGGTTGCGCAGGCCGTAGGCGCGGTCGCGCGTCAGGTACTCGATCGTCTTTCCCTGCCCGGCGCCGACGTCGATGTGCAGCCGGGCCAGCCCCAGGAGTCGGGCGGCGAAGGGCTGCACCACGTCCACCGACTGGATCTTGCTGAACGGCACCCGGTCGGAGTTGTGGGACAGGAAGTTGCGCTCGATCAGCACCTGCTGGTCGTCGATCAGGAAGCGGGTGAAGCGCCAGTTGAAGTAGCCGCTGATGATCGTCAGGGCCAAGATCGTGCCACCCACGCCGGCCAAGGCCCACAGCAACCGGGCATCGGGACGCCCGGGGTCGTTGAGGTGTTCGACGGCATCGCGTCCGAAGTAGACGACCAGGCCGACGAGTCCGATCCAACCCTTGACCAGGGGAGTCAGGGGATGGGGGCGTTCCATCACGACGGCGGGCCCCTCGACAGGCTCTGGAAGCGGTCGGGGTCCAGCCTCGGGGAGCGGGGACGTCACAGGCCGACCGCCTGCTGCTCACCCAACTCGCTGAGGCGGTCGCGCAGGCGCTCCGCCTCGGCCGTCGGCAGCCCGGGGATCGAGGCATTCGTCCCAGCAGACGCCGTTTCCAGATGCACCGTCGCCAGACCGTAGCGCTGCTCGATCGGGCCGGAGTTCATGGTGACCACCTGCATGCGCCCATAGGGGACGACGGTCATCGTCCGCTCCCACAGACCGTGGCGGATGTACAGGTCGGTCTCGCGTTCGCAGTAGCCCCAGGAGTCAGCGATGCGGCGCTGGCGCGACCAGCGGTAGGTGGTCCATGCCAGACCCACGACGGCGACGACCACGGCCGCCCACCAGTGCCAGAAGAAGGCCGGCAGCGCGATGACCGCGAAGAAGACCGGCCAGGTCAGCCACACCATCAAACGCTTGAGCCGGGCGTAGTTGGGCGACAGGGGCTTCCAGTGGAGGTCGGGGGCGGTGAACAGGTCAGGCGCGGTGGACACTTCGCTCATCGGCTGAGCCCCAGGCGCTTGGCCAGCCCGACGTGGTCGGGGCCGTAGACCTTCACTTCGCCCATCAGCGCGAAGCCAGTGATGACGATTGTCGGCGCTCCCGGACCGCCGGGGCGCAGGCCCGAGATCTTGGCTTCGCTCATGATGTTCGACGTCCGGATCTCGACGTTGACGCCCGCGGGCACCGTGACCTTGAGGGTGCCCATGACGACATTCACGCTCATGGTGCAGTAGTTCGCGTCCAGGGTGCCCTGGCTGAGGTCGAGAATGACCTCACCCATGATCGCGGTCGCGGAGGAGCGCTCGGGCAGGCGGGCCGTGGTGCCCTCAAGGCGGTGGGTGCCCATCACGGTGGTCCAGGAGTCGGTGCTGCCGGGGTTCGCGCGGACGACCGCAGTGCCGGGACGCGACGACGGGGCGAGCTGCTGGCCCACAGCCGTCAGGTCGCTGGTCAACGGCACCAGATCCCCGAAGGTCTTCGCGGCCCACGCGGCGTTCGTCCGCTCGTCGTGCTCGGCGAGGCTCAACCGCCCTTCGGCGTAGGCATCGTTCAGCAGGTCGACGACCTGTTGGCGATCACTGTCACCACAGCGCAGCACTGAGCGGTCTGGCACGTTCGTCATGAGTCCAGCCTAGTTCCCGGCAGTGTCGGGGCGAATCGTCCGCTGACGGAGCCAGTGCGCTCGTAGTCGCGGAAAGTCCCTTGTCAGGTTGGCCGGAGTGGGCCAAGGTTGGCGACATGACTGAGAAGCCGACACCGGATGAGCCGCAGGACCCTCGCGATCGGATGAAGGCGGCCCTGGAGGCCAAGAACGCCAAGTCGCGCCAGGGTGCCGATGGGCAGTCAGCGCACCTGTCGGGCCATGGCCCCAAGGCCGTCGCCAAGGCTGCGGGCAAGCGGGAGTTCCGTCGCAAGTCGGGCGGGTAGGAGGGACGATGAAGTTGGCTGAGGCGCTCGCCGAGCGCGCCGAAGTACAGGCGCGGTTGGACGAGCTGAAGCGACGGGCCGTCGCGTCGGCCCGGGTGCAGGAAGGTGACGTGCCCGAGGAGGATCCGACGGCACTGATGGCTGAGGCGGAGCGGTTGATGGACCGGCTGGCGGAGCTGGTGCGGCGGATCAATGCCACCAACTCGGTGACCCCCTTCGAGGGAATCGGCACCATCACCGACGCCATCGCCGAACGTGACCTGGCCGCCCGTCGACGGACCTTCAACGCGGAGGTCGCCGATGCAGCGTCCGCCCGGATGGACCGCTACACGCGCACCGAGGTCAAGTTCGTCTCCACCGTGGACGTGGCGCGGGTCAGGGCCAACGCCGACGCGGCAAGCAAGCGCTACCGCGAGCTGGACACCGCCCTGCAGCAACTGAACTGGAGCACCGACCTGGTCTGAGCCGGAAGCAGGTAGTCGCGTCAGCGTATGCCAAGCCCACGGCGCCGGGGGCCAAACCGGTGCCTCATCCTGCAACCCTCTGGGCGGGGGCCCTGGGCGAAAGCCCGCACAGTTCACGCCCTGCACGGTTGACATGGGTAGGGAGCACGACGAACACCTCACCACCACGGCACGGGGGCGCGACGAGGGAGGGTCCGGGGACCTTCCGACTCAGATGCATGCGCGCCAGGAGCGGGAGTCGCAGTCACACGGCGCTCTGGAGGATGGCCAATGTCCTCAGATCCAGAAAGCGTTGCCCGTGCTGATGAAGCCTCGAGTGTTCGAGGGGCGTGAGGGATTTCGAGGACGTGGGATCCGATGGTTCCCGTTGCGCCGGTCACCAGGATGGGACTGCTCGGCGAGTCACCCCTGCATCTTGGCGGGGTGTCGCGTCAGCGTCCGGGCATGAAGAGAGCGGGCGACGGGAATCGAACCCGCGTGTCCAGCTTGGGAATCCGGACGACCGGGCGGTCTGAGCGTGGATGCAGGCATGGAAGCGCTGCAGTGGTGACCGTGGATGGCCGTGGTTGCCGAGTGATTGCGCACGATTGGGCACGGCGGCACGGCTGGTGTTTGGTTTCGTGAGAACTCTGCGGAGCGGGTCAGGCGGCTTGGTGTTTGGGCGTGATGGTGATCTGGCCGCCCAGGGCTTCGATGACCTTGGCGATGGTCTGGAAGGACGGGTTGCCGGTGGTGCTGAGGGACTTGTAGAGGGACTCGCGGCCGACGCCGGCGGTGCGTGCGATGACGGTCATGCCCTTGGCCTTGGCGATGTCGCCGAGGGCGGCCTGGAGGAGCTGGGGGTCGCCGGTGCGGGCGGCCTCGTCGAGGTAGGCGAGCATGTCGTCGGTGGTCTCGAGGTAGTCGCTGGCGTCCCAGCGGCGGACGGTGATGGTCATTGCTGGTCCTTTCGCAGGTGGATGGCGAGAGTCTTGGCCTTGTCGATGTCGGCTTGTTGGGTGGTCTTATCGCCGCCGATGAGCAGGAGGACGATGGCGTCGCCCTTGTGGGTGTAGTAGACCCGGTACCCGGGACCAAAGTGGAAGCGCATCTCGAGGACCTGGTCTCCGACGGGTTTGAGGTCGCCCACCATCTCACCCTGTAGTTGGCAACGGCGCAGGGTGATGCTGATGCGCGCTCTCGCCTGGGTGTCCTTGAGTTTGCGGAACCACTTGTCGTAGGTGTCCGTCGTGAAGATCTCCTCGCGAGGAGTGTATCTCACCGGATACGAAAGCGGGTTGCTTGGGTTCACATACCCGGCGGGCCGGGTGGGGTGCGATGGATCGCGGGGCCGTGTCTACCAGCACGCCACAGTGCACCGGGACTAGGCCATTGCGGAGTTCCTGGACCGCCTCATGAAGGGCGGTGCCGCGAAGTGACTAAGCACGATTGCGCACGAAATGGCCACTGCTATGTGCTCTGGAATGCTCGAAGGGCCTCGCCAACTCTGTGTTGGCAAGGCCCTTCGTGGTGGAGCGGGCGACGGGAATCGAACCCGCGTGTCCAGCTTGGGAAGCTGGCGCTCTACCATTGAGCTACGCCCGCGTGCCGTGAACGGCTACGCCACTCTAGCGCATCTGGCCGGTCAGCGGCGGGCGAGGACTGCTTCGGTGACTTGGTCGAAGATCGCCCGATCCAGCGCAGAGCCGGTGCGGCGAACCCGATGGGCGTCCACCCGGATGATGCGGTCGAGCCGGACCTCCGAGGGGCGGCCCCTGGAGTCCCAACTGCCCGTCCCCACGTCCATCCAGTGACGACCGGCGCGGGCCTCCTGTGCCTCGTCCCGGTCGTGGTCCTTGGACGTCAGCGGCAATCCCAACAACCACGAACCATCGCGCCCGATCAACAGCACGGGGCGGTCCTTGCCCTGGTAGTGGTCTTCCTCGTAGGGCACCCAGCACCAGACGACCTCGCCCGGGTCGCCGAGGCGTCCGGCCTGTGGGCAGTACTCGATCGACGGACGCCCGGCGAAGTCACCGGGGTATGCGGGCCCCTCGGGCCCCGCGACAGGCTCGGGGGCCGTGGTCGGGGACGTGCTCTGCCTCGGCGTGCGCTGGTTCGGCGTGCGCTGCTTCGAGGTGCGCTGGTTCGACGTGCGCTCGCGCAGTTGCTGGCGCAGCACATCCGTGGCGACACGTCCCAGAGCCCGGAGCAGGGAGTCCATCAGCGCCATCAGCGGAACCTGGGCAGGGCGCCGTAGACGACATGGTCGGGGGTGCGGCGCGGCACGATCACCGAACCGGCGCGGAACTCGTCCCAGTGCCGGAAATAGCGGCTCACCGCGGGCAGCCACAGCAGCGCGGCACCGATCGCGGCCAGCGGCAGCGCAGGCAACGCCCACGAGTTCATCGCGAAGGCGCCCAGCGCCACGACCGTCGCGACGATCGCGGCCGGGCGCGACCAACGGTAACCGTTCCAGGCGTTGAATCCGGCGATCGCGGGAGCGGCCGTCATCAGGCCACCGAGCGCGAACATCAGCACCACCGCGACGATGGACCGCCAACCGCCCGGGCGGGGTTGCCACCACTCGATGATCTTCACCGCGTGGGGGAAGGTGTGCATGTGGATCGCGTCCCACCACCCCTTCGCCAGCGACACGGCAGCGACGGCGGCGGACGCGTACAGGAAGGACATCGCGACGACCATCCACTTCGAGCGGCGGGGCTGCCCGGTCGCGGGACTGATCGGTACCTGCGGACGCAACTCGTCCAGCGGGGGCAGGGTCTCGATGACCTGTGGCCCGGTGTGCGTCGCGACGTTCTCCACCCGGCAAGCCTAGCCGTTGCCCCGCGATGCCAGCCTACGACCGGTTGGACAGGGCCGTGCGCATCGTCTGGACGGCCGGCTGGAGCTCCCAGGGGAGGGTGACGTCGAGACGGCGGTTGCCGGCTGCGGGGATCACCTGCAGCCCGGCGGCGGTGGTCCGGGTCGCCAGCAGCACCCGGTCACCGGGGACGAGCGTCCTGTCACCCTCGACCAGGACGAGGCGATGGTCAGCAGTGTCTGCGCCGCCCACTTGCATCACCTCGACCGTGCCGGGCAGGCTGCCGAACAGGTTGCCCAGCACGGTCACCTCGAAGCGCGTCCGGGGCAGGCCCGAGCCGGTGTCGGTGCCCAGCAGACGGACGACGTCCGCGACGAGCACGTGGTCGGCGCTCTCGGCGACCTGCGCGGTCGACATCCGGTTGCCGGCAGCCTGGACGATCTGCACGTGGGTGGCAGGCGGCTGGTCGGTGTGCACCATCGAACCCACGCCCAGCAGCGCAGCGGCAAGCGCCGCGACGGCCAGTGACCGGGTGTTCATGATGGGACCTCTTCCGGGGGGTGCCACCAATGTGCACCGCGCCTGTCCCGAACCCCAGTGCAGCCCTGTTTCCGTTACAGAGTTGGGATAGAACCGATACCTGCCCGTCACCCGTTCGGAGGTGAGTGGTCATCCGCGGGCCACGGACGCGCGCAGGAAGGCCTGCCAGGTGGCCTGCTTGCGCAGGTCCGAGACGCCAACCTGGTCGAGCACCGGGCCGGCGATCGTCCGGGTGTCGGACCACTCGCCGGACACCTCGCCCTCACGCCCCCACAGTGCCAGGCAGACCGCCTGCACCGCTTGGTTCTGCACCCGGGAGCCGCGGTCAAAGGTGCTCATCCCGGTGCCGGAGATGCCGTTGTCGACGTGGATGTGGTTGCGGTGCGCCTCGTCGAAGTGGTGGGTGAGCACGTAGGCGAAGTGCAGGTGCAGGCTCGCGGCCAGGGTCCAGTAGCGGCGCGTCAGGGTGGCGCGGCGGGTGGCGTCCACCTCGTCCCACAGGTCGGTCCGGCAGCTGACCAGCAAGGTGTCGCCCGAGCGCAGCCGGGAGATGTCGAAGGCCCGTCCCTCGGCATGCCACGAACGGCAGTCGTCCTTGGGGACATAGGCGCCATAGCTCCACACCTGCCGCACCCCGCTGTAGCGCGAGCTCGTGTTCCAGTCGGCCAGCCAGCGTTGCAGCTGGGTGTGGAAGCCAGCCTTGAAGCGCATCGGCTGTGGTTTCTGGTCGATCTCGTAGACCAAGGCGGCGCTGCCGAGTCGTCCGGTGTTGAGCAGGGACGATGGGTCGACGCACGACGCGCGGGGCTGCTCGCCCGCGTCGGTGCCCCAGGGGGCATCAGTCGCGCTGGCCAGCGGGAACCTTCGCCAGGCTTCGACCAGTCCGGCACCGGCCGCCGTGGCGGTCGCGGCGCCCCCAGCAGCCAGCAGGGTGCGGCGCTTGAGCTGGGGCCGGTCGTCGGGCATGGGCCAAGCCTAAGCGCCCGCCGTGCGGGCAGGGATCGGACGTGGGCGCCGACTCGGGGCGGGAGCTACGACCATGGTCGCAGGCCTAGGGTGTGGCGGGTGATGACACCGCGCTGGCAGACCGTCCTGTTCGACCTCGATGGCACCCTGTGCGACACGATCGGGTTGATCATCGCCAGCTACCAGCACTCCCTTCGCGAGGTGCTCGGCTATGAGGAGGACGAGCAGGTGATCCGCGGGTGGATCGGCAAGACCCTGGCCGACACCTTCAGCGCACACGAGCAGGCGGCGCTGCTGGAGAGCACCTATGTCGAGTACAACCTCGCGAACCTGGCCCGCCTGCAGCGCGGCTACGAGGGGGTCCGGGAACTGGTCGCGGAGCTGGATGCCGCTGGGGTGAGGTGCGGGATCGTCACCAGCAAGCGCACCGCCACCGCGCACCTCAGCCTGGAGGCCGCGGGCCTGGACGCGATGATCGAAGTGCTCGGCGCGATGGAGGACTCGACCCACCACAAGCCCCACCCCGAGCCGCTGTTGAACGCGCTGGCCAAGCTCGGCAGCTCGGGGGAGGGCGTCGTCTACGTGGGCGACGCGACGGTGGACCTGCTGGCCGCCTCGGCGGCTGGCTTGGCCGGGATTGGGGTGCTCTGGGGCGCCGGGGTGCGGGCAGACCTGGAGGTGTTGCCGCACGAGGCGATCTGCGCGACGGTTTCCGAGCTCCGGGAGGCGCTGTTCGTCCCGTCTGAGGGCGTGGTGTCGGCGGATAGCGCTGAAAACCGGACCTGAGCGGGGTGGATCCGCGATTGGCACGTTCACATCGCCAAATCCGTCCGGTTTTCAGCCATGTCCGCGGATGGGCGTGCCCGGAGGGGTGCTCAGGCGGTCCGGCGGCGCAGGGTGAAGGTGCCCAACGCCAGGGCGACCACGCTGAACGCCACCAGAATGGCGATGTCTTTGGCCACGTCGCTGCCGCCGTCGGTGCGGGTGGCGAGGGTCTGCATCGCGTCCACCGCATAGCTGAGCGGGAGGACGTCCGAGAGCTGGCGCAGGCCGTCGGGCAGCTTGTCGCGGGGGACCAGCAGCCCACACAGGAAGAACTGCGGCAGGATCATCACCGGCATGAACTGGATCGCCTGGAACTCCGTGCGAGCGAAGCCGGACGCGAGCAGCCCGAGCGCGGTGCCCAGGATCGCGTCGCAGACCGCCACCACGATGAGCTGCCACAGGGGCCCAGCCATCTCCAGGCTGCACACCCAGATGGCGAAGCCGACGGCGACCAGCGCCTGCACCAGCGCGACGATCGCGAAGGCCAGGCCGTAGCCGGCCATGAAGGAACCCTTGCCGAGCGGAGTGGTGAGCAGGCGTTCCAGCGTCCCCGACTGGCGCTCGCGCAGCGTCGCGATCGATGTGACCAGGAACATCACCACCAGCGGGAAGACCCCCAGCAGCGACGGGCCCACCCGGTCGAACATCATCGGCTGGTCCTGGTAGACCCAGGCCATCAGCCCGAGCAACACGCAGGGCACGACGAGCATCAGCGCGATGGTGCGGGGGTCGTTGCGGAGCTGGTGCAGCACGCGCTGGGCGGTGAGGATCGTGTCGCGCATCTCAGGCCTCCACGGCTGTCGTCGGGGCCTGGGCCTGGGGGTCGTTGTCGATCAGGTACAGGAAGGCCGACTCCCCGTCCGCCTGCCCGGTGCGGCGCAACAACTCGTCCGGGGCCTCGGCGGCGAGGATGCGTCCCTCACGCAGCAGGATGAGGGTGTGGCAGCGGGTGGCCTCGTCCATCACGTGCGAGCTGACCAGCAGGGTGCGGCCCTCGGCGGCGAGGCGGTGGAAGAGGTCCCACAGCGAGCGGCGGGTGACCGGGTCGAGGCCGACGGTGGGCTCGTCGAGGACGAGCACCTCCGGCTGCCCGACCAGCGCCGCGGCCAGGGATGCGCGGGAGCGCTGCCCGCCGGAGAGGGTGGCGACGAGCTGGTCGGCGTGGTCGGTGAGCCCGACCTGTTCGATGGCGGCGTCAGCGTCGGCGTGTGACTTGCGCAGCAGGGCCCCGAAGTAGCGGACGTTCTGCCGCACGGACAGGTCGTCGTAGACGCTCGGTGCCTGGGTGACGTAGCCGACGCGGTGGCGAAGGTCCTTGTCACCGGCGGGCAGGCCGAGCACGGAGATGGCGCCCGACTTGACCACCTGCACGCCGACGATGGAGCGGATCAGCGTCGACTTGCCGCCGCCCGAGGGCCCGAGCAGGCCGGTGACCTGGCCGGCGGGAATGTCGAGGGAGAGACCGGGTAGTACCTTCCGTCCGCCGCGGACCACCACCAGGTCGTTGATCGTGATGGCTGGGGGCATGGAGGGTCCGCTGCGGCGGGCCCCGGGCTCAGCCACGGCGGGGGTCCAGTTGGCGCTGGCGGGCGGCGGCCAGGGTTTCCTGCAATTCGGTGCGCAGGCTCGTCCACTCGTTCGGAGCAAACCAGCGGACGTCGTGTGACTCCGCGCTGACGACGGGTGGGACGTGTGGTGCGAGCACCAGGAAGCGGACGTCGAAGTGCCGCGTCGGGCCGGCCGAACCGCGGCAGGTGATCGGATGGACGTCCAGGTGCACGGGCACTGGATCGATGACCAGGTCGGGCAGCCCGGTCTCCTCACCCGCCTCGCGCAGGGCGGCGGCCGCGAGGGTTTCGTCCATTGTCTCCTCGACGTGGCCACCGGGCTGCAGCCACGCGCCGGCGATCTTGTGGTGCACGAGGCAGGTGTTGCCGTCGGGGTCCAGCACCAGCGCGGAGGCGGTGAGGTGCCCCGGGAGGCAACTGCGGCGGCAGACGTCCTCGCGGGAGTCGATGATGCCCAGGTAGGCCTCGCGGAGCGCCTGCTGGCCGGGCGTCGACGCGTCCCAGTCAGCCAGCGTCGCGCGGGCGGCGGCGCGCAGGTCGCTCATGCCTCGCCTCGCAGGGAGCGGCGGGCCACCTCGGCGAGCAGGTGGGCGCCGTCGACGAGGACGGAGTCGTCATAGCGGGCCAGCGGGGAGTGGTTGTTCTCCAAGGTGGCCGGGTCGGCGTCCGCCGCCACGGCGGAGTAGAGCAGGAAGGCTCCGGGGACGGCCTCAAGTACGCGGCTGAAGTCCTCCGAAGCGTTCATCGGATGCGCGAGGTCGGCCCACCGGTCATCCCCGAACTCGTCGCGCACGGCGCGACGCGCCAGCTGCACCGAAGCCTCGTCGTTCACGGTGGCGGGGTAGTCCCGTTCCAGGTCGATGTCGACCTCGACGCCGTGGGCGCTGGCGATGCCGGTGAGCAGTGGACCGATGAGTTCGAAGACGCGGTCCTGGGTCTCCCGGCTGAAGGCGCGGATGGTCGCGTTGAACTCGGCAGTGGCGGGGATCACATTGCGCGCCGTGCCGGCGGCGACGCGTCCGACGGTGATGACGGCCGGGTCGAAGACGTCGACATTGCGGGTCACGAGCACCTGCAGGGATGTGATCATCTCCGCCATCGCGGGTACGGGATCCTTGGCGAGGTGGGGGGTCGATCCGTGGCCGCCCTTGCCGCGGATGGTCACGTCGAGGGTCCCGGAGGTGCTCATGACAGTGCCGGGACGGCTGGTGAACAGCCCGGGTGGCATGTGCGCAGCCCAGACGTGCAACGCGAAGGCCTGGTCGGCGCGACGTCCGGCTGCTTCGAGGATGCCCTCGTCGATCATGATTCCGGCGCCGTTGTTGCCCTCCTCGCCCGGCTGGAACATGAAGACCACGTCGCCGGGTAGTTCGTCGCGCTGGGCGCTGAGGTGACGGGCCGCGCCCACCAGCATCGCCATGTGCAGGTCGTGGCCGCAGGCGTGCATGGCGCCATTGGTGGACGCGTAGTCGAGCCCGGTCTGCTCGGTGACCGGAAGGGCGTCCATGTCGGCGCGCAGCAGGACGACCCGCCCGTTCCCGTCGTGGGCGCCGCCGCGCAGCACGGCGGTGATGGACGTCAGTGCGGCGCCAGTGGTGACCTCGAGCGGCAGGCCCTCGAGTTCGCGGAGCAGCCGGGCCTGGGTCTTCGGCAGCTGCAGGCCCACCTCGGGTGCGCGGTGCAGTTCGCGGCGTAGGGCGACGAGGTCGGTCATGGTCCAACCCTAACCAGCGGAGAGTGGGCGGTCCGTACGCTCGCGGCGAAGCCCGGTGTGGTTCATGCCCACCAGAGTGGGACAGCTGACAGACTCTGGACGCACGACCCCTCATCGTCGACAACGGAGGAAACCATGGCTCGTCTGGGTGGCCCCATCGCCTGCATCATCGCCGGTCTCGTGCTGGCCCTCGCCGTAACCGATCGCCTCAGCGGCGTCGACCTCACCATGGTCGGTTGGATCCTGACGGGAGCCGGTGCGCTCTGGCTGGTCCTGTCGCTGCTCACCGCTCGTCCGCGTGGCACCGTCACCCGGGAGACCACCAACGTCGCCGGGCCCACCGGCACGGACCGTCTCGTCGACCGTGAGGTTCGTCACGACGTCCAGTGATGTCCCAGGGTCTCCAAGACACGGCCCCGCACCCGATTCGGGTGCGGGGCCGGTTCATTTCCGCCTCAACCCGTCTCGATTTGCGAGATCACGACCAGGTCACGACATCCACGACACCTGTTGGTGGCGGCGCCGATGGCCAGCATGGCCAGGCCGATGACCACGGCGGCGTAACCGGGATGGGCGGTCTCATTGCCCAACTCGTCCATGCTCTGCTCTGTGCACTGGAGCGCGGCGGGTGCAGCGTCTCTGCTTCCAGCACGCGCGGAAGGGCTGGTTGGCTTGCACCTGATCCGAAGAAATCTCCAGAGCCTGTCCGCAGACAGCGCGACAGGCCCCCGCCTGGTTGGGTGGGGGCCTGTCGGACAGCTTGTCAAAGGCTGTTGATCATGGTCCCGATCAGGGCTTCATCGTGCCCTCGGCCAGGAACTTCGAGTGCCACGACAGCGACTTGGTGAGGTCGTGCGGGGTGTGCTGGCCATTGGCGACCTTGCGCGCGTGCTCGAAGTAGTCGAGCAGTGCGGGCTTGTAGTCGGGGTGGGCGCAGTTCTCGATGATCTTCTTCGCGCGCTGGCGGGGAGCCAGGCCACGCAGGTCGGCGATGCCCTGCTCGGTGATGATCACCTGCACGTCATGCTCGGTGTGGTCGACGTGGTTGACCATGGGGACGATCGCCGAGATGGCGCCGCCCTTCGCGGTCGACGGCGACACGAAGGCCGAGAAGAAGGCGTTGCGGGTGAAGTCGCCCGAGCCGCCGATGCCGTTCTGCATCTTCGAGCCCATGACGTGGGTCGAGTTCACATTGCCGTAGATGTCGGCCTCGATCATGCCGTTGCAGGAGATGACGCCCATGCGGCGGATGGCCTCGGGGTGGTTCGAGACATCCTGCGGGCGAAGGATGATCTTCTTCGCGTACTCGGACGCGTTGTCGTTCATCTTGTTCGCGTACTCGGGCGACAGGGAGAAGGCGGTGGCCGAGGCAACCGTCAGCTTGCCGGAGTCGAGCAGGTCGACCATGCCGTCCTGGATCACCTCGGTGTAGGAGGTGAGGTTCTCGAAGGGGCCCTCGAGCAGGCCGGCCAGCACGGCGTTGGCGATGTTGCCGACGCCCGACTGCAGCGGGTTCAGGTTCTCAGGCAGGCGACCGGCCTTGACCTCGGAGCTGAAGAAGTCCAGCAGGTAGCCGGCAATCTTCTTCGAGTCCTCGTCCAGCGGCTTGAAGGGGCTGTTGCGGTCGGGATCGCTGGTCTCGATGACGGCGACGACCTTGTTCGGGTCGATGTCGTAGACCGGCTTGCCGATGCGGTCGGAGGGGGACGTGATCGGCAGCGGCTTGCGGTTCGGGGGCAGCACCGCGATGTCACCGTAGATGTCGTGCATGCCGTACAGGCCCTCGGACTGCCACTCGTTGACCTCGATGATGATCTTGTCGGCCTGCTCCAGGTAGGTGCGGTTCATGCCGACCGAGGACGAGGGGACGACCGAGCCGTCCTCGAGGATCATGGTCGCCTCGATGACGGCGACGTTGATCTTGCCGAAGTAGCCGTAGGCGATCTGGTTGGCCAGGTGCGACAGGTGGATGTCGCTGTAGAAGGAGGTGCCGTCGTTGATCTTGGCCCGCATGGTCGGGTCGGACTGGTAGGGCGTGCGGAAGCCGACGCCACCGGTCTCGGCCAGCGCACCGTCGAGCTCAGGGGCGGTCGAGGCGCCG
>NHCFI05602__coassemble_926_pt1 | contig 19764 bp, 19 predicted proteins | sample NHCFI05602__metabat2_high_PE_006 | metagenome-assembled genome bin NHCFI05602 | reverse complement strand
AACGAGGCACCAGTAACGAGGCACCAGTAACGAGGCACCAGTAACGAGGCACCAGCAACGGAAAACCGCGCCGCCACCCCTGTTGGGTGGCGGCGCGGTTTGCGTTCGTGATGGGTCAGTTCTCGCGGTGCGCCAGGTAGTAGTCGATCAGGCCCTGGGTGGACGAGTCCTGCTTCGCCTTGGCGTCCTGGTCGCCCTGGACCGCCGGGGCGATCTGCAGCGCCAGCTGCTTGCCGAGCTCGACGCCCCACTGGTCGAAGGAGTCGATGCCCCACACGATGCCCTCGACGAAGGTGATGTGCTCGTACAGGGCGATCAGCTCACCGACCACGGCCGGGGTCAGCCACGAGGCCATGATCGAGGTCGTCGGCTTGTTGCCCGGGAAGGTGCGGGCCGGGACGATGGCCTCGGCCGTGCCCTCGGCACGTACCTCGTCGGCCGTCTTGCCGAAGGCCAGGGCCGCGGTCTGGGCGAAGAAGTTGCTGAGGAAGAGCTCGTGGACGTCCGTCTCCCCGTCCTTGACCGGGTGGGCCGGGTTGGCGACGGCGATGAAGTCGGCCGGGATCAGCTTCGTGCCCTGGTGGATCAGCTGGTAGAAGGCGTGCTGGCCGTTGGTGCCGGGCTCGCCCCAGAAGATCTCGCCGGTGCCGGTGGTGACCTCCGAGCCGTCCCAGCGGACGCGCTTGCCGTTGGACTCCATCGTCAGCTGCTGCAGGTACGCCGCGAAGCGGTGCAGGTACTGCGCGTAGGGCAGCACCGCGTGGCTCTCGGCTCCGAAGAAGTTGGTGTACCAGACATTCAGCAGGCCCATCAGCAACGGGACATTCCTGCCCGGCTCGGTCTCGCGGAAGTGGACGTCCATCGCATGCATGCCGGCCAGGAAGTTCTCCCAGTTCTCCTTGCCGAGCGCGACGATCACCGACGTGCCCACGGCCGAGCCGACCGAGTAGCGTCCGCCGACCCAGTTCCAGAAGCCGAAGGCGTTCTCCGGGTCGATGCCGAAGGCGGCGACCTTGTCCAGCGCGGTGGAGACCGCGACGAAGTGCTTGGCGACGGCGTCGGTGGCCTGCTCGTCCGAGCCGTCGATCGCACCCGACTCGGCCAGCTTGCCGAGCAGCCACTCGCGCGCCATCCGGGCGTTGGTCAGGGTTTCGAGCGTGGTGAAGGTCTTCGACGCCACGATGAACAGCGTCTGCTCGGGGTCGAGGTCGGCGACCTTCTCGGCGCAGTCGTTGGGGTCGATGTTGGAGATGAAGCGCGCGTCCGGGCCGGTCTTGTAGGGCTTGAGCGCCTCGTAGACCATGACCGGGCCCAGGTCGGAGCCACCGATGCCGATGTTCACGACCGTGGTGATCGGCTTGCCGGTGACGCCCTTCCACTCGCCGCTGCGGATCTTCTCGGCCCAGACGTAGATCTTGTCGAGCACCTCGTGGACGTCGGCGACGACGTCCTGGCCGTCGACCACCAGTTCGGCGTCGCGCGGCAAGCGCAGGGCAGTGTGCAGCACCGCGCGGTCCTCGGTGACGTTGATGTGCTGGCCGGTGAACATGGCCTCGCGCATCTCGGGTAGCTTGACCTGTTCGGCCAGCTCGAGCAGGGCCGCAAGCACCTCGTCGTCCAGGAAGTTCTTGGACAGGTCGACGTGCAGGTCTGCTGCATCGAAGGAGTAGCGGGACGCGCGCTCGGGGTCGGCGGCGAAGGCGCCGCGCAGGTCGGGAGTGAAGGCGTCGTGGAGCTTGGTCAGTTCCGCCCAGGCGGGCGTTGAGGTGGCATCAACCGGTGTCTGCATGGCTCCACCCTATTCACCGCCGGTGCGCCGCGGACAGGGGTGCGCCGATCAGGGCCGTCCGGTCAGGCGCCCAACCAGTCGACCAGCTCGCGCCAGTGCTCGCTGGGGTGCGACGCCCCGGCAACCGGCTGGGCCGGATAGGTCACGCCCACCGACTGCCAGCGGCCCCGGTCGACGGCGTGGCCGAGCTCCCCGAGGCGCTCCAGCGTCTGGGCAGCCCCCCGTTCGCGCAGCACCTCGGGGCCCAGCAGCGCAGCCATCGGCACACCGGAACCCTCGAAGCGCGGTGAGCGGAACAGCCCGCTGCCGCGCGCGAAGGAATAGGCCACCGCGTGGCGGGCACCGGCTTCGTGCATCGCCTCCTGGAAGTCCTGGCGCTCCTGCGCGCCCCAGGGCTCGTCGAGGGGGATGGTCGCGGTGACCCGCTCCACCACGCCCGAGGAGGTGCGTTCGATGGTCGTCGCGCGGCACAGCACCTCGGCCGGCCGCCCGACCTGGGTGGACGAACGGGCGGGGTGCACCATCTCGGCCATGAACAGCACCCCGGGCTGGGGCGAGTCGGGGATGTCGAGGAAGCTGTCCCCGAACTCGTAGGTGGGGTTGAACCGCACCCCGTCCCACTCGAGGCGTTCGCCGGTGATGCCGTTGTAGTGGGTGCCGCCGATGTCGGAGACCGCCCAAGGTTTCGTCGCGCCGCAGGTAAGCGACGACGATGCTCGCCGCGCCCGAATCAGCTGAACCCGGCGTCCCCGCGCACAACACGATCGGCGCCGTTCGGGGTGGTAGACAGGACGACATGTCCGAACCCCGTTCCCTGCCCTGGCTGCGCAAGCTCGTCGCGGTCGACACCACCTCCCGCAACCCCAACGGGGAGCTGATCGCGATGATCGCGGACGAACTGCGCACCCATGGGCTGGAGCCGGTCGTCTTCGACAACCCAGATGGCACCAAGCAGGGGCTGGTGGCCACCATCCCTGCTGCGGACGGCACCACCACCGGCGGCGTGGTGCTGTCGGGGCACACGGACGTCGTCCCCGTCGACGGCCAGCAGTGGTCCAGCGACCCATGGACCGTCACCGAACGCGACGGCAAGCTCCATGGCCGCGGCGTGGCAGACATGAAGGGCTACCTCGCCACCATCCTGGCGCTGCTCCCCGAACTCACCGCCGCGCAGCTGTCCCAGCCCATCCACCTGGCCTTCAGCTACGACGAGGAGGTCGGCTGCCGGGGCGGGGACGCCATCGTCGCGAAGCTGCACGAACTGGGACGTGAACCGCGCGCCGCGCTGGTCGGCGAGCCCACCTCCATGCGGGTGATCCGCGCGCACAAGTCGGTGAACCTGTACACGGTCACCTTCACCGGGGTTGCCGCGCATTCGTCCCTGACGGCCAACGGCGTCAATGCCGTCGAGTACGCCGCTCGGCTGGCCTGCTGGTGGCGCGACCTGACCGACGCATGGAAGGCCGAGGGACCCTTCGACGAGGCCTACCCCCTGAAGTGGTCCACCGGCGGCGTCAACCAGTTCACCGGCGGGACGGCGGTCAACATCGTCCCCGCGAAGGCAGAGCTGGTGCTGGAGTTCCGCTCCATCGCCGAGGTGGACGACGACGACGTGCTCGCGCGCACCCGTGCCGAGGTCGACCGGCTGCGGGCGCTGATGCAGGCCGAGAACCCGGCGGCCGACGTGCAGCTGGTGGTGGACGCGGCCGTCCCCAGCCTCGACGTGCCCGCCGACGCATGGGCCGCGCAACTCGCCGAAGCGACCGGCGGCATCCGCTGCGATGACAAGGTGACCTACGGCACCGAGGCCGGCCAGTTCGCGCGTGCCGGCATCCCGGCCGTGGTGTGCGGCCCCGGCGACATCGCCCAGGCCCACACGCCCGACGAGTGGATCGAACCGAGCCAGCTCGACGCCTGCGCACGCCACCTGCTCGCCCTGGTGGCCGAACTCAGCTGAGCTGGGTCGGCCGACGTCCGGGTCGAACTCAGCTGAGCTGCGTCAGCCCACCTCCGCCAAAAAAGGCACCAGGGACGGATTCGGTCCCCTGGGGAGACCGGATCCGGCACAGATGCCGATATTGGCGGCGCAGCACCCCGGCGGGATCAGCCGACGGTGAGGTGCACGTGGTCGTAGTGGTTCGCGGTGGTGCTGCCGCGATCCGACATGGAGCGCCAGCCCTCGGACGCACGCTGGGTGGTCCAGATCTGCTGGCTGTAGATGACTTCGGTGATGCCATAGGCGGACGCATTCGCACGCGCCCAGTTGGCGATCGCCCAGCCGGACGAGCCGGAGATCATCACGTCGAGCGCGCGGCCCTGGCCGTGCTCACCCGAGTCGCCCGCACGGTAGCCGCCGTAGCTGGTGACATAGGGGAAGTTCGCGCACACGGCTTGGTAGACGCTGCGCGTCGAGGAGGTCAGGTGGTTCACGATCGAGGTGCTGACGGTGCAGCTGCCCGAGGTGCTCGCGGCCTTCGTGGAGGTGCTCGACGTGCTGGAGCGGCTGCTCGAGCTGGAGGAGCCTGACGAGGACGACGAGTCATCGGTCGCGACCACCGGCTTGGCACGCGCGAGGTAGTCGCGGCTCACCCAGCCCGACGTGCCGTTGAGGCTGACCTGGCGGAAGCCGTTCATGAAGTTGTCGGTGACCGAGATACTCTCGCCCACCTGCAGGGTGTCCAGCTTGCGCGCACTGGAGCTGGGCAGCGCCCGCACGTTCACCACGGAGGTGGCGTAGCGGGTTCCGGTGATGGTGCCGAGCGCGGGCACAGTCGGGGTCGCGCTTGCGGTCGCTGCCGCGGTGGCCTTCTTCATCGCGGACGCACTGGCGGTGGCCGAGGCCTTCGCGGTGGTGTTCGTCGCCGAGGGCTTGGCCGACGCCTTGGGGGTGGCGGTCTTCGTCGCCTCCGAAGTGGCCGAGGCGGTGGCGTTGGCCGAGGCGCTGGCGGTGGCGGTGGCCGAGGCCACGGCCGGTCGCACGAGGGAACGAGAGACGCCGTCACGCGTCCGCACGTCAAGGGTGTCGCTGGTGCTGGTGGGCTCCAAGGGGCTGTGCGCCAGATCGCCCGCCGCACGCGAGGGGACGAACACACCGGCGCCCAGCACGATCGCCAGGGCTGCCGTGGCGGCGATCGGGGCGATGGTGGTGCGCACCAGATCGCGGGGAGCCTCCGTGGCGAAGCTGCCCTCGTCGCCATCGAAGGCCGCGGGGATCTCGACCGCGTCATCCGGGACGGCAACGCCACGGCGAGGGCTGGTGGGCACCTCGGGCGTCAGGTCGGCATCGGACAGGGAGCGACGGGGCGTCGACAAGAGAGAGTCCCCTCGGGATCGTGGTCAGGAAGGTTCGGCGTACCGCGAACGGCTCCACCAAGGATACTGAGACAACTATAAGGATTTCCTGAGTGCCACCCAAACCCGCTGGTCACAGCCGGCCCACGGCCGCGCCACCCTCTCGAGTGGGGCGTCGTTGCCGAGCTGAAGTCAGGCCGCGATGCTCCCGACCATCGTCGAGCAAGACCCGGCGACTCCACGCACCAGGCCCTCATCATGGGTGGCGAGGTAGGTGCCGGTCATACCGTCGCAGGTGACGAGCAGGTACTGCGCGAAGTCATCCACCGGCCGCGGCAGCCGAATGCCGGTCGCCCTCTCGTGGGCCTCCAGCGACGCGGTCAGCCGTTCCAGACGACGCTGGCGCCATTCGGCGGGCACCTCCTGCAGGCCCTCGGTACGCAGCGCGTAGTCGCACAGCTCGCTGAGGGTGCGATGCACCTCGGTGCGTGCCACCAGGTCGTCCAGGTGGTGGCCGAGGATGCTGGCCACCAGGCCCTCCACGGAATCGCCCTCGGGCCGCCAGGCCACGTCGTCGGCCAGTTCGCCGGTGACCAGCGCGGAGAGGGCCTCGCCCATCAGATTCTGGTGGCTCTCGAAGGCGTAGTGGAAGCTCGCCAGCGGCATCCCGGCCTCGGCCGCGATCGCCCGTGTCGTCGCGGCGGGAACGCCGCTCTCCCCGATCACCCGCAGCGCGGCCTCGATCAACTTGTGGCGGCGCTCCGCCAGACTCATCCGAGTCATCCCCGAACCTCCAACTACCAAGAACACGGCCCGCGCCCGTTGACAGAGGCGCGGGTGCCTTCTCCCCCCGAGGGAGTCGAGCACAACGGACAATGGTCCATTTCAACCATCGCTTCCCAGTGTGGCACGGCGAGCCCCCCAGTCCGCCACCGCTTGCATGCCTAGATTTGGTCGCGCCGGCACGACGGGAGGACCATGCGCACACCACGCCCAGCACTGGCTGCACTGGTGCTGGCAGCGGCGATCGCCGCACCCTTGGGCGGGGTCGCGGCAGCGGCCCCCAGCCCACCCACTTCCCTTCAGGTACTGGCAGAACCGCGCCTCAATGCCAGCTTTGCGGGCCAGGGCAGCACCCTCTCGGTGACTGGGAAACTCGTGTCGGCCACGGGGCGCCCGCTTGCTGGACGAACGATCCAACTGACCCTGGACGGTGTGTGGCAGACGTCCCAGACCACTGCCCGAAATGGTTCGTTCAACTTTTCGCATCGGGTGCCGGCGGGCACTCCCGTGCGCAGCCACGAGGTGGTCGTCTCCACCGAACCCGTCACCGGCTGGACCGAGGCGACCGCCCACGGGAAGGTAACCGTCGGACGGCTGCGGACCGCCCGGTTGAGCGCGGCGATCAACAACCCGCGCGGACGTGCGTCCAGCAGCCTGGTGCTGTCGGGACGTGTGACCGATACGGCCGGAAAGGCCCTGGCGGGCGTCTCCGTGCAGGGCCATTTCCCCGACGGCGAGTGGACGGACTCCTTCGCGTCGGACGCCCGGGGACGGTTCTCGGGAAGCTTCACCATCCCTGCCGACAGCACCGTGGGAACGGCGACGATGCAGGTCGTGCTGGATGGGCTCAGCGGGTATGGCGCAAAGCCCGTCGCGGTGACCTATGCGGTGCTGCCCGGGAGCGCGAGCCCGTCTGCACGTGCCGAGCCAAGCGCCACCGAGATTGACTCCCCGGAGGCGATCGGTACGCTCGACCCTGACCTGAACAGCCCGACGGTCGCGAGCGCTCCCCCGGCGCCGGTGACCCCGACGACGACACCACCGGCTGGTGGCGGGGTGGCTGCCGTCCCCGCTGGTGCGTGGGCGATGGCAGGGCTGGTGGGCATCGGGCTGGTCGTTTCGGTGGGGATGCTCGGGCGCGGGCTGGGCGAGGAGGCCGGCGACGAGGAAGAGGTCGAGGGACGCCTGATCGGCGGCCCCGACTAGGGTTGGGCCATGTCTTCCGAGCAGTCCGAAACCAACCCGCACACGTCCGAACCGTCAGCGCAGACAGAGTCGGGGAACGCCGCCTCGGACGGCTGGATGCGGCCCGAGCAGATGCGCGCCAGCAAGCCGACGAACCGGTTGCCGTGGGTGCTGGTGGCGATGCTGACTGCCTTGTCGATCGGACTCGCTGGTCTGTTGTTCGCGCAGGGGCAGGAACTTCAGCGGCTGCGTAACCAGACCACGACGGCAACACCGAGTGGGGCTGCTACCGGGGCAGTCGCGTCGGCCGCGCCCTCCACCCCGTCCGCCCAGGCCGTGGAGCTGATGAAGAAGCTTCCGCACCGCACACCGGGTGACCCGACCGCGATGGGCGAGGTGGACGCGCCGGTCGTCATGGTGGCGTGGAGTGATTTCCGCTGCCCCTTCTGCTCGGTGTGGTCCCGGACGACCTTGGAGGAACTCAAGCCCTATGTTCGCTCCGGTTCGCTGCGCATCGAGCACCGCGACCTGGTGCTGTTCGGGGACGAGTCATTGAACACCGCGAAGGCGGCGAGAGCGGCCGGGGAGCAGGGACGCTTCTGGGAGTTCTACGCGGCGGTGCATGACGAGGCCCCGACCAGTGGTCACCCCACCATCACCGAGAAGAACCTGCTCGCCTTTGCCGAGAAGGCAGGCGTGAACGACATGGCGCAGTTCAAGAAGGACTACGCCTCGGCCGAGATCGCGGCAGCCGTGAACAAGGACACCGCGGAGGCCCGCGAGATCGGGCTCACCGGGACGCCGTTCTTCATCATCAACACCACCCCGCTCTCGGGAGCGCAACCCCTTGCCGTGTTCACCCAGGTGATCGAGGGCCACGGCGGCAGGAAGTAGTAGCTGCCACACGGACCCCTCGGCGAGTGTTGGCCGGGCTCCCGGGCTCGCCCCCTCGGGAACTACTCGACGGCGGTGACGAAGGTCTGGCAGCGCTCCCGCAGGCTGCCCAACGGACCGCCGGTGAAGGCGTCCCCGACCAACGCAGCGTCCAGCATCACGAAGGCGACGCCGTTCTCGACCCAGCGACGCGCGGAGTAGGCACCCAGACCCCCGCGAGCGCCCAGCAGGACGCCCGGGGTCAGGTCGGCCAGGAACTCCGGGTAGGACGCCCCCATCACCTCGGCCGGGGCGACAACCACAGCGTCCACGCCCGTCGAGGCCGTCGCTCGGATCTCGGTGGGGGTGAGCGCCAGGCCGACCACCGCACGTCCGGCGTCGTGGATGCGGGCGACGATCCCAGCGTCCACCCAGCGCGGCATCACGACTGGCGCGGGGCCGGCCAGCACCTCGTCCAGCTGGTCGAGTTCGACGTCGTGCGCGATGAAGGTGGCTCGGGGACCAAAGGTGGCCGCCAGCCGGGCGAGGTCGTCCGCGCGTCCGGCGGGGAGGCTGAACACGCGGATGCCCTCCTGCACCATCACCTCGATCGCGCCGACCAGCGAACCGGTGGCCGCCTGCGGCACCAGCGCGCAGATCTTCGTGTCGAGCAGTGCGGCGGGCAGGCGGGTCTCAGTCTCCATGCGGCAATCCTGCCCGATCGCGTTCGTCCAGCCACACCCAGGCCAACCCGCCGGCCAGCAGCACGACGCCGACCAGCACGGCCACGGCGACCCCGGCGCCGCCGAGCCCATGGATCCAGTTCTCCAGCCGGTACTGGCGTTCGGCGTCGAGCAACCCGCCCGCCGTGCCACCGGTGAGCAACAGGAAGGCGCCCAGCGCGACGAAGACCAGTCCGGTGATGATCTGGGTGACGGTGGTGGTGAGCGGCCCGATGCCGCCGATCGGCCCGAAGGTGACCGGACGCGGGCGCAGCCAGCTGCGGCGGGACAGCCCGAGACGGTCCCAGACCAGCGCGAGCAGGAACAACGGCACCACCATCCCCAACGCGAAGGTGGCCATCAGGAGGGCGGCGTGGACGGGTGATCCGCCCATCGCGGCCATGGTGAGCATCGAGCCAAGGATGGGCCCGGTGCAGCCGGTGGCCAGGCCATAGCTGGCGCCAAGGGTCCAGATCGCCAGTGGGGTGGCCGGGTCGAGACGGTTGGCGCGAGTCGCGGCACCGGGCAGGCGCAGGGAGAAGCCAGCGGCGGTGACCAGCCCCAGTGCCAGCAACACCACGGCGCCCACCCGCAGGAGCTGCTGGGGGTTGATCGGGAGCGCCTGGCCCAGTGAGCCGGCGAGCACGCCCAGGGGAACCATTGTGCAGAGCAGGCCGAACCAGAACAGGACGCAGCGCCCGACCAGGGTTCCGGTGCGGGTGAAGGCAAAGGCGAAGAAGCTGGGCAGCAACAAGGCCGCGCACGGGCTGAAGAGGGCCGCGACGCCGCCGAGGAAGGCCACCACGAAGCTGGTCTGCTGCACTCCCGAAGGCTATCGGGGGATGGTTGTCAGCCCGCCGACGCCACCTTTTCCCGGTCCATGACAGCATGGAGCGCAATGAACCTCCTCGAGCACCTTCCCGCCGTGGGCGACCGCGGCCCCGACGCCCTCTACGCCGCCTTCACCGACTGGACCGCCAGCCGCGGGATCAGCCTGTACCCACACCAGGAGGAGGCGATCCTGGAGATCCTGAGCGGCAACAATGCGATCGTCATGACCCCGACCGGCTCGGGCAAGTCGCTGATCGCGCTGGCGGCGCACTTCGCTGCCGTCGCCGAGGGGCACCGCACCTGGTACACCGCGCCGATCAAGGCCCTGGTCAGCGAGAAGTTCTTCGCGCTGTGTGATGCCTTCGGCGCCGAGAACGTCGGCATGGTCACCGGTGACGCGTCGGTGAACCAGGACGCGCCGATCATCTGCGCCACCGCCGAGATCCTGGCGAACCTGGCGTTGCGCGAGGGACGCACGGCCGACGTCGGCCAGGTCGTGATGGACGAGTTCCACTTCATCGCCGACCCCGACCGCGGGTGGGCCTGGCAGGTCGGCGTCCAGGAACTGCCGCAGGCGCAGTTCGTCATCATGTCGGCCACGCTCGGCGACGTCACCCAGTTGTGCGACGACCTGACGCGCCGCACCGGACGCGAGACCGCCGTCATCGCGGACGCCGTCCGCCCGGTCCCGCTGGTCTACACCTGGGCGATGACGCCCATCCACGAGACCGTCGAGGAACTCGTCAAGACCTACCAGGCGCCGGTGTACATCGTCCACCAGACCCAGGCCGCTGCCCTGGAGCGCGCACAGTCGCTGCTGTCGGTGACCCTGGTGAACACCGCCGAGAAGCACGAGATCGTCGACGCGATGGGCCACTTCCGGTTCGCCGGCGGCTTCGGCAAGACGCTGGAGAAGCTCGTCCGGGCAGGAATCGGCGTGCACCACGCCGGGATGCTCCCCCGCTACCGGAGGCTGGTCGAGACGCTCGCCCAGCGTGGCCTGCTGAAGGTGATCTGCGGCACTGACACCTTGGGCGTCGGCATCAACGTCCCCATCCGCACGGTGCTGTTCACCGCGTTGACGAAGTTCGACGGACGACGTGTGCGGACGCTGCGTTCGCGGGAGTTCCACCAGATCGCCGGACGTGCGGGGCGGGCCGGCTTCGACACCACCGGTTATGTCGTCGCGCAGGCACCCGAGCACGTGATCGAGAACGAGCGACTGCTGGCCAAGGCCGGCGACGACCCCAAGAAGCAGCGCAAGGTGGTCCGCAAGAAGCCGCCGGAGGGTTTCGTCAGCTGGACCGAGGAGGGCTTCCAGAGGCTGATCGGCTCCACCCCCGAGACGCTGCACGCGCGAATGCGGATCACGCACGCGATGCTGTTGAACCTGCTGGAGCGCGACGAGCCGATCACCGAGTCGGTGGTCTCACTGGTGCAGGGGGCGGTGTCGGATCCCAAGGCCCAGCGGCAGTTGCTGCGCCGAGCCCTGCAGATCGGACGCTCCCTGATCGAGGCCGGGATTGTCGTCGCGCAGCGCGAGCCGGGCAAGCCGACCCGCTACGAGCTGGACGTCGACCTGCAGTCGAACTTCGCGTTGAACCAGCCGTTGTCGGCGTTCGCGATGGCGGCCTTCGAACTGCTGGACGAGGACTCGCACACCTATCCGCTCGACCTGGTCAGCGTCATCGAGTCGACGCTGGAGGACCCGATGCCGATCCTGCTGCAGCAGCAGTTCCGGGCGCGTGGGGAGGCCGTCGCGGAGATGAAGGCGGACGGCTATGAGTACGAGGAGCGAATGGCGGCGCTGGAGGAGGTCACCTGGCCCAAGCCCCTCGAGGAGCTGCTGCAGCACGCGCTGACCGTCTACGCCGCCGCGCATCCTTGGCTGGCCGAGGCGCAGCTGAGCCCCAAGTCGATCGTCCGGGAAATGTTCGAGCGCGCGATGACCTTCGGTGAGTACGTCGCCTTCCACAAGATCGAGCGGGTCGAGGGGCTGCTGCTGCGCTACCTCAGCGATGCCTACCGGGCGCTGCGGCACAGCGTCCCCGAACGTTTCGTCACCGAGGAACTGGAAGACCTGGTCGAGTGGCTGGGCGAGGTGATCCGGCTGACCGACAGCTCGTTGTTGGACGAATGGGAGGCGCTGACCGACCCGGACGCCGATGCCGAGGCCCGGTTGAAGGCGCTGACGCACCCAACGGCGCCGCAGCGTCCGGTGACCGGGAACGCGCGGGCCTTCCGGGTGCTGGTGCGCAATGCGATGTTCCGGCACGTGGAGCTGATGGCCGACGACCTGGTCGACGAGCTGGCCGAGCTGGATGCTCGCGATCCGCAGGTCGTGATGACCGCGGATGCCTGGGACAAGGCCCTGGGCGCCTACTGGGACGACCACGACGAGATCGGGCTGGACGGGGACGCGCGCGGCCCGAAGCTGTTCGTCGTCGAGGAGTTCGGACGGACCTGGCGGGTGGCGCAGATCATCGCCGACCCCGAGGGCGACCACGACTGGCAGCTGCACGCCTCCATCGACCTGGACGCGTGTGACGAGGCCGGCGAGCTGGTGTTGCACGTGCTCGGTTTCGCCCGGGTGGATTCCTAGTTCGTCGCGAACTGCTGTTGGTTCGGCTCGTCTGGTTCTAGGCTCGTCGTGAGCGACCACCGAGGAGGAAACATGGAGCTGACCAGCACCTCGATCCCTGCCGGGACGGACATCGACCTGCGGTATGCCGAGCAGGGAGCGGGCGGTGAGAACGTCCGTCCGGCCCTGGCGTGGAGCGATGCGCCGGAGGGGACGAAGAGTTTCGCGATCACCTGCTACGACCCGGATGCCCCGACCGGCTCGGGCTGGTGGCACTGGGTCGCCGTCGACATCCCCGCGGACGTGACCTCGCTGGAGGAGGGCGCCGAACTGCCGTCGTCGGTACGGGAGTGGGTCAACGACTACGGCTATGTGGGCTACGGCGGCCCGTGCCCGCCACCCGGACCCGCGCACCACTACGTCTTCACCGTCTACGCGATGCCGACCGAGAAGTTGGACGTGCCCGACGACGCCCCCAGTGCGCCGCTGCGGTTCACGATTCTGGCGCAGGCCCTGGACGAGGCGAGCTTCACCGGCCTGTTCGCGCTGCAGAGCTGAGTTCCCCGGCTGGTTCAGCGGGCGACGCGAACCTCTGGACGCTAGCCGGCGCACCCCCTGGCGTCAACCATGACGGCACAACCATGACGGCACAACCATGACGGCACAACCATGACGACACAACCATGAAGGGAACGACCATGAGCGAGCACACGCCCGACGGCAGCTACAACGAGGCCGAGCGCACTGACGTCGAGCTGGACCAGACCGGCTACCGCAACACCAAGCGCGACGAGACCCACGTCGACCAGACGGGCTACAAGGGCGTCACGCGCGGCGTGGTGCACCACGAGCACGCGCACAACGACGGCACCGTGGAGAACGACGAGCACTGAGTTCTCAGCACCCCGGACTGGGTGGAGTTACTGCCGTAGTTGGCAGGAACCCCACCCAGTCCGTCGTCGTTGGGCGCTGTCAGCCCTGCACCTGGTCACCGAGAGCATGGACGTGCTGCAGCCCCCTGGGTGGCGTCGGCGCGTGTCGTCGCGAATCGGTGCTTGCCAGTGGTGCTGATCAGCGACAGCACCTGCCCGGCACCGAGCGGGACGACGGACTCGACGCCCTTCACCGGATCGGCTTGACGCCGGATGACGGATCAGGCGAGGTGCCCTCGACGATGACCCCTTCCGAGGTCCAGCCGTCGAGTGCCACGTCCAACCCCTCGAGTGAGGTTTGTGGTTACGTCGTGGGCGTCATCAGCGCGTGGAGCAATGATTGTGATTTCGTGACCCAGCCGACGATGCCGCCCTGCGCGCTGATCATGGCCAGGGCATGTTCGTGAAATTCGGGGAAGTATGAGGCGGTGCAGTCGGACAGAACGAGGCACTCGAATCCGCGGTCGTTGGCTTCGCGCGCGGTGGTCTGGACGCATACCTCTGTCGTGACTCCACAGATGACCAGCTGGGCGATGCCTTGGGCTCGAAGTATGGTTTCGAGGTCAGTGGCGTAGAAGGCCCCTTTGCCGGGCTTGTCCAGCACGACCTCCCCTGGGATTGGGGCGAGTTCGTCGATGATTTCATGGCCTTCTTCCCCGCGGATGAGGACGCGTCCACGGGGGCCGGGGTCGCCGATTCGCAGCGTGCGCTTGCCGCGGTTGAGCTTCGAGGGGAAAAGGTCTGACAGGTCGGGCCGGTGTCCTTCTCGGGTGTGGATCACGGGTCGGCCTGTTGACCGCCATGCTCCCAAGAGTGCGCGGGTGGGTTCGACCGAGGCACGCAGGGGGGTGACGTCGTTGCCCAGGGAGGCACCGAAACCGCCTTCCTCCATGAAGTCGCGCTGGAAGTCGATGCACACCAAGGCGGCACGATCCAGGTCGAACTCGAAGGGTGATGGGATAGCCCTGATCGTGGTCATCGTTCCTCCTGGTCGTGCAGCCATTGCGCCCAGTTGCCGGTGGCGGTGATGTCCTCGCCGGTGGCGCCGATGCCGACGCAGGCCAAGGTGGATGAGCCATTCGCGGTGGTGATGTGTCCGAGGCCGAGTGGCGGCTTGAACAGGTCGGTGACCAAGGTGCCCACGTTTGCGGTGGGAATGCGCCAAAGCTCTCCGCGCAAGACGGCACCGGTGCCCGGGGCGGGGACGATCGCTGGACGTGGGGGAGTCATGTCGAGCACGATCATGCGGTAGTCGTTGCTGGTGGTGATCTCGCCGAGGTGGCGGGCGCCCAGCTGTTCCAGTTCGTGGTTGAGGGGCTGGCCGCTCATGTGGGCGCCGAAGATTGCGACCTCGGTCCCGCCCGGCGGGAGCAGGGGTGATTGCTCGCCCAGGATCCGAGCGCCCACGTCGAGCAAGACTTGGTCGTGGAAGGCGGGACCGATGAGCGTGATGCCGTCGGTGGTGGTCGTTGTCTGTTCGGGCAGGCCCGGAATGGCGACGGCGCACAGGTCCAGCAGGTTCACGAAGTTGGTGAATGTGCCGATCGTGCTGTTGAGCCCGATGGGGTCGTCGGCGACGGCGTCGGTGGTGGGGTGGATCGGCGACGTTGGCACGAGCAGGATGTCGATGTCACGGAACAGAGTGCGTACGTGGCGTTTGGCGGCGAGCAGGTGGTGCTGGTCGCGGATGACCTGGGCCCCTTGGGTCTTGCAGGCGGCAGCGACGATCTTCTCGACCACGGGATCGAGCTCACCGGGGTGTTGGGCGGCGACCTCACCGAATGCCTCGGCGCGCTCTGCGACCAAGGCGCCGTCGTAGAGCAGCCGCGCGGCTTGGAACAGGGGGTCGATGTCGACCTCGACGGTGGTCAGTCCGAGAGAGGCGAGGCGCTCACGGGCTGTAGCAAAGTCACGGGCCGTTTCTCGGTCCAGGCTGGTCAGGTTGGGCGGCGCGGGGATGGCCAGGCGCGGGCTTCGGGGAGCGGCCAAGGGCGCGTCAGCGGGCCAAGTCCGTGAGCGGGCATCGTGGGGGTCGCACTGGGCGATCGTGCGCAGGGCGGCAGTGGCGATCGTGAGGTTGGCACCGAATACGGAGACGGTGTCGTAGCTGCGGCACGCGGGCACTACGCCGGTGGTGGAGACCAGGCCCAGAGTGGGTTTGAGGCCGACGCCGACCTGCGCGCGCTCATCCAGGCCACCACTCCCTCCGCCGAGTCCCGGACCACGCTGGATTGACGGGCGGCGGTGGCCGTCAGGTGATCGAACGCGAAGCCTTCTGCGCGAGTTGGGCTACGGACGTCGCCAACTCCTTGGCGCAAACGGCCTAACTCCTTGCCCACAAGGCCTGACGTGCCCTGATGCCGCGCCAAAAACACGGGCGAATGTTGGGTCACGGTCACCGGGCCAACCGCTCGGCACAAGAACGGCCTCACCTTGCTCTTGATCTCGTTCCGGCCTCGTGGGTCGCGCAACCCCGCTCCCACAAGGGATGACTGCTCGCCGCTCGCCCAGGAAGCGACCTGGGGAGTCACAGGGAGACCGGTCCGGGGGCTGCGGCCTGGAGTACGTCGAACCGGTCTTGTGTCCTTGAGGCCCCGCCAGGGCCCAGGAAGGGACAGTGCCATGACCATACGGACCTACGAGTCGTTGCCCACGGCCGCCGCCCGGATCGGGGTCAGCGTGAAGACCATCCGCCGGCGAATCGCCGAGGGCGTCCTGCCCGTGTACCGATGCGGCCGCATCCTCAGGCTGGACCCGGACGACGTCGACGCCATGTTCCGTCGGTACCCGCAGTGGACCCCCGAGTCGGAGTTCAGTTCTACGCGACGCCGGCAGGCGCGACGGGCGTCGTAGCGCTCGCCCCTCGAAGCCAATGGCTGCGGTGTGGGGGGTGGCCCAGATCACGGCGCGGGTCAACTCATTCGGCCCTGGTGGTCGATCGTGTTCTGTACCTCGCCGGACGGGAACCTTTACACGCCGCGAACTGGGATGACTGAATGGTGACGTCGTAGGGGATATTGGTCCGTGTCGAGGGGGCTGGTGATGCGCTGGAGAGGCCCACGAACGCCCATTTCTGTTTCAAGCGGGGAGACGCGGCCGATGGGTTTGTCGACGTTCTTGACGGGTCGGCGATCTCGTCGGGAGATTGGGTCGCCTGAGCCCGGTGGTCAGGCGAACAGGCTGGTGCCGTATCGCAGCACGATGGCGGCGACGATGAAGGTGAGCCACAGCCACACGACGAGGGCGTCCAGCGCCATCCGCTGCGCCGCAAGCAGCGCGGCTTGTGCCCGTGGGGGTAGGTACAGGTTGTCGTGGCGGATGTTGTACCGCGTGAGGGAGGCGAACACCAAGGTGGTGGACAGCGTGACGAGCAGGCACCAGGGGCAGAGTGCTCCGATCTTGAACATGGCTTCATAGAACAGCCAGTAGGCGAAGAGGAATCCGAGGGTGTAGACGACTTGCGCGGCGAACATGAACCATCTGGGGAACCGGACACTGGCCAGGCTGGCGAGGGCGATGGTGATCACGACTGGTTCGGCGATGAGACCGAGGAAGGCGTTGGGAAATCCGAAGACGCTGGCCTGCCAGGACTGGCCGACGGTGCCGCAGCTGATGGTGGCGTTGATGTTGCAGGAGAGGTTGACGTCGGGATTGGCGGCCAGGGCGACCGCGTCCACGGACAGCACGAAGGAGGCGGTCAGGCTCAGGGCTGCCGAGAACAACATGGTGGCGAAGGTCCAGGTGTCGGCCTGCCGCAGCCGATGCCAGCGTTCCATCAGCTCAGTCATTCGCGTCGGCCTTGATCGCGGTGGTGAGGGGCCCGACGGAGTAGAGGTCGCCCTTGAAGGGCTTGCCGTCGATGAGAACGGTGGGGGTGCCGGTGATGCCGGAGGCGAAGTCGGCCTTGGTGCCCTGGTCGACCCAGCTGGTGTTGGCCTGCTGCTTGAAGCCGGCGACCACGTTTGGGTCCACCCCGGCGGCGGTCGCCAACGTGGCGATTTGGTCGTCAGTGAGTCCGTTGCCACCCTCGGTGGGCTGGTTGGCGAAGAGCGCGTCGTTGAAGGCCATCGCGCTGTCGGGGTCGGCCTTGGCGGCGGTGACGAACGCGTTGGCCGCGCGTGTGGAATAGCGGGTGCCGTTGGAGGCCCGGTCGAGGAAGGACATGGGGTGGATCTCGAGTTGGATGGTGCCCTCGGCCACCAGACGGTTGAGTTCGTCGCCGTTGGTGGCGTCGAAGCGGCCGCAGAAGGGGCACATGTAGTCCTGGTACACGCTCACTCTCACCGGCGCGCCGGTTTGGCCAACCGTGATGGTCCAGGCATCACTGCCCGCAGCAGCGGCGTTGGCTGTGACGGTCCCCGGGGTTGGGGTGCCGGGCTTCGGGGTCTGGGCGAGTACCGCGACCCAGACCAGGACGCCGATCAGGGTGGCGGCGACCGTGGCCACCAGGATGATGGTGACGCGTCGGCGGATGCGTTGCTCTCGGGCAGCCTGGGCCTGTTGGGCGGCCAGTTGCTGGCGGCGGCTTCCGGACGGAGGGGTGGACGCAGGGGGCGGAGTGGTCTTGGGCATGCGTGTCAGCTTTCGATTGGCTTGGGTGAGGGCGCGGTCGCCCGGGGGCCGGTGCTGGACGCGCTGACACCAAGGCAGCGGGGAGGGGCGGCCTCCACCAGGGAGGCCCTCAAGCCGCGTGCATTCGCTCACCGGCTCGCCCGTGACGGCGGCCGATGGTGGCAGTCAGCCCAGCAGAAGAAGCCTGGGCGGACCCCGCCGGCTGAGCGCTCGCCGCGAGGCCACGCGACGGAGGTCTGGAACCCGGGGCGCGCCAAGCCGCGGGGCTCGGGGACTGACTGGCACCGACAGCGTGGAGCGTGCCACAAGGGTGTGTCGGCTCAGCCAGGCGCGGGCACGGCGCAACAGCACCCGGAACGCCACACCGAGGCCGACAACGTTCAGCAGTCCGAGCAGGGCCAACCCCAACGTGGACAGACAGAGGGCTAGCACCAAGTGGTTGGCATGCACCACGGCCTGCGCAGCGTCGACCATGCCGCTTGCGCACGCCTGGTTCTCGCGGACCAGGTCCAGGTGCAGCCCTAGCCAGGACAACCCGGACGGCAGGCTGACACAGGCCATCTCGGGGCCCGATCCCATCTCGATCCGAGGCAGCACCGACGAGGCGGCCAGCGCGAGCAGCGCCAGTGGCACCACGCGCCCGGCCACCACCCCGACGCCCTGTAACCGTCTCAGCGGAGGACCTGCCTTTCGAACAAGCTAGCGGCCCCATCATACGGTCGAGTGCAACCGATCCCACTCCTAACCCGCCATGCGCTATCATCGTCGCATGACGATCACATCGACTAGTTCGGGCTGTACGGTGACCGAGGCCCAGGGGGGCCTCAGCGTCGCGGCAGCGTTGTTCCACGGGCTATCTGACCCTTCCCGGCTGGCGATCCTGCAGCACCTGACCTTGGGCGAGCACCGGGTGCGGGACCTGACCGAGCACTTGGGGCTGGCGCAGTCGACGGTGAGCGCACACTTGGCCTGCCTGCGCGAGTGCGGCCTGGTGTCGTCGCGGCCCGAGGGGCGGGCGTCGTTGTTCTCGCTGACCTGCGCGCCACAACTGCTGGCGGTCCTGGGGGCGGCCGAGCAGCTGCTGGCCAGCACCGGCTATGCGGTGGCGCTGTGTCCCAACTACGGCGTGGGGACAGTCGGGAACCCGACACCAGATGAGTTGAAGACCCACGCCAGCATGGGAGGCACGCGATGAGCCAGCACGACACGTCCGGGCGAAAGACACCCGTCGACACCCAGGAGGCTGACGACGCGCTGGCGGATCGGGACGTGCTCGGCGATGTTGAAGACCACGAGGATGACGACGACGATGCGGTGGAGCACCTGTGGCAGGTTCGTGACATCCAGCTCGGGTTGGTGTCCGGCGCACTGCTGCTGGCCGGTTTCCTGGCCGGCCTGGCCGGATGGGAGACGGTCGGGCTCGTCCTGAGTGGGGTGGCGTTGCTGGTGGGCGGGTCGACGTTCGTACCGGGTGCGTTGAAGAAGCTCGCGAAGGGCAAGCTGGGAGTTGGTCTACTGATGACCATCGGCGCCGTGGGCGCCACCCTCCTGGGCCAGGTCGAGGAAGCCGCGACTCTGGCGTTCCTGTTCTCCCTCAGCGAAGGCCTGGAGGACTACTCGCTGGCCAAGACCCGGCACAGTTTGCGCGCCCTGCTCGACCTGGTCCCCCGTCAGGCCACCGTGCTGCGCGACGGTGTGGAGGTCGTCGTCGATCCCGACGAGCTCATCCTGGGCGACCTGATGGTCGTCAAGCCGGGCGAACGGCTCGCCACCGACGGCGTCATCCGCACCGGACGGACAGCCTTGGACACCTCGGCGATCACCGGCGAATCCATGCCGATCGAGGTCGGCCCCTCCAACGAGGTCTACGCCGGTGCGATCAACGGCACCGGCATCCTCGAGGTGGAGGTGACCTCGACGGCGGACAACAACTCGCTGGCCCGGATCGTGCACATCGTCGAGGCCGAGTCGTCCCGGCGCGGGGCCACCCAACGGCTCGCCGACAGGATCGCGAAACCGTTGGTACCGGGGATCCTCTTTGCAGCGGCCTTGACTGTGGTCGCCGGCTTCGCCGTGGGCGACCCCGGCCTGTGGCTGCAACGAGCGCTGGTCATGGTGGTCGCCGCGTCCCCCTGCGCCCTGGCCATCTCGGTGCCGGTCACCGTCGTGGCATCCATCGGGGCGGCCAGCCGGCGCGGCATCCTC
>NHCFI05602__coassemble_921_pt1 | contig 19947 bp, 21 predicted proteins | sample NHCFI05602__metabat2_high_PE_006 | metagenome-assembled genome bin NHCFI05602 | reverse complement strand
AGGCCCCACCCCCGGGGCCGGAGTTGAACCCGGCCCCGGAGTTGATCGTCACGACCTGTCCCTTGGCCGCACGCAGTGCCGGCAGCAGTAGCCGGGTAAGCCCCGCCACCGCGACCACATTGGTTTCATAGACCCGACGCCAGGTGTCCCGTTCGGCCTCGCCCACCCGGCCCGAGGCGGCGATCCCGGCGGAGTGGACCAGCACGTCCAGGCTGGTGATGTCGGTGACGGCGGATGCGACCGCCTGCTCGTCGTCCAGGTCGCAGACGAAGGGCTCGGCGCTGGGCAGCTCCGCCACGACTGCTGCCACCGCGGCCCGGTCACGGCCCCCGACCAGGATGTGGTGGGTGTCGGACAGCCGGCGTGCGATGGCCAGCCCGATCCCGCGGGAGGCGCCGGTGACCAGGGCGGTGGGGCGCGAGCCGTTGGTGGGGCGGGAGCTGCCGGTGGAGGTTTCGTCGCTCATGGGCCCAGCCTAGGGACCCACTACCGTGAGCCAGGTGATCGTGACCTGCCAGGCCCTCTGCGCACGGGCAGTCGGCGCCCGAGCATGCGCGGCGCTGGCCTGCGCCCTGCTGGCCGTGTCCGGCTGCTCGACGGGCGCATCGTCCGAGGCCACCTCGGCCCCCGCCGTCAGCGTGCGCAGCCGTCCGGCCGACTCGCGGACGCTGGCCGAACTGGGGCTGGTGAACGGGCCGGTGAACTTCTGGTTGCCCGGTGACAAGACAATCCGTTCCCGGATCGACCAGCCCAATGTCGTCACCCTGACCTACTCGGCGGACAACGGTGCAGCTCTGGCAACCCACCTCTCGTCCCAGCTCGGCACGATGGGCTGGACGATCGATGCCGACCGCAATGGTTCGCTGCTCTTCCATACCGATGGCTGGCGCGGCGCCTTCACGACGCCGACCCCGGAGGAAAAGGCGAGGGCCGCTGCGTTGACCCTGCGGAAGGAGTGAACCGTCCCAACCATGGATCCCCGAGTCTGTCGAGGGGTAGGTGAACCTGTCTGGGGGTCGACGGGTGAGACGACGTCCCAGGATTTGGACGCGATTGACCGCCCGCCGTGGGCCTCAATAACCTTTCCGCATGCCATGCAAGCGTTCCGTCATGACCGGGCACACCATGCCCGTCATGCTGTGTGCTTGCATGATGCCGCGAATGCAGGGCTGACAACGCCCTCCAAGCCTGCCCACGCAGGCGCCGGTCGAGCCCTGCTCCCGGCTGGTGTTGTCAGAACCTCCCCACCCGAACCCGGTAGTACCTCCTCGCTGCCCGCGCGCCGCGAACCCTTTGACCCACACGAAACAGGAGTTCTCATGACCACCCGCCGCACCTTCCTCGCCGCCTCGTTCGCGGCCGCCATCGTCCCCGCGCTTGCTGCCTGCGGTGGCAACTCCGGCGCCTCCACCTCCGACCCGCTGGTGATCATGGCCGACGCCACCCCGCACACGGAGCTGCTCGAATACGTCAAGAGCTCCGGCCAGCTGGGCGACGTCAAGCTGACCATCAAGGGCATCACCGGTGAGATCGACCCCAACCAGCTGCTCGAGGCCGGCGACATTGACGCAAACTTCTTCCAGCACGTTCCGTACCTGACCTCCTGGCAGGCAGAGAAGAAGGTCAGCGACCTCGTCGTCGCGGCCACCACGCACGTCGAGCCGCTGGGCATCTACTCCAAGAAGGTGACCGACCTGGCTGACGTCCCCGCCAGTGCGACCATCGCACTGGCGGCCGATGCGACCAACTTCGGCCGCGCGCTGGTGCTGTTGCAGAGCGCCGGGCTGATCACCCTCAATGTCAAGGCCACGGACGCGAACCTCGACTACGCGCAGATCACCGAGAAGAACATCACCGCCAACGCGAAGAAGTTCTCCTTCCTGCCGATCGACCGCCCGCAGCTGCCGGCCACCCTGGACGACGCGAAGGTCACCATCAGCGTCATCAACGGCGCCAATGCCCTGGAGGCGGGCCTCAAGCCCGCCACCGACTCCCTGTTCAGCGAGTCGGCGACCGACAACCCCTTCGCCAACGTCGTCGCAGTCAAGAGCACGCTGAAGGACGACGCCCGCGTCGCGAAGCTGGCCGAGGCGCTGCAGAGCGAGACCACCCAGAAGTGGATCACCGACACCTACAAGGGCTCGGTGCTCCCGGCCAAGCAGTCGGCATGAGCCAGTTCGACGACATCCGCGGTGGCGGCCAGCAACCGATGATCGGCTTCGAGCAGGTGACCAAGACCTACCCCGGCGTGGGTGGGGCTGCGGCGGTCACCGCGCTGGACGACGTTTCGCTGCAGGTCGAGAGAGGGCAGGTCTTCGGCATCCTGGGGCGATCCGGTGCCGGCAAGACCACCCTGCTGCGCTGCCTCAACCACCTCGAGCCGCTCACCCACGGCTCGATCAGCGTGGATGGCGTCGACTGGACCTCCTTGTCAGGACGCGAACTGCGGGAAGCTCGTCGCCGGATGGGCACGATCTTCCAGCACTTCAACCTGCTCGGCTCGCGCACCGTCGCCGACAATGTCGGCTTCGGGCTCGAGCTGGCGGGGGAGAAGAAGTCCGCCATCGCGCCCCGCGTCGCCGAACTGCTGGAACTGGTCGGCATGCCCGACAAGGCAGGCGCCTACCCCTCCCAGCTGTCCGGCGGCCAGAAGCAGCGCGTCGGGATCGCTCGTGCGCTGGCCACCCGTCCGTCCGTGCTGTTGATGGACGAGGCGACCAGCGCCCTCGACCCGACCACCACCGAGCAGATTCTCGACCTGGTCAAGCAGCTGCAGACCCAGATGGGCCTGACCGTCCTGCTGATCACCCACGAGTCGGAGGTGGTGCGCCGGGTCTGTGACGCCGCAGCGCTGATGGAGGACGGGCGGGTCGTCGAGCAGGGCAACCTGCTCGACCTCGTGGCCGACCCCGACTCGCGGATCGGCGACCAGCTGATCCCGCTCGGGCGCGCCATCGACGGCCAGGGCACCCTGCTCAGCTTCGTCAACAGTGACGTCAGCGAACCGCTGCTGTCCCACTTTACCCGCGAGACGGGCATCGACGTGTCCATCCTCGGCGGCTCGGTGGAGCAGATCGCCGGTCACAAGGTCGGGCGACTGCGCGTCGCCTTCGACCACCCGCACGGCACGGTGGACGACCAACTCATCGAGCAGTACTTCACGACCAGGGGAGTGAGGGTCAGCCAGTGAAGAAGGCAACCGTCTGGGAGACCTTGCCCGAACTCGCCACCGCCCTGGGCGAGACGGCGTGGATGGTCTTCCTCAGCTTCATCATCACCCTCGTGCTGGGCACGGCGATCGGCGTCTTGCTGCGCCTCACCGCACCCGACGGGCGGCGCCCGAATGCGGCCTTCTACCGCGTCTTCGGGGCGATCGTGAACATCGTGCGATCGCTGCCCTTCATCATTCTCCTGATCGCCGTCATCCCGCTGACGCGCCAGCTGGTCGGTACCGCCTATGGCGCCACCGCGGCGACCGTCCCGCTCTCGCTCGGCGCTGCGCCCTTCTTCGGACGTGTTGTCGAGGGTGCCCTTCGCGAGGTGGCCCCCGGCAAGGTGGAGGCCGCCCAGGTGATGGGCGCCAGTACTTGGCAGATCGTCCGCAAGGTGCTGCTCCCCGAGGCCCTGTCTCCGCTGGTGTCCGGCGCGACGCTGACCCTCGTCATGCTCATCGGCTACTCCGCGATGGCCGGTGCGATCGGTGGCGGCGGGGTCGGTGATTTCGCCATTCGCTATGGCTACCAGCGCTTCAACACTCCGGTGCTGTTGGCCTCCGTGGTGGTGCTGGTGGTCATCGTCCAACTGGTGCAGTCGATCGGTGACCTGATCCTGCGTTCGCTGGCGCATCGCCGGGCCTGAGCGCATCTCAGAGAGTCCGGCCCACACGCAGAAAGCAGCGGCGCGCCCCACCGACTGGTGGAGCGCGCCGATCTGCGTCGTTTGCCTCGTCTGGCGGGATGCGTCGTAGAGGCAGGTCAGGCGATCGAGCGCACCGCTGGAGCGTTGTGCTCGACTCCGCGCATGGTGATCTCGACCGGCACGCCCAGGTGACGGGACAGCTGGGCAGCTGTTCCCTCCCACCACGGCGCAACTTCGACGCGCAGCCCGTTCAGCTCCGGGTCGAAGAAGTCGCTGAACACGCCGCGGCTGAGGTCGTCGGGCACGTGGGCCCAGGCCAGCGCGCTGACTTGCTCCACCTCGGCCTGAGTGCGAGTGACCTGCTCCAGGCGAACGCACTCCGCCTCGATGATCGCCTTCGGAACAGGGTGCAAGGTTCCCACCACGTAGAGCGTGATGGTGCCACACAGCGAGACCTGGTGGCCACCGCGCTGCTGGGCGGGAACCAGTTCTTCGAGTCGGGCCGCCAGCTCGCAGAGTTGGCGGGTGCGGCTCTGCACGAAGTTGCCAGGCGCGTCGTGGTGGGCCAGGGCGACCAGCCTTGCGCGATCGTCAGCACGACGATGCTGGACTGGCCCTTGGACCTCTCGGTGGGCGCGTTGCATCACGGTCCCACTGGACTGTCCGGCCGGGTTCTGGCCGATCCGGGGGACATCAATCGGATTCCGGGTGCGTACCATCTCGGTGCTCCATCCCCTATGGGGCCCTTGCTAGGGCCCTTTCACCTATGCTTCACCACGGCGCTGCGAAAACCAAGGGTCCCCCCGGTGTTGGTCACGCTGTCACGTTCAAGTGTGAGGAAGATCACATCCACGCTCAGCCCATCTGATCAGTGCTTCACCGTGCCGGGGCGCCACAGCGTGTGCCACGGGACACCCAGGTCGAGCAGCAACTGCCGGGCCGTGGGCAGCGAGATGCCGACCACACAATGCGGATCCCCGGTGATGGAGGTGATGAAGGGCCCGCCGAGTGAGTCGATCGTGAACGCCCCTGCCACCTTCTCGGGCTCACCCGTGGCGGCATAGGCGTCGATCTCGGCGTCGGTCAGGTCCGCGAACTGCACCAGCGTCGACGAGACCCGGTTGCCATCACGCTCACCGCGCGCGTCGCGGACGAAGACCTGGTGGCCTGTGTGCAGCGTCCCTTGTCGTCCGCGCATCAACCGCCATCTCGCGGCGGCCGCCTCCATCGAGCCGGGCTTGCCATGGCCAACCCCATCGAGTTCAAGCAGCGAGTCGCAGGCCACCAGGACGAAGGGGCCCGGGTCGTCGTCCATCAGGTTCAGGACGGCCTCGGCCTTCAACCGGGCCAGGGTGGAGACAAGAGAGGTGACCGACGGCGCGCTGACGCTGTCCTCATCCACGCCGGGGACGATGACCTCCGCGTCAATGCCGGCACGCCGCAGGGTCTCGAGGCGGGCGGGGGACGAGGAGGCCAAGACGAAACGCACGCCCCCAGCCTAGGGCCGGGAGCACGCGCTCAAAGGTGGTCCAGCAGGAAGTCAGTTCTTCTTGCCCAGCAGCCCGCCGAGGATCTGGGAGACGATGTCGCCGCCTTGCGCCCTGGTGGTGGTAACGGTGGTCTGCGCCTGGGCCGGGTCGAAGGGGTTGCCCGCGCTGCCGGCTCCGAGCACCTGGCCGAGGACGTTCGACAACACGCCACCGAGGATGTTGTTGCTGCCTGCGGTCGCGGTACCGGTGGACTGGCCCGCGCTCTGGCTGAGAATCTGGCCGAGCACATTGCCCGCGCCGCCCTGGCCCGAGAGCTGCTTGCCCAGGTAGGAGAGCACGATGGGGGCGAGGATCGGGAGGAGCTGCTGCACGAGGCTGCTGCTCACGCCGGCCTGGGCGCCGAGTGCCTGGGCCACGCCCTCGGTCTGGTTGCCGAAGACGTGGCCGAGGATCTTCTCGCCCTCGGAGGCGGCCGAGGTCACGTCGACGGCGCTGTCGGTGCTCAGCAGCGGATTGGCGGCGTGGTCGGACAGAGCGGCCGCGAGGGAATGTGCACCCTCCTCGGTCTGGGCATTCTGCGTCAGACCACCCAGCAGGCTCGTCACGGCGGGAACGGCGGCCTTCTCGAGGGTGGCCTCGTCGGTGCCGAGGACGCTGGCGATCTGCCCAAGCGGAAGCTGCTGCAGGATGTCGTTGACGGCGGTCATGGTGGTCCTTTCCTTGCGCAAGCACACGTGCGTCTCGCGATGGGTCAACGCTGGCATACACAGGTCTACTATGGGGCAGTTTCCCCCCACAGCAGACCTGTTGTCATGAGCTCTTCAGACGCCAGGGTGCTTCAGCGGGTCACGGGCGACCGCTGTACCTCCACGCCTCGCGTCCCGGCGGGACCACCCGCCGCATCTGGCGCAGGTAGGACTTCCATCCGCCAGCGAGCGGACGGTCGTCGGTCTCCTCGGCAGCAGCACCGCCTGCTGACGCCGCGGCAAGCACCGCCGTGACCACGGCCGCCTCCTCGTCAGTCGGGTTGCCGGCGGTGATCCGGATGACGGGCGGCTCGGGCCTGTCGGCCGCTTCCATGACAGCCTCCTCGCTCACAGCGGGATGTTCCCGTGCTTCTTCGGCGGCAGCACCTCACGCTTGGTGCGCAGCAGGCGGAGCACACGGATGCACTCGGCGCGGGTCTCGTGGGGATAGATGATCTGGTCCACATATCCACGCTCGGATGCGACATAGGGGTTGGCCAGCTCGTCGTTGTACTCGTCGATGAGCTCCTTGCGACGGGCGGCCTTCTCCTCGTCCGCCTCGAGCGCACCCAGCTCCTTGCGGTACAGGATGTCCACCGCGCCCTCGGCGCCCATGACGGCGATCTGGGCCGTCGGCCAAGCCAGGTTCACGTCGGCACCCAGGTGCTTGGAACCCATGACATCGTAGGCGCCGCCGTAGGCCTTCCGGGTGATGACCGTGAGCAGCGGCACGGTCGCCTCGGCGTAGGCGTAGATCAGTTTGGCGCCGCGACGGATGATGCCGGTGTGCTCCTGGGCGACGCCGGGCAGGAAGCCGGGGGTGTCGACGAAGGTGAGCACCGGGATGTTGAAACAGTCGCAGGTCCGCACGAAGCGGGCTGCCTTCTCCGAGGCGTCGATGTCGAGACAGCCGGCGAACTGCATCGGCTGGTTGGCCACGATGCCGATCGGGCGGCCCTCGATGCGTCCGAAGCCGCAGATGATGTTCGCCGCGAACAGCGCCTGGACCTCGAGGAACTCGTCGTCGTCGAGGACGGTGCGGATGACCTCGCGCATGTCGTACGGCTGGTTCGGGGAATCCGGGATCAGCGTGTCGAGCTTGCGGTCGCGGTCGGTGATCGTGAGGTCGACCTCTTCGTCGTCGTAGACGGGCGGATCCTCGAGGTTGTTCTGCGGCATGAAGCTGAGCAGCTCACGCACGTACTCAAGGGCGTCGTTCTCATCGGCGGCCAGGTAGTGCGCGGCACCGGACTTCGTGTTGTGGGTGCGGGCGCCGCCCAGCTCCTCCAAGGTGACGTCCTCGCCGGTGACGGTCTTGATGACGGCCGGGCCGGTGATGAACATCTGCGAGGTCTGGTCGACCATGATCGTGAAGTCGGTGAGGGCGGGGGAGTAGACGTGACCGCCGGCGGCGGCGCCCATGATCAGGGAGATCTGGGGGATGACGCCCGAGGCGTGGGTATTGCGGCGGAAGATCTCGCCGTACAGGCCCAACGAGACGACACCCTCCTGGATGCGGGCTCCGCCACCCTCGTTGATGCCGATCAGCGGGCAGCCGGTCTTGATGGCGAAGTCGATGATCTTCACGATCTTCTCGCCGTAGACCTGGCCGAGTGCGCCCCCGAAGATGGCGACGTCCTGGCTGAACACACAGACGGGGCGGCCGTGGATGGCACCCACGCCAATGATCACACCGTCGCCATAGGGGCGGTTCTTCTCCATGCCGAAAGCATGCGAGCGGTGTCGCGAGAACTGGTCGAGCTCGGCGAACGAGCCTTCGTCAAGCAGGGCAAGGACGCGCTCCCTTGCGGTCATCTTGCCCTTGGCATGCTGCTTCTCGACCGCCGCGGGAGAGGCGGCATTGACAGCGGCGTCAATGCGGCTACCCAGATCGGCGATCTTTCCAGCTGTGGTGTGGATGTCGATCTCCATGCGCTGACACTATCGCCGCACCGGGTGGCCTGCACTTCCAGATGGGCAGATTCCGCCGCTCGGACTAGCCTTCGCCTCGTGCCTGCCTGTGAACCAGTCGACCAAGAACTCCTGCGGGACCTGCTGGAGGGCGATCCCTTGTGGCGTCGCGTGGACGCCGTTGCCTCCACCGGATCGACCAACAAGGACCTCTCGGACGCTGCGCGGGCCGGGGAAGGTGCTGGACGCCTGCTGGTCAGCGAGGAGCAAACCGCTGGTCGTGGGCGCTTTGAACGACGCTGGGCGTCCCCGGCCGGCAGCTGCGTGGCGATGTCGGCGCTGCTGGAGCCGACCCGTCCAGGGCCCGACTGGGGCTGGCTGTCGTTGCTGGCGGGGATGGCCGTCGCGACCGGCATCGAGAGGGCCACCGGTGCCCAACCCGGGCGCGTGCAGCTCAAGTGGCCGAACGACGTGCTGGTCGACGGCGGCAAGATTTGCGGCATTCTTTCCGAGCGCGTCGAGTCCCCAGAGGCCGGGAAGGCGATGGCCGTGGTCGGGATCGGTGTGAACATCTCGCTGTCGGCTGACGAGTTGCCCGTCCCCACTGCGACCTCGCTGGCGCTGGCTGGCCTGTCGACCGACAAGACCCGCATCGTGGCGGAGATCTGGCGGGAGTTCGCCCCTCTGTTCCGTGACTGGGAGGCTGCAGGGGAGTTGCACGACAGCTATACGGCGCGGTGCGATTCGATCGGGGCGCCCCTGCGGGTGCTGGTCGACGAGCACACCTCCGTGCTGGGGGTCGGCGACCACGTCGACGAGTTCGGACGACTCGTCGTGCGCACCGACGAGGGCCTGCGCACCTTCAGCGCCGGGGACGTCTTCCACCTGCGCAAGCAGTAGGCCAGCGCGAGGCCAAGCGCCGGCTCAGTCAGTGGCCTCGCGCAGCGCCTCCGCCGGGTCGCCGAACAAGAGTTCGGTGACCAAAACATGGACCCGTTCGACGTCCGGGATGTCGTGCAGCAGGACGGGGTCCTCGGCGGCGGTGGTGAGCCTCAGCGTGCCGCATCCCAGCATCCGGTCCAGCAGCCCCCGCTCGGACGAGACGTCATTGATGCGTCCCAGCGGCAGGTCGTGGGCCGAGCGGGTGATGATGCCCTCGCGGTGGATGATTCGGCGCGTGGTGACCGTGTAGGTCTCGGCCCGCCAGCGCCAGAAGGGGACCACGACGCCCATCACCAGCGCCAGCGCGATCGCACCCAACAGCGCCCAGGTACCCCACGGCTGTGCCTGCGACGGCATCATCGCGAGACCGACGCCCAGCAGCACCGCCAGCACCAAGAACACGAAGGTGGGGCCCAACAGCACCTTCGCGTGGGTGCGCATGGACGTGATGATCTGCTCGTCCTGGGCGAGGTGCTTGCGCTTGAGTGCCATGGTTCCATCATCCCAGCCGCTCAAGCGCACCCCCGTGCGCCGATAGGCTGCGCACGTGACACGCAACTACACGATCGGCGTCATCGGCGGCGGCCAGTTGGCCCGGATGATGCAGCAGGCCTCCATCGGGCTGGGCATCCGCACCCGGCTGCTGGCCGAAGGCCCTGACACCTCCGCCGCCCAGGTCTTCGGCGACGTGACCGTCGGTGACTACACCAACGAGGCCACCCTGGTCGGCTTTGCGAAGGCGTGCGATGTCATCACCTTCGACCACGAGCATGTCCCGGTCGCCCTGCTGCGCGCCGTCGAGGCGGCCGGGACGGCCGTTCGTCCCGGCCCCGAGGCCCTGCAGTACGCCCAGGACAAGGCCCTGATGCGCGACCGGATGGCCGAGCTCGGGGCGCCCAACCCGGCCTACCGGATCTGCGGCGGGGTGGAGGACCTCATCGCCTTTGGTGCCGAGCAAGGGTGGCCGGTGATCGCCAAGACCTCCCGCGGCGGCTACGACGGCAAGGGCGTCTGGAAGATCGACGGTCCAGAACAGGCATCCGCCCCTTTCGAGGCGATCGCCCAGGATACCGCCACCGTCGACGGCGGGACGATCAGCCGCGAGGGCGTCGTCATCGTCGCCGAGGAGTTCGTCGACTTCTCCCGTGAGCTGTCGGCCGTCGTCTGCCGCGCTCCCAGCGGCCAGGCCGTCGCCTACCCGGTCACCGAGACGGTCCAGCGGAACGGGATCTGTGCCGAGACGACGTCCCCGGCACCCGGACTGTCGGACGAACAGGCCAGCGAGCTGCAGCATCTGGCGCTGCGTATCGCAGGCGAACTGGGCGTGGTTGGCCTGCTGGCCGTGGAGCTCATGCAGCGTCGCGGCGGACAGGTGGTGGTCAACGAACTGGCCATGCGCCCGCACAACACCGCCCATTGGACCATCGACGGCGCGGCGACCAGCCAGTTCGAGAACCATCTCCGCGCCGCCCTCGACCTGCCGCTGGGCGACCCCGGCCTTGTCGCCCCCCACGCCGTGATGGCCAATGTGCTGGGCGGAACCGAGGAGGACCTCACCGGGGCCCTGCTGCATTGCTTCGCGCGCGACCGTCGCCTGCGCGCGCACCTCTACGGCAAGGCCGTCAAGCCCCAGCGCAAGGTCGGTCACGTCACCACCGTCGGGGACGACCTCGACGACGTCCGGCGCCGTGCCCGGCACGCCGCCGGCTACCTGATGGGAGACCCCAATGCCTGACATCACCGACCTCGCCGAGTGGACCCGCTCGAATGCCACCGGACCGGCCCTGGTGGGCATCGTGATGGGTTCGGACTCCGACTGGCCGACCATGCAGGCTGCGACGGCTGCGCTGGACGAGTTCGGCATCCCGTGGGAGGCCGACGTCGTATCGGCGCATCGGATGCCGGAACAGATGCTGGCCTACGGACGCGGGGCGCACACCCGGGGCCTGCACGCGATCATCGCGGGCGCCGGGGGAGCGGCCCACCTGCCCGGCATGCTGGCCGCCCTCACCCCGCTGCCGGTGATTGGCGTCCCGGTTCCCCTCAAGTACCTCGACGGGATGGACTCGCTGCTGTCGATCGTCCAGATGCCCGCAGGGGTTCCGGTCGCGACCGTCAGCATCGGCAATGCCCGCAATGCGGGGCTGCTGGCCGCCCGGATGATCGCCGCAGGTGACCCTGCGCTGACCGCCCGGATGCTCGACTTCCAAGCCGCGCTGCGCGACCAGGCGATGGCCAAGGGCGAGGTCGTCCGCCAGAACAACCGCTGAACGGCACCGACGTGACCGACCTGTCGGACGTCGAGTGGGGCGACGTCGTGAGCGACCAAGGCGGAGTGCTCATCGCCGAGGGCATGATCGGCGACCGCGACGTCGTCGTGAAGCGCTACCGCGACCCCGAGCAGGCGCGCGAGGTGGCGAACTATGCCCTGCTGGGGCGACTCGGCGTCCCCACGCTCGAGGTCGTCGCTGCCGGCGAGGACTGGATCGCGCTTGAGGACGTCACCTCATCCTTTGACTGGCGGCTCGCCACCCAGGACGACCTGCGCGACGACCAGGTGCTCGGGCTCCTGGCTGGCTGGTACGAGCAGCTGCACCGGGCCGGGATGGGGGTTGGCGAGCTGGACGGGCTGTTCGACGAGGTGGACGTGCTCACGCCCGAGACGCTGGCGCTGTTGGCGCAGCGTCGTCCCGAGCTGGCCGATGGGCTGACGGCGCTCGCCCCACGTCTGGAGCAATGGTTGGCGATCAACGCCGAACTGCCCTCGACGCTGGTGTTCAACGACTTCAGCTGGACCAACCTGGTGGTCGGGAACTGGCGACCCGCCGCGATGCCGATCGACCTCGGGATGTTGGGGCGCGGCAACCGCCACCGCGACCTGCGCCATGTCACCAGCCAGCTGCACCCGGAGGCGGCACGAGTCTTCCTGGCTGCCTATGACGACCGGCTGGCCGCTCGCGGTGAGCAGCTCGACCCGCGCGAGGCCGAGGTGGACGAACCCTTGGCGCACCTGGTGGCGCTGGTCAGCACCTTGGGCTTCGACCAGTTGCCCGTCTGGGCCGAAGCCTCGGCCGAGTGGGTCCGCACCCGGGCCTGACCAGCCCGTTCGTGCTGACGGCGCGACCTACTTGGCGTACTGCTCGAGACCATTGGTTGTTCCGCTCGCCATCGTCGCGAACATCTTCGCGGACTCCGTCTCGTCCCAGATCACCGAGGAACCGGCAGCCGTCGTCGTGTCGGTGCTGGACAACGGCACCGTCAAGGTCAGGCCGGAATCAGAAATGCCACGCATGGTGTTCAGCGCGCTGGCGACCTCGATCAGCGAGGTGTCCTGGCCGCGCGTCACGGCCTGGCCGCCGGTCATCGACAGCTTCCAGTAGCGCACCGGATTGATGAAGGTCATCGGGCTCAGTGCCTTCTTCGCCACGGCGCCGACCATCTGGCGCTGGCGCTTGGTCCGTCCGATGTCACCGGTCGGGTCGGCTTTGCGCATCCGGACATAGCCCAGGGCATTCACACCGTCGAGATTCTGGCAGCCCGCTGGCAGGTCGATGTGGGAGTCCTTGTCCTTGATGGCGTTCGGCAGGCACATCCGGATGCCGCCCAGGGCGTCGATGACATTGGAGAAGCCGTCGAAGCCGATCTCCAGATAGTTGTCGATCCGCAGGCCGGTGTCCTGCTCGATGGTCTCGACCAGCAAGCCCGCTCCACCCAGGCTGTAGGCGGCATTGAGCTTGTTGTGGCCGTGCCCGGGGATGGCCACATAGGAGTCACGGGGCAGGCTGACCAGTGCCGGCTGGCCCGACTTGGGCTGGAAGAGCAGCATCATCGTGTCGGTGCGCTTGCCCTCCTCGCTGCCGGTGCCCAGCTGCTTCTTCTGCTCCGCGGTGAGGTTGTCGCGCTGGTCGGAGCCGATCATCAAGGTCAAGGTGCCTGGTTGGTTGGCCGGACGGGTGCCGTCGGGAGCCTCCTGTGCACGCGGCATCCGCGACAGTCCGATCGCGGGCACCACCAGCAGCCAGACGAGCCAGGCGGCGAGCAGTCCGAGCAGGATGCGGACGATGGGAGGACGGCCGTGGCGCCGGCGACGCCCCCCGGCAGCCAGGCCCGCCACCGACCCGCCGACCTGCGGCGGAACAGTGGCGCTCCCGGTTCGCGTGGCCGCTGCGATCTTCCGCGCTGCGGGAGCAGCGCTGGGGGTCGGGCGGGGAGCCGGCCGCGGGGCCGCGGTCGGTTCTGGACGGGGAGCGGGTTGGGCATCGCGGACGGTGCGACGAAGAGACTGGTCAGCGTCGTTTGGTTCGCTGTGGACGACGCGCTGCGGGGGCAGGTCGACGCTGGTCGTCGTGGGGTCGGCCGAGGGGTCCGTGCCGCTCTGAGCAGCCTGGGCGCCGGTGCGGGCCGCAGCCTCCTGCTGGGCGGCGATCTGGGACCGGCGGCGCAACAGTTCGGCCTGCTCGCTCTCGTCCAGCACCCGGGTGTGGTCCAGCTCCTCGTCGGTGCCGTACAACCACGCCAGGTCTGCCTTGCGTCGGCTCTCGTTGCGTCGATCCATGGGTTCGAGGTTACCGAGCGCTGGCTGTGGTGGCCGGTTCACCCGTCCGGCGAGCCGGGAGACGCGGCCCGATCGACTGCGGAACAATGGTCCCCATGTGCGCAGCCAGCCCGTCCCTTCCGCCCGTGAGCGTGGTGATGCCCGTCCTCAACGAGGAACGCCACCTCGCCTGCTCCGTGCAGGGCGTCCTGGGTCAGGACTATCCCGGTGAGCTGGAACTCGTGCTGGCGATCGGTCCGAGTCGCGACCGCACCCACGAGATCGCCGAGCAGATCGCTGCTGCAGATCCTCGCGTCCGGATCGTCGACAACCCCGCCGGGACGACCCCCGCTGCGCTCAACCTGGCCATCGCCACGGCGAGCCACGACATCATCGTCCGGGTCGACGCCCACGGTGAACTCGCGGACGGCTACATCACCACGGCGGTGGAACTGCTGCAGCGCACCGGCGCGGCCAATGTCGGCGGGCACATGGCAGCGGTCGGCACCACCGCCTTCGAGAAGGCGGTCGCGGCCGCCTACACCTCCCGGATCGGCCTGGGCGGCAGCACCTTCCACCTCGCCACCTCCCACGAGGGTCCGGCGGACACGGTCTTTCTCGGCGTCTTCCGGCGCGATGCACTGACCCAGGTGGGCGGCTTCGACCCCTCCATGAAGCGCGCGCAGGACTGGGAACTCAACTACCGGTTGCGCAAGTCGGGGGAGACGGTCTGGTTCAGCCCCGCTCTTCAGGTGACCTACCGTCCTCGCAGCAGCGTGAAGGCGCTCGCGCAGCAGTTCTACAAGACCGGCCAGTGGCGCCGTGAACTGATGAAACGCAATCCCGAGACCGCCTCGGCGCGTTACCTGGCGCCGCCGGTTGCGGTGGCAGGCGTGGCCGGCGGGACGCTGCTCGGGCTGGCCGGACTGGTCGGGCCGAAGTGGTTGCGGCTCGGCTTCGCAGGTCCGCTGGGCTACCTGGCGGCCGTGCTGGCTGGATCGGCAGGCCTGCGCCGAGACCTGGAGCCCGAGGTGCGCGCGCAGCTGCCGCTGGTGCTGGTGGTGATGCACATGGCCTGGGGTGCTGGTTTCCTGGCCGGCCTGCCGGCCTCGGAGCGAGCTGCCGAACAGCCGGACATGTGAGCCCGCTCAGGCGGTTGCGTGCTCCTCGGCGGCGATCCGTGCCAGCCAGGTGGGGTCGTCGCCACCGCTGACCAGCACCACCGAGCCACCGCCCAGCAGCGGCGCCAGCAGTGCGCCGCGGACGACTTCCACCGGGTCGTCGGAGGGGGTGAGCAGCAACCGCCCCGCCACCGGCTGGACCTCGCCCATGTCGGCCAGCGCCAGCTTCCGCTGCCCATCGTCCAGCAGCGTGGCCGGGGCGGGCGTCCGCCAGTGCACGTCCGGCTGGCTGAGCACCTCGGCGTAGTCGGTGACGCCAGGAACCGGAGTTGGTAGGCCAAGACCCAGGGGATGCAGGGAGCAGACGACCGTCTCCACCCCTGGCACCGGGTGCGAGTTGGTGGGCCCGAGCACCGCCACCTCGACGCGGTCCAGGTCATCGCGGGGCAATGCCATGACGGTGCCACCCTGCTGCCAGGCGGCCATCGTCCAGACCAGGCTCACCCAGTGCAGGGGGTGCGACAGGAGCAGGGGCAAGCCGACCTCCGAGCCCTCGTCGAGACCCAGCGCGCCCATCAGGTTGGCCGTCTTGTCGACCCAATTTGCGAAGGTGCGGGCGCTGAACTCGACGCGTGAACCGTCACCCAGGTCGTAGCAGGTGAGCAGGGGGCGTGCCCCGTCCTCGCGGACGCGGACCTCCAGAGCGTTGACCGGGTCGATGATCGGCATTGGCCCATGCTAGAGGGGTCGGCGGACCACCAGCAGTCTGGGGGCGGGTGGATGCCAGCTGGGTCAACAGCCCCAGCCAGATCAACCGCGCGTCCCCTAGCCTTGAGGTCATGCGTTATGTCGTGATCATGGCCGGTGGATCCGGTACTCGTCTGTGGCCGCTCTCCCGCAAGGGGATGCCCAAGCAGCTCCTCAACCTGGTCGAGGGCAAGAGCCTGTTGCGGTTCGCCTACGAGCGGGTGGCGGGGCAGGTTCCCGACGCGAATGTCCTGGTGTGTGCGGGCGCCGCCTACACCGACGTGGTCGCCGAGCAACTCCCCGAACTGCCGGCCTCGAACCTGCTGGGCGAGCCGGTGGGTCGCGACTCCCTGAACGCTGTCGCGTGGCCAGCGGCCGTGCTCGCCAAGCGGGACCCCGAAGCCGTCGTCGCCGTCATCACCGCCGACCAGCTGATCACCCCCGTGGAGGAGTTCAGCCGCTCGCTGGACGAGGCCTTCCGGATCGCGGAGGCCGACCCGAGCGCCCTGGTGACCTTCGGTGTCGTCCCCGACCACGCACACACGGGCTACGGCTACCTCAAGCGCGGCGAGTCGCTGGTCGACTTCCCGGACGCCTCGGAGGTGGACGAGTTCAAGGAGAAGCCGAGCGCCGAGGTGGCGCAGCAGTACCTGGATTCGGGCCAGTACTGGTGGAACTCGGGGATGTTCGTGTGGCGTGCCGCCACCGTTCTGGCCGAGCTGGCGCACCTGATGCCCCAGACCCACGCCGCCTGTCTGGAGCTTGCCGAGCACCCGGAGCGGCTGGAGGAAATCTACCCGACCCTGGAGAAGACCTCGGTCGACTACGCGATCATGGAGCCCGTCAGTCAGGGCAAGGGCAATGCGCACGTGGTCGCCGTGCCGTTGGACATCAGCTGGGTCGACCTGGGTGGTTTTGCGACGCTGGCCGAACAGCTCACCCAGGACGAGCAGGGCAATGCCCGTGAGGGCGTCACGGTGTCACTCGACGCGTCCGGCAACCTTCTGGTCAACCGCGGCCGGCCGGGGACGGTCGTGGCGGTGGCGGGCATCTCCAACATGGTCGTCTGCGTCACCGAGACGGCCACACTCGTGGTGCCGATCGACCAGAGTCAGCGGGTGAAGGAACTGGTCGCGCTGGTCGCCGACCAGGTCGGGCCCGAACTGGCCTGATGTGGCGCGGGCCGCGGCGACGTCTTTCGTCACAGCGCCCACCTACTCTGTGGAGGTGGGGGCCCGCACGTGGCCCACGGGACGAATGGAGTGGGCATGGTCGAGAAGGCAAAGCGGTTCCGCGAACCCTTCGCATGGTTCCTGGTGGCGTGCGCCGTGGTGCAGTTGCTGGTCTCGCTGGGGCGCTGGTACTACCTGCACGACCGCAACGAGTTCGGCTGGGCCGATGCGGCCCGCACGTTGAGCGGTTCGCCCACCACCTTGACCTTGGTCATCGCGCTCACACTGGCCGTCCTGGTCTGCTCCTTGTGGTTACCGGCGACCGAGAAGGTGCGGGGTCTGGGAGGTGCCGCTGTCACGGTGCTCGGGCTGTCGTCGGTGGTCTCCTTGGCGATGCTGCTCGTCGGCCTCAAGTCCCACACGTCCACGATCGTGTTGCGCGTGCTCGATCTCGTCGGTGGCCTGGTCGACCTGGCCATCAAATTGGCCTGCATCGTGGCGATCTGGCGGTTCAGCCGCACCGCGGCGCAATCAGCCGACGTGGTGGCCCCGGAGCTGCCAAGGGTTCCCGAACCATCCCCTCTGCAACCAGCCAGCTGGACAGCAGACCAGGCCGTCGGTGCCGCCTGGTCGCGAGCCGGGGACGCGGCGTCCGGTGCTCGCGCCGACGCAATCGGCGCGACCGCACGCGGATGGGAGCCCGCCAGCCGGTCATCTGCCCTGCCTGAGCTGCCAGCAGCGCCGCAACGCCGTGATGTCCCCTGGGCCACCGCGGGCCAACAGGCGGCAGGGGAGTCCGGGGTCAGTTCCTGGGAAGCGGAAGCCGACCCCACGCACACCACCGCTCCTGTGCCCCGACAGTGGCGCCCGCTCGGCACGGAGGACCCGACTTCCTGATCCCTGCGCTCGAGCCATCCACACCCCGCTGTCCAGATTTGACATCCTGTGGGCTTGACGCAGCGCAATTACAGGCTTGTAATTCATTGCGTAGGGGTTGGGCACGGGGCGTCCACCAGCGTTGTGAAGGGTCGAGAGGACAAGGGCGATGGGCGAACTGCTGACATTGGTGCCGGTGGAGGACGAGGGCCTGCTCGGTTGGCAGGAGCGTGCGCTGTGCGCCCAGACCGACCCGGAGGCCTTCTTCCCCGAGAAGGGCGGCTCGACCCGCGAGGCCAAGCGTGTCTGCCAGACCTGCGAGGTCAAGAGCGACTGCCTCGAGTACGCGCTCGGCAACGATGAGCGCTTCGGCATCTGGGGCGGGCTGTCGGAGCGTGAGCGTCGCAAGCTGAAGAAGCGCGCCTGAAGGCACCGCACGGCCACAATCACAACTGGCCACAATCGCAACGGGCCACAATCGCAATGGGCCGCACCCCGCTGGGGTGTGGCCCTTTCTGCATCCTCCTCACACCACGCCGTGGTTCACCAGTCGTCGTCCAGGCTCGGGTCGATGTCGGTGATGCTGCGCGCGGTCAGTGCCGCGAGCTGCTCGGCCAGCGTGCGGTGCACGAGGTCGCGCAGTTCGGTGCGGGAGCCGGCCCGGTGTTCCAAGGGGCGCTGGTAAACGACGATCTGGGCGGCCTGCACGGTCGTCGCCTCCACTGCGGCGGCCAGGGGGATCCGGTCGTCGGTCCACAGCTGGTCGACCGGCGGCACCTCCTCGATCCCGATGTCCACCCCGTCCAGACCGCCGGGGCAGGTCTCCCGGATCCGCACCACAGCGTCGGTGACACACTCGGTGAAGAAGGCTTGGCGCCCACGGTTGAGCCGCACCGGTGCGGGACGTCGGGTGTAGGGGTTCGGCAGCGACATGGGCCCGCGCAGGCCCCGGTCGTGACGGTCGCGGCGGCGTGGCATGAGGGCAATTCTAGGCGCCGCGACTAGCCTGTGGCCCGTGGTTGGCAGGGGATGCACCCGAGCGGGGTGCCAGGGCAGGGCCGTGGCGACGTTGACCTATGCCTATGACGACGAGACGGCCGTGCTGGGGGCGCTCGCGCCATCGCGTACTCCGGGTGCCTACGACCTGTGCCGGGCCCACGCCGACGGCCTGTCCGTCCCGCAGGGCTGGGAAGTAGTCCGACTTCCGGATGCCTCAGACCCTGCTCCTGCCCCAGCTGTGGACGATCTGTTGGCGTTGGCCGATGCGGTGCGTGAAGTGGGGCTGCGACACGACGAGTTGCTGCCGCCGGGACTTGCGGCACCGGTGGAAGATCGGGCCGGTGAGGTGGTGGTCCTGGCCGAGCGGAGGCACCTTCGCGTGATCGCCGACGCTCAGCGGGGTCTCAGCGCCGAGTAGGCACCAATCGGGGATGTTCGGAACTCCGGTCGATAGTGTGGGCCGGTGATCACTCGGGGAATGTTCAAGGCCAATGACATCCGAGGCATCGTCGGGGGCGACGCTGCCGAATGGGACGAGGTGGGGGCCCGCGCCATCGGCGCCGCCTACGTCGAGCTGATGAACCTGGCGGGGGAAGGCTTCGTGCTGGGGCGAGACATGAGGGTCTCCGGGCCCGAGATGTCGGCCGCCTTCGCAGACGGCGCCCGGGGTGCGGGTGCCGACGTCATCGACGCCGGGCTGTCCAGCACCGACCAGCTGTGGTTCGACTCCGGCTCGATGGACCTTCCCGGTGTGCAGTTCACCGCCAGCCACAACCCGCCGGAGTACAACGGCATCAAGTTCTGCCTGCCCGGTGCGCAGCCGGTCACCTCTGACTTCATCACCCGTCTGGCCGACCGCGCCGACGAGATTATCGCCTCCGGCGCCCTGCCGGAGGCCGGCCGCCAGGGGACCCTGTCCCAGGTCGACACCCTGGACGAATACGCTCAGTACCTGCGCTCGTTGGTCAACACCGCGAACCTGCGCCCGTTGAAGGTCGTCGTCGACGCCGGCAACGGCATGGCCGGGCACACCACCCGCGCCGTGCTGGAGCCGCTGGGCGTCGAGATCGTGGGCCTCTACCTCGACCTGGACGGCAACTTCCCGAACCACCAGCCCAACCCGCTGATCCCCGAGAACCTGGTGGACGCAAGCAAGGCCGTCGTCGAGCACGGGGCCGACCTGGCGCTGGTCTTCGACGGAGACGCCGACCGTTGCTTCATCATCGACGAGCGCGGTGAGGTCGTCACGCCGTCCGTCGTGACAGCCCTGATCGCCAAGGCCGAGCTCACCCGCGAGCCTGGCTCCACCATCGTCCGCAACCTCATCACCAGCGATACCGTCGCCGAGGTCGTCGAGGAGAACGGCGGCAAGCTGGTCACCTCGAAGGTGGGCCACACCATGATCAAGGCCCTGATGGCCGAGCACGACGCCATCTTCGGCGGCGAGCACAGCGCCCACTACTACTTCCGCGATTTCTGGGGTGCCGACACCGGCATGCTGGCCGCGCTGCATGTGCTGGCACTGCTCGGCCACCAGGATCGTCCGCTGTC
>NHCFI05602__coassemble_918_pt1 | contig 20288 bp, 19 predicted proteins | sample NHCFI05602__metabat2_high_PE_006 | metagenome-assembled genome bin NHCFI05602 | reverse complement strand
GGCGTGGCGGGCCAACTCCTCCACCTTGACCTGCTCGAAACCGCGGTATTCGATACCGTCGAACAGCCGTCCGAGGACGCGCGCGGTGTCGGCGATCGACTCCTTGTGCCCGATCTGGGACCCGGCGGGGTCGAGGTAGGTGGTGTGGGCGCCCTGGTCGGCAGCCGCCACCTCGAAGGCGCACCGGGTGCGGGTGGAGGTCTTCTCGAAGATCAGCGCGATATTGCGTCCCCGCAGGCGCTGCTCCTCACGTCCCTCCTTCTTCGCCATCTTCAACTCGGCGGCCAGGTCGAGCAGGCGCAGCCACTCGTCGGTGCCGAAGTCGAGTTCCTTGAGGAAGTGGCGGGTCATGTGTGCCTCCGGGGATGCCAGCGCCGCGTGGCAGGCTGGATGTGTGATCAAACGCTTCGTCGCCAATGCCGCGGCCCTGGGGCTCGCCACCTGGCTCCTGTCCGGAATCACTCTACGTGCCGACACCTGGCTGGACGCAGTGGTGACCATGCTCGTCGTCGCCGCCTTCTTCGGGCTGGTGAATGCCCTGGTGCGCCCCGTGGTGAAGTTCTTCTCCCTCCCCTTCATCGTGCTTACCCTGGGCGCCTTCGTCTGGGTGATCAACGCGGGGATGCTGATGCTGACGAGTTGGCTTGCCGGACGATTCGGCTGGCCCTGGCACGTCGACGGCTGGATCCCTGCCCTCCTGGGTGCGCTGATCGTCACGATCATCGGCGGCACGGCCGGTCACCTCCTGGAGCACCAGTGAAGCCTGTTGGAGCACCAGTGAAGAGGGTCGTCTTCGTCTGCCACGGCAACATCTGTCGCTCCCCCATGCTCGAGCGGGTTGCCCGTCGCGAAGGCGCCGGGATGGACGTCGAGTTCACCTCCGCCGGCGTCAGCGCCGAGGAGCTGGGCAACCCGATCGACCCGCGCGCGGTGCGCGTGTTGCGCGCTGCCGGTTACGAGACCGACGACCACCGCGCCCACCAGATCAGCGCACGCGAGATCCGGGACGCCGACCTGGTCATCGCCGCCGAGACCCACCACCTGGACCGGATACGTCGGCTGGTTCCCGACGCGACCAACCTGCGCCTGTTCAGCGAGTTCGACCCGCAGGCCAGTCCGGGCGATCGGCTGCCCGACCCCTGGTATGGGGGCTCGGAGGGTTTCGTGACCACCTTGGCCGCGATCGAGCGCGCGATGCCGAACATCCTCGCCGAGGTGGACGACGCGTCCACCCGTTGACCGCCGCTTGAGTCACCCCGGCGCAACTGGCGCCAGCCACGATCCTGACTAGGCTGGCGCCATGACCATGTTCCTGGTGGGTGGAGGTCCCTCGGACGGCCTGGGCGTCGTCCACGACGAGTTCGTCGCGGCTGCACGCGAACGCGGAACCCGCATCGGCATCGCACTGCTGGGCAGCGCGGACGAGGTTTCGGAGTTCCTGGACGAGTACGCCGAGCCGATCAGGTCCCGCTTCGCGGAGGCTGAGCTGGTGCCGATCTACCTGGACGACGAACCGGAGCCGGCCCAGAACGCGACCGTCTGGCCGGATGACCTGGAGCGGCTGGCAGGCCTGGTGGTGGCCGGTGGTTGGACCCCCGGCTACCTGACGGCCCTGCTGCCGCGACGCGACGCGATCGCCCGCCTGGTGCGCGGCGGCGCCCCCTACCTCGGGTTCTCGGCCGGTTCGATGGTCGTCTCCAAGCACGCCCTGGTCGGCGGTTGGCAGTTCCGCGGCCGCCAGGTCGCCCCCGAGGTCTGGGGCGAGGGTCTGGAGGAGGTCGAACTGCGCGACGGCCTTGGCCTGGTCGGCATCACCGTGGACGTCCACACCAACGTCCTGCACCTGGATCGGATGGTCGCCGCGCTCGAGCAGGGACGGATCCATCACGGCGTCACCATCGACGAGGACACCTGTCTGGTTGTCGATGTGCCTGACGGACGCACCCGCGTCGAGGGCAGCCAGCGCATCCACTGGCTCTCCCGCGAGGGCGGTGCCACCGTGATCAGGCACGAATCGAGCGCCGCCGAGAAGGGCCGCCACGCCCAGTTCGTCCGGGACGAGGCCGAGCGTCGCGCCGCCGAGCAGGCGCAGGCCGAGGCCTCCGCCGTCGTCGAGGTGCAGGCCAGGGACGCCGTGACCGGGCCGGTCGATGGCACCACCCAGGCGAGCGACGCCACGCTGCCCCCGCAGGAGTGACCACCCGCACACCAGATGACCGAAGCCGGGGACTCACCCCGGGCGACCCAGCTCTGCGCCGGCTGACTGCCGCGCTCTTCCTGGCCGGACTGGTGACTTTTGCGGCGCTCTACGCCACCCAACCCCTGCTGCCCCTGCTCGGTGCCGCCTTCGCCAAGACACCCGCCGAGACCACGCTGACGGTTTCCGCCGCCACCATCTCGCTGGGCCTAGCGCTGCTCTTCCTGGGACCCGTCTCGGATGCCCACGGCCGGACGAACATCATCGTGGCCAGCCTGTTCGCGTCCTCGGCCGATACCCTGGCCTGCGCCGTGGCACCCACCTGGCACCTGCTGCTGGCCCTGCGGGCGCTGCTGGGCATCAGCGTGGCGGGGCTACCCGCGGTGGCCGTCGCCTACCTGCGCGAGGAGGTCCATCTCGCCGCGGCCGGACGGGCGACCGGCACATACATCGGCGGCACCGCGCTGGGCGGGATGGCCGGACGACTGGTCGCGGGCGGCATCGCGGACGTCCTCGACTGGCGGTGGGCTCTGGCCGGCATCGGTCTGCTCTGTCTGGCCTGCGCGGTGGCGGTGCGGGCGCTGCTGCCCGCATCCTCCCACTTCATCGCCCAGCCCCTGCGTCCGCGCGAACTCACCCAGCGCACCCTCCGACTGCTGGCCGACCCCACCCAGCTCGCACTGATGATCCTGTCCTTCTGCGCGATGGGCGCCTTCGTCGCCACCTTCAATGCGATGGGCTACCGCCTGGAGGCTCCGCCCTATGAACTCTCGGTCGGCGTCGCCGGGCTGGTCTTCCTCGTCTATGCCCTCGGCTCGTGGAGCTCCACCCGCGCCGGTCGGGCCACCGACCGCCGCGGGCCCGGACCCGTGGCCGTGGTCGGCCTGGTGATCAACCTGGTCGGCATCGCGCTCGCAGCAATGCGTCCGATGTCACTGATCGTCGCCGGCCTGTCGCTGGTGACGGTCGGCTTCTTCGCCGCGCACGCCGTTGCGTCCGGATGGGTGGCCGCGAACTGCGTCCGGCGCGGTCTGGGCACCGGGCAGGCGGCCTCGCTGTACCTGTTCGCCTACTACCTGGGCAGTTCGTTGGCCGGAACCGCGGCTGGCTCGGCGTGGAGTGCGCACGGCTGGACGGGTGTCGCGTGGCTCACGGGATCGCTGGTGGCGCTGGCATCCCTCGCCGCCGTCGCGGCCAGCAGCCGCGAGCCACGCCCGCCCCGCATCCCTGGCTGAGGCTACGGCGCGCGCATTGTCAGCGGCAGGTGGCAAGCTATGGGGCATGCACATCCTCGTGGTTGACGACGACCAGGCCGTCCGCGACTCCCTCGCCCGCTCGATGCAGTACAGCGGGTACGAGGTGAGCACCGCCGCCGATGGCCTCGAGGCGCTCGCGAAGCTGTCCGCGATCAAGGCCGAGGCCGTGATCATGGACGTGATGATGCCGCGCCTGGATGGCCTGGAGACCACCCGGATGCTGCGCCAGACCGGCAACGACGTGCCGATCCTGATCCTGACCGCCCGCGACGCCGTCGGCGACCGCGTCGACGGTCTGGACGCGGGGGCGGACGACTACATGGTCAAGCCCTTCGCCCTGGACGAGTTGCTGGCGCGCCTGCGCGCGCTCACCCGGCGCAGCCGTCCCGAGCGCGATGCCGGCTCCGAGACCCTCGTCTTCGACGATCTGATCCTCGACACCCAGACCCGCGAGGTCACCCGCGGTGGCCGTCGGATCTCCCTCACCCGCACCGAGTTCGCCCTGCTGCAGGTCTTCATGGAGCACCCGCGCCGGGTGCTGGAGCGTGGCTGGCTGCTCAACGAGGTCTGGGGCTTCGACTTCCCGACCACCGCCAACTCTCTCGAGGTCTACATCGGCTACCTCCGCCGCAAGACCGAGGCGGAGGGCGAGGCCCGCCTGATCCACACCGTCCGCGGCATCGGCTACGTGCTGCGCGAAACCACCCCGTGAGCCTCGCGGACCGTCTGTCGCGGCTGTTCTCCCGGCAACGGCCGCGGCGCGGGTCCCTGGCCCGGGGCATCGTCACCCTCACGGCGATCTCTGTCAGTGTCGCCGTGCTGCTGGTCGGTCTGGGCGCCTACTGGATGACGCGCTGGAGCCTGTACGACCAGCTCGACACCGAGCTCACCGATGTCGCCCAGTACACCGCAGGGCCGATCTCCAACGACCTGGAGAACATGGGCGGTCTTGACGCCCAGGCCCTGCGCACCGTCAACGCAACGCTGCTGCTGGTGGGCGCCGACTCGAAGGTCATTCGCGTTCCGGGCGAGACGATCAGCCTCGAACCCGGCGCCGCCGAGGTCGCCGTCGCGCGCACCGCCAGCGGGTCCTCGGCCCGGACGACGACCGACGCCAACGGGGTGCGCTACCGGATGGTCGCGGTGCCGCAGGAGATCAACTCCCGCAGGTATGCCCTGGTCATCGCCCGTCCGCTGGCTCCCACCGAGCACACCCTGCGCGCCCTGACCATCACCAGCGTGCTGCTGGGCGGCGTCGGCCTGCTGCTGGCCCTGTTGTCGGGGTGGTTCGCGATGAGCTCCGGGCTGCGCCCGCTGCGTCGCCTCTCGGCAGCCGTGACGCGGGTGACCGAGACCGACGACCTGACCCCGATCGAGATCACCGGCGACGACGAACTGGGCGACCTCACCCGCTCGTTCAACACCATGTTGAACTCCCTGAACTCCTCGCGAGAGCGGCAGAAGCGGCTGATCGCCGACGCCGGCCACGAACTGCGCACGCCCCTGACCAGCATGCGAACCAACATCGAGTTGCTGGTCGCCGACGACAAGACCGGGATGCTGCCCGAGGGCGCGCGGTCGGAGATCCTGCACGACATCGCGGCCGCCCTGGGCGAGTTCAGCTCGCTGGTCGGTGACCTGGTGCAGCTGTCGCGCGAGGACAAGGTGACCGCGAACCCGGTGCCGCTGGACTTCGCGGAGGTCGTCGAGGCCGCCGTCACCCGCGCCCGGCGCCGCGGCCCGAACCTGCACTTCGACGTGCAACTGAACCCGCTCTTCCTGGTGGGAGAGCCCGACACCCTCGAGCGTGCGGTCACCAACCTGCTCGACAATGCCGTGAAGTTCTCCCCGCCCGAGGGCACCGTCACCATCCAACTGTCCGGGGACACGCTGACGATCGCGGACGAGGGTCCGGGCATCGCCGACGAGGACCTGCCGCACGTCTTCGACCGCTTCTACCGCTCCGACCGCGCGCGCAACACCCCCGGCACGGGGCTCGGCCTGTCGATCGTGGCGCACACCATCACGTCCCACGGCGGCCAGGTCACCGCTCAGCGGGCGGCTTCCGGTGGTGCGGAGTTCATCGTCCGGTTGCCCGGTTCCCTCACCGAGGACGGGGACGAGGACACCATCACGATGCCGGCCATCCAGACCTGAGCCGCCGTCCGGTCAGGGCAGGTGCGTGGGCAGCGACTTCCGCGGCCCGTGCCGCTCCGGTGAGATCCCTGACAGCCAGACCAGCAACTCCACTCGATAACGGTGCCCGGTGAAGCCCGCCAGCACCTCCTCCGCGTCGTCCTGGCCGAGCTTCTCCCCGACCAGCGCGTGGGTGATGAAACCGGGCACGTGGTAGTCGCCCGTGCTCCACGCGTCCGGGTCGCCGTGAGCGGCCTGCAGGGTGCGGGCGGCGGTCCAGGGACCGATCCCCGGCAGGCTGCGCAAGGCAGCACCGGGATCGGGTCGGTGCAAGCTGGCCTCCAGCGCCCGTGCCCGCTGCGCGGCCCCGACGAGCGTCCGGGAGCGCGCCTGCTCCACGCCCACCCCGAGATACTCCCAGCTGGGGATCAACGCCCACTCCCGCGCCGAGGGCGGGACGACCATGCCGTGAGCCGGGTGTCCCGGTTGCGCTGCGGGGCCGGGGGCCGGGCGTCCGTGCCGGCGCACGAGCAAGCGGTGCGAGCGGAAGGCCTCGGCACCGGTGACCCGCTGCTCCAGCACGCTGGGCAGCAGCGCCTCGGCGACCAGGTCCGTTGCACCCACCCGCAGCCAGGGGTGACGCCGAACCAGGACGGCCACGACGGGATGATCGGTGTGGAACTCGTCGGGATGGTCGTCGGCGCCCAGCAGCCGAGGCGCCTGGTCCAGTGCCCAGACCGAGCCCTCGCCCCAGGCCCGCACCCGTACGTCCGCACCCTCGGGAATGAACTGCACCAGCGCCGCACCGGCCGGGGTGAGGCTGGCGCGCCACCACACACGTCCCATCCGACGCATCGTCGGATCACCGGGGCCGCGGTGCAGGCGTCCGAGCAGCAGGTCAAGCCCCGCGGCCAGCCCGGGCACCAGGCGTTCCGCCGGTCGGGTGCCAGCGGGTAGGTTCGAAGTCGCTGCCCCACCCTGCTGCTCGCCAGTCACCCGACCCAGAGTAGGTGTCATCCTCGTGGCCCACACCCATGCACCCCACTCCGTCAAGCAACCCGCCGATCCCACGCTGGCCCGGCAGCGGCAGCGGGCGCTGTCGGTGATGGTCGCGGTGCTGATCCCAGTGGCGGTGTGGACCATCGCCGCCATGGTCTGGCTGTGGCCCCATGACCTGGCCGCCCACGTGAAGTCAGACCCGGCGACCTGGCAGGTTGCCGGTGTCACCACGCCGAACGGGACCATCTCCCAGGTGAACCGCATCCCCTGCGAGGGAGTTGCGAGCGGCACGACCCCCAGCTCGACCACGGCGGTTTCCGGCTCCTGCGGCCAGCTCACCGTCCGTCTGGACGAGGGTCCCGAAGCCGGCCAGACCCAGACGGTCCAGCTCACCCAGGCAGTCTTCGAGTCCGGTGTCGAACCCGGCCAGAAGGTGCTGCTCTACCGCATCCCACCGGCCGGGACGGACGCCGCCAGCTACCAGTTCGCCGAGTTCGAGCGCAGCATCCCGATCGCCTCCCTGGCCCTGATGCTGCTCGTGGTGGTGGTCGCTGTGGCGCGGCTGCGGGGGGTGCTGGCACTTTTCGGTCTCGGGTTCGCGGCGCTGATCATGGCCAAGTTCATGTTCCCGGCGCTGGTCGTGGGCCACGATCCCCTGCTGGTGGGGCTGGTCGGCTCGTCCGCCATCATGTTCGTCGCCCTCTACTGCGCCCACGGCTTCAGCACCCGCACCACCACTGCGCTCGTGGGCACGCTGGCAGGTCTGGTGATCACCGCCGTGCTGGGGTGGTGGACCACCGACTGGGCCCACCTGACCGGCGTCGCCAGCGAGGACGACCACCTGCTCGCCGCCACCGCGCCTGACCTGCAGCTGCGCTCCCTGGTGCTGTGCGGCATCATCGTCGCCGGCCTGGGCGTGCTGAACGACGTCACGATCACCCAGGCCTCCGCGGTCTGGGAGCTGGCCTCGACCGAGAGCCGGCGCGGGCGGCTGTTCGCCTCCGCCATGCGGATCGGACGCGACCACATCGCCTCAACCGTCTACACCACCGCCTTCGCCTCGGCGGGCGCGGCGATGGGGGTGCTCGCGCTGTTGACGATCAACCGCCGGCCGCCGTGGCAGGCGCTGACCAGCGAGATGTTCGCGGGCGAGGTGGTGCGCACGCTGGTCGGCTCGATCGGTCTGGTGCTGGCGGTGCCGATCACCACCGCCATCGCGGTGGCGGCGGTCAGCGTGGGCGCCCCACGACGGGCCTCCGCGGACTCCTGACACCTGCTCCACCGCCGACGGTTTGCGGCCGATCACGATCCGCGGCATGTATCCGGGGGTAGGTACAGCGTCCACATCTACCCATTGGTAGTGTGCGATTCCCGAGGCCCGGTTGGGCCCGGGCTCATGCTGGGCCGACACCCGGTCCGGGGCCGAGGGGGTGCACGTGCAGGCCGATCGTGACATCGCGGGTTGGCAGCGACGTTTCCTGCTGCTCGGCGTCGTCGTCCCGCTCGTGAGCGTCATCGCCCTGCACCTGCTGATGTCCCTCATCGTCGAACCCCGTTGGCCGCAACACACGGTGGTCTTCGGTTGGGTGGTCGGCGCGATCGGCCTGGTGGCCTTCGCGCTGGCGATGATCTGGGTGATCGACCGCGGACGCGAGGCGATGCAGGCACAGAGCACGGCCCGGCTCGAGGCAGAACGGCGTCTGGCTGTCGTCGAGGAGCGCGAGCGGATCGCCCGCGAGATGCACGATTCGCTCGCCCAGGTGCTCGGCGCCTCCCACCTGCGACTGCGCGCCGCCCAGGCTGCACCCGAACTCAGCCCCGAGACCCGCACCGAGCTCGGTGACATCGCCGAGGGGTGCCACGAAGCCTATGCCGACGTGCGCGAGGCGATCCTTGGCCTGCGGGAGGGATCGCGCGCCGACCGCACCTTCATGGACTCCTTGCGCGCCTATTTGCGCGGCTTCCAGCACCGCAGTGGCATCGAGACCCTTTTCGTCAACGAGTCGGACGACGACCCAGCCCTCGATCCCACCGTCGAGGTGCAGGTGATCCGCGTGATCCAGGAGGCCCTGACCAATGTCCGCAAGCACGCAGGTGCCCGGCATGCCGTGGTGGAGCTGCACCGCACCGGTGGCGGGGTGCGCTTCCTGGTCACCGACGACGGACGAGGTTTCGTCCCCGGCGCCAGCACCGTGTCCAGTGACGGTGGCTACGGTCTGCACACCATGCGCGAGCGCACCGAGATGGTGGGCGGGGAGCTGAGCGTCGAGTCCGAGCCGGGTCGTGGCACCCGCGTCGTGATCGACCTGCCCTCGAAACCGCAGAAGATCGGGGTGGACGCGTGAGCGCGGGCGACGGGCCGATCCGCGTGCTCCTGGTCGACGACCAGCCGCTGTTTCGTCGCGCCATCGCCTCCCTGCTCGACGCACGGGACGACTTCATGGTCGTCGGGCAGGGAGAGAACGGGCTGCAGGGGGTTGAACTGGCCCTCGAACTGCGTCCGGACGTGATGCTGTGCGACGTCGAGATGCCGGTGATGACCGGCGTCGAGGCAGCGACGCGGGTGCTGGCCGAGCTGCCGGCCACCAAGGTCGTGCTGCTCACCGTCAGCGAGGACGACGACTACCTGATCCCCGCGATCCGCGCGGGGGTGCACGGTTACCTTCTCAAGGACATGCACCCCGACCAGCTCTTCGAGACCCTGCGTGGCGTCGCCCACGGCGAGAGCCCGCTCGCACCCAAGCTCGTCGGACGATTGATGGCCGAGCTGCGCGGAAGCCACCAGCCCGCCCCGGCCGACGAAGAACCTGCCCAGGCAGAACTCAGCGCCCGGGAGCTGGAGATCATGCGCCTGGTCGCCGACGGGCTCAGCAACCGCGAGATCGGGCGCCGGCTCTCGATCACCGAGGGCACTGTGAAGAACCACGTGCACAACGCGCTCGGCAAGCTCGGGATGCAGAACCGCATCCAGGCGGCGGCCTTCATCGTCCGGCGTGGCCTCGGCGGCCCGGGCACGCACTGAACGCCCCACCGCGCACCCTCCTCACTCCCGCTGGGTATACCCCCGAACCCCCGGCTGACTGGGCAGGTTGTACCCCAGCTGTACCTCGCGATGGATGGTCGCACAGGCTCAGCACAGCTTGGATGGTGCCAATGGGTGATTTCTCTGCCCGCCCATGGAATCGGACGAGAGGGGTGAGTGACGTGCTGGAGCGCATCGGTGGCATGAAGACGCTGGTCTATGGCGCGCTGGCCATCCTTGCTGGAGCACTGCTCGGTCTGGTGATCTTCACCTTCGGCTACGCGAAGGGCTATGCCTACTTCAGCCACGACTCCGCAGCGTGCGTGCAGTGCCACTCGATGAACGAGCAGTACAACGCCTGGAAGGCCGGCCCGCACCACACGGTCGCCCAGTGCGCCGACTGCCACATGCCACACGACAACATCGTCCACCAGATGTGGGTGAAGGGTGAGGACGGCTTCCTCCACTCCCTGAAGTTCACCACGGGCAACTACCCCGAGAACATCCAGATCCGTCCCCAGAACTACCGGGTGGCGCAGGAGTCCTGCCTGCACTGCCATGGCAACCTCACGGCTGACATGGAGATGACCCGGACGCACTCGACTTCGGTCGATTGCCTGCACTGCCACAGTGAAGTCGGCCACGCGAGGTGAATGACATGAGTACCGCCCCCCTGAACGACCCGCCCCGCAGGACGAAGCTCCTGCTCGGCGCCCTCGTTGCCCTGAGTCTGCTTGCGACCTTCGCGATCGCGGCCTTCCTGGTCACGATCGCCCGCCACAAGCAGGAGTCCGACCAGCCCTACTTCAAGGTCGTCGAGATCACCGACACCACGGTCGACCCTGCCGAGTGGGGGAAGAACTTCCCCCTCCAGTACGCGGCCTACAAGCAGACGGTCAGCAACGGCGCCACCAAGTACGGCGGCGAGACGATGGTGAAGCACACCCCCACCGCGGAGGACCCGCGCACCGAGGTGCCCACCAGCAAGCTCGACCGTGAGCCCCGCCTGCGCGACATGTGGGCCGGCTACGCCTTCGCCGAGGACTACCGCGAGGCCCGCGGCCACGAGTGGATGCTCACCGACCAGCGCCTCACCGCGCGCGTCGCGCACTACAAGCAGCCCGGCACCTGCATCAACTGCCACGCATCGACCTACACCGTGTTCAACGAGCAGGGGGACGGCGACCAGATCAAGGGCTTCGACAAGGTCAACCACATGACCTACGCCGAGGCGACCAAGCTGTTCGACCACCCGATCGCCTGCATCGACTGCCACGAGCCCAGCACCATGAAGCTGCGCGTCACCAAGCCTGCCTTCATCACCGGCATCAAGGCCCTCAAGGCGAGCCAGGGCATCAAGGACTTCGACCCGAACAAGGACGCGACGCCCATCGAGATGCGCTCCTTCGTGTGCGGACAGTGCCACGTCGAGTACTACTTCGAGGGCCAGGGAAAGACGCTGACCTTCCCGTGGACCGAGGGCCTCACGATCGAGGATGAGTACAAGACCCAGACCGATCACATCGACTGGACCCACGCGACCACCGACGCGAAGATGCTCAAGGCACAGCACCCCGACTTCGAGACCTGGAGCCAGGGCATCCATGCCAAGAACGGCGTCAGCTGCGCCGACTGCCACATGCCGTACAAGCGTGAGGGCGCGACCAAGATCTCCGACCACTGGGTGCGCAGCCCCCTGGCCACCGCCGAGACCATCAACACGACCTGCCTGACCTGCCACAAGGCCTCCGCGGACGAGATGAAGAACCGCGCCGAGACCATCCAGGACGAGTTCATGAAGTCGAAGGACATCGCCTTCACCGCCGTCGCCGACCTGATCGACGACCTCGAGAAGGCGAAGACGGACGGGACGAACGCCGCCAACATCAAGAACGCGCAGCTCTTCCAGCGCAAGGCGTCGTACTACCTGGACTACGCGGAGTCGGAGAACTCGACCGGCTTCCACGCCCCGGCCTACAGCCAGCGAATCCTCGGTGAGGCCACCTACGCAGCGCGTCAGGGCCAGCTGGCCCTGCAGGGCAAGGTCACCGAGCCGAAGGCGCTGGACGTCACCGGCGACGACTCCAAGCTCCCGCTTCCCGCGAGCCTGACGGAGAAGTAGTCACCGCTTCACGCACGACGAGCAAGACAGCCGACCTGGAAGGGGAGGAGCCGCCAGGCTCCTCCCCTTCCTGCGTCCCAATCTCCACGGGTTGCACGCATCCACGGCAACGCCTTGACGACAAGGGGTACCCGGGCACCTGGGCGCAAGATGGGGGTTGGTAGCTTGAGCGTCCACGGCCCCTACGAGGAAGCAGGACGATGGCTGACAAGGACCTTCCCGCCGGCGACGAGCCACTCACGGTGGCGGATGCGGAGGCTGCGCATGCCAAGCTCATCGCCTTCCTCGAGACCGCGCCCGACGAGTTGCGCCCCTGGGCTGAGCAGCAGTTGGACGCCGCCGTGGCCGACCTGGTCGCAGCGCGCGAGCGCGAGGCCGATCGGCTGGCCGGCCGGGAGACCAGGGCCGACCAGCGTGAGGCCAACCTCCTGGGCCTGAGCGACACCGAGCTCGACGTCCCGAAGAAGTCCGCCACCCGCGCCCCGCGCGCGCCGGGCAAGCGTCCATGGTTCCTGCACCCGGTGTTCCTGTTCGCGCTCGCGGCCGCCGCGATCTTCGCCGTCTACTACCTCGGCGACCGAAACAGCGACGGCCTGCCGAGCGACCATCCCTCGGTGAGCGCGACGGCCACCGCGGAGGCGTCCGACATCGTCGACCCTGCGCTGGTGAAGGCCATGGAGCAGAAGGTGGCCGACAACCCCAAGGACGCCGAGTCATGGCGGGCGCTGGGCCAGATGTACGACCGCACCGGTGATTACGCGAAGGCCGAGAACGCGCAGCGCAAGCTGATCGAGCTGGCACCCAAGGACGTCAATGCCCGCCTGGCGCTGGGTGTCGCGCTGTTCAACCAGAAGAAGCTGGCCGAGGCGGAGAAGGCCTGGCAGGCCGCCACCTCGCTCGACCCGAAGTCGGCGCAGGCCTACTACAACCTCGGCTTCCTCTACCTGAGCCAGGACAAGAACACCCAGGCCGTCAGCGCCTGGGAGAAGGTCATCGAGCTGGACCCGAAGTCGACCCTCGCCGAGGGCGTCAAGAGCCACCTCGAGGCGCTGAAGTCCCCTTCGGCCACGCCGTCCGCCACTCCCACGAAGTAAGGCACCCATGAGCACCGCGCAGGCGCCCACGCCCGTCGACGACGACCTCGACATCACCCACGTCCAGTTGCTGTACCGCGTGTACGCGCTGTTCTACAACAAGACCTTCGGCCTTTTCCTGATCTTCGCCACCACCGTGCTCTCACTGTTGGGCGTGCTGATCATGCAGGCCCCCAAGGAGGTGCGCGGCGACCCGGACATGTACGCGAGTTGGCTGACATCCGTCCGTCCCAAGTACAAGGGCCTCACCAGCCTGCTGGACGCCACCGGCATGTTCACGATGTTCTCCTCGTGGCCCTTCCGGATCGTCATCGTGCTGCTGGTGCTCAGCATCATCGCCTGCACCGTGCACCGTCTGCCCTTGTTGTGGCGCAATGCCCAGCACCCCCACCTGGACGTGCGTGAGTCGCTGTTCGACCGGGCTCGCGTCCACCGGACCATCGAGGTCCCCGGCACCCCCGTGCAGGCCCGTGAGGCCGCCAAGGCCAAGCTCGCCGAGGAGGGCTACCGACTGGTGGAGACCAGCGACGACACCCACGGCGTGAACCTCTACGCCGACAAGTTCCGCTGGTTCCCCTTCGGCACCGTGCTGGCCCATCTGGCCTTCTGCCTGATCCTGCTCGGCGCCTTGATCACCGCGAACTTCGGCTTCGACGACGACTACTTCCCCGTCCCGGTCGGCACCGACGCGGTCGAGGTGGGCCATGGCACGAACCTGTCGATCAAGGCGAACTCCTTCACCGACAGCTACAACAACGACGGACGTCCGATGGACTACGCCGCCGACGTCACCCTCTACAAGGGTGGCGAGGAGGTCGCGACGCACGTCATTCGCGTGAACGACCCGCTCACGTACGACGGCGTCAGTTTCAACCAGGCCAGCTTCGGCTTCGCGCTGCAGATGCTGGTGAAGGACGCCCAGGGCAAGACCCTCTACTCCGGCGCCATCCCGCTGGAGTACCAGAGCGCCGACCAGAAGAAGGTCTTCGGCTCGGTGGAGCTTCCCGGGCAGGACCTGACCATGTACGCGGTCAGCAATGCCTCCGGCGTCGAGGACGAGGAACTGCCCGCCGGCAACGTGCTGGTGCAGTTCTTCGGACCGGACAAGGCATCGGCCGCCGTCGCCAGCGAGGTGCTCGGTCAGGGCCAGGAAACCCCGGTGGGCAACTACCAGGTCACCTTCGTCCGGGAGCGCCAGTTCACCGCGCTGATGGTGAGCAAGGACTACGGCGCCCCCTATGTCTGGGCCGGCTCGATCCTGCTGGTGCTCGGCACCATCTGCACGATGTTCCTGCGGCACAAGCGCATCTGGCTGCGCTTCCACCCGTCCTCCGGTGGCACCCAGTTGCGACTGGCCAGCCCCGACCGGCACGACGTCAGCTACACCCGCAGCCTGGACGCGATGCTGACCTCGCTCAACCCCACCGCCACGACGACCGACACCACGAAGACTGGAGACACCAACCATGGCTGACCTCGCCTACTACTGCCTGTGGGCCGCCGTGGCGTTGACCGCTGCCGCGCTGCTGGGCAACCTCGTCCTGCTCACCGGACGTCGCACCGCGGCGGAGCGCAAGCCCCACTCCAACGATGCCAGCGGCGCCGTGGTCGGTGACGAGCGGGTCGTCGCCAAGGTGGGTTCGGTCGCCTGGGTCGCCACCTTGCTGATCCGGCTGGCCGCGATCGTGATGACCGCCAGCCTTGTCTTCCGGATCATCGCCGTGGGCCATGCCCCCTTCTCCAACCAGCACGAGTTCGCCTGCGCCTTCTTCTGGGGGATCCTGCTCGCCTATGTCTTCTTCGAGTGGCGCTACCGCATCCGGATGCTCGCCATCGGTGCCCTGCCGCTGGCCTTCATCGCCGGCATCTACGCCGCGGCTGGCACCGACCACTCCGTCGACTCGCTGCTTCCCGCGCTGCAGAACCACCTCCTGCTGACGGCCCATGTCATCACCGCGGTGCTCGGCTACGGCGCCGCCGCCGTGTCGTGCGCGGCCGCCTTCTTGTACCTGATCGCCCCGAAGGTTCGCTGGCGCGGGATGCCGGCCCAGGATCTGCTGGACGAGATTGGCTACAAGGGCATCGTGTTCGCCTTCCCGCTGCTGACGATCATGCTGGTGCTCGGCGCGCTGTGGGCCGACATCGCCTGGGGCAAGTACTGGAGCTGGGACCCCAAGGAGACCGCGGCCCTGGTCACCTGGCTGATCTACGGCGCCTACCTGCACGCGCGCGTGACGCATGGCTGGCAGGGCAATCGCTCAGCGTGGTTGCTGATGCTCGGCTTCGTCGCCATCGTGTTCACCTTCACCGGCAACTACTGGTTCGGCGGCCTGCACACCTACGGCGGGCAGTGATGTCGTCCCCGGTCGTCACCAAGCCCAGCTGGCAGCAGCAGGTCAGGCGCAACAAGTTGCCGCTGGCCGGGCTGGTACTGACACTGCTGGCGCTGGCGATCTTCGGCTGGTGGTTGGCCACGCGTCCGAACCAGACCGAGAACCGCGGCGCGACGGCCGTGGAACTCACGGGTGACACCTCCGGCAAGGCCCCCGCGGTCGGGCAGGTGCCACCGGACTTCACGGCCACCACCCTGGACGGCAAGAAAGTGCGCCTCAGCGAGCTGAAGGGCAAACCGGTCTGGCTGAACTTCGGCGCCACCTGGTGCACCGCCTGCCGGGCCGAGGCCCCCGATGTCCAGGCCGTCTACGACAAGGCCAAGGCCAACGGCACCGTCGTCCTGGGCCTCTATCTGGACGAGGACGACGCGACCATCAGCTCCTATGCGCAGCGTCTGGGGCTCACCTACCCCCAGGCCAATGACCCGGGTACCGCGATCTCCTCGCGCTACCGCACGGTCGGCATCCCGACCCACTTCTTCATCGACTCCGAAGGCGTGCTTCGCCAGGTGATCGTCGGTGGCGTCACCGTCGATTCGGCCGTCCAGGCCCTGGCGGTCATCGGCGGCTGACCGGGCCTTTTCGATCCGGTCCTGTTCGCTGGATCAGCTGGCCGGGTCGGCGCCAGGACGATCCAGCCGCACTTCCAAGCGGTGGACGCGCACTCCCCCACGCAGGTCCTCGATGAGAGTCCCGGGACGTTCATGGGCCGCGGCCCAACACAGCCAGGCGTCTCCCACGCAGCCGGACAGGTGGAAGGCCAGCGGCACCACCCACCACGACGGATGCGGGCCCCACAGCAGCAGCAGCGCCAGCGCGGAGTTCACCAGCAGGTTCGGCAGCGCCGCGATCACCAAGAACTGGGCCCGGGTGAACAGGTGCCCCTCCGAAGTGGTGAACAGGTAGGGCAGGCCGGTGTGCATCACCCCGGCGCCGAAGCGGGGTCGTGCCCCGCAGGCCAGCATTCCCAGCCCATGCAGGGCCTCGTGCAGCACCATCGTCAGGGCCGTGACGCCGACCGTCGCCAAACTGGTGCGAAGCACCTTGCTGGGCGTCAGGGTGAGGATGACATCGTTGCCGTGCCAGGCGGCCGCGAAGGTGCCCAGCGTCAGACCGGCCACCATCATCACGGCGCTGATCATGCCCATCCAGCGCTGGGAGCGCTCGCCGGGATCCATCGTCTCCACCTGGGCGCAATGATCACTGGGACACGCGTCGTCCGGCGCCGGGGGAGTGGACATGGGTCGATGGTAGGTCTGGTCGGCGGCCGATGGCGCGGGTGCAGTGGGTATCTTCGTGGAATGTTCATCAAGGTGTGCGGGCTCAAGACCCCCGACGACGTCCGGGTGGCCACCGACGCGGGCGCCGACGCGGTGGGTTTCGTGCACAACACCGCCAGCGTGCGCTCCATCCCGCTCGAGCAGGTGGCGGACCTGGCTGCCCTGGTGCCCGCCGGGGTGGCATCGGTGCTGGTCGTCAACGACCTGCCCGTCGCGGACGCGATCGATGCAGCACGGGCCAGCGGCGTCGACGTGCTGCAGTTGCACGGCCCCGGCTATGGCCGCGAGGACGTGGCCCGGGTCGTCGCGAGTGGGCTGCGGGTCTGGCGGGCGACCTCCCTGGCAGATGGCGACGACCTGCGGGTGGGCGCCTTCGGCGAGGAGGCGCTGCTGTTGGACTCCGCCGTCCCCGGGTCGGGTGAGACCTGGGACCTGTCCGGCCTGGCCGAGCCCCCGCACGGCCACTGGCTCTTGGCGGGCGGTCTGTCCCCCGTCAACGTCGCGGACGCCATCCGCGCCGTCCGTCCGTGGGGCGTGGACGTCAGCTCTGGTGTCGAGGTCACCCGTGGCACCAAGGGGCACGACCTGATACGCGCCTTCATCACCGCCGCACGGGAAGCCTGAGCATTCGGGCTGCTGCGCCCACCGGAATGCTTGTCCCGCGTGGGGTGCCGAGGGACGCCTGGCACGGACCTTCGGCGCACTCGCCCGTGCGGCTCGGGGATGATGGACGGGTGAACGCGCGTTACCCGGTTCCCCAGGAACCGCCCAGCTACACCGAGCGCGCCCGACCGGCGCGTCCGCGTCGTCGGATGCCCCTGTTCACCCTGATCGCCACTGCGGCCACCGTGGGCGCGCTGGGACTGGCCGTCTGGCTGGCCGGGCTGTTGGTCTCGCGAGCCTTCACCGGCTTCTCCTGGTGGTGGCTGAACCTGCTGCTGTTCTGGGGTGTCGTCGCCTACCTCGCACTCCCCCGGCTGCACCAACTGGTGTCCACGGTCTACGTCCCCAACTACTTCATCGGACGGGCGCGCACCGCGGACGGGATGCTGGGCGACCCGATCAACCTCGCTCTGAATGGGTCGGAAGAGGACGTCTGCACCGCCCTGGAGGCCGCCGGCTGGACCCGCGCCGACGAGCTGACCATCGGCTCCGGCGTGGGAATGGTGCGCTCCGCCGTGCTGCGGATGTCGTATCCCGCGGCGCCGGTCTCCGGGCTGTACGTCTTCGACCGGCTGCAGGATTTCACCTACCAGCAAGAAGTCGACGGCAATCCCTCACAGCGCCACCACGTCCGCTTCTGGAAGACCCCCAAGGGCTGGCTGCTGCCCGGTGGTGAGCGGGTCGACTGGGTTGCCGCGGCCACCTATGACCGGGCCGTCGGCTTGTCGAGCTTCACCTTCCAGATCACGCACAAGGTGGATGAGGACACCGACCTCGAGCGTGACTACGTCGTCGACACGATCAGGTATGCCGACCCGTCGGTGACCGTCGACGTGATCGAGAACTTCTCCACCGCCTACCACTCACGCAATGGCGGCGGTGACCAGGTGATGACCGATGGTGACCTGCCCGTCGTCCAGACCAGCGGTGTTGCCCTGCGCCGGCACATGCCCCGTCCGCCGCAGCCCAAGACCATCGTCGACCATCACCTGCCCCCGGTGCCGCTGATCTTCACCGGCGCCATGAACCTCTTCTCCTTGGTTGCTGCGGTCGGTGCGGTCATCTTCGGGCAGGGCCACAACCTGGCCCTGGTGGTGTTGCCGATGATCCTCACGGTGTTGTGGTGGACCGTGCTGGCGCGGCGCCGCTGGGCCTGGGTGGCGATGGTCGGGTTGCTGGTCGCGACCGCGATCGAGGCACTCAGCCAGGTGGGCGTCGACGCCGGCGAGGTCGAACTGCTGCTGGCCAGCTGGAATGTGCTCGCGGTGCTGGCCGCGACGGCCGAAACGGTTCGCCAGTGGGTGGGCGGGGACGCCGACGTGGACGACGACGTCACCACCCCCGAATAGCGGTCTGCCCCGAATGCGGATTTGTCGGTGGGCACGGGTAGCCTCGTGCGCGAAACCGCAGTGAGAAACCCCCCGGGGCGCAATGGCCTCGGCCCGGTCGCCTGAACGCACGATTCCAGCACGGAGCACCCATGGACAGTCTCGCCCGCATCAGCCTCAAGAACCGGGCGCTGATCGCGCTCATCACGATCTTCGTGATGCTCTTCGGTGGCCTGACCGCGACCACCTTGAAGCAGGAGCTGATCCCGAGCCTGCAGATCCCCAGCGCCTTCGTGATGACCAGCTACCCGGGCGCCTCCCCGCAGGTGGTCGAGGAGCGGGTGACCACCCCGATCGAACAGGCCGTGCTCTCGTTGCAGGGGCTCGACGGCTACACGTCCACCTCGTCGGCGGGTGTCTCGACGGTCACCGTCAACGTGAAGTACGGCGCCGACATGGCGCAGGTGCAGCAGCAGTTGCAGGCGGCGATCAGCCGGATCAAGTCGATGCTGCCCGACGAGGCCGACGCGCAGGTGTTCACCGGATCGCTCGACGACCTACCCGTCCAGACGCTGTCGGTCAGCGACGACGACTCGGCCTCCGGCGGCGCCAGCGACGACCTCGCCCAGCGGCTGCAGGCCATCGCGGTCCCCGAGTTGGAGAAGCTGGACGGCGTGCGGCAGGTCACCGTCTCCGGCGCACGCACCCAGCAGGTGCAGGTGACCGCCGACCGGGCCAAGCTGGCCGCCGCGGGGCTGACGCTGGCCCAGGTACAGCAGGCGCTGCAGGCCTCCGGCAGCCTCGTCTCGGGTGGCTCGCTGGCCGATGGCGACCGCGAGCTCACCGTCACCGTCGGCAAGAACTTCGCCTCCGCGGACGACGTCGCCAAGGTCGTGCTCGTCGCGCAGGGCACGGACGCGACCGGGAAGGCGACCTCCAAGGCGGTCCGGCTGGACCAGGTCGCCACCGTCAAGCAGTCGCTGGCCCCTGCCACCTCCATCTCCCGCACCAACGGCAAACCCTCGCTGTCGCTGTCGATCACCAAGACCCCCGATACCTCGACGGTGCAGGTCTCGCACGCCGTCTCGGACAAGCTGCCCGAGATCGCGTCCAGCCTCGGCAAGAATGCGAAGTTCACCACCGTCTTCGACCAGGCCCCCTTCATCACCCAGTCGATCCACGACCTGCTCGTCGAGGGCGGCCTGGGCCTGGTGATGGCGATCGTGGTGATCCTGCTCTTCCTGCGCAGCATCCGCTCCACCCTGGTGACCGCGGTGTCGATCCCGGTCTCGGTGCTGCTCACCCTGATCGGGCTGCGCGTCGCCGGCTTCAGCCTCAATATCCTCACCCTGGGTGCGCTGACGATCGCCGTCGGACGCGTCGTCGACGACTCGATCGTCGTCGTGGAGAACGTGAAGCGGCACCTGTCCTATGGTGAGCCGAAGGGACGCGCGATCCTGACAGCCGTCAAGGAGGTCGCCACCGCGATCACCGCCGCGACGATCACGACCGTCGCCGTCTTCGCACCGATCGGTTTCGTGTCCGGCCAGACCGGGGAGCTCTTCCGTCCCTTCGCCTTCACCGTGACGATGGCGCTGCTGAGCTCACTGCTGGTGTCACTGACGATCGTCCCGGTGCTGTGTTACTGGTTCCTCAAGCCCGTCGAGGGCGACGTCGACCGCGACGAGGTGGAGGCCGCGGCCCACGAGGCTGAGAAGTCCGGTTTCCTGCAGCGCATCTACCTGCCCGCGCTGAACTGGTCGCTGCTGCACCCGATCGCCTCACTGCTGCTGGCGCT
>NHCFI05602__coassemble_915_pt1 | contig 20456 bp, 14 predicted proteins | sample NHCFI05602__metabat2_high_PE_006 | metagenome-assembled genome bin NHCFI05602 | reverse complement strand
ATGATGCGCCAGTTCACCTTCTCGGAGAAGGTCTTCGGGTGGGTGAAGTTACCCGGACGCCCCATGGCGGCCGTGAACAGGTATTGCCGGCGCCAGTACAGCGGCAGGCGGCCAGCAATGCGGCGGTGCAGGGGACGAAGCCCGTCACGCAGGGGCCGGGTCACGCTCGTGCTGAGATCCACCCACCCCTGACGGGCTGGCGCGTCCGACCCCCGCCGCGGTGCCGCGGATGGCTTGAACATCATTGGTCCCCTGTCCCGGTGGCCCCCGCCACCGGAAGGTCACACTATCCACCGGGGCTGGCAGGCATTCTCAGTTTTCGCCCCATCCACAGCCCTGCTTGGGCATGCCCGGCGCGAGGAGCAGGAAGGAAGCAGCCATCTCGGGCGTAGGACGGACCATGGGCGAGCACCGGCAGCACCTCACAACCGCCCGGGGATTCCTCACCAGCGCGTGAACTCTCGGCGAAAAGTCCGTCCCCGGTGCCCGGTCCATCGAGAACTGCCACGAGAATGGAGCACATGACCCAGCAACAGACGCCCGCGCCCGCGAAGATGAAGATCGGCATCCTGACCAGCGGTGGTGATGCGCAGGGCATGAATGCGGCGGTGCGCTCGGTCGTCCGCACGGCCCTGACGCTGGGCGCCGAGCCCTATGCGATCTACGAGGGATACCAGGGCATGATCGATGGCGGCGACGGCATCAAGCAGTTCGGCTGGGACGATGTCGGCTCGATCCTGCACCGCGGCGGGACGATCATCGGCACCTTCCGCTCCAAGGAATTCCGGGAGCGCGAAGGACGCCTGAAGGCGGCCGCGAACCTCGTCGAGCACGGCATCGACCGGCTGGTCGTGATCGGCGGCGACGGTTCGCTCTCGGGGCTGGACCTCTTCCGGCAGGAGTGGGACGGCCTGTTGGCCGAGCTGCTGGTCACCGGCCGGATCACCCAGGAGCAGGCGGACGCGCACCCGGCGCTGATGATCGCCGGCCTGGTGGGCTCCATCGACAACGACCTGGTCGGCTCCGACATGACGATCGGCGCGGACACCGCCCTGCACCGGATCGTCTCGGCGATCGATGACCTGGCGAGCACCGCTGCCAGTCACCAGCGCTCCTTCGTGGTCGAGGTGATGGGACGTCACTGCGGCTACCTGGCGCTGATGGCGGCCATTGCGGGTGGCTGTGACTACGTCCTGATTCCCGAGAACCCCCCGGCCGACGGCTGGGAGGACAAGATGTGCGCCGAGCTGAAGCGCGGCCGCGATGCCGGGCGCCGCGAGTCGATCGTCCTGGTGGCCGAGGGTGCGCAGGACCGCTCCGGCAACCCGATCTCGGCCGAGTATGTCCGCAGCACCCTCGAGGAGAAGCTGCACGAGGACGCCCGGGTGACGATCCTGGGCCACGTCCAGCGCGGTGGTTCGCCGAGCGCCTACGACCGGTGGGCGTCCACCTGGCTGGGGCACGAGGCGGTCAAGGAGGTACTCGCGGTCACCCCCGAGAGCCCCGGCAATGTGATGGCCATCCGCGGCAACCGGGTGGTGCCCACCGACCTGATGGAGGCGATTCGTCGCACCCGCGAGGTGCCCGAGCGGATCGCCGCCGGTGACTTCGGCGGGGCGATGGAGCTGCGCGGCGGCTCCTTCACCGAGATGGACCAGATCTTCCACGAGATGGCCGAACCGAGCCAGGTCGACGTCGCCTCGGACGCGAAGCGGGTCGCGATCATGCACGCCGGAGGGCTCGCGCCGGGGATGAACACCGCCGCCCGCGCAGCGGTCCGGTTGGGCATTGCCCGCGGTCACACCATGCTCGGCGTCAACGGCGGCTTCCCCGGCCTTCGGGACGGCAACATCTCTGAGCTGACCTGGGAGGACGTCGAGGGCTGGACCGCCGACGGCGGCGCCGAACTGGGGACGCGGCGCACGATCCCGCCCCTGGAGCAGCTGTATCCGATCAGCCGCTCGCTGGAGCAGGCCAATGTGGACGCGCTGATCGTGATCGGCGGCTGGAATGCCTATCAGGCGGCCTACCTGCTGTACTCCGAGCGCGACCGCTACCCGGCCTTCAAGATGCCGATCGTGTGCATCCCCGCCAGCATCGACAACAACCTGCCCGGCTCGGAGCTGGCGATCGGCACCGACACCGCGCTGAACGTGATCGTCGAGGCGATTGACCGGATCAAGTTGTCGGGTTCGGCGTCCAAGCGCGCCTTCGTCGTCGAGACGATGGGCCGCTACTGCGGCTACCTGGCGCTGATGGGCGGCCTGGCCAGCGGCGCGGAGCGGGTGTACCTGCACGAGGAGGGCATCCGGCTGGCCGAGCTGAGCAACGACGTGGACGCGCTGTGTGAATCCTTTCGGCAGGGACGTCGTCTCTTCCTGGCGGTGCGCAACGAGCGCGCATCCGAGCACTACACCACCGACTTCATCGCCCGGCTGCTGGAGGAGGAGGGCAAGGAGCTGTTCGACGTGCGCCAGGCGATCCTGGGACACGTCCAGCAGGGCGGCTCACCCTCCCCCTTCGACCGGTTGTTGGCCACGCGGCTGGTGTCGCGCGCGCTGAACCTGGTGGACGAGGAGTTCGCGCAAGGACGGGCACATGGCTGGTACCTCGGCCTGCAGGGCGCCAAGGTCGAGCAGTCGCCGCTGAACCACATGATGGAGCACATGGACCCGCAGTTCCGTCGTCCGCTGGAGCAGTGGTGGCTCCAGCTGGTCGACGTGAACCGCTCGGTCAGCGACGACCCGGCCCTGTTCGCGAAGGCCTGATTTCGACCGCCCGTCAGCTGGCTGCCTTCACCGGGGTGACCACCAGCGACTTCACCTGGGAGGTGCCTCCCTCGGCGAAGAGTTGGACCCCGGTCGAAGCCAGCGAGGGGTAGATCAGGTCGCTCAGCGCCACCTGACCGCCCTGCGCGAAGACCTCGACCGACGAGCTGTCGACCCACACGTCCAGGGTCACCGGGGACGTGCCAACCTCCAGTGGTGCCGTGTGCCGGGCGGCGAAGCGGGGGTCGAAACCGCTGGCACCCGACCTGGTGCGATCGATGAAGACCTCGCGGGTCGCGGCGTCGTAGCCGACGCGCGTCCGCTGGTCCCCGCCGACCCGGACGTCCACGCCGGTGCTGGACGAAGAACCGGGATCGACCACCAGCTGCACCCGCAGGGCGGTGCCGGAGACGTCCACCTTCTTCACCCCGGAGGTCACGGCAACGGAACCCTTGCCGGGCCGCAGGCGGACCGAACTCTTGCCGAGCAGCTTGTTCAGCTGGGGAACGGGTGCGCTGGTGACCGTCTCTCGTCCGTTCACCATCTTCAGCGACAACTCGCGGGGCAACGACTGCTCACCGCGCCAGGTGTTCGTCGGGGTGGCGTTCTGGTAGTCCCAGTTGCCCATCCAGCCGAAGACGATCCGCTTGCCGGCGGGGGCGTCGTTGTAGCTGACGGCTGCGTAGAAGTCGTTGCCGTGGTCGAGGAATCGGGCCCGCTTCATCACGCCAAGCGCCGGCTTGGCGGCCAGCATGAAGTGGTCGGCCAGCAGGTGGCCCCAGTCACCGGTCGCGCTGTCGACGAGCTGCACCTGCGCCTGCTTGCCCTGCAGGTCGGCCAGGCTCCAGGAGACCCAGTCCAGACCGACGCCGTTGTCCCCGGTGGCGGTGCGGACGACCTTGCCGTCCACCAGGAGGTTCGCGGTGGTCTCGTGCGCCCACGGCTTGGCGGCGGTGTCGGAGAAGACGACGTGGTCGACCATCAGGTGGCCCCAGTCGTTCGTCCGTTCGTCGACGACCTCCAGGTGCGCGGCCTTCCCGGCGAGCTCCTGCACGTCCCAGGCGACCCAGTCCATCGAGCCGGAGTTGTTGCCGGTGGCAGTGCGGACGACCTGTCCGTCCACCACCAGGTTCACCGCCGTCGGGGCGTCGCCACCCCAGGCGTGGTTGCCGCCCGCGACGAGGAGGTTGATGTACGCGGAGTCGATCGTGAAGTCGGGTGACCAGATGGTGCCGGTGGCGGGGTCGCAGGCCCCGACGCAGGTGTCGAGCACCTTGGACCCCAGCTGGCCGGCCAGGTTGGACGTCGTCGGGGTGGCGCCCGTGAAGTCGCCGGTGGCGGCCCAGCCGTCGCCGAATGTCGCGCCCTCGAAGTCGGCGAAGACCGTCCCGGCGGGGGCTGCGGTCTGTCCGTCGGCGACGTGCGGATGGTTGCCGCCCGCGATCAGGAAGTTGAGGTACTTCTGGTCGACGGTGAAGGCGGGGGACGTGAGGGTGCCGGTGTCGGCGTCCGAGCTGCCGAAGCTGTCGATGATTCGGCTGCCCTGCACGCCGGTGACGTCCGCGCCGGGAACCACCGGACCCGAGCCGAAGGCCGTCCCGGTCGTCGTCCAGTCGCCATGGGACGTGGACTCGAAGCCCTGCAGCACGGTTCCCGCGGGCGGGGTGTAGGTGGCGGCATCCGGTGAGGTGAAGGTGTGGCCGTCGAAGTCGCCGACGAAGTAGGCGGTTCGCCCGGCGACCGACAGGCTCATCACCCACTTGGTTGTGCCGGTGGTGGGATCGGTGAGCTGGAACAGGTCGGGGCATTCCCAGACCGAGGAGGTCACGCCGGCGGGGCCGAAGTCGGATTCGTGGGTCCAGCCCTTGAGGTCGGACGAGGAGTAGATCGCGATCTTGTGGTCGACGGACTTGGCGACCACCATCAGCCAGCGGCTGGTGGATGCGTCCCACCACACCTTGGGGTCGCGGAAGTCCTTCAGGCCCGCGTCCAGCACGGGGTTGTTGGCGTACTTGGCCCAGGTCTCGCCGTTGTCGAGGGAGTAGGCCAGCGCTTGGCGCTGCGTGCCGGAGGCCTTGTGGGCGCTGGTGTAGACCGCGACCAGCGGCGGGTTGGCGGTGGTGCCCAGGCCGGAGCTGTTGGTCTTGTCGAAGACGACGCTGCCCGACCAGACATCCTCATTCGCATCGGTGGAGATGGCGACCGGGTGCCGGGCCCAGTGCACGAGGTCGGTGCTGGTGGCATGGCCCCAGGAGCCGTTCCCAGACGTCGCCCCGTAGGGGTTGTACTGGTAGAAGAGGTGGTAGGTGCCGTCCTTGTGGATCAACCCATTCGGGTCGTTCATGAAGTTCTCGGTGGACGTGTAGTGGTAGCTCGGCCGGTAGGGGTCTGCGGCGGTCGGCATCAGCCCCTTGTTCTCCGCCGCCATGCAGGAACTGGCGGCCACAGTGGTCGCGAGAGCGCCAGCCATCAGGGCGGAGACCAGTCGGCTGGCGAGGCTTCGTCGGGAAGTGCGGGGTTGCTTCACGGGGGGTCTCCTGAGGGGTTCGCGACATTGCGTGGAGTTGCCGGAACGCTATGCCAGCAGGTGATCGGGGGGAAGAGGCAACCGGCCACCTTCTCGAAAACCCACCCCTTGGGTTCCCGGAGCGCACTGGCCCAGACGCACGAACTGGGTGGCCCTTCTGCCGTAGTCGGCAGAAACGCCACCCAGTCCGTGGGTTCTCGCGTCGCCTCAGCCCAGGAGGCCCTGGAGGCTGAAGGTGAAGGTCAGCTTCTCCCCCGTGGGCAGGCAGTACTCGGGGTGGGTCATCGCACCCCAGGAGTCGTCGCCACCCACGCCGCGGCGCATCAGGGCCGGGCGCAGGATGGTGCGCTGGTGGGGCGGAAGGTCCACGTGGTGCAGCGCGCTCTCCACCTCGACCGGCGTCCATGGCATCGCCGAGAACTCCATGGTGTCCGCGCACTCCAGCCTGAGGCCGCGGCCGCGGGCGTCGGTCACCGTTGCCCACCGGACACCCGTGTGGCTGCCCGCCTCCTGGGGACGCAGGTAGGGGGTGAGCTGGTCTTCCACCAAACCGGACCAGACGCCCAACCGCGCCCCGGCTCTGCGGTCGACGTAGCACTCGTCCGGGCCCTCGCCGTAGAACTCCAGCCGGTTGAACTCGGGCTGGGTGGCGAGCAGCATCCCGAACTCAGGCATGTCGGGCAGACCCTCGCCGGGCTCGACCTCGAGGGTGACCTCGATGCGCCCGTCACCGCTCACCAGGTAGCTGACCTGGCAGGTGCTCTGCGGGGTGGTGGGCAGCAGGTAGCGGTAGCTGAGCCGGACCCTGTCGTCCGCCTGCTCCACCTCGGGCTGCGCGACCTCGGGGGCAAGCGTCGGGTACTGGCTGGCCAGCAGCCACTGCCCGTCGCGGGCGGGCATCTGCCAGCCGCGCTCGTTGGAGGTGGGTGCGTGCCAGAAGTTCGGACGCGGAACCTGGCGCAACATCTCGTGTCCGCCGTCGCGGGTCATCCCGAAGCGGTAGGACACCAGACCGCCGTGCAGCTTGGAGAACAGCGCCGTGAAGTGCTCGCCACGGACGCCGACATTGTGGATGCCGTGGACGACCTCCGGCGCCGGAGCGCTCGCACGCACCGGCACCTCCCCGACGCGGACAACCGCCTGGCCAAAGGCCACCTCATGCCCGGCGGGCGCCCACTTCTGGTCCGTTCGCAGCTGGAAGGAGACATCGACGGTGTACTCCCCGGGCTCGGTGGGAAGCTCGGGCAAGGGGTAGCCGGCACGCTCCCCCGGAGCAACGACCGTCCCGATCGACGACCGGGCCACGACGACGCCATGGTGGGCGATGGTGACGCGGCAGTCGTAGGCGTCCGAACTGGTGAACAGCAATCGGTTGTCGACGGTGAACTCCGCGTCCCCGACCGTGACGACCAGACCCTGGTATAGCTTCTTCACCTCAGCCAGCTTCGGCGAGGGCGTGTGGTCGGCGAAGACGATGCCGTTGCCGCAGAACTCCCCGTCGTGGGGGGCCTCGCCGCAGTCGCCGCCGTAGCCGAAGTAGGGCTTGCCGAAGCGGTCGGTCAAGGCGATGGCCTGGTCGGCGAAGTCCCAGATGAAGGCGCCCTGGAAGAGCTCGTCGCGGTAGGCGAGGTCGATGTACTTGTCGACGGCACCGAAGGAGTTGCCCATGGCGTGCGCGTACTCGCACAGGATGAAGGGCTTGTCGCGGTGCTGTCGGAGCTGTTCCTCGATGGATGCGGAGGAGGTGTACATCTGGCTGACGATGTCGGTGCTGTCGGGGTACCGCGGGTCGTGGTGCACCCCTTCGTAGTGCACCGGACGGGTGTCGAGCTCGCGGAAGTGGTCGGCGAGCTTGGCGATGTTGCCGCCGCCGAAGGACTCGTTGCCGCACGACCAGATGACGATGCTCGGGTGGTTCTTGTCGCGCTGCACCATCGAGTCGGCGCGGTCGATCAGGGCGGGCAGCCATTCCGCGCGATCTCCCGGGAGCGCCTGCTCGACGGGCAGGTTCTCGCGCCACAGCTTGTCCCAGACACCGTGGGACTCCATGTTCATCTCGTCGATGACCATCAGGCCGTACTGGTCGCACAGCTCGTAGACGAAGCTGTTGTTCGGGTAGTGGCTGGTGCGCAGCGAGTTGATGTTGTTCTGCTTCATCAACACGATGTCGGCCTCGGCCTCGGCGCGGGTGATCACCCGTCCGTTCAGCCCGAAGTCGTGCCGGTTGACACCCTTGAAGACGACGCGCTGGCCGTTGAGCTTGAGCACGCCACCCTCGATCGCGAAGCGGCGGATGCCGAAGGCCTGCGAGATGACCTCGCCGTGGGTCTCCTCCCCGTCGGTCTCGATGCGCAGCTGGTACAGCTCGGGAGACTCCGGGCTCCACAGACGGGGGTCGGTGATCTCGGCGGTGAAGGTGCCGTCGTCGCCGCGCTCCAGCTCGGGTCCGTCGACGACGCGGACGCTGACCTGACCGTCCCCGACGACCTGCAACCGGCAGCTCACGACGGCTCGGGCCAGGTCATCGTCCAGTTCGCTGCGCACCCAGACGTCCTCGACGTGGGTGGCGGGACGGCGACGCAGGACGACGTCGCGGAAGAGGCCGGAGAAGCGGTAGAAGTCCTGGTCCTCGATCCAGGAGGCGGCGCTGAACTTGAAGACCTGAGCGGCCAGCACATTCTCGCCCTCGACCAGGGCGTCGGTGAGGTCGAACTCGGAGGGGGTGAAGGTGTCGCAGGCGTAGCCGATCCAGCGTCCGTTGAGCCACACCGACAGCGCGGATTCGGCGCCGTGGAAGGTGATCGAGACGCGCTCGCCCTCGGCGACCGGGTGGTCGAGCGTGAACCGGGTCAGGTAGCTGGCCACCGGGTTGAAGCGTTGCGGCACCTCGCCGGGCTCGAGCTGCTCGTGGCCGTCCCAGGGGTACTGGACGTTGACGTACTGCGGCCGGTCGTAGCCCTGCAGCTGGATGTGGCCGGGGACGGCGATGTCGTCCCAACCGGAGGCGTCGAAGTCGGTCGCCTCGAAGCCCGAGATGGTGCCAGCGGGGTTCTTGGCGTAGTGGAACTTCCAGCTGCCGTTGAGGCACTGCTCGTAGCTGGACGTGCCGATGGCCAGCTCCTGCTCACTGGCGAACCAGCGATGGTCGGAATGGGCGGGCATCCGGTTCTCGGCGAACTTGGTCGGGTCGTCCAGAAGGCTCGTGCCGAAGGTGGGCTGTGTCATTTGATGGCTCCCGTGATGCCCTCGGTGAAGGCGCGTTGAAGGACGAGGAAGAGGACCATGGTCGGCACCGACGCGATGAGAACGGCGAGCATGAGCATGCCGTAGTCGGTGACGTAGCCGGCCGTCAGGTTGGAGACCAGCATCGGCATGGTCTGGAACTCGCTGTTGACCAGGATCACCTTGGGCCACAGGAAGTTGTTCCAGGCGGCCATGAAGGTCACCACGGCCGCCGCCGCGTAGGTCGAGCGCATGGTGGGCAGGAAGATTCGTCCGAAGATGTGCAGTTCGCTCAACCCGTCCAGCCGTGCGGCCTCGATGATCTCCCGCGGGAACGAGCGTGCCGACTGGCGGAAGAGCAGGATCAGGAAGGGCGTCGCGATACCGGGCAATATGACCGCCCACAGCGAATTGATCATGTTGAGCTTCGCGAACATCCGGAACAGCGGGATCATCGTCGCGGCGAAGGGGATCATCATCGCCAGCAGCAGGATGCCCATCAGCACGTCCTTGCCGCGGGAGTGGTAGACCTCGAAGCCGTAGCCCGCGATCGAACAGACCAGCAGCGACAGCACCGTCGCCCCGATGGCGTACAGCGCCGAGTGCCACAGGGCGCTCCACAGTGGCTGGGCCCCGAGCAGGCGGTGGAAGTTGGCGGCCAGCTGGCTGCCCGGGATCATCTTGCTGTTCAGCACGTCCTGGGACGCATTGGTCGCCGACACCGCCATGAAGTACAGCGGGAAGAGCGAGAACAGGGACGCGATGGTCAGCGTCAGATAGGCCGGTACGCGGCGCATTCGAGGACTAGTCACGACGGTCTCCCACCTTCATCTGGATGAAGGCCAGCACCGCGACGATCATCAAGATCGCGTAGGACAGCGCGGATGCGTAGCCGAAGTTCGGGTTCTTCTGGAAGGAGATCTCGAAGAGGTAGTGGCTCAGGCTCATGGAGCCGTAGGCCGGCCCGCCCTGGGTGAGGTTCCACGACTCGTCGAAGAGCTGGATGGTGCCATTGGTCGACATGATCGCGCAGAGCAGGATCATCGGCTTCAGCTGCGGCACGGTGACGTGCCAGAAGGCACGCCACGAGTTGGCGCCGTCCACCTTGGCGGCCTCGATCGTGTTCGGGTCGATGGTCTGCAGGCCGGCGAGGAAGAAGACCATGTTGTAGCCGGTCCAGCGCCACAGCAGGCCGAGGATGATGACCAGGCGGGCGGTCCAGGCCTGGCCGAACCAGTTGATCGGCGAGTCGATGGCCGACAGGCCCATCAGCGCGTCGTTGACCAGGCCGTCGGTGGCGAACATCGTCCGGAAGACCATCGAGTACGACACCAACGAGACCGCGCAGGGCAGGAAGATCGCGGTGCGCCACAGGCCCCGGAAGCGCAGGTTCGGGTTGTTGAGCAGCACGGCCAGGACGAGCGCGAAACCCAGCATGATCGGCACCTGCACCAGCAGGTAGATCGTGTTGTTCTTCAGCGTCGTCCAGAACAGGTCGTCCTGGAACAGGCGCGTGTAGTTGCTCCACAGCGGGTCGGCCCAGCGGAAGCGGGTTCCCCGTCCGGTCTTCAACGACAGGATGAGGGCCTGGAACATCGGGTAGAAGTTCATGATCGCGATCAGCGCCGCGGCCGGCAGCAGGAAGATCCAGCCGGTCAGGTTGTGGCGCTTCTCGGTGGTGAGCCCCCGTCGTCGGGTGGGCTCGGTTGTCATGGCTTGGGACACCGCGACAAGTCCTTCCGTGAAGTGGTGCGTGGGTACTGATGGGTGACCAGTGCGGACGCGGCGTGGGAGGGGGCGGGTGCCCCCTCCCACGTCCGTTCGAGTCAGACGCTCCTGCGCGGAGCGGAATGCTGACCTGGGGTCACTTCATCGCGAACTCGACGGCCTTCTGGGCCTCGGCCAGCGCGGTCTTGATGTCGGTGCCCTTGATGACCTTGGTCATCGCCGCACCCAGCGCGTCGCGGGCCTCGTAGTAGTAGACGCCCGTGCGGTTGGAGGGGACGCTCTTCGAGAACTCGACGATCTTGGAGTAGATCGCCTCATCGTTGAAGAAGGCGACGGGCTTCTTGTAGACCTCGGTCTCGGCGGCCGGGGTCCAGTTGGCCAGCGCACCCGAGGACGGCAGGATCGTCTCGTAGAGCTCCTTGGATCCGGCGAAGGTCTCCTTGAGGAAGTCGACGGCCAGCGCGGTGTTGCCCTGGGCGCTGACGGCCCACGACGAGCCACCGTTCGCGGAGTAGTTGGTGGCACCCTCCACGCCGTCCAGCTTGGGCAGGTTGGTGATCGCCCACTTGCCAGCCTGCGCCTTCGCGGTCTGCACCGAGCCCAGGATCCACATGCCGTTCATCACGCCCGCGACATTGGAGTTCACGAAGCTGCCGACGTACTGGTCCCAGGAGTTGTTCTCGGTCATGACGCCCGAGGTGAGCAGCTGCTTGTAGACCTCCAGGGCCTTGGTCAGCGGCTCGTTGTCCACGATGTTGACCTTGTCGTCATCGGTGAACAGGCTCGCGCCTGCGCTCTGCAGCATCATCATCACGATGTCGGGCTGGCCCGACTGGCCCGACAGGATCGGCTTGCCCGTCTTCGCCTTCACCTGCTTGCCCTTCGCGATGTAGTCGTCCCAGGTGATGTCGGTGAAGTCGTCGATCTTGAGGCCGGCCTGGCCGAGAAGGTCGGTGCGCAGACCGGTGATCGCGCAGCCATTGTCGAAGGGCACGCCGTAGCGCTTGCCGTCGACGGTGGAGTAGTTGACGACCGACTCACCGAACTGGTCGTAGGGCAGACCGGAGTCGGTGAGGTCGGCGAACAGGTCGGGGTAGTTGATGACGTTCTTCTGGAAGGCATTGTTCTGAACCAAGAAGATGTCGGGGAGCTGGTCACCCTTCTGCGACTGGGCCAGCGTGGTGATCTTGGTCTGGATGTCGTCCCAAGGGGTCTCGATCGCGTTCATCTTCACGTCAGGGTGCTTGGCCGCGTAGATCTTCCCGGCCTCCTTCATCGCGTAGACGTTGAAGGCGGGGTCCCAGCACCAGGCGTCGAGGGTGCCGCTGGTGGGCACCGAGGCATCGGCCTTGGGGGCGGCCGTGTCGTCCGCCTGGTCGGAGCCACAGCCGGCCATGGAGACGGCCGCGACGGAGAGTGCGCCGGCGAGGAAGGTGCGGCGGTTGAGGTCGAGCATGAGCGTCGTTTCCTTTCCATCCCGGGACATCGGTGACCCGGGACGTTGGATCGTGTCCAGCTGGCCGTCGTGGCCCGCCGCACCGTGTTGATGTTGACGTGAACATACGCCCCTCACCTTCGCTCACGCCACTGGCCTCGGTAACGATATGGCTACGAATCCCTCTCCCCCTGGCGTCAAATGGTGACGTGACCATCTCCTCGTCCCCCGGCGTCTCCCGAGGGCTAGGCTGCCCCCATGGCATCCAGTACTCGTAAGCCGGGCCTGTCCATCAAGGACGTGGCGCGAGTTGCGGGCGTCTCAGCGCAGACGGTCTCGCGGGTGGCCAATGGTTCGTCGTCGGTGCGTCCGGAGACCCGGGAGCGCGTGGAGGCGGCGATGAGCCAGCTCGGCTATGTGCCCAACCATGCGGCCCGGGCCCTGCGGGTCGGACGCTTCTCGACCATCGGGTTGATGGCGCACCGTTTCGAGCGGACGGGTGAGGCGATGACTCTCAAGGCCGTCGTCGAGGCGGCCGAGGAGAACGACCTCAGCGTCACCCTGATCGACGTCCCCTCCTCGACCTCGGCCGGATGGAACCAGCGAGCGAGCCGGCTGGCACAGCAGGCGATCGATGCTCTGGTGGTGATTCGAGCGGAGACCGCGGTGCCGGAGTTGCTGGCGCTGCCGCCGTCCCTGCCGATCGCTGCCTCCGACTCTCGGCTCGCTGGCCACCTGCCCGGCGTGGTCGTGGACCAGATCCAAGGATCGGTCGACGCGGTCGGCCACCTGCTCGAGCTGGGACACCGCACCGTCCACCACATCTCGGGCCCGCTCGACTCCGTGCCGGGCCGGGTGCGTCAGGGCGCCTGGCGTCGAACGCTGGAGGAGGCCGGGATCCATGCGCCGAACCCCTTGGTCGGCGACTGGACCGCCGAGTCCGGCTACCGGGCCGGTCTGCAGCTGCTGAACGACCCCAGCGTCACGGCCGTCTTCTGCGCCAACGACGAGACCGCCTTCGGCCTGATGCGCGCCCTGCACGAGGGCGGACGACGGGTGCCGCAGGACATCTCGGTGATCGGTTTCGACGACATCGGGCTGGCCCCCTACGCCCAGGTTCCGCTCACCACCATCCGACAGGACTTCCACCAGATCGGCCATGAACTCGTCCGCCTGGTGCTGGCCCAGATGGCCGGGACGCCGCGAGCGGAACTGGGGCGGGTGGTGCTCCCCAGCGAGCTGATCGTTCGGGGGAGCACGGCAGTTCCGCGGCCTCGTTCGTCCTAGTCGCGGCGAGCGCCAGCAGCCGCCTCGTGCCCGTGCGATCCAATAGGAGAACCGTTCGGTACAATTTTGTTACGGTACCGTAGGTTACGCATCCGTAGGTTACGGGTGCGTAGACGGAGGTTCGCGCGATGAACGAGAACGGTCTTCCCACTGTCATCCAGGGCGGCATGGGCGTTGCCGTGTCCAGCTGGCGGTTGGCGCGCGAGGTCTCGCTGGCCGGCGAACTCGGCGTCGTCTCCGGCACCGCACTCGACGCGGTGCTCGCCCGCACGCTTCAGGACGGCGACCCGGGTGGTCACTACCGTCGCGCGCTGGCCGCCTTTCCCAACCAGGAGCTCGCCGAGGCGGTCCTGGCCAAGTACTTCAAGCCGGAGGGGCGCGGTGGCGCGCCCTACCGCCCTGTCCCCACGCTGACCGTCGACCCCTCCGATGCGACCGTCCAACTGGACGCCGTCGCGAACTTCGCCGAGGTCTGGCTGGCAAAGGAGGGCCACGACGGCGTCGTCGGCATCAACTTCCTGGAGAAGATCCAGATGGGCACCCCCAGCGCCACCCTGGGCGCGGTGATCGCGGAGGTCGACTACGTCCTGATGGGCGCCGGCATCCCACGTGAGATCCCGCAGCTGTTGCGTGACCTGTCCGCCGGACGTGTGGGCGGCGTCCATGTGGACGTCGAGGGCGGGGACGCACACTGGTCGGCCGTCGATCCGCAGGTCGCCCTGGGCGCAGGCGTGCATGAGTTCCCGACGCCGCGCTTCCTGGCGATCATCTCGGTGCACTCGCTGGCCGGCTTCCTCAACCGGGACGAGAAGATCAAGCCCTTCGGCTTCGTCGTCGAGGGTCCGGTGGCCGGTGGCCACTCCGCTCCCCCGCGCGGCAAGATGACGCTGGACGAGTCGGGCGACCCGATCTACGGCGAGAAGGACCTGGCCGACCTGGAGAAGATGGTGGCCTTCGGCTCCCCCTTCTGGATGGCCGGCGCCTACGCCACCCCCGAGGCGGTCGCCGCCGCGCGCGCCGCTGGCGCCGAGGGCGTCCAGTGCGGCACGGTCTTCGCGATGGCCAAGGAGTCCGGGCTCACCGACGAACTGCGTGACCAGCTCGTCGGCCAGCTCCGGGACGAGGAGCTGGACGTGCGCAATGATCCCCGGGCCTCGCCGACCGGCTTCCCCTTCAAGATCGCGCAGATGCCCGGCACGCTGAGCGATCCGGCCATCTACGAGGCACGTCCGCGACTGTGCGACCTGTCGTACCTGCGCCAGCCCTACGCCCGCGAGAACGGGACGATCGGCTACCGCTGCGCATCCGAGCCCATCGACGCCTACCTCAAGAAGGGCGGCAGGCTGGAGGACACCGTGGGCCGCAAGTGCCTGTGCAACTGCCTGATGGCCAACATCGGCCTGGGCCAGGAGCGCAAGGACGGCTACAAGGAGGCCCAGGGCGTCACTCTCGGCCAGGACCTCGAGGGCGCCAGGCGCCTGCTCGCCGCACACCCGGATGGCTGGAACGCGCGCGAGGTCGTCGGTTTCCTGCTCGGCAACTGACGCGTTTCCTCCCAGAGCTTGGTCGTCCCCGGATCCTGGGCCTGTCGAGGGCTCCTTAGGGCCCGCTTCGCCACCATGTGCGCCTATTCGCGTCTCTAGCTTTACAGCTAGCAATCCTTAGATACGCCAATCGAAGCCTCAGCGCCGCCCTCCGTGGGCTGAGGGGGCAGCGGCCTTGAGTGCCTTTCGCGGATTCCCGCCAAAATCGCCACCCCAGAGTGTTTCGGTCCCACCACGGGACCGGATTGCTCTGAGGCGGCGATTTTGGCGAAGAAGCGCGGCATGTCCTGGGCGCGCTGGCCGGAGGGACCCTTCGACAGGCTCGGGATCGTGCAGGGTGCGGGCTCTGCGAAGGTGCGAGATGGGGCTCGGGGATCGACGATTGCGGCGTATCCGCTCATCTAGCTTTCGGCTTAGATACACGCATACGAAGCAATCGGCTGGTCACATACGGATGGACCGGACCAGCAACACGCAGAACCCCAACACCGCGGCAGCGCCGATCACGTGCAGCCAGGGTCCGAGCCCGCCCCCCTGGGGCGAGCTGACACGGACGCCGCCCGTCCTAGGTGCGCCACCGAGACTGACCATGACGTCTATCACGGGATCCGGTTCGAGCGAATGCCTGGGCCCATCATCTCGCGAAGGGGTCAGCCGAAGAGGCGACCGCCGAGGTCAAGCGCGCCGGGCAGCAGGAAGAGCATCCCCAGCGACCACACCAGATGCGTGATGGTCGGGGCCAGGAAGCCACCGGTCGCTCGCCTCTGCATCCCGACCACCAGTCCCAGCAATGCGGCCGCCAGCACCAGCAGAGGGACGCCCGAGAAGACCGTGACCACGGCGTAGAGCCCGGTGCTGACCAGCACCCGCCGGCGTCGTCGCACAGCTTGGAAGAGTGCCCCGCGGAAGAAGTACTCCTCCCCCAGACCATTGAGAGCGGTGAGCGCGGCGACCAGGGGCAGGGAGCCCCGTCGGGCGTGGTCGAGCAGGTCCTGCACGGGCGCGGCCAGCAGCGGGATCCGGGACACCAACAGCGCACCAGCCAGGAAGAGCGCCAGCAACGATCCTCCCCAGACCAGCGACTGGACGACACCGTAGGTCAGCGTCTGGCCGTGGCGGGGACGGGCGTGGCCAGTGGCAACTGGACCAGACAATCGGGCCCCGACCAGCCACACTAAGGCCAGCCCAGCCGTCGCCGGGTAGAAGAGCGCGTCACCGGGCGCCAGGCCCAGCGACCAGCGCAGCGACAGCGCCCCGACCAGCAGCGTCGCCGCGCAGACGACCATCCGGCGCACCGGCTTCTCGTCCGTATCAGCGTCGGTCTCGACGGCAGGATCGAGCAGGGAGGCATGGACGAATCGGCGCAGCTCGTCCAGCGCCGGGGATGACGTCATCTGTTTGCCTCTCGTGTCGGCCGTGGCCAACCTAGCCGCCAGGGGATCGCTTGTGGTGACTGACTTCCTTCGCTGTCGGCAAACACGATCACAGAGGTGGTGCGCAGGCGGGCATGCTCGGGCACGATATGACCGTGACCCAGAACCCCGCCCCCCTGTCCGACAACCGACTCAGCCTGGTCACCGGCGCGTCCGGATACATCGGTGGGCAGGTGGTCCGGCGACTGCTGCGCGAGGGCTGGCGGGTGCGCGTGCTGGCCCGCACGCCGGGCAAACTTCCGGACGAGTGGCGCGACCGCGTGGACGTCGTCGAGGGCGATGCCGGCGACTCGGATGACCTTGCGAAGGCCTTGCTCGGAGTGGACGTCGCGTGGTTCCTGATCCACTCGATGGGCGGCGTGGACGATTTTGCCAAGCGCGACCGCGAGATCGCCGAGGCCTTCGCGACCGCGGCGCGTGACGCCGGAGTGGGCCGGATCGTCTACCTGGGAGGCCTGCACCCCGACGGCGAGGAACTCTCGCCCCATCTGGCCAGCCGGGTCGAGGTGGGCAAGGTGCTGATGGCCAGCGGGGTGCCCACGGCGGCAGTCCAGGCGGGCGTGGTGTTGGGCGACGGGTCGGCGTCCTTCGACATGCTCAGGACGCTGACCGAGCGACTGCCCGGATCGATCGGCCCGCGGTGGCTGAAGAACCGCATCCAGCCGATCCACGTGGATGACGTCGTGCACTACCTCGTCCGCGCTGCGGACCTGCCCCCGGATCAGAACCGCAGCTTCGACGTGGGCGGGCCCGACGTACTCAGCTATGCGGAGATGATGTCGCGCTATGCCAGCGTCGAGCACCTTGGCCCCCGGCCATCCCTGACTGCTCCGGTGTGGACGCCGGGGCTCGCGTCACGGTGGATCAGCCTGGTGACCCCGGTGCAGGCCGCGATGGCGCGTCCGCTGGTGGAGTCCTTGCACCACGACAATGTCGTTTCCGAGTGGGACCTCCCATCGCTGGTCGGCGCGCCGAGCGGGGGCATGACCGGATTCGACGAGGCCGTCAGGCGGGAAGCCGCTGACCTCGACCAGTACCGCTTCTGGAAGATCCTGGGCGCAACCACCGCTGCTGCCGCTGGTGCCGCGGTGATCGGGACGATCGCAACCGTCCCCGCAACCCGCTGGTTCAAGACCCTCGACAAGCCAGCTTGGCAACCCCCGAACAGCGTCTTCGGACCCGTCTGGACCACCTTGTACGCAGATATTGCGATCATGTCGGCGCTGCACTTGGTCGACCTGCTGGATGCCGGCGAGCAGGACGAGGCACGCGAGTTCGCGGGCGCGCTCGGCGTGAACCTGGTGCTCAACGGCGGCTGGTCCTGGGTCTTCTGGCAGGCACGTCAGCTGGGAGCCGCCACCGGCGTGGCTGCAGCCCTGGCGGCCAGTTCGGCAGACCTGGTGCGTCGGGTGGGCAAGCGTCGCGAGCGCGGCGTCATCCTGGCCCCCTATGCGGCGTGGACGGCCTTCGCCACCGTCCTCACCGCCGAGTTGTGGCGTCGCAACCGCTGACGTCCATTTGTTCGTTCGTCCGATCTTTCGTCCCGAAGGAGCACCCCATGACCGCTGATCAGCAGACGATCCGTGACCTTGTCGACGGCATCCGCTTCGCCATGCTCACCACCCAGGACGGCGGGCGCCTGGTGAGCCGTCCGATGACCCCGCTGCGCATCGAGGACGACCTGACGCTGCTGTTCGTCACCCAGCGCGACACCGACGTGGCGCAGCAGGCGGTGGCCGGGCCGGTGAACCTGGCCTTTGCCGAAAAGGGCACCTTCGTGTCGATCTCGGGCACCGCCGAGTTGCTCGACGACGTGGAGCTCAAGAAGGAGCTGTGGAACGTCGCGACCGAGGCGTACACCGAGGAGGGCCCCGAAGACCCGAGCAATGTCGTCCTCGCCGTGCACCCGGAGTCGGCCAGCTACTGGGAGTCGGCGTCCGCGCCGGTGACCATCGTCAGCATGCTCAAGGCGGCGGTCACCAACGGCAAGCCCGAGGCCGGGGACCACGGCACCGTCGAGTTGTGAGTTCGTCACTACCGAATCGCTCCCGTGGCTGAACCGGAGCACACCGAAGACGGGCGCTACATCGTGGTGGACGGGCGTCGCTGGCGTGCCAGCGACCCCGCCATCCCGGACGCCCTGCGGGCCGAGCTGGTTGCCGAACTGATGGACGCAAGGCGGCTCGTCCGCACCGACCCGGCAACGGCCAGACCCCGAGTGCAGCTCGCAAAGGTCGCCCTCGGTGAGCGCGGTGAGCCCTGGTGGGAGCCCACCGACGAAGGCCGCCGGGTGCGTCTCGCAGCAGCGATCCGGGCGCTGTTGAGACATCGGGACGGGTCGACGATCTGCCCCAGCGATGCAGCCAGGGTGGTCGGCGGTGAGGGTTGGCGTGACCTGATGGGTTTGGCGCGTGAGGTCGCCGGGGAACTGGCAGCGCAGGGGCAGATCAGGGTGCAGCAGAAGGGCGTGGACGTCGATCCGGCCACCGCCAAGGGTCCGATCAGGCTGGCCCCGCTGGCGTAGCGCTGAGAACCACGCGCGGCGGACCTGCGTGCCGGTCCTAGACTTGGGCGATTTGTCCACTTGCCAAGGAGTCCTGCCGGTGACCACCACCCCGCCCGCGTCCAGCACCACCGAGCGTCCCAACCGTTATGCCCTGACCGCCCTGCTCGCGTCCGCCGTCGGGTACGCGATGGATGGTTTCGACCTGCTGATCCTGAGCTTCTCGCTCGGCGCCATCACCCGCACCTTCGGCCTCGGAACATCGCAGGCCGGATTCCTGGCCACCATCACCCTGCTCGGCGCGGTGCTGGGCGGGGTCGTCGGCGGGATCGCGTCCGACCGGATCGGACGGGTGAAGGTGCTCACCATCTCGATCCTCGTGTTTGCGGTGTTCACGGCCTGCACGGGTCTGGCGCCGAGTTACCACCTGCTGGTGCTGTTCCGTTTCCTGTCCGGCATCGGCCTGGGCGCCGAGTACGGCGTCGGGATGACCCTGGCCACCGAGGCGTGGCCGGCGAAGTGGCGCGGACGCGCCGCCTCCTTCGTCGCCGTGGGTTGGCAGGTCGGCGTGTTGCTGGCAGCCTTCGTCTCGGCCTGGGCGCTCGGCAACCCGTCCGTCGGTTGGCGCGGACTCTTCCTGATCGGCGCAGTCCCGGCACTGCTGGCTTTCTTCACCCGTCGTCACGTGGACGAGCCGGAGATGTTCGAGGCCAAGGCGCCCAGCAGCAATCCCGTGCGGGAGTTGTTCAATTCCCCCGAACGCCTGCGCCACTCGCTGGCGATCTTCGTGCTCACGTCCGTGCAGAACTTCGGTTACTACGGACTGATGGTCTGGCTGCCGAGCCACCTGTCGAAGACCTACGGCTTCTCGCTGACCAAGAGCGCCACCTGGACCGCCGTGACCGTGCTCGGCATGATCATCGGCATTCTGGTGTTCGGCTTCCTGGCCGACCGGGTCGGACGACGTCCCATGTTCCTCGCCTTCCAGATCGGCGCCGTGATCTCGGTGCTGGCCTACTCCCAGCTGCACACTCCCCTCGCACTGCTCGTCGGCGGCGCGGTGATGGGCGCCTTCGTCAACGGCATGATGGGCGGCTACGGCGCGCTGACCGCCGAACTGTTCCCCACCCAGGCCCGCGGCACCGCCCAGAACGTCCTCTTCAATGCCGGACGAGGTGTCGGCGGCTTCGCGCCGTGGCTGGTCGGACTGGTCGCCGGCTCGCACGGTTTCGCCTTCGCGATCGGACTGCTGGCATCGATCTACGTCCTGGATCTCGTCGTCACCCTGCTGCTGGTCCCGGAGCGCCGCGGTGTGGAGCTCGACTCGGTGGGTCAGGCGAACGTCCCGATCTGACCCGGCAGCGCCGACGCGGAGCCGCCCCAGCCCAGCACTGGCCCCGTCATAGCAGCCTTGCCCGGAGCAGCCGGATCCTCGAGCGTCGCCAACTGCTCGAGCCCGTCGAAGATCCTCCGGACCACTGGCTTGACGAGCTTGCGCACCGCTCTGGTGGCACGCGGGGAGTATTCGACCCGCCAGGCCATCAGAAGAGCTCACCCCCGAGCTCGGCGCTAGAGGTCAGCTCCAGCTCGTCGAGATGTTCAAGCGGCGCCTCACGGACGGATAAGGCCGCCGGACGGCCGGTGGATGCGCTCAGGGCGTCCAGACGTTTCTTGGACTAGGCATCGACACGGATGCTCACCACGGCTGTAGACATGTACACCTCCTACGTCGCGAGCAGCTTGGATGGCCTGCAGGGCAGTCCCAATCACCTCCGTCTCGCAGCAGCCCCGAGGGAGAGACACTGCTGGTTCCTGACTTCTGCAGGCGTGACGTGCTGGGGTTGTGACCCTCTCCCGAGGGAGGGACGCTGTTTCGCCCACGCGGTCTCGAGCTCGGTCGCGTACTTGTTGCGATCCTCGTCCCTCCCGAGGGAGGGAGGCTGCGCGCCGCGAAAAGGTCTGCGGCGGTGCGGGTCTTGGTTGCGATCCTCGTCCCTCCCGAGGGAGGG
>NHCFI05602__coassemble_911_pt1 | contig 20656 bp, 19 predicted proteins | sample NHCFI05602__metabat2_high_PE_006 | metagenome-assembled genome bin NHCFI05602 | reverse complement strand
ACCGAGCTGCGCCAGCGTGACCGCCAGCTGGTCACCAAGGACGCCACGATCCGCGAGATCCATCACCGCGTCAAGAACAACCTGCAGACCGTTGCGGCGTTGCTGCGCCTCCAGTCACGACGGATGGACTCCGAGGAGGCCAAGGGTGCGCTGAAGGACGCGATGAGCCGGGTGGCGGCCATCGCGGTGGTTCACGAGATCCTGTCGCAAGCCTTCGACGAGGAGGTCGTGTTCGACGACGTCGCCGACCGCATCCTGCGGATGGTTGGCGATGTTTCAGCGTCCAGCGGACGAGTCGTCGCCCGCCGAACCGGTTCTTTCGGCCTGGTGCCCGCCGACGCTGCCACCTCGCTCTCGCTGGTCATGACCGAGCTGTGCCAGAACGCCGTCGAGCACGGGCTGCACTCATCGTCGGGGACGGTCGAGGTCTACCCACACCGGGAAGGTCCGCAGCTGTTCGTCGACGTGCTGGACGAGGGGGAAGGACTTCCGGACGACTTCGACATGACCAACACCAACAGCCTTGGGCTGTCGATCGTCCAGACGCTGGTCAGTGACCTGGGCGGAAGTTTCGTCCTCAGCTCGCGGGCGGACGGTCACCAGGGCACCCGTGCGCGCGTCGAACTGCCGCTGACCCGTCGCAGCCCGCAATGAGCGGGAAGCCCGCATTGACTTGGCGGCCCATCACCTGGAACACCAGCTCACACAAACAATGACCGTCCCTGCCAGGCGGACGGTCATTGTCAGTTGGTGGATGAGGTGTTCTAGGAGCTCCGCAGGCGGCTGCGGGCCTGGCGGCGCTTCAAGGCGCGCCGCTCGTCCTCGCTGAGACCGCCCCAGACTCCGTGATCCTGACCGGCCTCAAGGGCCCAGGCCAGGCACTGCTCGCGCACGGTGCAGCGACGGCACACCTTCTTGGCCTCTTCGATCTGAAGCAGCGCGGGTCCCGTGTTGCCGATGGGAAAGAAGAGTTCCGGGTCCTCCGTGAGGCAGGCAGACTTGTGGCGCCAGTCCATGCGCATTGCTCCTTGTGTCAGACATGCTGGGCGGGACTCCACAGGGGTCGTCGCACCGGGGCCAACCATCAGGCGGCCTCAGACAGCGTAGACGAGTCTTTCAAGTGGCGCTCACGTTGACAAGGGGATCACGGCAATCGGGCTAGAGTTCGGGCCATGTCCGTGCCTGAACCTGCCACTGCCCGTCCCACGAGCCTGGTGGTGGCCATCGTCGGCACCGCGCTCTTCGCCCTCGCCATCATCGGCATCGGGCTGGCCACGGCACTGCAGCGCCATGGGCGATTCTCCGCCGGCGTCGGGGCGATGCTGTTGATCTACGGCGTCTTCGTCGCGGCGGTGGCCTGGGCAGGATGGCGGGCACTGCCCCTGGCCCGCGGCGGCATCGTGACCGGCGCCATCATCCACGCCATGGTGGCCTGGACGACCGCTCGCACCGGCCAGCCCTGGGCCTGGCCGGTGTTCGTGCTCGCCCTGGTGATCCTCGTGTGTGCGGTGACGCCCGCGGCAACCCGCTACTTCTACGTCGATGACGAGAAGCCCGCGGCCTGACCGTGGTCAGGCCGCGGGCGTCGCGGGCAATCCTTGGCTGAGCTAGTCGTCGTCCTCATCGTCGAGCCGTGCCAGCCAGGTGGCCAGCCGCTCCACGGGAACCTCGAACTCCGGGTTGAGGTCGACGAACAGGCTGAGTTGCTCAGCCAGCCAGGCGAAGGAGACGTCCTCCTGCCCCCGGCGGGCTGACAGCTCCTCTATGCCGCGATCGGTGAAGTACATCAGCCGAGAGCCGCTTCCATCAGCGCGGCTTCTTGCTCCTCATGCACCTTGTGCGAGCCCACCGAGGGTGCCGAGGCGAACGGACGAGAGACGACCTTCATGTCCAGCGTGTAGCCAGGCAGGTGCTCGGCCACGGCACCGGGCAGGTGCAGCGCCATGAACGGCCACGGACCCTGGTTCTCCGGTTCGTCCTGGACGAAGCGCACGTCGGTCACGTGCTTGTACTGCTCCAGCTCGCGGGCCAGCTCCTCGGCCGGCAGCGGGTACAACCGCTCCAGCGCGATGATCGCGACCTTGCCGTCCAGACCGCGCTTGGCGCGCTCGGCTACCAGTTCCCACCGGACCTTGCCCGAGCACAGCAGCACGCGTTCCACGGAGGCGGGATCGCTGATGGTCGGGTCGCCCAGTGCAGGGTGCCAGGCACCGCTGGTGAACTCCTCCGGCCTGGAGGCGGCCATCTTGTTGCGCAGCATCGACTTCGGGGTCATGATCACCACCGGGCGGTGCCAGTTCACGTAGGCGTGCTGGCGCAGCAGGTGGAAGTGGCTGGCCGGGGTCGACGGCTGGCAGACGGCGAGGTTGTTCTCGCTGCACAGCTGCAGCCACCGCTCGATGCGGGCCGAGGAGTGGTCCGGGCCTTGGCCCTCGTAGCCATGGGGGAGCAGCAGGACCACGCCCGACTTCTGGCCCCACTTGGCGTTGCCGGAGGAGATGTACTCGTCCGCTATGGTCTGGGCACCGTTCACGAAGTCGCCGAACTGCGCCTCCCACAGCACCAGGGCGTCGGGCGCGGCCACGGAGTAGCCGTACTCGAAGCCCATCACCGCGTACTCGCTGAGCAGCGAGTCGTAGACGTCGAAGGTCGCCTGGTCGTCCGCCAGGTGCTTGAGTGGCACCCAGGATTCATTGGTCGTCCGGTCCACGATGGCCGCGAAGCGCTGGCTGAAGGTGCCGCGGCGGGAGTCCTGGCCGGTCATGCGCACCGGACGTCCCTCCATCAGCAGCGAACCGATCGCCAGCAGCTCGCCGGTGGCCCAGTCGATGGGCCCCTCCAGGATCTGCTTGGCGCGACGCTCCAGCTGCGGCTTGACCTTCGGGTGGGGGGTGAACCCCTCCGGGTAGGCCGTGTAGACCTCGGACACGCGCTCCAGCACCGAGCGATCGATCGCGGTGCCTGCCAGCTGAGTGCCCTTGGAGGGGTAGTAGGGGACGCGGGTGTAGCCGTCGTCCAGGTCGCTCGAGCCCTCGCGGGCCTCCTTGAACACGCCTTCCAGACGGTCGCGGAAGCGGTTCATCACGGCTTCGGCGTCCTCGGTGGAGATGTCCCCGCGGCCGATCAGCGACTCCGTGTACAGCTTGCGGGTGGAGCGCTTCTGCTCGATCAGGTCGTACATGTTGGGCTGGGTGAAGCTCGGGTCGTCGCCCTCGTTGTGACCACGGCGGCGGTAGCAGACGAGGTCGATCACGACGTCCTTGTTGAACTTCTGGCGGTACTCGAAGGCGACGCGACCGGCGCGGACGACCGCATCCGGGTCGTCACCGTTGACGTGGATCACCGGTGCCTGGACGACCTTGGCGACATCCGTGCAGTAGGTGGACGTGCGCGACTCGACCGGCGAGGTGGTGAAGCCAACCTGGTTGTTGACGACCAAGTGGATGGTGCCGCCGGTGCGGAAGCCGCGCAGCTGGCCCATCTGCAGCACCTCGTAGACGACGCCTTGGCCCGAGAAGGCCGCGTCCCCGTGCAGCAGCACCGGCAGGACGGGGAAGCCCTCGCCACCGTTGAGCGCGCTGGGCATCCGGTCAAGCTTGGCGCGGGTGATGCCCTCGAGAACCGGGTTGACCGTCTCCAGGTGGGAGGGGTTGGCGGCGACCGAGGTCTTCACGGTGGCGCCGCTGCCAGCGGTGAACTCGCCCTCGACGCCGAGGTGGTACTTCACGTCACCCGAGCCCTGCAGGCCGGTGATGGAGCCCTCGAACTCTCGGAAGATCTGCCCGTAGTTCTTGCCGGCGATGTTCGCGAGCACGTTGAGGCGGCCACGGTGAGGCATGCCGATGCAGACCTCGGCCAGGCTTGCATTGGCGGCCTGCTCGCAGATCTCGTCCACGCAGACGATCGTTGACTCGCCACCCTCGAGCGAGAAGCGCTTCTGCCCGACGAACTTCGTCTGCAGGAAGGTCTCGAAGATCTCGGCCTCGTTGAGCTTGTCCAGGATGCGCAGGTGCTCCTCGCGGGGCAGCGGCTTGTGGGGCTTCTCGAAACGGTCCTGGAACCAGGCGCGCTGCTCGGGGTCGGAGATGTGCATGTACTCGATGCCCATGGTGTGGCAGTAGGAGTCACGCAGGATGTCCAGGATCTCGCGCAAAGTCATGTACTGGCGGGGGGAACCGGCGAAGGTGCCGACGGCGAACTCTCGGTCCAGGTCCCAGATTGTCAGGCCATGGGTCTCGAGCTCGAGGTCGGGGTGCGTTCGCTGGCGGTACTCCAGCGGGTCGGTGTCGGCGACCAGGTGGCCCAGGTGACGGTAGGCGCTGATCAGCTCGATGACTCGGGCCTCCTTCGGCACCTGCGAGGAGCGGTGGGCCTGCACGTCACGGTCCCAACGCAGCGGCGCGTAGGGGATGCGCAGGCTGCGGAAGATGTCGTCGTAGAAGCCGTGCTCGCCGATCAGCAGCTGGTGCATCGTGCGCAGGAACTCGCCCGACTGGGCGCCCTGGATGACGCGGTGGTCGTAGGTCGAGGTGAGCGTGGTGACCTTGCTGATACCCATCTCCTGGAGGCGCGACTCCGAGGTGCCCTGGAACTCCGGCGGGTAGTCGATCGAGCCGACGCCGAGGATGACCCCCTGGCCCTTCATCAGTCGGGGCACCGAGTGGTTCGTCCCGAGTCCGCCGGGGTTGGTCAGCGAGGCGGTCACGCCGGCGAAGTCGTCAACGCCCAGCGTGCCCTTGCGCCCCTTCTGGACGACCTCCTCGTAGGCGGCCCAGAACTGGGCGAAGTCGAGGTCCTCACAGCCCTTGATCGCGGGGACGACGAGCTGGCGGGTTCCGTCAGCCTTGACGAGGTCGATCGCCAGGCCGAGGTTGATCGACGGGCTCTCGACGAGCGTGGGCTTGCCGTCGGTCTCGTCGTAGGAATTGTTCATGGCCGGCATCGCCTTGAGGGCGCGAACCATGGCATAGCCGATGATGTGGGTGAAGCTGACCTTGCCGCCCTTGGAGCGCTTGAGGAAGTTGTTGATCACCGTGCGCTGGTCGATCACCATCTTCATCGGCACGGAGCGCACGGTCGTCGCGGTCGGCATCGACAGCGAGGCGTCCATGTTCTTCGCGGTGCGCATCGGCGCACCCTTCATGATGGTGCGCTTCGCCTCGGACGTGCTGGCGGCTGGACGCTTCGCCGGGTTCGGTGCGTCCGCGGAGAGTTTGCTGGAGCTGCCGGGGGAGTCCGGGGTCTCCGAACGGCGGGTCTCCGGGGCCTCTACGGCGGGCGTCGACTTCCTGGTGGGCTCGGCGGGAGCGTGCTGGGCAGCGGGAACGCTCCCGGGCGCAGCCTGAGCGGCAGCGGGCTGCTGCGTGGCAGGAGCAGGAGCAGGAGCAGGAGCAACGGCAGTGGGTCCAACAGCCGGGGCGGCGGCCGTGACTGCCTGCTGGACAGGCGCCGGTTTAGCGGACGCTTGCTGGGCGGGAGTTGCTGCCTGGGGAGACTGCTGACCGGCGGGCGGGTTCTTGGCAAAGTAGTCCTGCCAGGCTGGGTCCACGCTGGCCGGATCGGCCTGGAACTGCTCGTACATTTCCTCGATCAGCCAGTCGTTGGCGCCGAAGTCGTCTGAGGTGTCAGTGTGAGCCATTGTTGTAACCGGTGGCCGCGGCCACCATCGCCTCTTTCCCGGATTGTGTGGGCCTGCGGCAGGCTCCTGTGCCTACCCAGGGGGAATGCTATCGGTACTTTCAACCTTGCGCCCCCAGCGACGCGCTGCTGGGCTCAGCCCCGCGGCCAGGTCACCAGCCACCCAGACCGCCTGCGTGAGGCAGACCACGGTCAGGAGCAGGTTGCGCAGCGCAAGGACGGCCGTCACGCCCACCTCACCGACAGGGTTCGTGATCAAGCCGCCGTAGGCGACCGGGTAGACGTACTGCGTGGCAGCAGCCACCACCAGGCCCGCGCCGCAGCTGGCCATGGCGCGCAGCCGGTGGGTGCGGGGGCTGAGCGCCAGCCATGCGGAGCACACCGCGCCGTACCAGATCAGGTACTGGGGGCTGAGCGTCTTGTTGGCCACGAGCATCATGGAGACGATCGCGGCGCAGGCCTGGGCTCGTTCGTGGGCCGGGACGTGTGTCCGCGCCAGGGCTGCCACGGCAACGACCACGCAGAAGACCACCGCGATGACCATCGCGATGGAGGCGGCCAGTTGGTAGCCCCCCACGCCCGGGCCGAAGAGCTCGTAGGCGTTGAAGCGACTCATCTCCACCAGCACCTGCGGGTTGGTTCCGAAGGCACGCTTCCACATCATCGGTGTGGCCCAGACGGACTCGATCTGCAGCCCGCGGTCCGACTGCCATGACAGCGGTGACACCAGCCGCACGGCACCGGCATCCACCAGCGCCAGCAGGGCCAACGCAAGACCGGTCGCGGCACAGGAGGTCGTGCGGCGCAGCGATGCCTGGTCGCGTCCAAGCAGGGGAGCGATCAGCAGTGCGGGCCACAGCTTGATGCCGGCGCCGACGGCAACCAGGGCGCCACTGACCCTCGGACGACGGGCGATGAACAGCACGGCGGCCCCGACGATCACGCCCGGCAGCATGTCATAGCGGAACCAGACCAGCGGACCCATGGCGAAGCCGAAGACCATCCAGGAGATCGCCGCGACATGGGAGTGTGACCGCCACAGCCAGTAGACGAAGCCGGCATCGAGCAGAGCCATCGTCAAGGCGAAGGTGATGATGTATAGGTTGACGTCCTCGGCCGCGGGGAAGCGCAACAGGTTCAGGAACCACAGCACCGGCAAGGGGTACTCGCGCAGCACGACGTGCGGGTCACCCTGGGCGAGCTGGAAGTAGTAGTAGCGCACGTCATTGGCGATGTAGTCGTAGTGCAAGCCCCACTCGCGCAACATCACTGCACGGCTGAACAGCCACGCCGCGATCCACGCCCAGCCCGAGTGCAGCAACCTGGCGCCGAGCGCGACGAGGTCGACCTCATCCGGATGGCGGGCAGCGCTCATGCGCGACCGTCCGTCCGCAGGAAACTCCAGATCCAACGGGTCACCCGGACGAACAGCCACAGCAGGACGAGGTTGCGCGCGGCCAGCACGACGGTGGCCAACACCAGCCCGGGACGGTGCTGCACCAGGGACGCATAGGTCAAGGGGTAGACCAATTGGGTCAGCAAGGTGGCCAGGAAGGTCAACTCGCTGACCACGGCGATCTCGTGCTCGTCGCGCGCAGCACGCACCGATCCAACCGGGTTCTCGCTCGCCATGGCCCAGGCGGCGGCCAGGGGCCCACCGAGCCAGATGATGTACTGCGGCGAGAAGGTCTTGTTGGTGACGATCATCACCAGGATCACCAGCAGCATCATCGCGGCTGCCTCGACCAGACGTCCGTGGCCGCGACGGATCCACCATAGGTAGGCCGCGACGGCGGCCAGCAGGCCGACGGCGAAGGCGAGGCTCGCGCCCTTCAGGAAGAGGTCGGTGGTCGGCCCGGAGACCTCCCACGCGTTGAAGGGGCTGACCGCGACCAGGTAGCGCTCGGGATGGAAGACCCGTAGCACCATCGGCACCGTCGCCCACAGCGACTCGATCTGCAGGCCGCGCTCACCCTGCCAGGTCAGCGGCGACAACAGCCGGTCCCACCCGGCCCAGGCCAGGCTGACCAGCGCCAGCACGCCACCAAAGCCGAAGATCCCGAGCGTTGCGCGTCCCGCGGACCCCTTGTCGTCCGGCCGGTTGAGCAGTGCGGGCCACAACAGTGCGGGCCACAACTTGATGGCGGCACCGGCTCCGACGAGCATGCCCGCGACGCCGGGACGACGACGTGCCAGCTCGATCAGCGCCCAGCCAGCCAGCGCGGCGGTGACGATGTCGAAGCGCAGGTAGGCGGTGGTGCCGATCAGGGGGATGAAGACGCTCCAGAAGAGCACCGCCTTGCCGCGGTTGCGGCCGCCCAGCAGCCACAGTGAGCGGGTGAAGGCGGCGTCCAGGGCCATCATCATCACGAAGAAGACCAGGACGTAGACCCAGCGCTGCCCGAAGCTGACCAGGTCGGGCAGCTTCAGGAACCAGAGCACCGGGGTGGGGTACTCCACCATCGTCCGTCGGGGGCCGAGTTCGCCCATCCGGGAGATGTTGTCGAAGTAGTAGCGCGTGTCGCCGAGCGTGAAACGCATCAGCACCCACTGGGCCAGCAGGAGCGCGTGGCCGATCAGCCACACCCTGCGCAACAGGCGGGCGTCATTGAGCCGATCGGACTGCCACCAACCCCGCCACGTGAGATCCGGGGCGCCGGACCTGCCCGCCCGACGAGATCCGGTTGAAGGGGTGGGATTCGTCACGAGACCTCGCTGTGGCTTTCTCGGGCGGCCTGTTCGGGCGACTGGGCGCCCCCGGCAGGATTCGAACCTGCGCTCCCGCCTCCGGAGGGCGGTGCTCTATCCCCTGAGCTACGGGGGCCTGCCCCACTCAGCAGGGCGTGGAACAGGCTAGCAGGTTTCTAGGTCGTGCCAGCGCGACGGTACCGAGCTCGCGTCCGTTCGCTGGATCACGGCGCCTCGCTGCCCGCGCATCTGACAGGCTTTGCCCTGATCGTCGGCTCTGCGGCCGGCGAAGTGACAGCAGCATGCCCAGGAAGGCGTCCATGAACCAGACCAGCACGTCCAACCCGCCCGAGCTCGCCCCGCTGAAGGTGGCCATGCTGGGCTGTGGGACGGTCGGGACGCAGGTCGCCCGCCTCATCACCCAGTCCGGCGATGACCTGCGGGAGCGGATCGGACGTCCCATCGAGCTGGTGGGCATCGCCGTGCGGGATGCCATCAAGCAGCGTGACGGGATCGACCCCCAGCTGTTCACGACCGACGCGCTGGGCTTGGTCACCCGAGGTGACCTCGACGTGGTTGTCGAGCTGATCGGTGGCATCGAGGAGGTGCGCCCCCTGGTGCTGGCGGCCATCGAGAGCGGAGCCTCGGTCGTCACCGCGAACAAGGCACTACTGGCCGCCGACGCCGACACCCTCTCCCAGGCCGCCGACAAGGCAGGGGTCGATCTCTACTACGAGGCAGCAGTGGCGGGCGCCATTCCGATCGTCCGTCCCCTGCGAGAGTCGCTGGTCGGCGACGAGATCATCACGGTGATGGGCATCGTCAACGGCACCACGAACTTCATCCTGGACAAGATGTGCACCACTGGCGCTGACTTCGACGAGACCCTCGCCGAGGCGCAGGCCCTTGGCTATGCCGAGGCCGATCCGACAGCCGACGTCGAGGGCTACGACGCCGCCGCGAAGGCTGCGATCCTCGCCTCACTTGCCTTTCACACCCGGGTGCGGGCCGTGGACGTCTACCGCGAGGGCATCACCCGGATCGCCGCCCAGGACATCCGCCAGGCGCGGGTCAATGGCTGCGTCGTGAAGCTGCTCGCCATCGCCAGCAGCCTTCCGGATGGGAAGGTGAGTGTGCGCGTGCACCCCGCCATGGTGCCCAACTCCCACCCGCTCGCCTCGGTGTCGGGCGCCTACAACGCTGTTTTCGTCGAGTCCCGTGAGGCCGGCCGCTTGATGTTCATGGGCCCAGGCGCTGGCGGTGCCCCCACCGCGTCCGCCGTGATGGGAGACCTGGTCACGGTCGGACGCAACCGCGTCCGCGGCGTCGCGGCCCGTGGGCACAATGTCTACGCCCACCGTCCGATCGCCTCCATGGGTGACGTGCACACGCGCTATGCGGTGAGTGCCGAGGTGGCCGACGAGCCCGGCGTGCTCGCCGCGGTGGCCAGCTGCTTCGCCGAGCACGGTGTCTCGCTCCAGACGGTCGACCAGGAACTGGGTGCCTCCACGGACCACCCGACGGCCACCATCCAGGTGACCACCCACCAGGCCAATGAGGCCGACGTCCAGGCATGCGTCGACGAGCTCGGCCTGCGCAGCTTCATCCACGGCCAGGTCCGCGTGCTGCGCGTCGAAGGCAACTGAGGTGGTCATCCCCGCTGGGCGCATCGCGCGCGTCCGGGTGCCCGCGACCAGCGCCAACCTCGGGTCCGGATTCGACTGCATGGGCCTGGCGCTCGACTGGTACGACGAGCTCGAGGCCGAGGCCACCGGCGGTGGTCTGGTCTTCGAGCTGTCCGGAGAGGGTGCCGAACAGGTCCCACGGGACGAGCGTCACCTCGTCCTGGCCAGCCTTGTGGATGGTCTAGCCGACCTCGGCGACAATGTTGTGGGGCTCGTCCTGCGCGCCCACAACACGATTCCCCACTCGCGCGGATTGGGCTCTTCCGCGGCTGCGACCGTCGCGGGGCTGGCCCTGGCCTGGGGCCTCGCGCGTCCCGACCGGCGTCTTGACCTTGGCTGGGTGGACCGGTTGTCGTCGCAGGCCGAGGGTCACCCTGACAACGCGACCGCTGCCGTGCACGGGGGAGCGGTGCTGGCCTGGATGCCCGACGACGTGGACGCAGCCCCGGCGGTGGAGGTCGTGGAGCTGACGCCGGTATCCGGGTTGCGTGCGATCGCGTTGGTCCCGACCTTCGAGGTGCTCACCTCCGGTGCCCGCAAGGTGCTGCCGGATGACGTCCCCCGGCTGGATGCGGTGCGCCAGGCGACCCGCTCGGCGCTGCTCGTCCACGCCCTGACCACCGACCCCGCCCGACTGCTGGAGGCCACGAACGACCTGCTCCACCAGCCCTATCGCGCCGGGATGATGCGCCCCTCCGCCGACCTTGTCGCGGCCCTGAGAGCCGTGGGCGTGCCGGCGGTCATCTCCGGGGCCGGACCGACCGTGCTCGCGCTCGGTACCCCAGACCAGCTCGCCCTGGCCGAGGCCGTCCCGCAGGACGGTTTCGTGGCCCACCCGGTCGCGCTTGGTCGTGGTGTCGAGCTCCTGGAGGCACGCGGCAGCGAAGGCTGAGCGCGGCACCCGGCCCCGTCAGCTGGCGCCGCCCAACGAATCGACGCTTCCCTCGCGGCCGGACCGGTGCCCGGGCTGGCCAGGGTGGGTGCTATCGTTGGCGTTGAGCGCGGTCACCACCCGCTCCGGGTACCTCACAGGTCAGGTTCCCATCGGCGAGACCGACGGATGGACGTCCGGACACCGCCAACCCCCACCGCGAACTGGCGCCGAGGGCAAACTTGCCCCGCCAGATCACGACCTGAAAGCCAGCATCCACCGGCGGCCCGCACGAACATGTGCACACCCACGCCGGAACCGAAGGGAACCACGTGACCGAATCGCAGAACTCGGGCAAGAGTGTCAACAGCATGCTCCTGCCCGAGCTGAAGACCTTGGCGTCCTCCATGGGCATCCGCACCAGCGGAGTGAAGAAGGCCGACCTCATTGCTGCCATCCAAGGTGAGCAGGGCGGTGGGAATGCCAGCGCTTCGCGACGTCGTGCCAGTCGTCCCGCTGGGGCGCCGGCCCAGGAGTCCGCCGCTGGGGCGGCCCCAGCCCAGCAGGAGCGTCCGGCCCAGACCGTCCGCGAGGACTCGAGCCCGAGCCGCAGCGAGACGGCGCACGAGCAGGGCCAGCAGCGCACCCGTTCCCGCCGCGAGCGTGAACAGCGCGGTGGCCGTACGGAGGCAGCGGCCTCCGAGGGGCAGCGCAGCGAGTCCGAGCCGGTGCAGCCGAGCGCCTCGGGTGGTGAGGTCGCCGACGAGGTGGGAGCGCGTCTGGCCGAACTGTCCAACCAGGGCCGCCGTCGACGCAACCGCGGCGGCGAACCTTCCGAGGGTGGCGAGCAGCCTGCGCAGCACGGCAAAGACCGCGAGCGCGAGTCGGTTAACAACCAGAGCTTCACAGGCGGCAGCGCGACCTCGGGCAGCGGCAACAACACCGCTGGCAACGGCAACAACAACGCTGGCAACCACGTTGGCAATGGCAACAACTCGGGCGGCGGCAACGCGGGCAACTCGAACAACTCCAGTGCCTCGCGCGACTACGACGACGAGGCGGGTGGCCGTCGTGGACGTCGTCGCCGCCAGCGTGATCGCCAGAACCGCCGTGGGAACAACAATCGCAGCACGGGCATGGAGCGCTACAACGACGCCGAGCCCGTGATCGCCGAGGACGACGTGCTGCTCAACATCGGCGGCATCCTGGACGTGCTGGACTCCTACGCCTTCGTCCGCACCTCCGGCTACCTGCCCGGGTCCAACGACGCCTATGTGTCGTTGGCCATGGTGCGCAAGCACGGGCTGCGCAAGGGCGACGTGGTCACCGGTGCCATCCGCCAGGCCAAGGAGGGGGAGCGAAAGGAGAAGTTCAACCCGCTCGTCCGCCTCGACACCATCAATGGCGACGACCCGGCCAAGGCCAAGGATCGTCCCGACTTCAACAAGCTGACGCCCCTCTACCCGCAGGAGCGTCTGCGCCTGGAGATGGGTGCGGCCAACATGACCGGCCGCATCATCGACCTCGTCAGCCCGATCGGCAAGGGCCAGCGTGGCCTGATCGTGTCCCCGCCCAAGGCCGGCAAGACGATGGTGATGCAGAACATCGCCAACGCGATCACCGCGAACAACCCCGAGGTGCACCTGATGGTCGTCCTCGTGGACGAGCGCCCCGAGGAGGTCACCGACTTCCAGCGCTCGGTCAACGGCGAAGTCATCGCCTCCACCTTCGACCGTCCCGCCGACGACCACACCACGGTTGCGGAGCTGGCCATCGAGCGCGCCAAGCGCCTCGTCGAGCTTGGTCACGACGTCGTCATCCTGCTCGATGGCATCACCCGCCTCGGCCGCGCCTACAACCTCGCCGCGCCCGCCTCGGGTCGCATCCTCTCCGGTGGCGTCGACTCGGCCGCCCTCTACCCGCCGAAGAAGTTCTTCGGCGCCGCCCGCAACATCGAGGACGGTGGCTCGCTGACCATCCTCGCGACGGCCCTTGTGGAGACCGGTTCGCGCATGGACGAGGTCATCTTCGAGGAGTTCAAGGGCACGGGCAATATGGAGCTTCGCCTGCGCCGTGACCTCGCCGACAAGCGTGTCTTCCCGGCCATCGACGTGGTCGCCTCGGGCACCCGCCGCGAGGAACTCCTGGTCGGACGCGAGGAGCTGGCGATCATTTGGAAGCTGCGTCGCCTCCTGTCGGGGATGGATTCCCAGGCGGGGCTGGAGATGCTGCTGAAGCAGATGCGCAAGTCGCAGTCCAACACCGACTTCCTGATCCAGATCTCGAAGACGACGCCCCAGGCCGAGTGACCACGATCGCCGATGCCGCGGGAACAATTCCGCGGCATTTGGCGATTCACCACTGGAGCGGGCAAAATTGTCCGTCGGTGCCGGTTCACGCCGCCCTTCATGCAGGCGACCCGGCACACAAACCCATCAAGGAGAAGACATGAAGCAGGGTATCCACCCCGATTACAACGAGACCACGGTGACGTGCACTTGTGGCGCCACCTTCACCACGCGCTCCACCGCCAAGGGCGGCCAGCTGAGCGCCGACGTGTGCGCCGAGTGCCACCCCTTCTACACCGGCAAGCAGAAGATCCTCGACACGGGCGGCCGCGTGGCCCGCTTCGAGCGTCGTTACGCCGCGAAGAAGTAGTCATCCAGCCGAGCGCCGGGCGCAGGTCCCTTGGACCTGTCCCGGCGCTCGTCGTTTCCCATGTGTTTCCACAGGCACGCCCACGTCCCCGGGAGCAGCAGTGTTCGACCCCTCCATCAGCCAGGTGAGTGCCCTGCGTGACGAGTTTGCCGACCTCGAACGCCAGCTTGCCGACCCGGGCCTGCACGCCAACCCGGCCCGATCAAGGCGCGTCGGGCGGCGCTACGCGGAACTGACCCCGATCATCAGGGCACTGGCCGAGCACCAGCAGCTTGCCGACGACCTCGCCGCTGCCCGCGAACTCGCTGGCGAGGACGAGGCCTTTGCCGCTGAGGCCGACGAACTGACCTCGCAGCTGGAGCGCACCGACGACCGGCTGACCGCCCTGCTGGCGCCGCGCGACCCGCACGACTCCCTGGACGCGATCGTGGAGATCAAGTCCGGCGAGGGTGGTGAGGAGTCCGCGCTGTTCGCCGGCGACCTGCTGCGGATGTATTCCCGCTACGCCGAACGTCGCGGCTGGAAGGTCGAAGCCCTCGATGAGCAGGGCACCGACCTGGGTGGCTACAAGACCGTCACCATCGCCGTGAAGGCCCCTGGAGCTGGTGACCCCGAGACCATGCCCTACGGCGCGCTCAAGTTCGAGGGCGGTGTGCACCGCGTCCAGCGAGTGCCCGTGACCGAGAGCCAAGGCCGCATCCACACCTCGGCGGCTGGCGTCCTGGTGATGCCCGACGTGGATGACGACGACGCGGTCGAGGTGAACGAGGACGACCTGCGCGTCGACGTTTACCGCAGCTCGGGCAAGGGCGGTCAGGGCGTCAACACCACCGACTCGGCCGTGCGCCTCACCCATCTGCCCACGGGGATCGTCGTCACCTGTCAGAACGAGCGGTCCCAGCTGCAGAACAAGGAGCAGGCGATGCGCATCCTGCGCTCACGGCTGGTGCAACTCGCCGACGAACAGGCCGCTGCCGATGCCTCGGCGGCGCGACGCTCGCAGGTGCGAACCGTGGACCGTTCCGAGCGCATCCGCACCTACAACTTCCCGGAGAACCGGATCGCCGACCACCGGATCGGTTTCAAGGCCCACAACCTGGACCAGGTGCTCGACGGTGACCTCGGCCCGGTCGTCGAGGCGCTGCAGGCCGCCGACCTGGCGGAACGCCTGCAGGGCGGCGCGCAGTGACTCGTCCGTCAGCGCTGCTGTCGGCCGCCGTTCGAACCCTGACCGACGCCGGTGCTCCCTCACCGGCCGCGGAGGCCCGCACCCTGCTGGCCCATGTGCTGCGCGTCGATCCGTCCAGGCTGGTGCTGGCCACCGAGGTGAGCGAGGAGCAGCGCCACCAGATGGATGAGCTGATCGCGCAGCGAGCGCAGGGCATCCCCGTGCAGCACCTGACCGGTGAGGCATTCTTCCGTCACGTGCGCCTGGAGGTGGGCCCGGGGGTCTTCATCCCTCGTCCCGAGACCGAGGTGATGACCGGATGGGCCATCGATCGGTTGCAGGGCGTGAATGAACCCGTCGTCGTGGAGCTCTGCGCGGGTTCCGGGGCCATTTCGAAGGCCATCGCGGACGAACTGCCGTCCGCCCGCATCCATGCCGTGGAACTCGACGATTCCGCGTTCGACTTTGCCCAGCGCAATCTCGCCGGGACGGGCGTCGACCTGCGACCCGGTGACATGGAGCTCGCCTTCGCCGAACTCGACGGCAGCGTCGACCTGGTGATCTCCAATCCGCCGTACATTCCGCTCGGGGCCTGGGAGTCCGTGGCCGCCGACGTGCGGGACCATGACCCGGCGTTGGCGCTGTGGTCAGGAGATGACGGTCTGGACGCCACCCGGGTCGTCGCCCGCACCGCCGCGCGCCTGCTGCGCGCCGGGGGCTTGGTGTGCAGCGAGCATGCCGAGGTGCAGGAGCGCTCGGCGCCGCAGGTCTTCGTGGACCACGGTGGCTTCACGGAGGTGGCCGACAACCGTGACCTCGCCGGCCGTGCACGCTTCGTCACCGCCCGCCGTGGCACCCGACGCGACCGCTGAGCCGCCCTTGGGCGTGGCAGGATGTTCCTCGTGACTGACCTTCCCCCCGCCGACGCACCTGTCGATCCAGAGCTGGACGCCGCTGAGATCGAGGGCGACGAATCCCAGAGCGAGGCTGGTGGCCCCGACGAATCAACCTGGCGCCGCTTCGACGTCACCTCGGAGGCGGGTGAGGGGCTTGCTGCGGCACAGGCTGCGATCGCGGCCGGGGAGTGCATCGTGCTGCCCACCGACACCGTCTACGGGATCGGTTCGGACGCCTTCTCGGCCGCCTCGGTGCAGCGTCTGCTCGACGCCAAGGAACGCGGACGCGACATGCCACCGCCCGTGCTGGTGGCCGAGGTGGGTATGTTCGAGGCGCTGGCCGACGAGATCCCCTCGCACGCGATGCGCCTGGCGCAGGCCTACTGGCCCGGGGCCCTGACCCTCATCGTCCAGGCGCAGCCCCATCTGCGAATGGATCTGGGGGAGACCCGCGGCACCATCGCCGTCCGCGTTCCCGACCACGACTTCACCCGCGACCTGCTCCGGCGCACCGGCCCCCTGGCCGTCAGCTCGGCCAATGTCTCCGGCAAGCCCTCGTCGACGAACATCGATGACGCGGTGGGCCAGCTCGGCAACCGGGTGCAGGTCTACCTCGACGGCGGTGCCACCCCCGGCGAGACCCCGTCGACCATCATCGACTTCGTCTCGACCAGCTTGGGCAAGGTCGTTCGCCAAGGTGCCCTCTCGCTGGAGCTGATCCACGAGGTCGCGCCCTTCGTGGAGGGCATCGAGTCCCCCGAGGAGTCCGCGACCCTTGCCGATGCTTCGGAGCCCGCTGGCACCGATCCGGTCGAGGCCGCATCCGACGCGCCCGACGAGGGTGTGGATGCGTGAATACCTCCTGGTCCTGCTGACCGCCGCATCGACCACCTACCTCCTGTGCGGCATGTGCCGCCGTGTCGCCATCAAGGTGGGCGCGGTGGCGCCGGTCCGCGCCCGGGACGTGCACGCCGTGCCAGTTCCCTACCTGGGAGGCCTGGCGATGCTGGGCGGGGTCGCGGCGGCCTTCCTGCTGGCCGCTCAACTGCCCTTCCTGTCCCGACATGCGGTGGTCGCCCATGACGCCCGAGCGATCCTGGTCGCGGCGTCGGTGATCTGCGTCGTGGGGGTGCTGGACGACGTCTTCGACCTGCCGGCACTGGCCAAGGCCGCTGGCCAGGTGCTGGCCGCTGGCATCGTGGTCGTCAACGGCGTGCGGATGTTCTGGATCGCGATGCCCCAGCGGATCATCGTCCTCGACAACGCAACCTCCATCCTGATCACGGTCATCTTCATCTTCGTCTGCGTGAACGCCATCAACTTCGTGGACGGGCTGGACGGGCTCGCTGGGGGCGTGGTGGCGATCGGTGGGCTTGCCTTCTTCAGCTACACCTACCTCCTGGCCCATGAACAGGACCTGGTTCTGGCCACCACCGCCAGCCTGGTCACCGTCACGATCGCGGGTGTTTGCCTCGGCTTCCTGCCGCACAACTTCTTCCCCGCCCGGATGTTCATGGGCGATTCGGGCTCGATGCTGCTGGGGCTGCTCCTGGCGGCGTCCACCATCTCGCTGACCGGGCAGATCGACGCTTCGGGACTCAGCGCGAGGGGCGCCGGCCTGGTGACTGCCTACCTGCCCATCGTGCTGCCCTTTGCCGTCCTCGCGCTGCCGCTCCTCGATCTCGTGCTGGCCTATGCCAGGCGGACGATGAACGGCACGTGGTGGTTCGTGGCCGACAAGCAGCACCTGCACCATCGCCTCCTGCAACTGGGCCACTCCCAGACCCGGGCCGCGCTGCTGATGTACCTGTGGACCGCGATCATCAGCTTTGGTGCCATCGCAGTGGGTCTCGCCCCGGGTTGGTGGGCCGTCCTCGGGCTGGTCGTGACTCTCCTGGTGGCGACAGCCCTCACCTGGCCCCGACCGCGGCGGGCGTGAGATGTTTCGACATCAAGAGATCTCTTGTGCTAGGTTTCACAAGCAACCCAAACTCCTAGTGAGCCGGACATCCGGCGGACAGGACGCGTCACCGAATGACTGCCATGGCCGCTGTTGAGCGAACTGCTCGGCCGCCCCTGCATCAAGGTGAGGCGTTGTGTCTGGGCATGCTGCGGGGCGGCTTCGGAGCCGCCAACGTCGCACTGCTCGTCGCGGCCGCCGGTTGTGGGATGGCACACGGGGGAGTGGGCGCGCTCAATGCCGCGGCGGCGGGCGTCATCGTCTTGTTGTTCGCGGCCTCCGGGCAAGCCGTCCAGATGGTTGCCGCGGGCATGGCTGACTCGAACGGGATGGTGCTCGTGTTGGGCTCCTACCTGGCCCGGGTGGCCGCTCTCGGTGGGATGCTCTGGTTGGCCATGGAGCACCAGGAACGTGTGGAACCGCTCCTGGACCGGACCTGCGTGATGGTGGGTGCCCTCGCGGTGCTTGCTGGCTGGCTGGGGGGAGTCCTGTGGACCCATGCCCACCAGCGCGTGAGCGTCTTCGACTCGCAGTGGCGGGCGCGCGCGGACACCGGTCAAAGCGGCTCTGTTGGCCGCCGGCAAGGGACTCCCGCGGGTGAGCCTGGCAGGGGCGGTGGTTCGAGGTGAACAACCATCTCGTCACTGGTAATGTCGCCCCCGGTATGGAGAAGCAAACGCGCAATGAGGCGACGGAACCAACGGGTGACGACGGCATGCTCGTGCTCAGCTACGTCATCTCGGGTCTGCTGTTCTACGGCGGTCTCGGGTGGCTCGCAGACCACTATCTGAACCAGAACTGGATGTTGCCGCTCGGTCTGATCATCGGACTGTGCTTCAGCGTCTACTCGATCATCAAGCGTTATGGGAGCCGCACGTGAACAAGGGAGCTGACCTGTGATGCTGCAGCTGTCACTGCATCTGCTGAACATCCTTCCTCTGGAGACCGAGGCGCACGGAGAGGGCGGCTACCAGTCGCCCGGCGTGGAGTCGTTCCAGTTCGACGGCAACTGGGGGATCGACTGGCTGACCAAGCCGGCCATGCAGGCGATCATCGCCGCACTGCTGGTGATCGCCTTCTGGCTGTGGGGCTCGCGCCAGCTGAGCGTCAAGCCGACCAAGGGCCAGTTCTTCTTCGAGTATGTGTACGAGTTCATCCGCAATGGCGTGGCTCGCGACACCCTCGGCCATGACTTCCGCAAGTTCCTGCCCTACCTGCTGGCCGTCTTCAGCTTCATCCTGGTCAACAACTGGTTCGGCGAGTTCTTCCTCTTCATGCTGCCGACCTTCTCGAACATCGGCTACGCCTACGCGGTCGCGCTGCTGTCCTGGATCATGTACATGGGTGCTGGTTTCGCCAAGCACGGCGTGGGCGGTTACCTCAAGCACTCGCTGATCCCGCCGGGCGCCCCGGGCTACCTGCTGCCGCTGCTGATCCCGCTGGAGTTCTTGTCGAACTTCATCGTCCGCCCGGTCACTCTGGCCCTTCGTCTGTTCGCCAACATGTTCGCCGGCCACCTGGTCGTCCTCGTGTTCGTCGTCGGCGGCGCCTACCTGCTGACCCACGGCCCGGCCATCCACCGCGTTGCTGGCGGTGTCTCGCTGCTGTTCAGCTTCGCCATCCTCTTCCTGGAGCTCTTCGTCGGAGCGCTGCAGGCCTACATCTTCACCGTCCTCACGGCCCAGTACGTGAGTTCGTCCATTGCGGACGAGCACTGACCCCACCCAAAGCTTTCTTCACCACCGAAGAAAAACTCCGAAAAGAAACAACATGACCCCCATGGAAATCGCGGGCTCGATCAACATGATCGGCTACGCCCTGGCCACCCTCGGCCCGGCCCTTGGCGTGGCCTGGATCTTCGCCTCGGTCATCAACGGCACCGCCCGCCAGCCTGAGGCCCGTGGCGCCATGATGGGCACCGCGTTCATCGGCATGGCCGTCGTCGAGGCCCTCGCCATCATCGCGATCGCCCTCGCGTTCGTCATCAAGTGAGCCCCCTCATGGTGCCCCTCATGTGGGTGCCTCAGGAGCTGGATCTGGGCCCGCTGCTGCCGCACCATCTCTCCGAGCTGTTCATCGGCCTCATCCTGGTCGGCCTCGTGTGGGCCGTCCTGGCCATGTGGGTCGTGCCGGCCTTCGAGAAGATGTATGCGGAGCGTGCGGACGCCATCCAGGGAGGCATGGAGCGCGCCGAGCGCGCCCAGGCCGAGGCGGAGGCTGCTCGTTCGCAGTACGCCGCCCAGCTCTCCGAGGCCCGAGACGAGGCCGCTCGCATCCGCGAGGAGGCCAAGAACCAGGGCGCCCAGATCCTTGCCGAGATGCGGGATCAGGCGACCAAGGAATCCACCCGGATCGTGGATTCTGCCCGTGCCCAGGTTTCGGCCGAGCGCGAGCAGGCCATGAACCAGCTCAAGGGTGAGGTCGGTGGCCTGGCCACGACGCTGGCCGGACGCATCGTCGGGGAGTCCCTCGACGACGATGTCCGCGTCCGCGGCACGGTCGACCGCTTCCTGGCCGAGCTGGAGTCCACGAGCGAGCAGAGGCAGACGGTATGACCCTCAGTGCAACCGAAGAGTCCCGGCAGGGTGAGCTGGACAAGGTGCTGGATGCCCAGCAGCTCGACTTCGCTACGCCGGGGGAGTTGTTCGCACTCGTTGACGCGATTGACTCCCAGTCCGCGCTCAAGCGGGCGTTCACCGATCCTGCGGCCTCTTCGCAGGCCAAGCAGGGGCTGGCTCGTCGGTTGTTCGAGGGAAAGGTCGGCGGGCAGGCCCTTGACCTCCTGGTGCAGGCTGCTGGCCTGCGCTGGCGTTCGGGCCGCTCGTTGGTCGACGCCGTCGAGCGCCAGGCTGTCCGGGCCGAGCTCTCCAGTGCACAGGCCCACGGCCAGCTGGACGAGGTCACCGACGAGCTCTTCCGATTCGCCCAGACCGTCCAGGGCTCCCCGGAGCTCCGTGCGGCCCTGAGCGACCGCAGCCGTCCTCTGTCGGGCCGTCAGGAACTCGTCCGCAACCTGCTGGCCGGCAAGGCCACTGGTTGGACCAGCTCCCTGGCCTCCCGTGCGGTGGCTGGACGAAACCGCAACTTCGAGAC
>NHCFI05602__coassemble_907_pt1 | contig 21363 bp, 21 predicted proteins | sample NHCFI05602__metabat2_high_PE_006 | metagenome-assembled genome bin NHCFI05602 | reverse complement strand
TCCAGCTCCGGGGACTCGATGCGCTTGTTCAGGATGGCCCAGTAGGCGACCAGGTTCGCGTCGATGCCGGAGTGGGGCTGGACATAGGCGTACTCGGCGCCGAAGAGCTCGCGCGCGTGCTCGGCCGCGATGGACTCGACGGAGTCGATGTTCTGGCAGCCGGCGTAGAAACGGTGCCCGACGGTGCCCTCTGCGTACTTGTCGCTCAACCAGGTACCCATGGTGAGCAGGGTGGGCAGGGAGGCGTAGTTCTCGGACGCGATCAGCTTCAGCGAGGAGCGCTGGTCGGCCAGCTCCTGACGGGTGGCCTCGGCGATCCGGGGCTCGACACCTCCGACGATCTCGAGGATCTGCTGGTAGGCGGCGCTGGCCTGGGCATTCACGGCCTCGACGGACGATGCATCGGTCACGGAGGGCTCCTGGGTGCAGGTGGACGATCCGGGACACGGGTTGAGAGCCCCGGGGGACGGCTCCCAATCTACCGGTTCACAGCAGGTGCGTCCGCATGACCTCGGTCGTGCAGGACAGCTCGAAACTGCCGCAATGCGCGGTCTCGGTCAGGATCTCGGCCCAGCTGCGACGGCGGTCGGCGCGGGTGGCCTCGTCGGCGACCAGCCAGGCCGAGTGTGTGGTGTGCAGTTCACGGTAGTCGTCGCCGGTGGTCTGGCGGGTCCAGCTGAAGACCTTCTCCTGATGCGGTGCGAACTGGGGCCCGGGGTGGGGGTCTCGCGCGCCAGCTCGGCGGCGCGCTCGGCGCGGTTGTCGATCTGCGTGGGCCCAGCCTCACGTCGCGGGGCAGCGCTGGCAATCGTCAACGCCTCCCTTCGCTGCGAACGCGCGGCGCAAACCATGAACGCCACCCGGGCACGGGTGGCGTCCAGGATGCACGGGCGGCGTTGCAGGGGCCAGGCTCAGGCCCCGCGGACCTTGGTGATCTCGTAGAGCGCGATCGAGGTGGCCACGGACGCGTTGAGGCTCTCGACCGCCGAGCTGATCGGGATCTTCGCCAGCTCGTCGCAGGTCTCCCGGGTGAGGCGGGCCAGACCGTCCCCCTCGGATCCGACGACCAGCACGGTGGGCCCGTCCAGCCCGGGCACCGCGCCGACCTCGAGCTCGCCCTCACCTGCCAGGCCGACGACGGTGAAGCCAGCATCGGCGAAGGAGGCGAGCGTCCGGTTCAGGTTGGTGCACTTGGCGACCGGGATGCGCGCGGCGGCACCCGCGGACGACTTCCAGGTCACGGCGGTCATGGACGCGCTGCGACGTTCCGGGATGACGACACCGTGCGCCCCGAAGGCCGCGGCCGAGCGGATGATCGCGCCCAGGTTGTGCGGGTCGGTGATGCCGTCGCAGAAGACCACCAGCGGCTCGCGGTCATCGTCCTCGAAGGCGTCGGCCAGCACGTCGTCCGGGTGCGCGTACTCGAAGGCGGGCAGTTGCAGCGAGACGCCCTGGTGCACGGCGCCACCGGTCAGGCGGTCCAGTTCGTTGCGGGTGATCTGGAGCACCGGCTGGCCAGCGTCGGCGCAGAACTTGAGTATGTCGCGCAGCCGGTCGTCGCGCTCGGCGCCTTCGGCGACGTAGACCGACTTCACCGGCATGCCAGCGTTGAGCGCTTCGAGCACCGGGTTGCGACCGACCACCCACTCGGCGCCGACCTTGCCAGCCGGACGCGAACCCTGCCCACGGCCGCCGGACGGACGTCCCTGGCCGGTGGCCTGGCGGGCTGTCGCGGCCTTCTTCGCCTTGTACGCCTTGTGGTAGGTGCGATCCTCCGCCTTGGGGGTGGGGCCCTTGCCCTCGAGGCCGCGGCGGACGCGTCCGCCGGAGCCTGCGGTGTTGCCCTTGCCCTTGGTGGTCGCGCCGCGACGCTGGGAGTTGCCCGCCATGTCAGTTCCTGTCTTCCAGGGCCCAGGTGGCGCCCTCGGGGGTATCGGTGATCTTGAGGCCGACCTCGGCCAGCGTGTCGCGGATCGCGTCGGCTGCAGCCCAGTCCTTGGCGGCCCGGGCCTCGGCGCGTTGCGCCAGCAGGTTCTTGACCAGACCGTCCACCACCGGTTCCAGGTCGGATCCCTTGTCGGAGGCCAGATGGGCCCATTCGGGTGCCGCGGGGTCGAGGCCGAAGACACGCAGCATCAGCTCGACGGCCAGCAGGTGCTGGGACACCTCGTCGCTGCGGCCCTCGGCAAGGGCGCGGTTGCCGGCGCTCACCTCGTCGAACAAGGTGGCGACTGCCTTGGGGGTGCCCAGGTCGTCGTCCATCGCCTGGCTGAACGCGGTCGGCATCGCGTCGCGGGCAGCATCGGTCGTCGCGGTCTCTGCGCGAGCTGCGCGGGCGCGGGTGAGGAAGCCGTCAATCCGCTCGATCGCCTTCTCCGCCTCGACCAGCGAGCCCTTCGACGCCTCGTCCGCGGGGGAGAACTCGATCATGGACCGGTAGTGCGGCGCCAGCAGGAAGAAGCGGACGGCGCGCGGGTTGTAGGTCTTGGTGACCTCGCTGACCAGCGCGGTGTTGCCGAGCGACTTGCTCATCTTCTCGCCGGACATCGTGACCCAGGCGTTGTGCATCCAGTAGCGGGCGAAGCCGCGACCGGCCGCGGCCGACTGGGCCAGCTCGTTCTCGTGGTGCGGGAAGCGCAGGTCGAGCCCACCGCCGTGGATGTCGAAGGTGTCGCCGAGGTACTTGCCCGCCATCGCGGAGCACTCGATGTGCCAGCCCGGACGTCCGCGCCCCCAGGGCGAGGGCCAGGACGCCGTGGCGGGTTCACCCTCCTTGTAGCCCTTCCAGAGCGCGAAGTCGCGGGGGTCGCGCTTGCCGCGCGGGTCGGCGTCCTCGGCCGGCTCCATGTCGTTGATCTTCTGGTGCGACAGTTCGCCGTAGCGGGGCCATGACTGGACGTCGAAGTAGACGTCGCCTGACTCGTCGGCGGCCGGGTAGGCGTGGCCGGCGGCGACCAGCGCCTCGATGAGCTCCACCATCTCGGGGATGTGGCCGGTGGCGCGGGGCTCGTAGGTGGGCGGCAGGCAGCCGAGCGACTTGTAGGCCTCGTGCAGTTCGTTCTCGAAGCGGTAGGCATGCGCGAACCACGGGACGCCCGCCTCGGCCGACTTGGCGAGGATCTTGTCGTCGATGTCGGTGACGTTCGCGACGATGGAAACCTCGTTGCCGCTGAACTCCAGCCAACGACGCAGGACGTCGAAGACGACTTCCTTGCGGATGTGTCCCAGGTGCGGCGCCGACTGCACGGTCAGGCCGCAGTGGTAGATCGACACCTTGCCGTCGACGAGCGGCACGAGGTCGCGGATCTGGCTGGTGGCGGTGTCGTACAGGCGCAGGGTCACCCGCACAGACTACCGGTGGGCCCTGCGGCTGCGCTGAGCCAATCCCGTGCGGGCCGGCAGGAGCGATCAGTCCTCGTCGGCGAGGTCTCCGGGAGCAAGGCCCAAGTGGTACTCGATGTCGCCCGGAGAGGCATCCGCCATGTACCTCGAGAACTTCTGGCTCACCACTCTCATGTGCTCTTGGGCGACGCCTTCGGTGATGAACAGGCGCTCGGCGATCTCGGGGAACGTCTCGCCCCGAGCCCGGGCAGCCAAGACCTGCTTCTGGCGCTCGGTCATCTCCGGCATGCCGCCACGGCGGGCCAGCACCTCTGCGAGTCCCTCCAGCGAGCGGGTGATGACTGTCTCGCCCTCCGCGACCCTGATGAATGCGTCGGCGGCGAACTCCCGAGAATCCGACTTGTGCACGATGCCGTGTGCGCCCGCCCTCAGGCACTTCGCAAAGACGAGCCGCCGGCGTTCGTCGGTGTAGAGACAGATCCGATAGCCAGCTCGGGCGACCGTCTTGACCGCCTTCGTCCCCTGCGTCCGGCGCGGTTCGCTGCCGTCGCTGAGGCGTAGGTCGAGGATGACGAGGTCCACCTCGGGGGCTTCACACAGCAGTTCCTCCACTGTCGCGCACGTGGTGACGACCTCCAGCTCGGGGTGCATCAGGGGCAGCCCGAAGCGCACCACGGTGTTGTCGTCGACGATCGCGACCCGCGGTCGGCCCATTTTCGGAGTGCTCATGGGATCTCGTGTCCTCTCAATGTGATCGCGGTTCCCCGGCCGGGAGTGGAGGCGATGGTGCTGTTGATGCCGTGACGTGCAAGGGCGCTGCCGAGCTGGACGTCCAGGCCGTAACCGTGGTGCCGCGTCGCGGGGTCGAAGCCCCGGCCATCGTCGCGGATGACCACCGTCCACGCTCCGTCCTGCAGGTCGGCGTGGATGACCACCTCGCTCGCTGCGGCGTGGCGGCGCACGTTGTGCAGCACTGTCTCGATGGCTGCCTCGAGCGCGTCGCGCACCCGTCGGTCGCCGATTGACGCGGCCTGCCCCAATTGCACGTTGAACTCGATGGGGAGGTCGGTGAAGCAGTCGCAGGCGCGTCTGATGACGTCGCCAAGTTGGCCCGGGCTGGCGCTGGACTCCTCGGCAAGGTAGCGGCGCAGCTTCGTGGCCTCCTGGCTAGCCTGGGCCAGCAATACCTCGCGCAGTGCTCCGGACTCGGGCCCCTCCGACAACATCCGCAGTAGCCCGCTGGCATCGTGGACGACGGACCGGTAGCGCTCCCGCTCCGCCTGTCGTGTGGCCTCCACCGCCGCCAACCTGAAGGCATCCGCCCGCTCGGCTATGGAGCGCAGGTAGGCCCACAGCGCCGAGGCCACGCCGGCCATCAGGAGATAACTGATGGCGTTCGCCGCGAGGCTGGCCCAGTCCCGCGAGCCAGTCAGCGACAGGGTGGCCACGTAGACCACGGCCATGGCGGCCCCGCTCGCCGTCGCCGCCGCCGGCGCCCGCAGGGTGGCGACGCTGCTGGTGGCAACGAGCATGGCCATCCCCGGGGCCCAGTAGGACCAGCGTCCGATGAGATCGTTGCTGGGAACACACCAGACCAGCGCCGGGATGCAAAGAGCAGCGAATGCGAGGTCGCACCAACCCAGGGCCGGCCGGGGAGGCCGGCGGGCTCGCAGGGTCATCACCCCGACGGCCACCGCGACCGCGAGACTGCAGGCGGTCAATGTCACATAGGCCAGCAAGTGGGTGGTGACCCGCACCCCGGTCAACGCCCCCATGAGCACCGACAGCTCGACCCCGCAGCGGCCGCCCACATAGATGAGGGCGATGGCGGCCTCGTTCTGGACGACGACGCTCGCGTCGTCGGTGCGCCACCGCGCGAACAATTCTCCTACCGTGGGAATCCTCGAGGCCATGTCAACATCCAAGGACGCTCGCATGCTCGTCACAACCCCCGGGTACGGGGGTGCTGCGGGGCCCTGGCTGGGCCCCGCAGCACGTGTCAGCGGTGGATCCGCCAGATGCGGTACGTGTGGGGGTGGAAGCCCGCATTGCGGGAGCTGAAGCTGCCCCGGCTCACGCGCTCTTGGTTGAACGGAATCCCGTAGTTGCTGTCGACGACCGTTGCCGTGGACTCGTTGTTGCCGCCTGTCAGGATCGCCGTGTGCACCGGCCCGTAGCGACCGGCCGGGTCGTACCACTGGATGATGTCACCGGGGCGGGCGTTGCTCCAGCTCACCTCGTTGGCGTAGCGGCTCCACTGCGACTGGTAGGTAGACACGTTGTAGCCCATCGCGATGCTCGGTCCGCCGGCGGCGCGGACCATGTTCTCGGCGAACACCAGGCACTGCCCGCCGTAGGAACCGGTACCGCGACGCTGGGCGGCGGCGATGATCCCCGCGTTGAAGGGCCCCGTCGAGTTGGTGCTCGGCGGCGTCGTGGCCGGGCAGGCGGCGGTGACGGGGTTGTTGGAGCCGGTGTTGATGTCGACGTCGGCGACCCAGTAGCCGTCGCTGGCCTTGTACCAGAGGTTGTCGACGCGTCCGGGGATCCAGGGCGAGTAGTAGCCGGTGACGCCCTGGCCCCGCTGGTAGCAGGTCAGGTTGACGCGCTGGCCCTTGGCGTACCAGCCCACCTGGGTCGAGTTGAGCGTGGGCGCGGTCTGGCGCTGGGTGGACACCATCGCCGTTGCCAGGGAGTCGGCGTGGGCGGTGGGGGCACCGGCGAAACCAAGGCCGACGGCCATGAGGGCCGCCGCGCCAGCGGTGGTGGTGCGGAAGGGACGATCAATCAGACGGGGGTACATGGCGATCTCCTCTCGGGGCCGGCGATGTGCCGGTGACACCATGTTGGTGCTTGTCAGAACCCCTTCGGCAGCCATCGGAACGTCCGCACGTCCTTGGTCCGCACTAAGTCACGGCGGGTTTTCCACCCCTCCCTTTCCGGGGTGGACGTCCCTCTGGACGGTCTCCGTCAGCGAGGCTTGCGAGACTGTCGCTGGGCCTTGGATCCGGCCAACAGCAGCGGACGGATGCGGTACGGCACCACCTCGCGCAGGAAGACGCTGGTCGAGGTGCGGGTCACGCCGCGGCACAGCCGGATCTCTTCGCTGACCTGGTACAGGTCGTCGGGGTCGCGGGCGACGACGCGGACGAGCAGGTCGGTGCCGCCAGCGGGGGCGAAGCACTCGAGCACCTCGGGGATGCGGCGCAGCGACGCGACCGCCTGGTCGAGCAGGTGCTGGTCGAGCTCGACCGAGACGGTGGCCGCCAGCCCGCAGCCCAGTGCGGCAGGGGAGATGCGCGTGCTCGCGAGCCGCAGCACGCCGTGCTCGCGGTACCGGTCCAGCCGGGCCTGGACGGTGCCCCGGGCCAAGCCGGTCTTCTGCGCCAACAGCAGGACGGACATTCGAGGGTCCTCGTCGAGGGTGGCCAGGATGCGGCGGTCTGTGTCATCGAGCTGGTACATGTGACCATTCTGCACGGCTTGGCGGGTGCGGTACTGCGCAATATGACCAATCTTGATGGGTGCGGTTGCGCAGATTGCAGCCATGGCCGAGAGTTTTGCCAACGGGTGGTGCTCACGAGGCCGATCCCGAGGACAGGTCCAGAGCCGCTCACGAGGGGGCCCAGGGCAGGCGCAGCCGCCACCATCCGGCCAGCCACGTCGACGAAGATGACCGTGCCCCCAGCTGGGTTCCAGGAGTACCTGGGTTCCAGCTGGGGGCACGATCGATGTGCAGGGCGTTCGGCTCAGCCCTTGGCCTTGGCGCGCAGGGCGTCGATGTCGAACCCCATCGTGGGGCCGAGCTCCTCGACCTCGATCCCGTCCTCCCAGGGGTCATAGGGCTTCTGCTCGTACTCGTCCACGAAGCCCTTGGACGGGTCGTAGGGGTTCTCCAGCACTCGTCCCTCGGTGACCTGGGTCATCGCGTCGGCGCTGATCGCCTCGTCGGGCAGGTTGCGCAGGACGTCCTTGACGTAGCCGTGCGCCGCCTCGACCAGGGGGACTTCGCGGAATGCGCGCTGGGACGCATACCAGCGGTAGTCGAGCACCTCGTGGAAGAACTGTGCCGCATCGCGCTTACCGGTCAGGTCGAGGGGGATGGTGGCGATGACCGGTTCGTAGCTCTCGGTGAGCCACTTGTGGGCCACCACCGCCTCGTCCATGTTCTGCAGGTTCTTGCGCGCCCGGTAGGTGTCGAGGTCGTTGAGCAGGCGCCGGGCCTGGTTCTCCTCGGCGTCGATCCCGGTCAGGCGCATCAGGCGTCGGCTGTGGTGGCCGGCGTCGACGACCTTGGGCTGCAGCCGGATCGTGTGCCCGTCGGCGGAGGTCTGGATGTCCAACTCGGCGACGTCATAGCCCAGTGCATTGAGCCGTCGGACGCGTGACTCGATCCGGTGCAGTTCCGAGCCGGCGAACTCCTCAGCCCCGGTCAGCTCGTTCCACAGTTCCCGGTAGCGGGCCTCGATCGTCTCGACCAGCACCAGCGGCTCGAGCGCCTCATCGAGCATCCCGCCGGCCTCGAGGTCGCAGAACTCTCCGAAGAGGTTGGTGCGTGCGATCGTCAGGTCGTGTTCGCGCTGGCCATCGCTGAGCTGGTCGTGCAGCTCACCGGTCTCGGCGTCGACGAGGTAGGCGGCAAACTCACCCGCGTCCCGTCGGAACAGCACATTGGACAGCGAGACGTCGCCCCACAGGAAGCCCAGCAGGTGCAGACGGGCGAGCAGCACGACGAGCGCATCCAGCAGCCTCATCACCGTTTCCTGGCGAACACCTTGGCTGAACAGTGCGCGGTAGGGCAGCGAGAACTGCAGGTGCCGGGTGATCAACACGGGGTCCAGCGGACGGCCGTCCGGGGTGAGGCGCCCGGTCACGACGCCGGTGGGTTCCACGGAGGGAGTGCCCAGCCGCATCAGGTCGTGCAGCATCCGGTACTCGTGGATGGCCAGGTGCTCGATGACCTCCTTGGCGGCGTAGACCGTGTCGTCCACGCGGATGAAGCGCACGACATGTCGCGAGATGCCGCGGGGGAGCGCCACCAGGAGGTCGACCGGCCATTCCTCCAGCGGGGTGCCCCAGGGCAGCGGGATCAGTCCGGCGTCCGGCTTGGCCGACAGGAATCTAGGCACCCGTTCAGTCTGCCAGTCGTTTCCTTGGCCGGACGCCGAATGGGATTCACCCAGCCGTCGTGGCGTCCAGAGCCTCGAGCAGGTCGGCGACCAGGTCCTCAGGCTGTTCGAGCCCGACAGACAGACGGACCAGTCCGTCCGTGATGCCAGCCGCTGCCTGGATCTGTGGCGGCATGGACGCATGCGTCATCGTCGCCGGGTGGGCGGCCAGGCTCTCGGTGCCGCCCAGTGACTCGGCCAGTGTGAACACCTGCAGGGTCTTGGCGAAGGCCGTGACCGCCGGCAGTCCACCGGCGATCTCGAAGCTCAGCACGGATCCGAAACCGGACTGCTGGCGCGCGGCCAGCTCGTGACCGGGATGCTCCGGCAGGGACGGGTGATGCACGGCCGTGACGGCCGGGTGTGCCACCAGCGCGGCCACCACGGCGGCTGCATTCCCTTCGTGCACACGCATCCGGGCGTCCAGCGTGCGCAGCCCGCGCAACGTCAGCCAGGCGTCGAAGGCCGCTCCGGGCAGGCCAAGGGTGTTGCACCAGGTGGCCAGATCCTCGGCGTGCTCGGGGCTCGCCGCGATCACCGCACCACCGAGGGAGTCACTGTGGCCGTTGACGAACTTGGTGGTCGAGTGGACGACCAGGTCGGCGCCGTGCTCGATCGGACGCTGGAGCGCGGGCGAACAGAAGGTGTTGTCCACCACCAGCAGCGCGCCCTCGGGACGTGCTGCCGCGATGGCGGCAATGTCGGTGAGGCGCATCAGGGGGTTGGACGGGGTTTCCACCCAGACCAGGGCGGCGGGCGTCGCCAGGGCCGCTACGGCGGTGTCCAGGTCGGTCAGGTCCACCAGGTCCAGCTGCAGGCGCCCCTTGTCGGCCAGCCGCTGGAGCAGTCGCCAGGTGCCGCCGTAGCAGTCATGCGGGGCGATGACGCGTCCGCCGACCGGGACGAAGGTCTCGACGACGAGCGTGACCGCGGCCATCCCGCTGGCTGTGGTGATGCAGCCAGCGCCGGCCTCGAGGGTTGCCAGGGCCTCCTCCAGCGACCGGCGGGTGGGGTTTCCGGCGCGGACATAGTCGTAGTCAGGCGCATCACCGGGGAACTCGAAGCCGTAGTTGGTGCTCAGGTAGATCGGGGGGATGACCGCGCCCAGGGGGTCCGAGTTCAGGCCGGAGACGAGGCCACGGGTCATCCTGCTGGGCTCAAAGGTCATTCCACGAGGCTATCTGAGCAAGGTTGGGGATCCATGGGCACTCAGAGACCGGACAGCCACGTCACAAATAATGTGAATTGCTCAGTTTTTCTTGGGCTTGCTCTCAGGAAAGCCTACCTTCGAGGGCGCCGCAAGACTGCTGGAAGGACCAGCCGGGGCGCCCACGCCCCAGAACCATCAAGGAGACGTCCCATGGCACTCATCACCACCCGCAGGGCAGCCGCCACCCTCGCCACCACGGCCATCATGGCCGGCGGACTGGTCACCACCGCACAGGCCTCCACCGGCCCTGACCAGTCGGGGCATCGGTCGTCCGGGACGAACTCCCGCACCGACGCCCAGCGCCCGGCTCCCGGCACCACCGATCGCTCCGCTCCCAGCACCACCGATCGCTCCGCTCCCAGGGCCTCCGCCGCGACGACCACGAGCTACGCCCAGCTGAAGAAGGCATCGACCGTCACCGGCACCCGGACGGCTGCAGCGGCACCCGTTCGCACCGCGCTGGTCAGCGCCGCTACCTCCTCGTCCAGCACGACGTCCGCCTCGAGCGTGACGTCCTCGTCGCGCGCGACCACTGCCGCCGCCTCCACCTCGTCCACCGCCGTGAACTACGCCAGCTCGACCACGGTCAGCACCGCCGGACTCTCGGCGAACGCCGTCAAGGTGATCCAGGCGATCAACGGCGACTTCCCCGAGATCACCTCCATTGGCGGACTGCGCTCCGGATCGGACGCCCAGGACCACGGCACCGGCCACGCGGTGGACCTGATGATCCCTGACTACTCGACCTCCGAAGGCAAGGCGCTCGGCGACGAGATCGCCGCCTACCTGCAGGAGCACGCTGAGGAACTGGGCGTGAAGTACGTGATCTGGAGCCAGCACATCTGGAGTGTCCAGCGCAGCTCCGAGGGCTGGCGTGCCATGTCCGACCGGGGCGGCGTCACGGCCAACCACTACGACCATGTCCACGTCAGCGTGAACTGATCGCTGATCCGCCACCCTCCTCCGGAAGAGCAGGAGCCCCCGCCGCTGATGCGACGGGGGCTCCTGTTGCCCCTCGGGGCCATGCTTCAGGAAATGCGCTCCTGGGTGGCGTTGCTGAACACGTGCACGTTCTGCGGGTCCACGTACAGGCGAACCGCGTTGCCACGCTGGGGAGCCTGGCGGGACGAGATGCGCGCCACCATCTGCTGGGCGGTGATGCGCTCGTCCTCGGACAGGCCGGACAGGGTGCCGTAGAGGTAGGCGTCGGCGCCCAGGTCCTCGACCACCGCGACGTCAAGGCCGATGCCCTGGCCGTCCTGCGCGATGTTGAAGGCCTCGGGACGGATGCCCACGGTCAGCGTCTGCTCGCCCGGCGCGCGGTCGAGGATCTCCCGGGCGACGGGGACGACGTAGTCGCCGACCTTGACGCCGCCGTCGACGACCTTGCCCTCCATCAGGTTCATGGCGGGCGAGCCGATGAAGCCGGCCACGAAGAGGTTCTTCGGGGTGTCGTACAACGCCAAGGGGCTGTCGACCTGCTGCAGCAGGCCGTCCTTCATGACGGCGACGCGGTCACCCATCGTCATGGCCTCGACCTGGTCGTGGGTCACGTAGACGGTGGTGACGCCCAGGCGCGACTGCAGGGCAGCGATCTGGGTACGGGTCTGCACGCGCAGCTTGGCGTCGAGGTTCGACAGCGGCTCGTCCATCAGGAAGACCTGCGGGTTGCGGACGATGGCGCGACCCATGGCGACGCGCTGGCGCTGACCACCGGAGAGCGCCTTCGGCTTGCGGTTGAGGAAGTCCTCCAGGCCGAGGAGCTTGGCAGCCTCCTGGACGCGCGCGGTGCGCTGGTCCTTGGGGACGTTCTGCATCTTCAGCGCGAAGCCCATGTTGTCCGCCACGGTCATGTGGGGGTACAGGGCGTAGTTCTGGAAGACCATCGCGATGTCGCGATCCTTCGGGGGCAGGTCGGTGACGTCACGGTCGCCGATGAAGATGTTGCCCGCGTTGACCTCTTCCAGGCCGGCCAGCATGCGGAGGCTGGTGGACTTGCCACAGCCGGAGGGGCCGACGAGAACCATGAACTCGCCATCGCCGATCTCGAGGTTGAGCTTGTCGACGGCGGCGCGGTCGGCACCGGGGTAGACGCGCGTGGCGTCCCTGAACGAAACAGTTGCCATGACGGCAGACTTCCTTTCCACGGGCAGGTACGTGCCCGACGATCCGTAGTGGAATGGGCCTCTGCGAGGTCCATTGGGACACTCTCCCACAGCCCATGCCCCACTCGGCAGGGGGGGTCACTAATGTGTGGTCAAACAGTTATCAAGCGCGCGGCCACCGCCGCAGAACGGGGATGACCATGCTCATCGTCCACTGCAATGTCCACACCACCGACGACGGCGTCGAGGCCTTCAAGGCTGCATCGCTGGCGAATGCCGAGGCCAGCCGCCAGGAGCCGGGGGTCCAGGTCTTCGACTGCATCCAGTCGGACGACGACCCGACGATCTTCTGCCTGGTCGAGCACTACGACGACCCCGAGGACCTGGAATTCCACAAGACCCAGGCGCACTACCTGAAGTGGCGTGAAGACGTCGCCGACCTGATGGCCGAGCCCCGTCGCACCATCAAGTACCACGCAGTCTGATCGGTGAGGGGATGACCCCTCGAACCCCGGCCGCACTCGTGCGCACGGCCGCCGCAGACTGCGGCGCGTGCTCGTGGTCGTACGGCAGCCTCCACGGTTGCCAGCCCCGGGTTGCACCGGGCGGCTGATCAGCACTCGACGATGTTGACCGCCAGACCGCCGCGGGCGGTCTCCTTGTACTTGGTCGACATGTCCTTGCCGGTCATCATCATCGTCTTGATCACCTGGTCGAGGCTCACGACCTGCGCCCCGTCACCCTGCAGGGCGAGTCGCGCCGCAGTGATCGCCTGCACGGCGGCCACCGCATTGCGCTCGATGCAGGGAATCTGCACCAGGCCCCCGACGGGGTCGCAGGTGAGCCCCAGATGGTGCTCCAGGCCGATCTCCGCAGCATTGCTCACCTGCTGAGGGCTACCGCCCAGCACCTCGCACAGCCCGGCGGCCGCCATCGAACAGGCCACGCCCACCTCGCCCTGGCATCCGACCTCGGCGCCCGAGATCGACGCCGACTGCTGGTAGATCGCCCCGATCGCGGCGGCGCTCAGCAGGAAGTCGACCGGTGCCCACTCCCCGGCATTGGGCAAGTAGGTCATCACATACTTCAGGACGGACGGGATGATGCCGGCTGCGCCATTCGTCGGTGCCGTAACGATGCGTCCGCCGGCGGCATTCTCCTCGTTGACCGCGAGCGCCCACAGGGTCAGCCAGTCCATCGCGGCCAGCGGGTCGACCATGACCACCGGCGCCTTGCTCCGAGCGGCCAGGTCCTTGTGCATGCGGTGCGCGCGGCGGCGCACCTTCAGCCCACCCGGCAGGACCCCGGAGGTGGCGCAACCGGCTGCGATGCAGCCGTCCATCACCTGCCAGATGTGCAGTAGCCCCTCGCGGACCTCGCCCTCGGTGCGGCCCAGCGCCAGCTCATTGGCCATCTGCACCTCCGCGATCGACATGCAGTGGTCACGGCAGTGCTCCAACAATTCCTCGCCACTGCGGAAGGGGAAGGGCACCGGCCGGGTGTCGTGTTGCAGGCTTGGCTGGCCCGAGCCGTCATCCTCCAGCACGAAACCGCCGCCGATGGAGTAGAAGGTTCGGGAGGCGATCACATCGCCCGCCTCATCCCAGGCATCGAAGGTCATGCCATTGGGATGGAAGGGCAGGCGCTCGCGACGGTGCAGCACTAGGTCGGTGTTCTCGTCGAAGTTGATCTCGGTGCCGGACGCGCCACCCAAGCGCAGTCGATGGCCGGTGATCACCTCGTCGGCCCGCGCTGCGGCAGTGGTGGTGTCGACGCTCTCGGGCAATTCACCCTCGAGCCCCAAGATGACGGCTGGGCGGGAGCCATGGCCGTGCCCGGTGGCGCCCAGGGAGCCGAAGAGTTGGGCCCTCACTCGGGCGACTCGGCGCCGGTCTTCGGGCGGCAACTCGGCGGCGAAGCGTGCAGCCGCCCGCATTGGGCCGACCGTGTGGGAGGACGACGGGCCGATGCCGATCTTGAACATGTCGAAGGCGCTGACTGCCATGGGGCACAGTCTGCCGACACATCCTGCCAAAGCCAACAGTCTTGCGGTTGGACACCGGGGCCGACCGGAGTATTTTCAGCCACAACGAACCTGAGGAGTGAATTGTGAAAGCTCTGGTGAAGTCGACCGCAGGTCCGGGTCTCGAGCTCAAGGAAGTGCCCGAACCAGAAGTTGGGCCCAATGAGGTCTTGATCAAGGTCAAGAAGACGGGGATCTGCGGCACCGATCTGCACATCAACAACTGGGACGAGTGGGCGCAGCGCGTGGTCTCGGCTCCGCTGGTGATCGGGCACGAGTTCTGTGGCGAGATCGTGCAGTTGGGCTCCGCCGTCACCGACCTGGAGGTCCACCAGTTCGTCTCCGGCGAGGGCCACTATGTCTGTGGCCGGTGCCGCGCTTGCCTGGCCGGCAAGCGGCACCTGTGCCGCAACACCCAGGGCATCGGCTACATGGTGCCCGGCTGCTTCAGTGAGTACTTCGCGATGCCCGCCAGCAATGTGTGGGTGCACCGCTCCGGCGTCAGCGAGGACGTCGCCGCCATCTTCGACCCCTTCGGGAACGCCGTGCACACGGCCCTGCAGTTTCCCTGCCTGGGCGAGGATGTGCTGGTCACCGGCGCCGGACCGATCGGCATCATGGCCGCGCTGGTGGCCCAGTTCGCTGGCGCCCGACACGTCGTCGTGTCCGACCTTTCCCCGCAGCGACTGGAGCTGGCCGAGTCGCTCGGCCTGCCGCACACCGTCAACCCTTCGGAGACGCCCATGGCGGAGGTCTTCGAGCGCTTCGCCATGAAGGAGGGTTTCGACATCGGGCTGGAGATGTCCGGCTCCGGGGTGGCGTTGTCGGACATGATCGACAACATGACCCATGGTGGCCGGATCGCATTGCTTGGTACCCCGTCCAAGCCCACCACGATCGACTTCAGCAAGATCATCTTCAACATGCTGACGCTCAAGGGCGTCACCGGACGCGAGATCTTCGAGACCTGGTACGCGATGAGCGTGCTGATCAGCAGCGGCCTCGACATCTCCGGCGTCATCACCGACCGCTTCCACTACGCCGACTTCGAACAGGCCTTCACCACCGCCGGCAATGGTCGCGGTGGCAAGGTGATCATGGAATGGAGCTGACATGTACTCGTCCACCAGGAATGAGCTCGCCACCGAGTTGGAACAGCTGAAGGCCGACGGGCTGTACAAGTACGAGGCCCCGCTGCAGGGCGCCCAGTCGGCACACATCACCGTCGACGGGCGCGATGTGATCAACCTGTGCGCCAACAACTACTTGGGTCTGGCCGACTCTCCCCGCCTGGTCGCGGCGGCCAAGCAAGCCCTGGACGAATGGGGCTTCGGCATGGCCTCGGTGCGCTTCATCTGCGGCACGCAAGACCTGCACAAGCGCCTCGAGGAGGCGCTCACCGGTTTCCTGTTCCCCGGGCAGGTCGAGCGCGACACGATCTTGTACTCCTCCTGCTTCGACGCCAACGGCGGGCTGTTCGAGGTGCTGTGCGCCGAGCAGGACGCGATCATCTCCGACGAGCTCAACCACGCCTCGATCATCGACGGCGTGCGCCTGAGCAAGGCGCGCCGGTTGCGCTACCGGAACCGTGACATGGCCGACCTCGAGGCCCAGCTGGTCGCCGCGCAGGACTGTCGCCGCCGTGTGATCGCCACCGACGGCGTGTTCTCGATGGACGGCTACGTCGCCCCGCTGGACGAGATCTGCGACCTGGCCGACAGGTACGACGCGATGGTCATGGTGGACGACTCGCATGCCGTCGGATTCGTCGGCCGCAGCGGCGCCGGCACTCCCGAGCGCTTCGGCGTGCAGGACCGCGTCGACATCATCACCGGAACCCTGGGCAAGGCCCTGGGTGGCGCCTCGGGCGGCTACACCTCGGCGCACAGCGAGATCGTGGAGATGCTGCGCCAGCGCTCGCGTCCCTACCTGTTCTCGAACTCCCTGGCCCCGGCCATCACGGCCGCCGCGCTGGAGACGATCGAGATGCTCAAGGGCGGCGGCGAGTTGATCAAGAAGCTGGACGAGAACACCACCTGGTTCCGCGCCGAGATGGTGCGCCGCGGCTTCGAGGTGCCCGAGAGTGACCACGCGATCGTCCCGATCATGGTCGGCGATGCCACCACGGCGGCCCGGATGGCCGACGAGATCCTGGCCCGGGGAGTGTACGTGAGGGCCTTCTCCTACCCGGTGGTGCCCAGGGGCAAGGCGCGGATCCGCACCCAGATGTCGGCAACGCTCACCCGCGACGACCTCGTGGCTGCGGCGGACGCGTTCACCGCGGCCCGTGAGGTGGTCGAAGCTTGACGTCCGCCGCCGCGAAGCTCTCCGGGTAGTCGGCAGACGGGTCGTCTTCGTGGGAGAGGTAGAAGACGGCGGCTGTGGGCCACTTTGGCGCCCCGCCTCTGGGCTTGGTGCTGGTCGCGAGCCGCTCCCTGCTGGCCACCTCGTGGGTCCACGAGGCCGCCCACATCGCCGGAGTTGGGGCAGCGGGTGTGGGGCGGCGACCATCCATCACTGGGGCGTGCTGGCTCTGTCGGTCGGGTTGTTGCCGGGCTGTTCGGACGGGAACCGGGTGTGGGGAGTGGTCGCGAAAGCCCGGGTAGCCTTGCCCCGTGAGCACCCAGCCGCCCGATCCGTGGGCCGCACGTCCTGACCCCGTCGGGGGCACCCGGCCGGCCGCCGCGATGCCCGATGCGTCGGCGGGTACGACGACGGCCGCACCCGAGCCGGAGAAGCAGTGGTGGGACCAACCCGGCATGCCGTGGAAGAACGAGCCCACCAAGGCTGACAAGCAGTGCATGGGCTGGATCATGTTCATGGGCCTGTTCGGGCTGGCCATGCTCCCGCTGCGCGGCTGGCTGCTCGGGCTCAACCCGCCGCTGCTGGTGGCCCTCACCGGCTCCCGGTCCGGCACCGCCGCGCTCGGCGCGCTCACCTCCCAGGGCCTGCAGCCCTGGTACTGGTGGCTGGCGCTGCTGGCCGGCTCGCTGATGTCGATCAAGTTCGACTGGGTGTTCTGGTGGGCCGGCAAGCTGTGGGGCCGCGGCATGATCGAGGTGTGGGCTGGGCGGAGCAAGCGCGCCACCAAGAACTACGGCAGGGCCGAACGCTGGGCGCACAAGCTCGGATGGCTGGGCATGTTCGTCGCCTATGTCCCGATCCCGTTGCCGCTGATGCAGGTGATCTTCGTGCTCGCCGGCGCCACCGGCATGGGCTGGAAGAAGTTCATGCTGCTCGACTTCATCGCCAGCACCTGCTGGCTCGCGCTCTACTTCGCCTTTGGCTGGTGGGTCGGCGAACCGGCCGTCGCGCTGCTGAAGACCTACGCCAAGTACGCGAACTATGTCGCCATCGCGCTGCTCGTGTTCATCGTCGGCACGAGCGTGCACAACTCACGAAAGCAGCAGGCCTGAGATGGCTGAGATTCGCAAGCACAAGCCCAACCCTTCGGCGATCGCGCAGGCCCTCGAGGCCGCCCTGGGTGCCGCTGCCAAGCCCGTCACCCCCGGTGCGCCCCCGAGTCCCAAGGGCGCTGCGACCGAGCCGGTCACCCCGTCGTTCGGTACGGCGTCATTCGCCGCCGGCGCCGCCGGCGGCTGGACGACGATCAACCCCGGCCAGGTGCCGGTGGTCCCCAAGAACACCGAGGACGATGACCTGGACGATCAGCCCACCTCGGACTGACCCAGCGCGTCCCGATAGCCCTGCTCAGCGCCCTCGTTGAAGGCCACCAGCAGCACGCGCTCGGCCGTGGTCGGCGTGGATCGCACGGTTTCGACGGCGATGCGGGTGGCATCGTCCATCGGCCAGCCGTAGACCCCGGCCGAGATCGTCGGAAAGGCGATGCTCCGCGCTCCCAGTTCGTCGGCGACCCGGAGCGACTCGGCGTAGCAGGAGGCCAGCGTCGCGGAGCGGTCATTGCGGCTGGACCAGACCGGGCCGACCGTGTGGATCACCCAGCGGGCGGGCATCCGTCCGGCGGTGGTGGCGACCGCCTGTCCAGCGGGTAGCCCGTCCGGCAGTGCCGTGGCGCGGAGCTCGCGGCAGGCAGCCAGCACCTGCGGCCCACCCGCGCGGTGGATGGCGCCGTCGACGCCGCCTCCGCCCATCAGCCCAGAGTTGGCGGCATTCACCACGGCATCCACCTCGAGGGTCGTGATGTCGCCCCGGACGATCTCGATGACCGGCACGATCAGGCCTTCGCCAGGATGGCGACCAAGAAGTTGGAGCCCTCCTCGAAGGGCTTGAGGTCCCAGCTGGCCAGCCCGACCTGGAGGGCGAGGCCGGACGCGTCTGCATCGGCCACGAACTCGCCGAAGTCGTAGTTGCGGCCCGAGCTGAACCCGATCACCGCGCGTCCGTCGTCCTTCAGGTGTGCGGCGAAACGCGACAGGATCGGACGACGGCTGCTGGGCGCCGGGAAGGCGATGACGTTGCCGGCGCACAGGATGATGTCGAAGGGCTCCTCGACGCCCTGGGCCGGCAGGTCGAGGGTGTGCAGGTTGCCGACGAAGTAGTCGGGGCCATGCGCCTCGGCGCGGGCCACCTCGACCAGATGTGGATCAAGGTCAACCCCGACGACGCGGTGACCGCGGCTGGCGAGCTCACCAGCGTGTCGACCGGGGCCGCAGCCCGCGTCCAGGATGTGCGCCTGACGCGGCGCCATTGCGTCCACGAACCGCGCCTCACCCAGCAGGTCAGCACCCTCGGCAGCCATCCTGCGGAAGCGCTCTGCATAGTTGCGGGCGTGGTTCGGGTTGGACGCGACCACCTGTTCCCAGGTGCCGGGTTCGATCGTCTGGTCGGTCAAGATCAGCTTCCTTCGCATCAACGGGGTCGTCGTCTCGACCCGGTGGTTTAGACAGTGCCACTCTGTCTGGGCACAATGTTGCGAGCGGCTCCGGCCGCACGCCTCCGTAGCTCAGCGGCCAGAGCACTCGCCTTGTAAGCGAGCGGTCGAGGGTTCGACTCCCTCCGGGGGCTCTTTTCGTGCTCAGCCTCAGACGCCGGGCGCTGCCAGGAAGGACAGCCCGGTGCCGGTCACCGACGCCTGCTCGCCAGCCTCGATGAAGGCAGACCTGCCCTTGCCCAGCACGGTTCCGTCCTGGCCGGTGAACTCGCCGTCGATCACATGCAGCACCCGTCCGAGCCCGGTGGCCGGCAGCTCGACCGCCTGATCCTCACCGTCCAGTCGCCAGAGCACGAACTCCGGGGCGGGGGTGAGGTAACGGGTCAGGCCGGGCGCCACCGGCTTGGTGCGGACGAGCTCGACAGGCGCGGCGTCGAAGTCCACGACGCGAACCAGCTCGTCCACGTCGATGTGCTTGCGGGTCAGCCCGCCGCGCAGCACGTTGTCGGAGTTGGCCATGACCTCCACACCCGTCCCCTGGACGTAGGCGTGCAGGTTGCCGGCGGGCAGGAAGATTGCATCGCCGGGCTGCAGCGTGATCTGGTTCATCAACAGCGCCGCCAGGATCGTCGGGTCACCGGGGTAGGACTCGTCGAGCAGCACCGCCATCCGTGACAGGCGTCCAACCTCGTCCTCGTCCTCGACGTGCTGGACGGCGCGGGCCACCACCTCGACGGCCAGCTGACGACGCTCGTCGCTGACGGTCAGGGCGTCCAGGAAGACCTCCGCCAGACCGGCGCCTCCGGAGCGCATCATCAGCGGCTTGATCATCTGGCCCAGTCCCGGCACGTTCAGGGCCTCGAAGAGTGCGACCGTGTCGGCCGGCTTCCGGAATCCGCACAGAGCCTCGAAGGGGGTGAGCGCGAGCATCATCTCGGGCTTGGGCCACGGGTCCTTGTAGGTGCGCTTCGGGTCGTCGAGCGCGACGCCGTCGGCGTTCTCGCGGGCGAAACCCTCCTCGGCCTGCTCGCGGGTGGGATGGGCCTGCAGGGAGAGGGCCTGGTTGGCCGAGAGCAGTTTGAGCAGGTAGGGCAGGCAGTCCCCGAAGCGCTCGGTGCTCGCCTCGCCGACGATGGCGGGGTTGCTCGCAATCATCTGGTCGAGCGGTTGACCGTCGACGATCGACGGTGCGCAGGAGTGGGCGCCCAGCCAGTACTCGGCCTGCGGCTCACCAGTCGGCTCGACACCCAGCAGCTGCGGGATCGCGTCCGTGGTGCCCCACGCGTAGTCCTGGATCGTGCCGGTCATCTGGCGCATGTCGTCGTTTCCCTCGTGTCGCGGACAGCCGTCATCACTCTACTTCGTGGGAGTCCAGCGCAGGTTCGTGGGAGTCAAGGCCAGGTTCGTGGGAGGCAAGGTCAGGGGCACCCACCTGGGCGCGCCAGTCGTCCATGACCGCCGCCACGCGCCGGGTGCAAGCATGGTCGACCAGGGACGATTCGAGCGCGCCGCGGCGCAGACAGGCGTTCACCTCCTGGGCCTCGAAGGTGTAGCCATTGCCGGGAACATGCGCCCGGAACTCCTCTGGTTCACCCTCACGGGGGACGAGCGCCATCCGGCTCGGCTTGAGGAAGTCGGGCACCTCGATCCGTCCGGTCGAGCCCACCAGGTGCAGCGTCATCGGGGTCTGGCCGCCGATGGAGCAGGATGCGTGTCCGACGACGTCGCCCCAGGTCAACAGCGCCTCCGCGTGGGCCTCGACCCCGGTGCGGTGCAGCCGTCCGGCGGCCACCAGCGAGTCGGGCTTGCCGAGGACGAGGTCCAGTGCGTGCAGGGGGTAGACGCCCAGGTCGAGGATTGCGCCGCCGGCCAGGGCGGGGTTCACCAGCCGGTGGGAGTCGTCGCCGGTGAAGGTGATGTCGAAGTTTGCGCGGACATGGCTGAGTTCGCCGATCGCGCCATCGTGGACGAGTTCCGCGGCCCGCCGGATGATCGGGTTGCAGCGCATCCAGACCGCCTCCATGCAGAAGCGGTCGTGCTCCTGGGCGAGGCGAAGCAGCGCATCGGTGTCGGCAGCCGAGGGGGTGAGGGGCTTCTCGACCAGTACATGGCGGCCGGCCTCGATGCAGGCTCGCGCTGGCTCGAAGTGGTGGGAGTGGGGCGTGGCGATGTAGACGACGTCCACCTCCTCGTCCTCGGCCAGTTCCTGGTAGCTGCCGTAGGCGCGCGGGATGTCGCGTTCGGCGGCGAAGGCGCGGGCCTGGTCAAGGTCTCGGGAGGCGACCGCGACCACCTCGCACTCGTCGGGCAGGGCCAACAGGTCGGCGGTGACGCTGGCGGCGATGCCGCCTGTGGCGAGGATGCCCCAGCGGACGGGGCGGTCTAGGGGCAGTGGTGTGGGGGCCATGGCCCCATCAAAGCGCGACGTGCAGACGGGGGCCAGCCCCGGCGCGTGGCGCAGGCGGACGAATGACATGGGTGTCATCAGCACCTAGAATCGGGGCCATGTCCGAAGCCCTCCAGAACAGCCAGGCTCGCCAGCTCGGCGAGCGCGACGCCGAGATCCTCGCGTTCGAGCGCTCCTGGTGGTCGGCGACCGCCCCGCGGGAGCAGGAGATCCGTGAGCGCTTCGACATGTCGACCCCCCGGTACTACCAGGTGCT
>NHCFI05602__coassemble_891_pt1 | contig 22389 bp, 18 predicted proteins | sample NHCFI05602__metabat2_high_PE_006 | metagenome-assembled genome bin NHCFI05602 | reverse complement strand
CAAGGGTCTGGTAGGCGTTCGCGGTGGTGCCGCAGGTCATGCCGGACGAATTGTTGGCGATCACGCCGCCCATGGTGCAGGCGATCTCGGAGGCCGGGTCGGGGCCCAGCTTGCGCCCGAATCGTGCCAACCGGGCATTGACCTGGCGCACCGTGGCCCCAGGTTGCACCCGAACTCGCAGGCCCCCGTCCAGCACCTCGATCTCACGGAAGTGACGCCGCACGTCGACCAGCAGGCCCGGGGAGAGCGACTGGCCAGACAGCGAGGTGCCACCCGCGCGGAAGGTCATGGGTACCCGCAGGTTGGCTGCGGCAGCCATGGCGGCCGACACATCGGCTGCGGTGCGGGCACGCATCAGCAGCTGAGGGGTCAGCAGGTAATGGGAGGCGTCCACTGCAGCTGCGGCCAGTTCCAGGGGCGCCGTGCTGAGCAGTGCGCTGTCTGGCTCGATGCCCAGTCGCGATGCCAGCTCGGCGATGAGCGGTGCGGTGTCGGTGGGCTGGGGGATGGTTGCTCGGCTCATGGCACCAGTCAAGCCCTGACGGCCGCGGCGCACAATGGTCCGACCAAATATTTCTGGTCGTCCCGTAGTGTCAGCTGGCCAGCGGCTCGAAGCTGAAGATGACGCGCGAATCCCAGGTGCGGGCTTGGCCCTTGTCGGTGCCCGGCAGGGGGCCCCTCGTCGAACCAGGAGACCGATGTCTTGTCATTCATGGGTGGGGTGCCGACGGCGCCGTCGGCGGCCAGCCCCACGCTGAGCACCTGCGTGCTCAGGTCGATGCGCGGCACCGCGAAACGAGTTGGTGTGATGGAGATGGTGGGGCTGGGACAGCCCTCGGGCTTGCTGGCGCTCGTGGAGTTCGTCGAGTTCGTCGGGCTCGTCAGAAAGTTGCACGGGGAGGCGTTGCCGGGGACGGAGATGGAGATGCTCGGGGCCGGCGACGGGCTGCTGGTGGTCGTGGGTTGGGAGCTGTGTGTCGCTGGCAGGCGCTCGGGCGACAGCTCGTCCGATGGTCGCAACTGACGCCACGCAAGGACGGTGAAGACCATCATCAGCAGGGCCGAGATGGCCGCCGAGGCCTTTCGAGTGGTGTTCAACGGTCCCATGGCAACGACAGCCCTGATTTGGTTCATGCACCGTCGACCCCGCGCCGTCGGTAAGTCAATCGAGCCCAACTGGCGATTGGTCGCCGGGGCCCGGAACTCGGATTGCCCTTCAGCAGGCCAAAAGATAGGCTGTTGGGGCGCTGTGGCCTGCGCATCCTCGGACGGAGCAGGTTGCGCTCGTGATTGTTGGTCGTCCCGGGGTGAACCCTTGGACCAATTCTGGCTCTTGCGGCGGGCTCCAGCGCGCCCACGACACACCACATCCAAATCGGAGCCCTACTACATGACCTCCAGCACTGAGGCCGCACCTCAGGTCGCAATCGACGACCTCGGCTCGCCCGAAGCCTTCCTGGCTGCGATCGACGCCACCATCAAGTACTTCAACGACGGCGACATCGTCACCGGCACCGTCGTCAAGGTCGACCGGGACGAGGTCCTGCTCGACATCGGTTACAAGACCGAGGGTGTCATCCCCTCCAAGGAACTCTCCATCAAGCACGACGTCGACCCCTTCGAGGTCGTCAGCGTCGGCGATGAGATCGAGGCCCTGGTCCAGACCAAGGAGGACAAGGAAGGTCGTCTGATCCTGTCCAAGAAGCGCGCACAGTACGAGCGCGCTTGGGGCACGATTGAGAAGATCAAGGAAGAGGACGGCGTCGTCACCGGCTCCGTCATCGAGGTCGTCAAGGGCGGCCTCATCGTCGACATCGGCCTGCGTGGCTTCCTGCCCGCCTCCCTCGTCGAGATGCGTCGTGTCCGCGACCTGCAGCCGTACGTGGGCATGGAGCTCGAGGCCAAGATCATCGAGCTCGACAAGAACCGCAACAACGTGGTCCTGTCGCGTCGCGCCTGGCTGGAGCAGACGCAGAGCGAGGTTCGCCAGAACTTCCTCACGCAGCTGCAGAAGGGCCAGATCCGCAAGGGTGTCGTGTCGAGCATCGTCAACTTCGGTGCCTTCGTCGATCTGGGCGGCGTGGACGGCCTCGTGCACGTCTCCGAGCTGTCCTGGAAGCACATCGACCACCCCTCCGAGGTCGTGGAGGTCGGTACGCCGGTCACGGTCGAGGTGCTGGACGTCGACATGGACCGCGAGCGCGTCTCCCTGTCGCTGAAGGCGACGCAGGAGGACCCGTGGCAGACCTTCGCCCGCATGCACCAGATCGGTCAGATCGTGCCGGGCAAGGTCACCAAGCTCGTCCCCTTCGGCGCGTTCGTGCGCGTGGAGGAGGGCATCGAGGGCCTGGTCCACGTCTCGGAACTGGCCGAGCGTCACGTCGAGATCCCCGAGCAGGTCGTCGCGGTCAACGACGAGGTCATGGTCAAGATCATCGACATCGACCTCGAGCGTCGCCGCATCTCGCTGTCCCTCAAGCAGGCCAACGAGGGTGTCGACACCGCTGCGGACGACTTCGACCCCTCTCTGTACGGCATGACCGCCAGCTACGACGAGCAGGGCAACTACATCTACCCCGAGGGCTTCGATCCGGAGTCCAACGAGTGGAAGCCCGGCTACGAGGACCAGCAGCGCGCCTGGGAGCAGCAGTACGCCGAGGCCCAGTCCCGCTGGGAGGCGCACAAGCGTCAGGTTGCCGACGCGGAGACGGCTGATGCGGCCGCCGCCACCGAGGCCACCAGCTCCGCTTCCTACAGCTCGGCCGCTCCGGCCGAGGCGCCGGAGGGCTCCTTGGCCTCCGACGAGGCCCTGCAGGCCCTGCGCGACAAGCTCTCCGGCAACGCCTGAGCAGCCCAGCCTCACCTCTGAGCAAGACCCCATGGGGCCCCGACCGTTCTTCACGGTCGGGGCCTCGTGCCGTTCTGGGGGAGGCCATAGGGTTGGGGCAGTGTGGCGAGGGAGCCCGGTGGCGAGGGGGCAGGAATGATCAGGGTCGGACTGACCGGGGGCATCGCCTCGGGCAAGAGTGCGGTCGGCGACGAGATGGCGCGGCTCGGGGCGCTGGTGATCGACTCCGACCAGCTGGCCCGCGATGTCGTCGCGCCGGGCACGCCGGGGCTGCAGCAGGTGGTGGACCGCTTCGGGCCCGAGGTGTTGGGCGCCGACGGATCCCTGGACCGCCCCAAGCTGGGTGCGATCGTCTTCGGCGACGATGGCGCCCGAGCCGACCTGAACGCGATCATCCACCCTTTGGTGCTCGCAGCCCGCAGCCAGATCGAGTCACAGGTGCTCGACCCCTACGCGATCGTGGTGTCGATGATCCCGCTGCTGGTCGAGATCGGTGCCGCGAAGAGCTTCGACGTCGTGGTGGTCGTCGATGTCGACCCGGACGCCCAACTGGCCCGGTTGATGGCCCGCAACGGGCTGTCGGAGGCCGAGGCGCGAGCGCGGATGAGCGCGCAGGTCTCCCGGGAACAGCGGCTGGCGCTCGCGGACTTCGTCGTCCGCAATGATGGGACGCTGGAGCAGCTGCGCGAACGCGTGCACGCGGTATGGCACGAACTGCTCCGGCTCCGCGGTGGCATGGGGGACGGCTGCGGCTGTTGACCTGTTCGAAACTGCCCAGACCATCACAGGACGAATCTGTCACACCCGGCTTGTAGCCTCGAAGTCATGCGAGCAGTCGAGGAACTCCAGCGCGTCGTCGCCCCGCTCACCATGAAGGCGGACTTTTCGCCCGGCGGTGACCAGCCCCAAGCCATTGACGAGCTGGAGCGACGGATCAAGGCCGGCGAGCAGGACGTCGTCCTGCTGGGCGCCACCGGTACCGGCAAGACCGCCACTGTGGCGTGGCTGGCCGAGCGAGTTCAGCGCCCCGTTCTGGTGATGCAGCCCAACAAGACGCTGGCCGCCCAGTTCGCCACCGAGTTGCGGGAGTTCTTCCCCGACAACGCCGTGGAGTACTTCGTCAGCTACTACGACTACTACCAGCCCGAGGCCTACGTCCCGCAGACGGACACCTACATCGAGAAGGACTCATCGCTCAATGAGGAGGTGGAGCGGCTGCGCCACTCCGCGACCGCCTCGCTGCTCACTCGGCGTGACGTCGTGGTGGTGGCCACCGTCAGCGCCATCTATGGTCTTGGCACCCCGCAGGAGTACGTGGAGCGGATGGTGAAGCTGAAGGTCGGCGAGGAGGTCGAGCGGGAGGCGGTGCTGCGCCGGCTGGTGGAGATCCAGTACGCCCGCAATGACCTGGCCGGCACCCGAGGCACTTTCCGGGTGCGTGGGGACACCCTCGAGGTCTTCCCGATGTATGAGGAGAATGCCGTCCGGATCGAGTTCTTCGGCGACGAGATCGAGCAGCTCACCACGCTGCACCCGCTGACCGGTGAGATTGTCAGCAATGACGACGAGATCTACATCTTCCCGGCCACCCACTATGTCGCTGGCCCGCAGCGGATGGAGAGGGCAATCGGCACGATCGAGGCAGAGCTGGGCGAGCGCCTCGCGGAACTGGAGAAGCAGAACAAGTTGCTGGAGGCCCAGCGGCTGCGGATGCGCACCAGTTACGACATCGAGATGATGCGCCAGATCGGCTCCTGTTCGGGCATCGAGAACTACTCGCGCCACATCGACGGACGTGCCCCCGGCACCGCCCCGAACACCCTGCTGGACTTCTTTCCGTCCGACTTCCTGCTGGTGATCGACGAGTCGCACGTCACCGTCCCCCAGATCGGCGGCATGTACGAGGGGGACATGTCCCGCAAGCGCACGCTCGTCGACCACGGCTTCCGGCTACCCAGCGCGATGGACAACCGTCCGCTGCGCTTCGAGGAGTTCGTGGAGCGGATCGGCCAGACCGTCTACCTGTCCGCAACGCCGGGCAACTACGAGATGGCCCGCTCCGATGGCTTCGTCGAGCAAATCATCCGTCCGACCGGTCTGGTCGACCCGGAGGTCGTGGTCAAGCCCACCAAGGGCCAGATCGACGACCTGATGGGCGAGATTCGGCTGCGGGTGGAGCGCGACGAGCGCGTGCTGGTGACCACGTTGACCAAGAAGATGGCCGAGGACCTGACCGACTACCTGATGGAGAACGGGGTGCGCACGCGTTACTTGCACTCAGAGGTGGACACCCTGCGCCGCGTGGAGCTGCTGCGGGAGCTGCGGATGGGGGAGTACGACGTGCTCGTCGGCATCAACCTGCTGCGCGAGGGTCTCGACCTCCCGGAGGTCTCCCTGGTCGCCATCCTGGACGCGGACAAGGAGGGCTTCCTGCGCTCTGACCGGTCACTGATCCAGACGATCGGGCGTGCTGCGCGAAATGTCGGCGGACAGGTGCACATGTACGCCGACAAGATCACGCCGTCGATGGAGAAGGCGATCGACGAGACGAACCGTCGCCGGGATCTGCAGATCGCCTACAACACCGAGCATGGCATCGACCCGCAGCCCCTGCGCAAGAAGATCGCCGACATCACCGACATGCTCGCGCGCGAGGAAGCCGACACCCAGGAGCTGGTGAGCAAGGCACAGCTCAAGGGTCGCAAGCCGGTCTCCCCGGTGCCGACGAACCTCGACAAGGCCCGTGGTCTGGACACATCCGCGATGGCCGCCAGCGAGTTGGCTGACCTGGTGCAGGAACTCACCGAGCAGATGCACGCCGCGGCCGCCGAGCTGCAGTTCGAGCTGGCGGCGCGGCTGCGCGACGAGCTGGGCGACCTGAAGAAGGAACTGCGCCAGATGATCGAGGCCAACAAGTAGCCCCCCTAGTGCAAGGTCTCGATCTCGTCCGCGGGCATGTTGCGGGTCTTGAGCAGGCTCGCCACCGTGGTGCTCAGCAGCGTGGTGATGATCACGCCGAGGCTCACCTCAATACCGATCTCCGCCCAGTCGCCCACCCAGTGGTAGTGATGCGCAGCGTGCAGCACGAGCTTCACGCCGATGAAGCCCAGGATGATCGACAGGCCGATCGGTAGGTAGACGAGCTTGTTCAGCAGCCCGCCGATGAGGAAGTACAGCTGCCGCAGGCCCATCAGGGCGAAGACATTCGCGGTGAAGACCAAGTACGCCTCATTGGTGAGGCCGTAGATCGCCGGAATGGAGTCGAGGGCGAAGAGCAGATCGGTGGAGCCCAGCGCCACGATCACCAGGAACATCGGGGTGAAGAAGCGCTTGCCATCGATCTTGATGGTGCTCCTCGTGCCCTGCCAGTCGTCGGTGAACGGGAGGGTTCGCTTGACCCAGCGGATCAGGAGGTTCTCGGTGGCCTCATCGTCGTGGTCGTGTTCGAAGTAGTCCTTGACCAGGTCCAGCGCCGTGTAGAGCAGGTAGGCGCCGAAGAGGAAGAAGACCCAGGCGGCGGCCTCGATCATGGACTTGCCCAGTGCGATGAAGATGCCCCGGAACACCAGCGCCAGGATGATGCCGACGAGCAGGGCGAACTGCTGCAGCTGACGGGGCACCTTCATCTTGGTCATGATGATGATGAAGATGAACAGGTTGTCGAGGCTGAGGCTGTACTCGGTCAACCAGCCTGCGAAGAACTCCTTGCCGTACTGCGCTCCCGAGAAGTGGGTGACGCCGATGCCGAAGAAGATCGCCAGCGCAATGTAGATGCTGACGAAGATGGTGCATTCCTTCATCGACGGTTCGTGTGGTTTGCGTCCGATCACGAAGATGTCGAACAACAGCACGGCTGTCATCACCGCAATGGTGATGAGCCAGGTGTAGTAGTGCACGTTCATGTGCGGGGGGCACCTTTCGGACGGCAGTGGGCCAGAGGTCTTCTCCGCCCGTTCGTCCGTGACGACCGGGAGCGCGGCCGGGCTGTGAGAGCCGGGATGACGACCTGCGCGTTGTGGGAGTACTCCCCTCCGCAGAAGAGTTTCCCACGCAGGTCAAGATCCAGACGAATCGTCCAGGGGCTGCAGTCTCAGGGGAAGAGGTCCCGACGCGTGTCAGGAGGTGGACTCGGTGAAGCAGTAGGTCCGCTGCGGGCTGTTGCCGAACATGACCGCCTGCTCGCCCGTGCTGCAGCGATTGGCGTCGGCGTAGCCGTCCACTCGGGTGGCGACCTTTACGCGAGCCCTTGGGTCGTCACACGCGACGCGCGAGACCTGGTTGTTGGCGTCGGGAGCGTAACAGGAGCCCTGGACGAGGTTCTCCATCAGGCAGTAGGTACGGGTCACAGTGCCGTCCTCTGCGCGGTAGAGGAAGGGGGCGTAGGGCTCGGGGCAGCTGGCCTGCCCGTTCACCCGGCTGACGATGGTGTAGGTGACCTGGTCAGCGGACTCGCACTCGGCGCGGGCCGTCGTCCACTGGTCGCCGCTCTTGGACAATGAGACGCAGGTACCCAGGTCCATGGCCGTCGTCTTGTCTTTGAAGGTGCGCCACAGGCCCATCGTGCCGACCACCACGAGTGCTGTCATCACGGCGGCCAGGATCGCGGCGGTCAGTGTGCGGCCACGGGGCGCCGGGGTGGCCCTGGCCCGGTTGGGGACGTAGTTCGGCCCGGAATCCCAGTCGTCGGCCTGGTAGCCGCCCTGTTTCCACTGGACCGAGTCGTAGCCGCGCCCGAACTGGGCGGCCAGGGCGCCGATCTGCGCCGCGGTGGCGGTTGACCGCCGGGCCGCTTCGTCTGGGGCGCCGTCCTGCGGTGTCGCAGCCGGTGGGCTGTCGTTGTCCATGTCCCATACCTCCCTCGAGAGACGACCCGGGATCAGGCCGCCTGGCACCACCACCCTAGACGCTGGCTCGTCGGGGCAGGGATCACCGCCCGAGCAGGAGGCTCACCAGCCCCGGGCTCGCCATTCGGCCAGATGTGGCCGCTCGGCGCCGAGCCGGGTCGGGCTTCCATGGCCGGGGTGGACCAGCGTGTCGTCCGGGAAGGCATCGAAGAGCTCGCGCGTCACGTCGTCCATCAGTGCCGTGAAGTCCTTCGAGGTGGACGTCTTGCCCACCCCACCGGGGAACAGGCAGTCGCCAGTGAACAGGTGGGTCGGGCCGGTGTCGGCGCGAACTGCGAGCGCGATCGAACCAGGGGTGTGGCCAACCAGACCGATCACGTCGATCCGTTGGGCGCCGAGCATGATGTGGTCACCGGTCCACAGCCCGCGGCTCTGGATACCGGTGGCCTGCTCGATCGCCTCGGCGTCCGGGCTGCCGCACCAGGGGGTGGCACCGGTGCGGGCGACCATCTCGGCCAGTGCGCCGATGTGGTCGTGGTGGCGGTGGGTGGTGACGATGTCGCTCACGGCGCGGCCGTCGACCATCTCCAGCAGTGACGACGCGTCGTCAGCAGCGTCGATGAGCAGGGTGTTCCCGTTGTCATCGGTGAGCAGGTAGGCATTGTTCTGCAACGCACCTACCACCACCTGGTGGCAGGTCAGCCCATTGCCCAGCGTGAAAGCCATCAAAGAATCCTCTCGTCACCAGGTTGGCAGTTCGACGTCGTCGGCGCCCTCGATCAGTTCAGCACCCGCGCGGCCCGTCAGCCAGCACAGTAGACGGGCATCGGTGCCACGCACGGTCGTGGGCCGCCCGGGGCCGCCGATGCGCGCATGCCAGCCGGAGTGGGAGTACACCTCGAGGGCGGGGAAGAGGTCGGAGTCACCGATCAGCGAACAGTTCCACTCCAGCAGCCAGCGCGCGATGTCACCGTCAACCATCTCGGCGGTGTAGCCGCAGTCCAGGTCGAGGTGGTGCAGCACGACCTCGTTCAACCGTGCCAAGGGCAGCTGGCCCACGCTCACCCGCTGGCCGGGAGCCAGCTGCACCACCTCGTCGGGGTCGACGTCCTCGAGCTGGTCGAAGGCATGGGAGAGCTCGCCGGCGGAGGTGTCGAGGTCGATCTGCAGTTCCAGCGCCCCGCGCAGGGAACCGGCCTCCAGGTCGGCCACCTTCTCCGCCTCCGAGGGGTACATGCGCGTCGAGGTGTGGTTCAACAGGCCGGTCACGCTGCGGCGCAAGGCATCGGCATTGCGGGCGATGTGGGTCGCTACGTGCGCCCGGGTCCAGCCGGGGAGGCGTGAGGCCTCCTGCCAGTCCTGATCACCAATCATGATGGTGTCCCCCAGCAGGCTCTGGGTGGCCTCACGTTCGCGGCGTCTCAGCTGCGCCACGGAGACTTGATCAGGCAGCTCTGATGGCGTGCCGAGGTCACTCATGTGTCCAAACCTAACCAACCCCTCGGGGTGGGTGCGAGCGACGGTGCCCAAGTTTTGTCAGAGGGCCCCCCTATTCTTGCCAGCGTGAATGACCGACTCATCGTCCGCGGCGCCCGCGAGCACAACCTGCGCAATGTCTCCCTGGACCTGCCGCGAGATGCCCTGATCGTCTTCACCGGTCTGTCCGGCTCGGGAAAGTCATCGCTCGCCTTCGACACCATCTTCGCCGAGGGGCAGCGGCGTTATGTCGAGTCGCTGTCGGCGTACGCGCGCCAGTTCCTGGGCCAGATGGACAAGCCGGATGTCGACTTCATCGAGGGCCTTTCGCCGGCGGTGTCGATCGACCAGAAGTCGACCTCGAAGAACCCGCGCTCGACCGTTGGCACCATCACTGAGGTCTACGACTACCTGCGTCTCATGTTCGCGCGCATCGGCGTGCCGCACTGCCCCATCTGCGGGGAGGCCATCGGACGGCAGACCCCCCAACAGATCGTCGACCGGCTGATGGCGCTGCCCGAGGGGACGCGCTTCCAGGTGCTGGCGCCCGTCGTCCGCGGTCGCAAGGGTGAGTACGTCGACCTATTCCGCCAGCTCAGCCAGGACGGTTATTCACGCGTCCGGGTGGATGGTGAGGTCTTCCAGCTCGCCGAGGTCCCGACCCTGGACAAGCAGAAGAAGCACGCGATCGATGTCGTCGTCGACCGGGTCGCGGTCAAGGCGACGGCGAAGCAGCGCATCACCGACTCGGTGGAGACCGCGCTGGGGCTCGCCCAGGGCGTCGTCGGGGTGGACTTCGTCGATCGCGCCGCCGACGACCCGGAGCGCGAGCGGCGCTACTCGGAGAAGATGGCCTGCCCCAACGAGCACGACATCTCGATCGAGGAGTTGGAGCCGCGACAGTTCTCCTTCAACGGGCCGTGGGGTGCCTGCCCCGCGTGCTCGGGGTTGGGCACCACCTTGGAAGTGGATCCAGAACTCGTCGTCCCCGACCGCTCCAAGAGCCTGTCCGAGGGTGCGATCGCGCCGTGGGCCAGCGCGCACGTCGCGGGGCACTACGAGCACGTCTTCGCGTCCATGGCCTCCGAGCACGGTTTCTCCACCCGCACTCCCTGGCGCGACCTGCCCGCTACGGTCCAGGGGCTGGTGCTCAACGGCGTCGACAACCCCGTATACGTCAGCTATCGGAACCGCTTCGGGCGCTCCCGGACCTTCACCCAGCGCTACGAGGGCGTGCTGCGCTACGTCCGTCGCCGCTATGACGAGGCCGAGACCGACTCCGCGCGCGACCGATGGGGTGGTTACCTGCGCGAGATCCCCTGTGGTGCCTGCCATGGTGCGCGGCTGAAGCCCACCTCGTTGGCCGTGACGGTGGACGGTCGAAACATTGCCCAGCTGTCCGGTCTGTCGATCGGTGAGCTGGCCGAGTTCCTGGGCGGCATCCAGCTCTCCGACCGCGACCGCCAGATCGCCGAGCGACTGGTCAAGGAGATCAATGAGCGGTTGCGCTTCCTGCTGGACGTCGGTCTGGACTACCTGTCGCTGTCCCGCGCCGCCGGGACGCTGTCCGGTGGGGAGGCGCAGCGCATCCGGCTGGCGACGCAGATCGGCTCCGGTCTGGTGGGCGTGCTCTACGTGCTGGACGAGCCCTCGATCGGCCTGCACCAGCGGGACAACCACCGCCTGATCCAGACCCTGCAGCGGCTGCGGGACCTCGGCAACACCCTGATCGTGGTCGAGCACGACGAAGACACCATCCGGGTGGCCGACTGGGCGGTCGACATCGGCCCGGGCGCGGGGGAGCACGGCGGCCACGTCGTCGTCTCCGGGCCGGTCAGCGAGTTGTTGGCCAGTCCCTCGTCGTTGACCGGGGCCTACCTGTCGGGCCGCCGCGAGATCCCGCTGCCCGCGGTACGTCGTCCGGGCAATGGGCAGGCGCTGACGGTGCACGGTGCCCGGGAGAACAATCTGCGCAATGTGGACGTCAGCTTCCCGCTGGGCACGCTGACCGCGGTGACGGGCGTCTCCGGATCGGGCAAGTCGTCGCTGGTCAACGGCATCCTCTACACCTCCTTGGCCAAGCAGATCTACTCGGCCAAGGCCGTCCCCGGGCGCCATGACTCGATCACGGGCGTGCAGAACATCGACAAGGTGATCCACGTCGACCAGTCGCCGATCGGGCGTACCCCACGCTCGAACCCGGCCACCTACACGGGCGTCTTCGACAAGATCCGGACGCTCTTCGCGCAGACCCCCGAGGCGAAGGTGCGCGGCTACCAGCCGGGTCGCTTCTCCTTCAACGTGAAGGGCGGACGCTGCGAGAACTGCATGGGCGATGGCACGATCAAGATCGAGATGAACTTCCTCCCGGACGTGTTCGTGCCGTGCGAGGTCTGCCACGGGGCTCGCTACAACCGCGAGACCCTTGAGGTGCACTACAAGGGCAAGTCGATCAGCGAGGTGCTGGACATGCCGATCGAGGAGGGCGCCGAGTTCTTCGCCGCCATCGGCTCGATCTCGCGGCGCCTGGAGACCTTGGTCGAGGTCGGCCTCGGTTACGTCCGGCTCGGGCAGCCGGCCACGACGCTGTCCGGCGGTGAAGCACAGCGCGTGAAGCTGGCCGCCGAACTGCAGAAGCGCTCCACCGGTCGCACCCTTTACGTGCTCGACGAACCCACCACTGGCCTGCACTTCGAGGACATTCGCAGGTTGCTGCAGGTGCTTGGCAAGCTCGTCGACCAAGGCAACACGGTCGTCGTGATCGAGCACAACCTGGACGTGATCAAGACCGCCGACCACGTGATCGACATGGGTCCCGAGGGTGGCTCCCGCGGTGGCGCGGTACTCGTGGTGGGCACGCCCGAGGAGGTCGCGGCGCACCCCGCCAGCCACACCGGCACCTTCCTCGCGCCGATGCTCAAGGGACGGGAGGTGCCGATGGGACAGGCAGCCTTGGTCGGGGAGAGTCCGGCCCCGATCAAGAAGACAACCGCGAGCAAGACGACAGCCAAGAAGGCAACCGCGAGCAAGACGACAGCCAAGAAGGCAACCGCGAGCAAGACGACAGCCAGGAAGGCAACAGCCAAGAAGGCAACAGCTCCGAAGAGCGCGCCAACCACTCCTTCGTAAGGGGGTCGCGCCTCAGTCACGCCTTGGGTCAACACCTCGTGCAGGCCGTCGGGATCCGCCTCGCCGAACCGGTGCTGTCACACCCGCACCAGGGGATGTCCAACGAAATGGGCGGGGCTGGACAAGGCGAACCAAGGTCTTGGGCCAGGGGCTGGCGGGCTGCCTCCGGCGCCCACAGGCAGAGGACGTCGTTCAGGCGCTGCCCGTTGGCGTCCAGGGCGTTGGGGCGTTGGCTCACGCAAGGAAGAAGGTGGTCTTCTTCCCGGCCCTGTAGACCGGGTGCGGCGGGCCCGTGCTCGCGCGCGACCCCGGGCAGGGCGAGTGCCAGCGCGCTGATGTCTTCGACTCTCGTCGCGCGGTGGCCGCCCATCGCGGTCGTGAGGTTCAGGCCGTGACGTTGACGGTGTCGCCGCTCAGCGTCGCATTGGCAGCACCCAGCGGCGCCTTCGCGGGGCCGCTGAGGTAGGAGCCGTCGGCGATCGAGAAGCGTGAGTCGTGGCAGGTACAGATGATCTCCGCCTCCTGAACCTTCTGGACGGCGCAGCCGGCGTGCGGGCAGGTGCGCACGAAGGCACAGAACTTTCCCTGGGTGGGCTGGGTCACGACGTAGTTGGTGCCTTCGAGCACCTTGCCGCTGCCGAGGGGAATGTCGGCCGCCGCCACGGAGGTGGCGCCACCGCTGATCTTCTCCGGCGAGGAGCAGCCGGCCACCGAAGCCGCGCCGATCCCGGCAGCAGCCAGGCCGCCGGTCTTGAGCAGAGTACGTCGGGAAGCGGGGGTCATGGTGTGGTCCTCTCCGGTGATGCGTCTGACCCCACCCTAACGCCCGTGTGGCAACCCGCCGCAGGGGCAGCGGAGCTACTCGGGGATCACCAGAGGGTCCACATGGTCACACATGGCCAGGGCGGCTGGGGTGAGGAACATCACCCCTGCAACGGGACAAACCCGGGGCTTTCCAGGCTGCTGAGAATGAATGGCGTGCCCACACCGCCCGCGGCTCCGCTGGCTCCCAGTCGCCAACAGCAGCACGGCCCCAGAACTTTCGGCCCCAGAACTTCCAGCACGGCCCACGGAGCGGTCCCGGTGGCGATCAGCACGGTCCCGGTGGCGGGGTACCGCACCGCTGAGAGGCGAGTTCCCGGTGATCGTGTCGGAGGCCGCGCCTAGACTCGCAGCCATGGCCGACCCCTCCACCTATCGCCCGAAACCGGGGACGATCCCGACCGATCCGGGGGTCTACCGCTTCAGTGACGCGCACGGGCAGGTCATCTACGTCGGCAAGGCCAAGAACCTGCGCCAGCGGCTCAACTCCTACTTTGCCGACCCGGCCGGGTTGCACTTCCGCACCCAGACGATGGTCCGAACCGCTGCGAAGGTCGAGTGGACCGTGGTGCAGAACGAGCTGGAAAGCCTGCAGCTCGAGTACACGTGGATCCAGCAGTACGACCCGCGCTTCAACGTCAAGTACCGCGACGACAAGTCCTACCCCTGGCTCTGCCTCACCTGGAGCGAGGAGTATCCGCGGGTCTTCGTCGGTCGCGGCGCGAAGCGCAAGGGCTGGCGCTACTACGGTCCCTTCGGTCAGGCGTGGGCGATCCGCGAGACCGTGGACGCGCTGTTGCACGTCTTCCCGATGCGCTCGTGCAGCACGGGGGTCTTCAACAATGCACGCTCGGCCGGTCGTCCCTGCCTGCTGGGCTACATCGGCAAGTGCTCCGCGCCGTGCGTCGGCCGGATCACCCCCGAGGCGCACCGCGAGATCGTCTCGGACTTTGCCTCCTTCATGGCAGGCCAGACGGGGCAGCTGAGCCGCAAGGTCGAGCGGCAGATGAAGACCGCCAGCGAACAGATGGAGTTCGAGAAGGCCGCGGTCTACCGCGACCAGCTCGTCGCGCTGCGGCAGGCCACGGAGAAGAATGCGATCGTGCTGGACGACGGCACGGACGCCGACGTCGTCGCCCTGGTGGAGGACCCGCTCGAGGTCGCGGTGCAAATCTTCCACGTCCGCGGTGGACGGGTGCGCGGCGAGCGCGGGTGGGTCGCCGACCGGGCCGACGACGCCCCCACCGAGGAACTCGTCGAACAGTTCCTGCTGCAGATCTACGGTTCGGAGCCTGACACCGAGAATGCCCGCATCCCGCGCGAGGTGCTGGTGCCGGTGATGCCCTCATCCGGACTCGTGCTCGAGGAATTGTTGGCCGAGCAGCGCGGCGCGCGGGTGCACATCCGCGTCCCCCAGCGAGGTGACAAGAAGACCCTGCTCGACACCGTGACCAGGAATGCGTCCGAGGCGTTGCAGCAGCACAGGATAAAACGTGCGAGCGACTTGTCGACACGCAATCGGGCATTGGAGGAGATCCGCGACGCACTCGCCCTGCCGATGGCGCCACTGCGCATCGAGTGCTACGACATCTCGCACCTGCAGGGAACCGAGGTGGTCGGCTCGATGGTCGTCTTCGAGGACGGCCTGCCGCGCAAGAGCGAGTATCGGCGGTTCGTGATCCGTTCCTTCGAGGGCAGCGACGACCTGCGCGCCATGAATGAGGTGTTGACCCGCCGCTTCCGCCGGCTGCTGGACGATCGTGCGTCGATGGTCGAGGGTGAGGACGGGCCGATGCTCATCGATCCGACCACGGGGGCGCCGCGGAAGTTCGCCTATGCCCCTGCCCTGGTGGTGGTCGACGGTGGCCAGCCACAGGTGGCCGCCGCCGCGCAGGTGCTAACCGAGCTGGGGCTGGCGGACGAGGTCGCGCTGGTCGGCCTGGCGAAGCGTCTGGAGGAGGTGTGGCTGCCTGACGAGGAGTATCCGGTGATTCTGCCACGCACCTCCGAGGGTTTGTACCTGCTGCAGCGGCTGCGGGACGAGGCGCACCGCTTCGCGATCAGCCACCATCGTGGCCGGCGCTCGCGGGCGATGGTCGAGTCGGTGCTCGACGGTGTCCCCGGTTTGGGGGAGACCCGCCGCAAGGCCCTGCTCAAGCACTTCGGCAGCCTCAAGAAACTGCGCGCCGCCACAGCCGAGGACATCGCCCAGGTGCCCGGCTTCGGCCCCAAGCTGGCCGATGCCATCGTGACGACGCTGGCCTCTCAGGCGCCGGGTGAGGCGATCAACATGACCACCGGTGAAGTGATCGAGGGCTGAGCAGGTCCCCGGGTCTGACCCCGCGCCTTCGCTGCTCGGCCATAATGGGCGGCGTGACCACTACGAGCACTCCGGCTGCCGAACCCATTCGCCTGGTGATCATCACCGGGCTGTCGGGTGCCGGCCGGCGCACCGCCGCCCACGTGATGGAGGACCTCGGCTGGTACGTCGTCGACAACTTGCCCCCGGTGATGCTGCCCGGCCTGATCCGGTTGTGCCGGTCATACGAGTTCGACCGCGTCGCAGTCGTCCTGGACGTGCGCACTCGCGAGATGTTCGAGCAGCTGGGCCAGGTCTTCGAGCAGGTGCAGGCCGAGGGCATCGACCCCGAAGTGCTCTACCTCGAGGCCGATGACGCCGTCATCGTGAAGCGGCAGGAGTCCACCAGACGTCCGCTGCCGCTGCAGTTCGACGGACGACTGCTGGATGGTGTCGACCGGGAGCGCCGGATGCTCTCCACCCTGCGAGCCGCCGCCGACATCGTGATCGACACCACCAACATCAACGTCCACCAGCTCTCCAGCCGGGTTGCCGACGCCTATGGCGGTGACCTCGGACGCCAACTTCGCGTCACTGCGATGAGCTTCGGCTTCAAGAACGGCATCCCGCTGGACGCCGACTTGGTGCTGGACGTGCGTTTTCTGCCGAACCCGCACTGGGTTCCCGAGCTGCGTCCCCAGACCGGGCTCTCGGAGGCCGTGTCGGGCTACGTTCTGGGCCAGGACGCGGCAACTCCCTTCCTCGACCAGCTGGAGCGCCTGTTCGAGATCATTCGTCCGGGTTACCTTCGCGAAGGCAAGCGCCAGGTCACGGTCGCCATCGGCTGCACGGGTGGCAAGCACCGCTCGACCGCGATGACCGAGGAATTCGCCCGACGGCTCCGCGAACGCGATATCCCGGTCTCGGTCATGCACCGAGACCTGGGGAAGGAGTGACGCCGGTTCGCCGATTGCCCACCGTCTCCGCTCTGGGTGGTGGCCATGGGTTGTCGGCCTCCCTGTCCGCGCTGCGTCGGATCACCGACCAATTGACGGCGGTCGTCACAGTCGCCGACGATGGCGGCTCATCCGGCCGGTTGCGCGCCGAGCTGGACTGCCTGCCGCCAGGGGACCTGCGGATGGCATTGGCCGCCCTCTGCGAGGACGACCACGCCGGACGCCTGTGGGCCGATGTGTTGCAGTCCCGGTTCGAGGGTGACGGCGCGCTCGCCGGCCACGCCGTCGGGAACCTCCTGATCGCCGGCCTGTGGCAGAACCTGGGCGACGCGGTGGCCGGTCTGGACCTGGTGGGGGAGTTGCTGCGTACCCGCGGTCGGGTGCTGCCGATGTCTCTGGTTCCGCTGACCATCGAGGCGGACGTCGTGGGCCTCGACCCGCTGCGGCCAGACGAGGTCTGCACCCTGGTCGGGCAGGCCACCGTCGCCAAGACTCGGGCCGCTGTGCAGGCGATTCGATTGGTGCCGGACCAGCCACCCGCCTGCCCGGACGCGGTGCAGGCGATCCACGATTCTGACTTCGTCGTGCTCGGCCCCGGTTCCTGGTTCACCTCGCTGCTGCCTCACCTGCTGGTGCCGCAGTTGGCTGCGGCCATCCAGGAGAGCCGAGCCCGTCGCATCCTCACGCTGAACATCGCACCTTCCGACGAGACCGACGGCTTCAGCCCGTCCAAGCACATCGAGATCCTGGCCGACCACGCACCCGAGCTGCGTTTCGACCACGTCATCGTCGACTCGCACTTCGCCGCCACCGACCAGCACCTGGGCGCCCACGCCAGCGCGATCGGCGCCGAACTGGTCATTGCGGACGTGGCCGACCGGGATGGCTCGCCGCGCCATGACCCCCTCCGGCTGGCAGCTGTGTACTCCGACCTGATGGGGGCATGATGCGCTCCTGCGCGAAGCTGCGCAGCCACCCCTTCGGGACGAGCCATGATCCCCGGGCGTGGTTGAATGCTCCGGTCGCCCCTATGGGTGACGGTGGAGGACGTCTCGGGGGAGTCGGAACGGCGCGGGCAGTCGAAGCAGTACGGAAGGACATCCCATGGCGATGACCCAGCAGGTGAAGTCAGAACTGGCCACAGTGAAAGTGGTCAGGCCCTGTTGCCGCGTCGCCGAGGTGGCCAGCATGCTGCGCTTCGCCGGCGGCATCCACATCGTCAGCGGACGGATCGTGATCGAGGCCGAGCTCGACACTGGCGCGGCAGCCCGACGCCTGCGCACCGCCATCCAGGAGATCTACGGATACACCTGCGACCTGATCATGGTGAACGGCTCCGGCTTGCGCCGCGGGACGCGTTACATCCTGCGACTGGTGGCCGAGGGTGAGGCGCTGGCCCGCCAGACCGGCCTGCTCGATGGCCACGGGCGACCGGTGCGCGGCCTGCCTGCGAGCATCGTCGGCGGCGGCTCCTGCTGCCAGGTCGCCGCCTGGCGGGGCGCCTTCCTCTCCCGGGGCTCGCTCACCGAACCCGGACGCTCGATGGCCCTGGAGGTCACCTGCCCCGGTTCGGAGGCCGCACTGGCACTGGTTGGCGCCGCACGGCGATTGCAGGTTCCCGCGAAGGCGCGCGAGGTGCGCAATGTCGACCGCGTGGTGATTCGGGACGGGGACGCGATCGCGGCCATGCTGACCCGGCTGGGTGCGCACGAGTCCCTGATGGCCTGGGAGGAGCGCCGGATGCGCCGCGAGGTGCGCGCCTCAGCCAACCGGCTGGCCAATTTCGACGACGCCAACCTGCGACGCTCGGCCCGGGCTGCCGTCGCTGCCGGTGCCCGCGTCGAACGTGCGCTGGAAATCCTCGGGGACGACGTGCCGGACCACCTGCGCGCTGCGGGGACGCTGCGTCTGGAACACAAGAACTCCTCCTTGGAGGAGTTGGGCCAGCTGCACAATCCGCCACTGACCAAGGACGCCGTGGCCGGACGGATCCGCCGGTTGCTCGCCACCGCCGACAAGGCCGCCCTCGACCGGGGCATCCCGGGCACCGAGGCGGGCCTCCCCGAACGGTTCCCTGGTTGATCGTGGCTGACCCGCACAGGTGAAGATTGGGTGAACGGGTCTGGCCCGTTCGTCCCAGAAACAATCCCCCGCCCACCTCTGACCAGCGCTTTTGCCCACGCTCCCGTCCCGGATGCCGGGAGGCTTGGCGCTGCGCGCACGAATTGCGACCCCCAGCTCCCAAGCTCGGAGCCATTCGCTAGGCTGGAAACCGTCCGAACAAAGTCTCTGAAGGAGATATCCGCATGACCGTCAAGGTTGGCATCAACGGCTTCGGCCGCATCGGCCGTAACTACTTCCGCGCGCTGCAGGAGCAGGGCGCCGACCTCGAGGTGGTGGCCGTCAACGACCTCACCGACACGAAGACCCTGGCGCACCTGCTGAAGTACGACTCGATCATGGGACGTTTCGCTGGCGAGGTCGTCGCGGGCGAGGGCACCATCACGGTCGACGGCAAGGAGATCAAGGTCTTCGCAGAGCGCGACCCCAAGAACATCAACTGGACCGAGGTTGGCGCTGAGATCGTCATCGAGTCCACCGGTTTCTTCACCGACGGCGAGTCCGCCAAGGCCCACATCGAGGCCGGCGCCAAGAAGGTCATCATCTCGGCTCCCGCCAAGAACGTCGACGGCACCTTCGTGATGGGTGTCAACGACAAGGACTACACGAACGACATGACCATCGTGTCGAACGCGTCCTGCACCACCAACTGCCTGGCCCCCCTGGCCAAGGTGCTGAACGACAAGTTCGGCATCGAGCGCGGCATCATGACCACCATCCACAGCTACACCGGTGACCAGCGCCTGCTCGACGCGCCGCACAGCGACCTGCGTCGCGCCCGCGCCGCCGCGCTGAACATGATCCCGACCAAGACCGGCGCCGCCCAGGCCGTCGCACTGGTCATCCCCGAGCTCAAGGGCAAGTTCGACGGGCTCGCCGTTCGCGTTCCCACGCCGACCGGCTCGCTGACCGACCTCACCTTCATCGCCTCGAAGGAGGTCACTGTCGACGAGGTGAAGGCCGCCGTCAAGGAGGCCGCCGAGGGCGAGCTCAAGGGTGTCCTGAAGTACACCGAGGATCCGATCGTCTCGACCGACATCGTGGGCGACCCGCACACGAGCATCTTCGATGCCAACGAGACCAAGGTCATCGGCAACCTGGTGAAGGTCCTGTCCTGGTACGACAACGAGTGGGGTTACTCCAACGCGCTCGTCCGCCTCTCGGCCCTGGTCGCCGAGAAGCTCTGACCCGATCTCCCGATCAAACCGCTGACGGGGTGGGACGCTCCGGCGTCCCACCCCGTTTGCACATCCGCACCCGTTTCCAATGAAAGGGATTGACGTGAAGTCGATCAACGACCTGGGCGACCTGAAGGGCAAGCGTGTTCTCATCCGCTGCGACTTCAATGTTCCGCTCGACGGCACCACCATCACCGACGACGGCCGCATCAAGGCCGCGCTGCCCACCCTGACCCAGCTCCGCGATGCCGGCGCCAAGGTGGTCATCATGGCTCACCTCGGACGTCCGAAGGGCGAGGTCAACCCCAAGTACTCCCTGGCCCCGGTCGCCAGGCGTCTCGGCGAGCTGCTCGGCACCGAGGTCAAGCTGGCCGACGACGTCGTGGGCGAGTCCGCGCACGCGCTGGTGGACGCCATGACCGACGGCGACGTCGTGCTCTTGGAGAACGTCCGCTACGAGCCCGCCGAGGAGAGCAAGGACGAGGCCCAGCGCAAGGAGCTGGCCGCCAAGTATGCCGAGCTCGGTGACGTCTTCGTGTCCGATGGCTTCGGCGTCGTGCACCGCAAGCAGGCGTCGGTCTATGACGTCGCCAAGCTGCTGCCGAGCGCTGGTGGCCTGCTGGTGAAGAAGGAGGGTGACGTCTTCTCCAAGGTGCTTTCCGATCCCGACCGTCCGCTGGTGGTTGTGCTGGGTGGCGCGAAGGTGGCCGACAAGCTGGCCGTCATCGACAACCTGCTGAAGATCGCCGACACCGTCATCGTCGGCGGCGGCATGGCCTACACCTTCCTCAAGGCGCAGGGCCACGAGATCGGCACCTCGCTGTTCGACGAGGCCTCGCTGGACGCCTGCACCGGCTACATCGAGCAGGCGAAGGCTGCGGGCAAGAAGCTCGTGCTGCCGATCGACGTCCGCATCGCCTCCGGGATGGACTTTGGCGCCCGCACCGTCGACGGACCGGTCGAGGTCGTCAAGGCCGACGCCATCCCCGCCGACAAGATGGGCTTGGACATCGGCCCCGAGACCGAGAAGCTCTTCGCCGACGAGATCAAGGCCGGCAAGACCGTTGTCTGGAACGGCCCGATGGGCGTGTTCGAGATCAAGGAACTCGCCAACGGCACCGCCGCTGTCGCCAAGGCCCTCACCGAGGTCGACGGCCTGAGCGTCGTCGGTGGTGGCGACTCCGCCGCCGCCGTGCGTGAGCTCGGCCACGCCGACGAGGAATTCGGCCACATCTCCACCGGTGGCGGCGCATCGCTGGAGTACCTCGAGGGCAAGGAACTGCCCGGCCTGACCGTACTGGAAGGAAACAACTGATGACCCGCAAGCCGCTCATGGCCGGCAACTGGAAGATGAACATGGACCACGTGGAAGCTGCTGGACTCGTCCAGAAGCTCGCGTGGACGCTGAAGGACAAGGGCTACGACCCCGAGCAGTCCGAGGCCGCCGTGCTCGTCCCCTTCACCGACATCCGCACCGTCCAGACCCTGATTGAGGGCGATCGCCTGCCGCTGGCCCACGGCGCCCAGGACATCTCGACCCACGACAAGGGTGCCTACACCGGCGAGGTGTCGGGTGCGATGCTGTCGAAGCTCGCGTGCAAGTACGTCGCCGTCGGTCACTCCGAGCGTCGCCAGTACCACGGTGAGACCGACGAGGTCGTCAACGCGAAGGCCAAGAAGGCCATCGAGTACGGCATCACGCCGATCATCTGCGTGGGCGAGGGTCTGGACATCCGCAAGGCGGGCAACCAGGTCACCTACACCCTCGACCAGGTCAAGGGTGCCCTCGCGGGCATCGACGCCGCTCAGGTCGCTGACCTCGTGATCGCCTACGAGCCCGTTTGGGCCATCGGCACCGGCGAGGTGGCCACCCCCGAGGACGCGCAGGAGGTGTGTGGCGCGATCCGCCAGTGCATCGGCGAGCTGTATGACGCCCCCACCGCCGAGGCCGTGCGCATCCAATACGGCGGCTCGGTCAAGGCCGCGAACGTCGGCGAGCTGATGGCCAAGCCGGACGTCGACGGCGCACTCGTCGGTGGCGCCAGCCTCGACCCGGAGGAGTTCGCGGGCATCGTCCGCTTCTACGCGCTCCCGCAGGTCGGCTGATCGTAGCCCTGCAACCACCAACAGGGCGCCACCCCCAATGGGGAGGCGCCCTGTTGCGTTGGGCAGAGGGGGAGGGCTTGCCCCAAGGTCGGGCTGCGTCGGGGGTGAATGTGGAAAAGACAAGGGCGTGGGTTACGCTTTCCCACGTGATTCTGCCGCTGATGACCTGGCCCCTCATGACCCTGTCGATCATCCTGATCGTCGTGGACGTCATCCTGAGCCTGTTCGTCCTGCTGCACAAGGGTCGTGGTGGTGGCATGTCCGACCTCTTCGGTGGCGGCATGTCGACGTCGATGGGCGGTACCTCGGTTGCCGAGCGCAACCTGGACCGGCTGACCATCATCGTCGGCCTCCTGTGGCTGGCCACGATCATCGGTCTGCTGGTGCTGTACCGCGCCGGCTGACGAACCCTCACGAAACCCCTTCATCGCCGCGCACGGGGGCGCGGCCGAATACAGCACTACATAGGAGTGACAAGTGGCAGGTGGCAGCGCCATCCGCGGTAGCCGCGTCGGTGCCGGACCCATGGGCGAGGCAGAGCGGGGCGACACCGCCCCCCGGCTGTACGTCTCGTTCTTCTGCGCCAATGGGCACGAGACGCGTCCGGCCT